>Ga0207954_1000641_pt1 | contig 11996 bp, 11 predicted proteins | sample CryBogmetaGMA0M_FD_184547 | JGI IMG/M metagenome (GOLD analysis project Ga0207954, IMG submission 184547) | Freshwater microbial communities from Crystal Bog, Wisconsin, USA - MA0M (SPAdes) | ecosystem: Environmental > Aquatic > Freshwater > Lake | place: Crystal Bog, Wisconsin, USA | collected... | reverse complement strand
GAAGGCCGCACCGATGACCAGCGCGATCGCGATCCCCGGGCACTCCAGGATCGTGACGAGCGTCGGCAGGAAGGAGTCGGCAGGATGATTCATCTGCTCGACGAACGAGTTGGCAACGGCGAACGTCACAGCCGACGTGCTGCCGTAGTGGGCCGCGATGCCCGCTGAATCGGCGATCGACATGCGGCCGATGTAGCGAAGGACGACGAACGACGTGATCGGCGTCACGCAGCCGAGGAACAGCGTCACGAGCGCCGGTTTCCAGATCGCCGACACGCCATGCGCCTGATATTCACCGGCCAGTTCATGGCCCCCGATGAACCCGATCGACATCAGCAGGAAGATCGCGATGGAGTAGTAGAGTTCCTTCGGGATCTTGATTCCGCCGTGGATCCGCGTGCAGATGATCCCGAGAAGGAAGCAGAGGGGGATCGGCGTGAGGAGATTGCGCTGGAGCGACTCGACGATCCGGGTGAGTTGCTCGGGGCTGAAGATCGCGAGCAACGCGGCACCGGACCCGTCGACAAGAGCAAGTGGCAGGGGGAGCATGAGAGAATCCTTGGGAGAATCGTGGCGTGGTGAATGTGTGCGGAGCCGCGGTGCGGGTTGGACAGCGAGTTCGAACGCTCGCTCGGCGAACTCAGGCAAGGAAGACTGGTGTTCCCGCCGTCCGGACCAAGGGGGGGGCGGATGCCGTGTGCATCCTGGGCCGCCGAGGAACAGAAACCTGATCACCGGAACCGAAGTTCAGGTCGCATTGCGGGCCGCCGAAACGGAGGCCTCGGGAGCGCGTATCGGACCTGGACTGAGGGCCCGATCGCTCAGAGAGTGAGCCGGCAGGAACGGCTCAAGTCGGCCGCGTCGATGAAGAAGCGATGGAGGCCATCGCGATCGGGCCGCGACTCGGCGATCAGACGATCGCGGGTCGACGGGCTATCGTGGCCGAGCGAAGGCCAAGAGTATTCAGTGCCGTCTTCGAGTTCGACTTCGGCCTCAGCGGCGATTTCCGACTCGGCATACTCCGGCAGGCAGGGATGGCCCGACGGGGGAAGATCACCAGAGGGGCCCTCGTCCAGAAAACACTGACTTGGGTCGCTCGCGCCACTCGACGCCGGTGACGAAAACGCCCCTACGGCGATCAGAACACTCAGGAGTGCCAAGCCAAAGAACACGAATCGGTGCGAGCCGTTTGCGGCAGCCTGTCCGTTTCGGGTCATGGGGGCGTTCTCTTCGAACCTGGGCACTTCCTCGCCTACCGCAGAGGATTGTGATGATTCTTGGTGGCCTTCCGCAAGACCAATCATCGCGAACTTCTCTTGGGGTCAGTTGAATATGGCCCTTGGGGTGCATGCGAGCGACGATCACTCGGATCGACGGTGGGGCGATACCGTCCGCGTTTTCAAGCCGATGTGGCAGCTCGCCGACTCCGTTGACCATGTCGACGTCCTGGTGTTGAATCGCTTGCGGGGATGATCGCAGCTATCGGATCCCGGCGACCGCCGCCTCGAAGCCACCGTCGTCGGCCTGAGGCTGACACCACCCAGGAGATGGAGGCTCTTGGAAGGGCGATGGGTGTTCCGACCGTGGGGCTTTCATGTTCTGCGACGATTCGCCCGACGCTGGCACCGAGACCGCATAGCCATGGGCACCAACGACAAACTCTCCGAGGTAATCCCGGCAGTCGTGTTCCAAGGCGGATTCCTCGATCGGCCTTTCGATGATTCCGAGACCGATCGGCTCGTCGGTGGGGTCCATCCACGAATCCTCCTCGAGTCCGGAAGCATGTTCGAGGATTTGCGGCTTCGGCTCGCCACCGAGGCGTACTTGCTTCGTGCGGTCACGCGATCGATGCGCGATCGCTGTCACGTGATTGCCATTGTCGCTCCAGCTCTCTTTGAGTCGATCAGGAGCACGCTCGATTCGGTGAGGCCACTTCCCGAAAGACTCCAAGCCCCGCTGGCGTACCAGGTGATCTGGAACATCGCCGCGACGCTTCGCGAGCGTCGGTTCCTCGCCACACTCTCCCGGACGGAGAGAGAACGCCACGTGCAGCACTCCGAATACAAGGTGTGTTACGGTGAAGGATTCGAGATCGAGCCAAGGAACCGCCTCATCCTGGCGAAACCCGGCCGAGGCGACGATCAGAAGGCCCTGGAAGTCGCGAAGGCGGTGCTCGGGAGAAACCGGAGCGAACGGCCCCAGCCGCATCCCCCCCTTGTCCACGTGAACGTCGAGTTGGCGGGAGATGTGGACGACTGGGACGCGTTCGACACCGACGTGCTCGCTCCGCTCGAGACTCGGATCATCAACGTCCGGGATGTCTTCGGTGACGATTGTCGTGTCCTGAGTACGTTTTCCCGCCGCCGGGAGAAGTGCTTCTACCCCGTGGAGATGAGCCTCCTCCAGAGAAGGCTGGGGAGAGACGAGCAGTTGCTCTCGTTCCCGATGGACGTGACCCGCGGGCTCGGAGACCGGGATTTCACCAGACGGCAACTGGCTCACCGCGAACAGGCTTATCGCGCGATGATGCTCACGCCGGTGGATCGCAGTCTGGCTGCCGCCTCAGATGGAGTGAGCGCGGTGGCTGGCCCAGTGGGACCGAAGAGCACCTGAGCGACGCCGTCCCAAAGGCCATCACCGAGCTCGTCCAGCAAGGCTGGGACAGTCGCCGGGGAGCGGGCACACACGGGCGAGGTCGGAATGACCGCCATCGAGTGGAGCGCTCTGATACTCGGAAGCCAGGAGAACAGGACGAGAGAGCCTCCTGGCACGATTTTGAGCGCGGTTACATGGGGGGGTTAGGGAGGCGAACAACCCCCTCGTTGCCCTGGAGGCCGCGTTCACGGGGGCGTTGACGTGCGGGTGAGCCGGTTCGCGATTGACCTGGAATGACTGCCTCCCGATGATCCCGCCCCCGGATCGTTCGAGGCATGTCCGGAGAAAGATCCGGTCTCTGAAGGGGCCGGCACCGCGCGGCATAACCATCCAACCCCTTGTGCATGCCATGCCGAATCCACCGAGCGACAAGATCGCGGTCGGAGTGCCGCGATCGTGGTCGATCGCCATCGCCTTGACGGGCGGGGTCCTCGGAATTGGCTGCGTCCAGATGCACCCCACCCGCTCTGGTTACTTGTCGAGCTACAGGGGGCTCGAAAGGGTCGAGTCAAAGTTCCGGGTGATCGGCAAGGGGGACGCACGGCTCGTGCGGTGGGCTGATGCCTGTGATCTGCGTGGCATCGACTCGTTTGTCATCGAGCCGGTCGTCTGGCTGGCGGATGATCTCGGACAGCCGGCCAGCAGCCCCGAGAGGGGCGAGAGCATCCGGCGGGCCTTCCACGAGGCGCTGGCGGAAGAACTCAGCGAGATCCGACCGATCGTCGGCGCGACGGGGCCGCGCACGGCGGTCGTGCGGGCCGCCGTGACCGGTATCCAGGAAGCCAAGCCGATCGTGAATCTGGCGACCATGCTGCTCAGCGGACCGCTTTTCAACGGCGGAGCAGTCGTTGAGGTCGAGATCCTTGCCCCTGATGGCTCACAACTCGCCGCCGCGTCGGTCGCGATCCAGGGGCGCGACTGGCATGTCATAGGCTTTTTCCACAGGCACCGTCACGCCGAGCGATCCGCACGACACGCAGCATCGGTCATCGCTGTTGACCTTTTGATGGCGGAGCAGGATGTATCGCACGATGGTCCGCATGGGACCGGCACATCGTGCACGTCGGGCGATTCGATCCACAACCCAGTCGAGTCGATTGGTGAGTGACAGATGCTGCGGCCGGGAACATCGGGTGCTTGTTCGATTTCCCGAAGATCGGATTGCCGAACGTCGCGATTGAGGGAGCCGGTTCGCACTTGTCCAAGTCGCTGCCGCCGGCATGGACCTCGCGTGTTCGAACTTCTACAAGTCACTCGGTGGCCCTTCTCCAGGACAGGTGGCGAATGACTCCCGTGACGGCCGGCACATCTCATCTGAAACCAACCCGTTCCCGATGGCACAGAGCGTTGCTTGGATCGCTTGCCCTTTTCGCCGGCGGAATCCTGTTGTTGGCCGTGGGCTGCGCATCTCGGGAGACGTTCATCTCCCCGAAGCATCTTTCGAGCGAACTCCAGCCACCCTCGGTCGAGATGGCGGAAGACACGGAGCTTGACGCGGAAACGACTTCGCAGAGCTCCATACGATTGACCAGCGGCAGCACTGATGAGGAACCGAGCCGACTCACCCCGGTAGATTCCTCGCATCGGCAATTCGTCGTGGTGAGCGGCGAGGTGCGGAAACCAGGCGAGTTCATGTTTCCAGAAGGGCGAGACTTCAGGGTTCTGGAGGCCGTGGCTCGGGCCGAGGGAATCCCCAACAAGGTCGTCGACACCGTGGTCGTGTGCCGCAAGCAGAAGGGCTGCGACGATCGGGCCTTGATCCTGGTGAGCCTCCGCAAGGCGACTCGCAGCGAAACCGAGAACATCCGCCTGATGCCCGGCGACATCGTGAGCGTCGAGCCGAACCTGACCACATTGCTGAAGGATTCCTCCGCATACGTCGGTGCCGCGGCAATGGGGGGTGGCATGATGCTGATCGGCGGCCCCAACTGATCGGCTCGCGGCCAATCGCAGGGCGTCAACCAGAACGCCACTTCGGACTCGATTTTCGCATGAGCATCCCTTGCTGCTGACGACGTCGGACGCTGGAAGGGAAGAGGGCGGTTCGTGTCGCCCTGGGCTTGCCGACGTTCGACGCGGTACGTCAGCGCATTCATCGTCAGGGGCCTGCGAACGCTGTCTCGTCGGGATCCCCGGCCTCGCCCCCCCCTTCCGATTGGAGGCGGCTTGTCTCGGCGATGCCCGTCAATGGTATCGGGCGTACTTCGCGCATCCCGGGCGGCATGGTCGCAAGCCGCGGGGCTGCCGTTAAACTCACGCCAGCCTGCTTGCCTTGCCCAGCCCGCAAAGTATGTTTCTCTTGGGCCGCCCCGCCGGAGCTTACCGCTCCGTGGACGGTCGATCGAGAACACAACCAGGGGAACTAGCGATGGCAAGGCTTTTCGCGGTGCGTTTCACGGCGTTTTTGACCTGTCTCGCGTTGATGTTTTTCGGTTCCTATGCCCGTGCCGGCTGGCACCACCACTACCGCGCCTGCTCTTCCTGCGGCTCGAGTTGCGGATCCACGGGTGGGAGCTGCGGCCACCATCGCTGCTTCCGCTGCCGCCATCACGCCTCGCACGGTAGTTCCGGGGGCTCGTCTGGCGGGAGCACCGGAGGCTCGACTGGGGGCTCCTCCGGGGGTGCCGCAAAGACGGCCGACGCCGGGAAAGACTCGAAGGACAAAGACGCTTCGAAGGACACGAAGAAAGCCGCTGCCGTCGGCGTGCCCGCCGACGGCCTGGTGCTCGTCGTCGAAGTGCCGGAGGATGCCACCCTCTTGGTCAACGGCCGCGAAACGGCCCTCTCCGGCTCTGTGCGGAACTTCGTCTCCGCCGGACTCTCTGAAGAAGAGAGCTACGACTACGAAGTCACGATGCGCGTTGATCGCGGCGGTAAGGTGGTCGAGAAGACCCGCACCGTCACCGTCTCCGGCGGCCAGCGGCATGCGATCGCCTTCGACGCCCCAGCCGAATCGGTGCAGACGCTCGTCACGCTCCACGTCCCGGCTGAGGCACGGGTGTGGATCGAGGGACAGGCCACCACGAAGCAGGGTGCCATTCGCGAGTTCCGCACGCAGGCCCTCGCCCACGGTGAGTCGTGGGAGGGCTACGAGGTGAAGGTGGCGGTGACGATCGACGGCCGTCAAATCGAGGCGGTGAAGCGAGTCGATCTGGTCGGCGGCCGCGACCTAGATCTCTCGATCGACCCGGTGGCGCTTCTCGCTGAAGGGGCTGCCGAATCGATTCCGGCTGCCAACGATGCCCCTGTCGACGCTACGGCTGCCGTGGTGTTTTCGAGTTTGGATTCCGCGAACTGATCCCCAGGGAACAGCGGAAGAGCGGGTGATTCTGGAAGCGGCCCCGAGAAGCCCCGGCTCCAACGCAACGACTGCCCGAGATCGTGCGGATTGGCGGCGAGTCGTCCGTGACCCTCGTTGAATCGGTCCTGACCGTGACCACGCTGGTCACGGCGGCCACGAATCCGGTGCAACAGCCGTTCCGTTCTCCTTGATGAAGGGAGCGAGGAGGAAGTGTCGCGGAAGCCGAGTGTGCCTGGTGCCTCGTCGCGAAGGCCCTCGATAGCCCGTATTCGACCCACGCATGGCGAGCCCCCGTAGAATCCTTGCTGGGGCATTGGAGACGCGTGGGCGAACCACGACGGGAGGTGCGTCTTGGCTTCAATGGCGTTGAGGCGGGGGATGGTCTGGGCCTTGGCCGTTGCTCTGCTCGCGGCGACCTGCCAACCGGTGTTCGCCGGGAATCGACGGCGTGGGCGGCGGGCTGGGGGCGGCACCGCCGCCGGTGCCGCGCTGGCTGGTGAAGCGCGGTTGAGTGTCGCCGCGGCTCAGGCACGGGCGATGCAGGCCCAGGCCACGAAGAATCTCGAGGAGGCGAAAGCCGTCGAGATCCGGAATCGGATGCTCTCGGAGCAGGCAGCCTTTCGGGGGATCCTCACCAACCAGCGGCATACGGCGGAGCCGCCGCGAGGCGACGTTGTGGCGATCGCCCATCGAGGCGTTCCACCGCCGCTGGCTCCGAATGAACTCGATCCGAAAACCGGGACCATCGGCTATCCTCCGCTCCTCTCGGATCATCGGTATGACGAGGTTCGTGGGGAGGTCGACCGTCTCTTCCGATCGCGTGCCGAACGGGGTAGCCTCAAGGCCACTGACCGCCGGCAACTTGAGTCGCTGCTGACGCGATTCCATGCAGAACTCCGTTCCCATGTCGGTGAGTACGCCGGGGCGGACTATGGCCACGCGGCGACGTTTCTCGAACGGCTGCGAGTTGAGGCCGGTCAACCCACGGAATGAAGATCACGGAGCCCCGACGATGGCCGAGCCACGAACTGCCGACATCACGGTCCTGAGGAACATTCCCCAGGATGTCGCCCAACTTCTTTCCTCCAGCAAGGCCGGCGAGAATTTCTTCCGTGAGTTAGGCCTGGCCGACACCGGCACGCTCTGCTCCATCGAGCAGGGGGCCGCGATGGTCGACCGCGCGAAGCGTGAGGGGCTGGTCGTCGAGGATCTGACCGGCGAAGACGACACGCGGGCGGCGTGAACGACTGCTGCGACGGGCGTGAATACCGGGAAAGCGCGACGGGACTCTCCGCGCCGCGTCTGGACGTCGAGGACGCGGCTGCCGAGAAAGATGAAGCACGGACACGACCTGATGGTGGGCGATCCGCCTCAGCGGTGCGAGCACTGAACCGGTATCGTTCAGGCGGAAGTCCCCTCCTCGGATGGCGAAGCTTGGGGAGCCCACTCAAGGGAGGACCGGGCCGCCCCAGCGATTCAAGCCGCCGTACCAGATCCGCTGGCTGAAGCCCGCAGGAAACCATCTTGATACGATCAATCGCTCCACCTTCTCGTGTCGACGTTGTTGATGTCGTCAGCCTCGGCCTTCGGCAAGGGCTTGTACTCGCTGAGATCATCGTCGGGAGAGAACAGCCGGCAACCGGCAATCGTGCTCAAGGCTAGGAGAATCAGAGTCGCGGTCTGGTGTGCCGACCTCAGGCTGGACATGGCGATCTTCCTCCGTGTCATCGGTACCGTGCAGCGGTGATGGGATGAAGTAACGCCAGGCGGTCGGGGCGGATTCGCGATCATCCTCGGATTGCTGCGGTGGCTGGATCGCCCCGTCGGGTCTACCCAATGTCAACGGTTCTGGCGATTCCGCCGACAGGACGTCGGGAAGCGATTGCCCAGCGAACGGCTCCTCGTGCCCCGCCCACTCCGCATCCGTCTCACCTGATAAATCCTCGTAGTCGACAAGCACGACGTCGGCTTCTTCGTCGGCCGGCCACACTGAGTTCTCGCTCGCATCCATGGCGATGACCGCCCCCGATTCGGTGATACGTCTCGATTCGACACGCCCGGCTGCGTGGCCGGCGATGATGCCTCCGAGATAGATCGGCATCGCGATCAACCCGGATGCAAACGTCCCGGCCGAGGTCCCGAGGTGGCCACCGTAGGCCGGGTACAAAATGTTGTACGACTCCTTTTGGAGCGTGACGTCCCCGCTGGCCTGCGCATAGGCGATCGCGTCCCCGTACGCGATCGTCGCCGGCCAGAGGTCGACGATCGGCAGGCTGGCCCAGAAGGCGTAGGATCCCGGGTATTCCCGCCTGGCCACATCTTTCGCCCGTCCCCCCTCGCGGAGCGCCAAAGACGGTACGTCGCTGTAGAGATGAAGTGTTGCGGTGTACGGGTTGTAGTTGTCATGACCGAAAAGCCTGCCCGGAAGAATCGTCTCCACAGCCACGGTCAGGGCTCCCACGGTGTAGCGGTACGGCCACCCCACAGTTCGGTTCTTCGTGAGCCGGCGCCAGTCATCGAGAGGGCGGTACTGATTCAGACGAACCTTCACGTGACCGAGGTCGTTCTCGGCGAGATAGGTGGTGAGCACAGCCTCGGTTTCCTCCGAAATCCGGTGGTTGTTCACGCGACGATCCCAGAGGAGAACCTTTGAGGGGATGCCGAAGACCCATCCGATGCCGTCGATCACCGGACGTGGCTTGCCGCGCTCCACCGGCACGCGTCGCGTCTCTCGGACGAGAGCCGGGGCGACGTTCCGGTACGGATCGACGATCTGTGCGGCCTCGAACGGCTTGCGATGGGACGAGCACCCGGGCAAGAGCGTGAGCGCTGCCGAGCAAAACAGGATCAGTCGGATCGCCGAAGCCATTTTGCGTGGGAGGCTGGCGACGCTTACCATCGAGCCTCCATGGCGACGCCGGTGCCGTTGGCGATCGGCAGCGGTACCGCCTTCACATACACGCCGCGGTATTCGAGTTCGGTGCCGTTGACGGCCATCGAACTTGCCACGGCCAGCGACCATCCCAGGAACACCTGCGACGGATAGTGCGCATTCACATCCATTCGGGAGAGGCCACAGAAGGTGGAGCAGACGTAGAGCCCTCCCTTCGCCCAAGGGTTCTCGACCATGTCGGCGGCCGCCAGAAAGGGGATCGCGCCGATGAATGCGTGGCCGCTGACGCCGTTGTTATCGTTGAGCATGTGCCAGTGGCTGCCATGGCCGTCAGCGGGACGCGAGGCACCGGTCGCCATCTGGAGAACGTAGACCGGCGGAGCCCCGACGGTGAACATGCGCAGCGATCGCGAGCCCCACTCTCCGACAACATCGCCGATCGCGGTGTTCTCCAGGAGGATCCCGGTCACGGCGGCTGCTCCCCAGACCGGTAGCTCGTAGCGGCCTTCTCCGAGGAACTTCGTGCCTGCGACAAAGTGACCGAAGCCGGTTGGCGTCACGCTCGTCTGCCACGCCGTTTGGACGGTCTGATCGAAACCGGTGTTGGCCATCAGGGCGCCTGCCCCGAACACCGCCGTCAGTCCCACCAAGCTCTCGCAGGAATAGAAATTCTGGTAGTCGCTGACGACGTTATGGACGACCTTCTTGAATCCCCTTCCACGCAAGGGAGCGAAGGGCGCAGAGTGGTCGGGGTAGGATGGATGCATCGTCGCGATCGGGTCACGCCAAGTCTCAGGAGTCATGGATTCCGATAACGCTGGCTCAGCGATACCGGGCAGCGGGAAGACCTGATCGCCCCCGACGCCCGACGCCACAGGCATCGCGTCCCTCCACCAGGTCGGCACGTCTTTGCCCCAATAATCCCAGTCAGGCCCGACGCGATCGAACGCCACCGACAGCGGAACCTCGTCAGCGGATGACGGGATCCTCTGGAGACGCATGTCGGCAGCGATCACGCCCCCACTCTGCCGGATCGCCATTTCCGGCGGATTCCTGGGATCAAACGACTCGTCGGCCGACGATGCCCCGCGGAGCCTTGACCAGAATCCCTTGGCGAAGCCTCCCCCGAGCCACGATTCGGCAGCTGCCGAACTCTGACCGGCAAGCGTGGCGATCACGACAACGATCGCTGCCAAGCTGGCAAGTCGGCTTCGGTGATGGGGGATCGCGGTGGGCATGGATGCGCCTGGGGCAGGTCAAAACCGTCCTTCGAAGCCGGCGAAGCCGCCGTGGATGATCGAGCTTCCAGCCGTGTTCAACGTCGAAAGCGACCCCGCATCGGTGATGCTCGTGGGCCAGACCGCGTCGGACTGGATGATGTTTCCCACGCCCACGACGCGGTATCCCATCGACAGCGTCCACGCAGGCGTGACGTCCCAGGCGATGCCCGTGTCTACCGAGCCGACGGTGGCGAACGTCGACGTCGTCGAGTGATCGTTGACCTGGCTGCCGCCGGGAAACGTCGCCGTGGAGCCTGTGCCAGAGGCGAGGAACGAGGTGTTCGTGACAGCATTGCCGCCCAGCATGAACTTGGGGACGATCGCGAGGCGAACATGGGGCAGGAACCGCCAATCAAACTTCAGACCGACCTGCCCACCGAAGATGTTGTTGTTGGTGGCGACGTTGAGCAAGGCCTGATCGGCGCCTCCCTGCGTGCCGAAGGTCGCCCCGGGAGGCACGGAGCCGGAGAGACTCGTGAGCGTCAGGACATCCTGCAACTCGAAAAACCTGAATCCGGCCAGCCACATCCAGGTGACTCGTCGCTGATACGACTCGAGGAACTCAGGCCGCCCTCCGGGAGCGAAGACCCAATTGATCTCGACGTTGTTGACGAGGTCCGAGCGAGATATCTCCTGGGCACGGCTGAAGGCGAGGAAATGACCCGCGGACTGGCCGCCGATCTGGACGCCCGGGGCCTGAGGGATCGCCATGAGCCGGTTGGAATCACTCGTGATGGAGTCGGTCGTGCCGATGCCGTACACGCCCCAGTAGATGCCTTCGATGGCATGTTGTTGCTCGGCCCAGAGCCAACGGCCGACATGGAGATCGATGCCGCCGGGCCAGGTGGCCGAAGCGTTGTTCGTGGCCAGGACCGTGCCTTGTCCGGGGATCACCGACGTGGCGTGCCCGGAGGGTAGCGTCCGGGTCATCAGCAGCCCGGAAGCCCCGGCAAACCACCGCGGCCACTGGACCTCCGGCTCCACGACGGCGACAAGCGGCGCCCTGCCATCGAACGCAGGGGGAGGCACGAGCAGCGTCTGCCCCGTTGCCCCCCCAAACTGGATCGCTTCCCCAGGGCCGTGCCAATCCCCTCCGGGTTGCACGATGAGATCGGTTGGCTGGTATCCGGGGGCGGGGCTGCGGGGGATGTCGCCTGCCTGCGGTAACTGTCCGCAGACGATCCTTCCCAAGGCAGACGCCCAGAGGATGATCGCCAACGCGTTCCTCGCTGCATTCCGCATGGCGTGGTGGAGACCGAGAGAAATGAGTCCGGCAAGAGCAAGCAAAACGAAGATGATTCGATGCCCGCTCCCGCCGCGCCCGCAGTGGAGGGCGGAGAATCGTGGGGCGATTGCCTGGAGTCAATCCAGAAACCGACCGCCCAGCCTGTCAATTCGCTCATCATCCGGAACGTTGCGCAAACCGGGGGGGGTGCCATAGGCGACGCACTCCCCAAGCTACCGAGATTGATTTTCAAAAACGCGGCAGCCGCGGATGCGCACGACGGGAGGACCCTGCCTCGCTCTCTCTCCGGGATGGGGCTCGCGGGCCACCACCACAACTCGACCTTTTCCAAGGCCCAAATCTGTCCAAAGAATGGTGGCCACATCAGAGCGCCCGCAGCGCCATCTCGACGCCGTGGACGCTGCTGGTCACCTTGCCGGTCGGGGTTCGGTAGTACTCGCGGCAGTGGTCGAGGTAGCGGAGGCCAACCTCGGCGATCGTGATCCCTTCCAACTCCGGGGCCGCTAGCGGCACGAAGCCCTACCCGGGCACCGAGGGGCGGACGGCGACCTCGAGGGGCCGGGACGGGCTTGAGTTGGCTTTGGGAGGCGGGGCAGCACGGGGATTTGCACACATTGGTGT
>Ga0207954_1000638_pt1 | contig 12021 bp, 10 predicted proteins | sample CryBogmetaGMA0M_FD_184547 | JGI IMG/M metagenome (GOLD analysis project Ga0207954, IMG submission 184547) | Freshwater microbial communities from Crystal Bog, Wisconsin, USA - MA0M (SPAdes) | ecosystem: Environmental > Aquatic > Freshwater > Lake | place: Crystal Bog, Wisconsin, USA | collected... | reverse complement strand
GAAGGCCAAATTCTCAGACTCGGAGAGATCAACAGTCAACTCTTCCGCAAGTTCAACTACTTGTTTATAGCTTCCAGCAAGTGTTGCAACCGGCCAATCAGATCCAAACATTAATCGCTTAGGAGTAAATGCTTCTAACAAAATATCGAAGTAAGGTTTGAAATCCAAAGTCTTCCAAGATTTCCAATCCGCCTCGGTAACAAGTCCCGAAACTTTACAAACAACATTTTCATAACTTGCAAGTTCGCGAATTAATTTTTCCCATGGTTGCAGAGTGCCGGCAGAAATATAAGGTTTTGAAATATGGTCCATAATAAATTGCATATCGGGAGATTGTTTAACCATTTCAATCGCTCCAGGAAGTTCTGGTGTCTTTGTCAATAAATCATAAGCAAAGCCTCGTCGACCTAATTCTTTTACGGTTGCAATGGCTTGTGGCCGCGCTAAATAATTTGGATCTATATGATCTTGAGCGATATCTCGAATACTCTTTAGATAACTTGCGCCAGGTAACTCTAAATATTTATCAAAGTGTTTCATTGCATCAGGGGAGTCGATATCTAACCAACCAACAACCCCGGCAATCATGGAATCACTCTCGGCTAGTGCTAGAAGTTCTGGCGTCTCGGCGTAATCAGTAACTGTCTGCACTAATACCGTTTTTTGTACTTTCGTTCCAAAACTAGCCTCTCGAAAATCAGCCATGGAAAAGTTTCTACGAATTGGCGCCATTGCATCGCCAGCTATCCAACTTTGATCTCGAACTGTGAGATCCCAAATGTGATGGTGGGAATCAATTCGCATTTACAAGTTCCTTCTTACTACTAACCCTGCGCAACAATATTTTTGAGTTCGCCACCAGAAGCCAAAAGTGCAAGTTGTGATTCGACAAGTTTGCGCGCTCTTGGTTCAAAGGCGGTTGTGTTGCCACCAACGTGGGGAACTATCAAAACATTCTTTGCACTCCAAAGCGGGTGACCTTCTGGAAGTGGTTCTGGATCTGTTACGTCAAGGGCGGCGCTAATTCGCCCAGAGTTTAGTTCAGCAATTAGCGCATCAGTATCAACGATTGGTCCGCGCGCAACGTTTACTAGGAGCGAGCCGTCCTTCATTTTTGCCAAACGCGCTGCGTTAAACAAATGCTTGCTCTCGGCATTTAGTGGCAATATTAAAATCACAATATCGAGCACTGGCAGATAGGCATCTAGCTCTTCGATCTTCTTTGAGCCATCACGGCCAGATTTTGAGAAACCAATAACTTCAACTTCAAATCCAGAAAGATTCTTGGCAACCTGCTTACCAATTGAACCAAACCCAATAATGCCAATTTTGCTATCAGAGAGTGATTTGAAGCGTTGGTGGTTCCACTTACCTTTGGCCTGATCACTAGCAAAAGTAGGAAATCCACGACGCGATGCAAGTGCAAGTGCGACTGCAAGTTCAGCGGTTGATGCATCATGAACACCGGATGCATTACAGAGTGTTAAACCAGGACGAAGATATGCAAGGGCATCGTCATAGCCAGCATTAGGCATTTGCAGTGTTTTTAGATTTGGCATCTTTGTAACGAAGTCCAGCGCGTTCTTTCCGCCCATATAAGAAGGTACATAAAAATTAATGCTTGAGAGGTCCGAGCTTTCAAGAGGCATATCTTGGCTCGAGTGAAGTGTTACGGAATCTGGAATTTTTAGATCAGGCCATTGTGTCCAAGCGACGATATTGCTCATTTATTAGGGCCTCTCTGGAATTACTTCGACAGTATTTGAAAGCGTACCCACGCCAGCAACTTCAATCTCGACAACATCGCCAGCTTGAAGTGAGATATCTAGCGGCGGAACAATTCCAGTTCCAGTCGAAAGAATTACGCCATTAGGAAATTCCTGGCAACGAAATACGTAGGAAACCAAATCTTCTAAGGTGCGATTTAGTGCGGCAAGTGAAGTTTGCGCAGACCAGGCAACACTAGCCCCACGCGCAATCTTCGCTTTGATGCTCATATCAGCAGCGCTTGGAGCGAGCCATGCTGGTGTGATGTCTGGACCTAGCGCGGTTGAACCAACATAAATTTTGGCTTGTGAAAGGTAGAGTGGATTTTCGCCTTCGATGGTCCGAGCCGTTACATCGTTACAAATCGAATACCCAATGATTTCGCGATACTTATTTATATAGATAGCAACTTCTGGTTCTGGAACCGAGGCCGGGGAGTCATATCGGATACCTATTTGCGCACCATTACCTCGCGCACGGACCGCACTTGATTTAAAGAATAGTTCTGGGCGATCGGCTTCATAAACTAATTGGTAAACATCAGGAACGCCACTCTCTTCTTTTCTGGCATCGCGCGAACGTAGATAAGTCACGCCAGCTCCCCAAAGTTCTACTTCAGGTGCGATTGGTGCAACCACCTCACCGCTTACTTGTGTGCCAGAACTTTTCGATAACTTTTGTAGATCAGCGAGTGAGAGTTGAAGGGCCTCGGTAAGAGTTGGCACGTTGGCTAGCGCGGTATGAACTCCATCATTTGTCAGAACAAATTGATGGCTATTGGTAGCGGTTCTGATTACTGAAAATTTCATCTCAGCCTCTCTATAAGTCCAGCGTCTTCAAGCTCAGCCCAGATATTTTCTGGGAGCGCACGGTCAAAATCTGCAATATTTGCGAGGAGCTCTGCGCTACTTCGCGATCCGGTAAGCACCGAGGTTACAGCAGGGTGGCGCAATGGAAATTGCAGGGCTGCCGCCGTTAGTGGAATGCCGCGTTCAGTTAAGAATGCGCGAATGTCTTGAGCTTTCTTAATTATTTCATCCGAGGCGGGTAAGTACTCAAAAGTTGCACCAGGTTTTGGATCGGCCAAAACTCCAGAATTAAATACGCCACCAATAGTTATGTCCACTTGCCGTTCTAGCGCATAATCCAAAAGTGCGGCCCCAGCACTCTGATCAAGAAGCGTGTAACGACCTGCGATAAGTGCAATATCCAAATCAACAGCCTTCATAATTTTCATTGCGACATCGACAAAGTTCAAACCAACACCGACTGCTTTAATGATGCCTTGATCCCGAAGATTTGCCAGAACTGGGTAAGCGTTATCGATTGCCTCATCCGAATGATTCTCACAGTCATGCATTAAGGCAATATCAATGTGGTCGACACCCATTCGTTCCAGACTGTCATCGATTGAACGCAGAATTCCATCGCGCGAATAATCAAAGACTGGTTCGATATGCGGATCTGCATCCGGAAACCAAGGGACTGGTTCGGCTGCTTCAACGTGTTTCAAAATTCGACCAACTTTGGTTTCCAAAACATAGGGCGCCTTTGAAGTCTTGAGAATTCTCCCGAGACGAATTTCTGCACTGCCGTGTCCGTATAGTGGAGCGGTATCAAAGTAATTAATTCCGGCGCCAAAAGCGGTGTGAATCAGAGCATCGCTCTCGTCATCTTTAACAGAAGTAAACAGCCCAGCGAGTGGCGCTGTCCCAAGGCTTAGGCGACTCAGCTCGAGAGTTGTGCGCTTCATTTTGATTTTTTGCTGGTGTCGCAACACGGAAATTATCGTATAGGATTTTTACTAGTTAACTCAATAAAAAAGGGAAATTGATGCCAAAGATCACTGGATTTAAAACAGTAGATGTTCGCTTTCCAACTTCACGTGGACTTGATGGTTCTGATGCAATGAATAAGGAACCAGATTATTCGGCGGCTCTAGTTATCCTTGAAACTGATGACCCAAATCTTGAAGGTCATGGTTTTGTCTTCACATGTGGTCGTGGCAATGATCTCCAGTGCGATGCGATTGCACTTCTTGCACCTTATGCAGTGGGACGTGATTTAGATGATCTTGCAAAGAGCATGGGCGATTTTGCTCGCAGCCTAGTTCGCGATTCTCAAATTCGCTGGCTCGGACCAGAAAAAGGTGTTACCCAGATGGCAGCCGGTGCAGTAATTACAGCTGCCTGGGATCTCGTAACTAAGCACGCAAAGAAACCGCTTTGGAAATTCTTATCTGATTTATCTCCAGAAGAAATTGTGGAGCTCGTTGATTTCCGCTACATCACAGATGCTTTAACCCCGGATGAAGCGTTAGATATCTTGCGCAAAGCCCAAGGTAATCGTGCTGCCAATGAGGCCAAGTTACTTGCTGAAGGTTTACCTGCTTACACAACTACCCCAGGTTGGCTCGGTTATACCGATGAAAAAATGGTTCGCTTGGCAAAAGAGGCAGTTGCTGCTGGCTACAAATTAATTAAGCTTAAATGCGGTGGGTCACTTGAAGATGATAAGCGCAGACTCAGATTGGCACGTGAAGCGGTTGGTCCAGATATAAAAATTTCAATTGATGCGAATCAAGTGTGGGATGTAAATCAAGCAATCGAATGGATAAAAGGAATTGGTGATGTCAATCTTCACTGGGTTGAAGAACCAACAAATCCAGATGACGTAATCGGTCACGCAGCGATCGCTAAAGCGATTGCACCTGTTCGTGTTGCGACTGGTGAGCACGGCATGAACCGAATAATTTTTAAGCAGATGCTTCAAGCAAAATCATTTTCATTTATGCAAATTGATGCCACACGAGTAGCTGGTGTAAACGAAAATATCGCCAATATTTTGATGGCTGCGAAGTTTGGCGTCCCAGTCTGCCCACATGCTGGCGGTGTGGGACTTTGCGAAATGGTGCAGCACCTAGCGATGTTCGATGCCGTGGCTGTGACCGGCCACCATCCAGATCGTGTCGTTGAGTTTGTTGATCATCTTCATGAACACTTTGTAGTTCCAACGGATATTAGAAATGCGCATTACATGCCGCCACTAAAGCCAGGAGCTGGTTCCCAGATGTACGCTAAAAGCATTGCAGACTTCACCTTCCCAACCGGAAAAGAATGGATAAGCGCATGAGTAATGAATTCCAAGGATTAACCGCGGCTGTAACAGGTGCTGGATCAGGAATTGGTCTTGCCACTGCAAAATTACTTAAAGAGCGGGGCGCCACAGTATTTGGTTTGGATTTATCCGAAGGTGAAATGGCCGGAACTGCAACTTGGCTTCAATGCGATGTTGGTGATGATGCATCAGTAGTAGCCGCATTCTCAAAGATTTCTACCCTTGACATCATGATTAACAATGCTGCCATCAGCGCAGTGGGCACGGTTGAAAGTAATTCATCTGAAGAATGGCTAAAAGTTTTAAATGTGAATGTCCTAGGAATTGTGCGTACTTCTAAATCTGCTCTTCCACTTCTGCGAAAGAGTAAAGCAGCAGCCATCGTAAATACATGTTCCGTCGCGGCAACAGCGGGAATTCCAAAACGTGCACTTTATAGTGCATCAAAGGGTGCAGTACTTTCGTTAACAATGGCAATGGCAAATGATCTAGTCGCCGAAAAAGTAAGAGTGAATTGTGTACATCCAGGAACGGCTGATACACCTTGGGTACAACGACTACTTGCACAGGCAGCAGATCCCGCTGCAGAGCGCGCGGCTTTAGATGCCCGGCAACCAATTGGTCGCCTGGTTTCACCAGAAGAAGTGGCGAGTGCAATCTGTTTCTTGGCCAGCCCACTACAAGCCTCAACAACTGCATCAGCAATAACTGTCGATGGTGGAATGCAAGGACTTCGAATTCCTAAGTAGGGCATTGCATAGGTTGGCGGTGGAACATAGGATATCGAAATGAATCCAATTGAATTTAAGCCAACAGCCGAACAACTAAATTACACATTTGGTGGTGCGGCACCAGTAATGAAAATTAAACCAGGAACCGCACTCAAGTTGTGGTCAGAGGATGCGTTTAACAATACGATAAACAAAATTACTGATCTTGCCAGTGAAAAAGTTGATCTACGTTTTGTAAATCCGCAGACCGGCCCCTTTTATGTTGAAGGCGCCGAACCAGGCGATGCTCTTGCAATTCACATAGTTGATATGAAACCTGCTCGTGGACATGGCGCTTCCAGCACTATTCCATTTTTCGGTGGCTTAACTTCGACTGATAGAACTGCGATGTTGCAAGACCCTCTTCCAGATACGACTTGGATTTATGAAGTAAACACAACCAAAAATACTGTTGGATTCCAATCTCGTTTTGGCGACTTTTCAGTTGAACTTCCGATGGAATGCATGTTTGGAACTATTGGTGTTGCACCTGCAGGTGGCGAAGTCAGATCCGCACTTGTCCCAGAGCGATTCGGCGGAAATATGGATTCACCAGAAGTTCGCAAAGGCGCAACGGTTTATTTAGGCGTGAATGTTGAAGGTGCGCTTTTTTCAATTGGTGATGGTCATTATCGCCAAGGTGAAGGCGAAGCCTGTGGCACTGCCGTTGAAGGTGCGATGGATTCCATAATCATCGTTGATTTGATTAAAGGAGCCGCGCCCGCTTGGCCAAGGATAGAAAATGATGACTACTACATGGCGATTGGTTCATCTCGCCCAATGGAAGATTCTTGGCGAATTGGTCAAGTCGAATTAGTTCGTTGGTTCCAGGACCTTTACAAGCTTCATCAAATGGATTCATATCAACTGCTCTCGCAAATCACCAAAGCGCCAATTGCAAACGTTGTAGATGCAAATTTCAGCGTCGTAGTTAAGGCTGCAAAAGATTTGCTACCTAATGTAAGTGCTTTTCAAGGCATGCATGCCAGTTTGAAAGAACGGGCTAAAGGTCTAGCACTTTAATATTTAGCGCACCAACACTCGACACTTCAACGAAAGGCTAAAAATGGATCTACAGATGAAAGGCATGAACGCCATAGTTACCGGGGGCACCAAAGGAATTGGCCACGCAATTGTTGAATCTCTGGTTGCGGAAGGCGTTAATGTCGCATTTTGTGCAAGAAATGCTGACGAAGTAAAAGCAACGCAAACTGCGCTCAGTAGCGGCGGCGCAAAAGTAATTGGAAGTGTTGTAGATGTGGGCAATATGGTCCAACTTGAAAAATGGGTAAATGATTCAGCCAACGCACTCGGTGGATTAGATATTGTGGTGTGTAATGTCAGCGCACTTGCGATTCCAGAAAGTGAAGAGAATTGGCAAGCATCCCTCAATGTTGACGTGATGCATACCGTGCGCACTTGCCGAACTGCAATTCCTTACCTAGAAAAAAGTAAGAACGCTGCAATTGTAAATATCTCAAGTGTTTCAGGCCGCGAAGCAGATTTCGCAGGTGGGCCATACGGAACTGCGAAGTCAGCGATTATTGCCTACACAGCTCACTTAGCATTTTCTCTTGCTGAGAAAAATATTCGCGCCAACACTGTTTCGCCAGGAAATACTTACTTCCCGGGCGGCGTTTGGGAGAACATCGAGAGCGGTAACCCAGATTTATTTAAGTTTGCGATGGGACTTAACCCAACGGGCAGAATGGGAACTCCAGAAGAGCAAGCATTCGCGGTAACAATGTTGGCAAGTCCACGGGCTTCTAGAATTTCTGGAACTAACTTAGTTGTTGATGGCGCTTTGACCAGAGGCATTCAGTTCTAGATTGCAATTAAAAAGCCCCGCAAAATTATTCGCGGGGCTTTTTTAATTAAACAGCCAGTTTTTCCTTTTTGGCTATCAATAACCATGAAACAAAGCCCCAAATCACAAACGCTCCATAAATTAGGTAGAGCGCAGCAGAAGGGTAGTAGCCACCCTTTATAAGTAGCGGAGTTCCAACTGCATCGACTGCAATCCAGACTAACCAGAATTCGACGTAGCCACGTGCCAGTCCATATGTTGCCAGTGCCGAACCAGTAAAGATCCAGGTATCTGGGAACGGTGCCCAAGAACCGAGCGCTTTAATAATGTAATAAGCAATTAAGAAAAACACCACAACCGTTGGAATTATTTGTAGCTTCTCTTTAGTTGTGGTCCAACGAATCTTCACTAACGATTCACTACCAGATTCGCGATTTCGCACCCATTTTTGCCAACCATAGAGGCTAACCAAAATAAATAGTATTTGGCGACCAGCTTGTCCAAGCATCACCTTGGTCTGTTGATGTGGATCAGTTAAGCCACCAATAAATAAGGTGAATAGAAGAACGTTGCCAATTATTCCAACTGGCCAGGTCCACATCTTGCGCCGCATTCCTAGGAGGGCGCTTGCGAGACCAAAGATATTTCCGATTATTTCTTTCCAATAGATTGCCTTGGAACCGAAATGTATTTGTGCATTAAAAAGCCAGTGAATTACTGACATGGGGCATCCCTTTTCTACGTACTTCTCTCATCCGGACTTTAACCGTCGGTTTTGGAATTTCACCAAATCCACCGTTTGCTGGATGCTAACGGGTCGCAGACTTTAACTGCCGGTTCGGAATTACACCGACCCTGAAATACGTATCCATATCTTGGCAGTACCATTAGGACATGGCAACTTTTAAATCATGAAGCGGCTATTCAAGAGGATTAAGAAACTCTTCACCGACCGCCGTGCCTGGGTTCGCTTAATCGTTGTTGCTTCCATCGCCGCCTCAGTTGCTTGGCAAATTGGTGACTTGGCAATTAAGAATGGTGGGGTTGTAGCCGCAATCATCTGCAGTTTGAGCATCCGAGTTTCACTTTATAAATCTGTTCGAGAGGGATTCGGGCAAATCGTTGGAACTGCAATTGGCGCTGGCGTCGCGCTGCTCACTGTTTGGCTATTCAACTTTGGAATAATCGCAGTTGGAATAACAGTCCTGCTATGTTCAGTTGTCGCTCGCGGATTACATCTTGGTGAAGTGGCCTCAGTAAACGTTCCAGTAACTGCGCTCATTGTTATAGGACCTGGTCTAAGTGAGAGCACGGCTTTCTCAAGATTGATGTCTACTTTAATTGGTGCTGGCGTTGCAATTGTTTTTTCATATTTCTCGCACCGCAAAACTCCTGCAGGTCGGACAGTTGATAAAATCTCATCACTCGCTTCTAGATCGGCAGATTTACTTGGAAAAATGGCCGAAGGTGTCGCTGCTGGTTACGAGCAAGATCAAGCCGGTGAATGGCTTGCTAAGGCCCGGCTGCTTGCTGACGAAATACCAGCTCTTCGCACACAAGCGCTCGAAGCTCTTGGTTATGCCAAATGGTTTCCAACTGCGCAAAAAGTTGAAGCCGAAAATCTGTACACCCAGGGAATTGCAATTGAACACACAGTTGTTCAAGTTCGCACAATAGCGAGAACTTTATTTGAGGCTGCTGTTGAAGATGGAATTCCAATTTCAACGCAACGCCAGATCGCACATGCCCTTTCTTCAGCGAGCTATGCAATTACTACTAAGGCAGATCAGATTCGAGATTTAGTAAGCCTTGCCACCACCGAGAGCGCCACATCTGATATCCGACTTGCTGGCGCGGCTCTTGCAGATTCACTGATTGATAATTCAACACAAATTGGCCAAGAACACCTGGTTCGAGGAATTGCTCTTGTTTCAAATATCGAACGAATTGCAGATTCGTTGGATGAATCTTCACCCGCATTGCATGAAGTTTTAACGCCGGGGGAACCAGCTGCGAATAAGATTCTAAAAGTTTCGACGATTGATCAAACGACGAAGCTAAGCCGGCGAGTTTTGCAACCGTTTAAGCGGCTATTTCGTAAATAACCATAAATATTTCGGTGCGTACTCCACGGTAACCCGTTACTCAGGTGCCACACTTTCTCCAAGCTAAGGGGAGTGAGACCGCTCCTCCTGAAGACTAGGAGAATAATGAGTAACCCAGTTACCAAACTTGAAAGCAATGCGATTGGACTTCGTGAAGTTGTTTTCCAATCAATTTGTTCAATGGCACCCGGTGCCGCGATCGCCGCTTCAATCCCATTTGGATCACCACTTGCTGGTGGCGCACTCCCACTTGCAGTTTTATTTGCCTTCATCGGAATTTTATTTACAGCTTCCAGTATTGGACAACTTGCCAAGCACATTCCAGCCGCTGGCTCAGTAGCAACTTACAGCGCGATTGGCCTGCGTCCATGGGTTGGATATTTAGTTGGTTGGGCTTACGCCGCAGTTGAAATTCTCATCGTCCCACTAGTTATGTTGCAACTTGGTTACACAGTGGCCGGCGAATGGAATTCTCAGAGCAAATCTTTCCCAATCGGTTCATGGTGGATATTTATGACACTTGGAACACTTTTGGTTTGCTGGTTGGTTTATCGCGGAGTAAGAACTTCTGCAAAAGTTGGAACCTGGTTGGGATTTTTTGAAATCTCAGTCTTCGTCCTACTTGGCGTATTTCTTGTTTTCAAGGCCGGTCATGCAAATACCCTTTCTGTTTTCACAACAGCACATGCAAATGCCAAGGGCTTTAATGGTTGGTCTGGCGTAATTGCTGGTTCAGTATTCACACTTCTCGCATTCTCTGGTTTTGAAGCAGCAGCTCCACTAGCTGAAGAGAGCAAAGACCCACGCAAGAATGTTCCAAAAGCGATCATGATTGCAACCGTTGCAATTGCTGCCGTGTATATCTTCACAACATACGCTGCAACTGTTGTCTTTGGTCCAGATAAGTTCAAAGACTTTGCCGGTTACAACAATGGTGTCCCTTGGGATGGCCTAGCAAAAGGCGTATCTGGAATCTTCTACGTTCTAGTACTACTAGCAATTGTTAACTCAACTATTGCCAACGCGAACGCTGGAGCAAACGTATTTACCCGTACCGCTTACGCATTTGGCCGCGCTGGTGCGTTTCCACGTTCATTTGCAAATCTTGATCCAAAATACAAGTCACCAAAGAATGCGCTTCTATGGCAGTTAATCATTGGTCTTGTAATTGGATTGGGACTTGGATTTAAGTACACACCACAAGTCGCTTTCGGCATTGTTGCAACTGGACTAGTAGTTGTCGTGGTCCTTGTGTATATCGTGGCAAATATTGCCTGCATCGGTTACTACGCAAAGCATCGTAAAGAAGATCGTCACCCAATTATTCATATTGTGGTACCGATCATTGGCGTGCTTTTCCTAGTTCCTGGATTCATGAATGCTGCTGGCATTACCGGTATTCCTGGTCTTGGATTCATCGTGCACCTAGCCGCACCACTTTCATATGCTGCATATTTCATGGCAGTCTGGATGTTGGTCGGCGTTATTTCACTCTTCGTTTTGCGCAAGAAGAATCCAGGCGCAATCGATGCAGTTGGAACTATTCACGTATAAATAACTCTAAAAAAGCCCACCCAGAACAATTTGGGTGGGCTTTTTTATTTTAGGGTTTTTCCAATTCCTTTGGTCTCCCATAGTGCTAGTACTTGTTTGGTGACGCTATCCAAAGTTGCACGAGATTTTTCATCAACGGTGGAATAAGCACAAGTTGCGATTAGGTCACATGCCCAAGTCGAAATTCCAGCGTTGAATGTCACAGATCCTGAAGGAGTGGTAAACCAAAGAGTTTGAGCCACTGGAGAAAGATTTCGCTTCATCCCAACAGTGGCGCTATCTCGATAGTGCATGTTTCCAGCAAAGATGACGTGAGCGTTTGGTGGCGCTGCCACTGTGTTCACAGCGTGATCAGCTTCGCTATCGGGTGAAAATCCATTAATTGTTGAGCTGGTCGAAATTTTTAACCAAGATGGGACTGTAACTGTTTTCAAGTCCCCATAAACGTGAACGCCATCGGTGAGCGAGCCAGTAATGAGAGTTCCGGGAACATTCAACCTGCCATCAGAGAATGCAATTGAAACTTGATTCAAATCTTTAACGGGGTCTTCTTTGGGGTTACGGTAAATAATTATCCGTCGATTTTCGCCAACCGGGGAGGATGTAAGTCTGGTCTGCCACACTGCGGTATTTGCGCCGAGAATTGCGAGGTTGGTCCCGCTGTTTCTTGCACCCAACAAAGTATTGAAGATTCTGCGTGTGAAATATTCAGGATGACCACTAAGAACAAGGCCACTGTAATTGTTGGTCAGCGATGGCCACGAATCAATATCAATATCAGACTCTTGGTCAATATTTATTCCTTCACGCTCCAAGAACTGCACAATTGAAATCGCATCTCTGTGAATAGCGAAGCCGCCGCTCCCGACAATTGGGCGATCTAGCGAAACAACTCGACTAC
>Ga0207954_1000633_pt1 | contig 12061 bp, 11 predicted proteins | sample CryBogmetaGMA0M_FD_184547 | JGI IMG/M metagenome (GOLD analysis project Ga0207954, IMG submission 184547) | Freshwater microbial communities from Crystal Bog, Wisconsin, USA - MA0M (SPAdes) | ecosystem: Environmental > Aquatic > Freshwater > Lake | place: Crystal Bog, Wisconsin, USA | collected... | reverse complement strand
GCCGTCACCGCGACGCCGTTGTTGGTGAGCTTGCCCGCCACCGGCAGCGTGGCGATCTTCACCGCCAGCAGCGTGTTCGCCGGCGTATTGCTCGGGTCGCTGAACCCGAAGTCGGCTGCCGTAAACGTGTAGGTGCCGTCCTCGGGCATCGTCACAGTCTTGGAAGCGCCGACAGGAGCTTTGTTCACTGGAGCGGCAACAAGTGTCCGCAGGCGTTGCGTGCCCAGCGACGTGCCGTCCGACACCCAGAGATCACTGCCGTTCACGCCATCGTCATCGGCGAACAGGAGTGTGCCGTTGAACACCGCCATCGACGCGTAGGCACCCGAGCCCGAATCGCCGCCGTGATCTGGGTCGACGTCCCTGACGCGTACCGTTCCTGCAGTCGTGCCGTCGGTCTTCCAGAGTTCGTCCACGTTGGCGATGAAGTACATGGCGCCTTTGTATGGCGTCAGATCGGATGGGAAGGAGCTCAGTGGCATGTTCTGCGCGTTCTTACCCGGCAGTAGATCCTTCACCAGAACGGTGGTCTGCGGAGTTCCACCGCTCTTCCAGAGTTCCACGCCATTGACCCCGTCGTCAGCGGTGAACAGCAGGGTGGTGCCGAAGGCTGTCAGATTCCACGGATTCGAACCGCGTGGAACGGTGATCTGGGTCGACCCGCCGTTGCCGTCCAACGACTGCTGCTGGGTCGTTCCCGCAGCGATATCCCTGACAAGAACCGTACCGCCGGCGGTGCCGTCGGTCTTCCAGAGTTCTCGGCCGTGGACTCTGTCATTGGCCACGAAATAGACGGTGCTGCCGACCACCTGAAATCCCCCTGGGCCCGAGCTGTTCGGGTAGCTGTCGCCCCCTGAGCTGGACGTGCCCGGCGCGATGTCTTTCAGCATCATGGTGCCGGCCTCCGTGCCATCGCTGACCCATAGCTCAGTGCCACTGACGTCGTCGGAGCCCGAGAAGTAGATCCGTCCTCCGAAGGACACGGCGTCGTACAGATAGGCTGTGACGACATCGACGGCCTTCGTGCCGTCCGCTGTGCCGTCACTGGACCAAAGCTGTTCTTCGGTCTGCCCGGTGCTCGGGGAGTAGACGCCTGAGCTGAAGAAGAGTTTGCTGCCCGACACAATCAGGTTCTGACGGTACACGCCGTCACCTTCGCCGGCGACGACATCCTTGACGATAACCGTGCCGCCCAAAGTACCGTCGGACTTCCAGAGTTCCGTCCCGTGGACTGCGTCGGTCGCCGTAAAGAACAACTGGTTGTTGAACGCGACGAGCCCATCGGGGTTTGACGACGCAGGTTTATCCAGATACGTATCCGTGGCCCAATCATACACCTGATCAGTGCCGGGCCTGATGTCGTTCACCATCACGGTACCCTTCGGCGTACCGTCAGATTTCCAGAGTTCACGGCCGCTCACTCCATCGTCAGCCGTGAAAAAGAGGGTGTTGCCTACGACCGTTAATTCCCTTGGCGCGGAACCTGCAGTTCCTACGTTGATATCCTTGATCATCGCCGTGCCGGCGGCGGTGCCATCGGTCTTCCAGAGTTCGCGGCCGTGCGCCGCGGTCACGGCCGTGAAATAGGCCACGCTGCCGACCACCGTCATGTCCTGCGGTTCGAGCGGCACCGGAGCCGCCTGCAGGCCGGCGAACGCGATCCGCGGCTCGAGTGATTGGAAGGCCAGAGTGGATTGCGAACTGCGACGGTTGCGTTTTTGGGAACGGTCCTGGTCCCGCCGCGAGCGGCTACTCCGAGCCGACGTCGTCTTGCGAGCCGGCCACAGGCAGCGCGACAGGGGGCGTGAGCGGCTTCGGGAAAAACTCCGACTCTGGAAATGACGCATGGTTCCAACTCCAGGCTCTAAGGGAAGCGGTACCGACAAGGACCCCAGGTGGCGGAGAGACTACCCCACCGATGACCGTGCGCACCAGAGGGCGGAAACCCGGGAAAAACCGGACGACAATTTTTCTCGTCGCTGAATCAGCGGGGAAAACCACCTAAACCGAGCCCGACAGGCCCCTCGCACGAAGGGGTGCAAGGGCCCTGGCTACCTCGGAAAGCGTCTCGCCCCAGTCGGCCGACCCGGGGCCACGAACGAACCGCCGGTGCGAATGGGGGTACCAGGGGATGGCTTGGTCGCGCGAGCACTCCCGCCAGGCCGCCTTGTGGTGCATCACGATCCAGCACGGCGTGCCGACGGCACCGGCCACATGCAGCACCGAGGTTGGCACGGTCACCACGAGATCGAGGGCAGACACCAGTTCGAACGTCCGCGCGTAATCGTGCGCGAACGTCAGGTCGGGCAGGTGTATGACGTCGATCCCACGACTCTTCGCGAGATGCCGAAGTTCATCGCTGCAGTCCCGATATTCGAGCGACACGAAGCACGCCGGCTGCGAAAGCACTGGCAGCCAGTCGACAAGAGGGATCGATCGGTAGAGGGCATGCGTCCGCCGCGTGCCGCCATTCCAAGCGATCCCCACCAATGGCCTGCCGCTCGCGCGGGCTGCCAGGGCCGCCCGGAGAGTCGCTGTCTTCACCGGATCAGCCGCCAGATAGCCCACCCTGTCCGGAAAGTCGGCGTCGTCATTGCGATACAGTCTCGCAAGATCTCCGATCGGCATGACCCAGTCGACGGGCTGGCCGCGCACGGCAGCAGCAGCCGCTGCGTCGGTGGACAGCAGTTCTGCTGCGAAGTTCCTCGCAAAAATGGATCGAAGACGTTGATTGCAGTCGAGCAAAAGGGTTGCTCCGCGGGACTGCACGTCGGCCATGAATTCGGAGAGCATTCCTGCGAATAGAATCTCGTCGCCCAGGCCCTGCTCGCCATGGCAGACAACCGTCTGGCCGGCGCCGAGCTCATCGATGCCGTGAAGCCGCCGCGGCCTATGCCCGTCAGAACCATATGACGGGGCCCTCAGCACCGTCGTATCGAATCGGTGACGGTATTCCTGCCAGCCCTCCCGCCACTTGCCCTGCTCCAAAAGCAGCAGCCCCAGATTCCAGCGGATGTCGGCGCTCGACGGACAATATGCCAGTGCTTCCCTCGCCACCGCCTCGCCCTCGTCCGGTTCCCCCTCGTTGACGAAGGTGCTCGTCAGATTGAGCCAGGCGGCGGTGTCGGAGGGATCGAGGGCGACGCAGCGACGCAGCGACGTGCGGGCGTCGGCCAGCCGGTGCAGCTTGCGGTACAGAAATCCCAGATTCAGCAGCGACGACGCGAAGTTCGGGGCGATTGCGACGCTGCGTTCGTAGTGGGAGAGCGCCGCCGCGTCACTGTCCCGGGCCAGTGCGCAGTTGCCGGCGACATGGAGCAGGTTGGGGTCGTCGGGCCGGGCAGCGAGTGCGGCCCCGATGGCGGCCTCCGCTCGGTCGATCTCGCCACGGACGAGGTGGGCCGTCGCCAAGCGGCAGGCCTCGATGGCGGAGGGCGATGACACCACTGTCTGACTCCAGGAGGGTCTTTGACACGATCGTCGACGGGCTACAGACGGTAGACGCAGTCGACGTCCTGTAACACCACGACTCGTCTGCCGGTGATCGTCCGCAGACGATCGCAGAATACGACGTGCTCGGCCAGCACCCGATCCTGATCGAAGCCGCTGCCGTACGTCGTCCAGCGAATCCGCGGATCACGGAGCGTCTCCGTGCGGACGAGGGCAAAACCGCCGAATGCGGCAGCCACATCGACGATCGGCCGGTCCGCTGGCACCAGCGGCAGCGGGTACCGCTGCGAGCCATCCTCGCGGCAGCGGCGGCAGCGGGCAAAACCGCAGAAGGGGTGGTGGTGACGGTGGCCGATGTCCTGAAAGGCGAAGGTGTCGAAATAGTGGTCGCAGATAACGAAATCGGGCATCCCCGGCGCGGGGGACGCGATGCGTGGAATCCGGTCGGGCTGGAACAGCTGTTGCGTGTAGCAGGTCAGCATGCCGATCGATTCAGGTCGAGGGTCTCGGGCCCACGCGGCGAAGATGCGAGACAGCACGTCCTCGGGGAAGAAAATGTCGCTGTCGAGCAGCAAGGTCCACTCGTCTGCCGCCTGCGGTGGATCGCTCATGGCGAGATCCATGATGAAATTCCGCATCCGTGCCAGCGGCATGATGCGGTCGTGATTCTCGCCGTCCGGGCGACGTTCGTAACGCACCTTGAGCCGCCGGCTCTCGAGGCGGCCGGGGCGTGTCTGCATGAAGTCTTTGAGCAGTCCCGCAGTCGCGTCGCGTGAATCATTTTCGAGGAAGTAGTAGCGGATCGGCACGCCGGCGCGTTCCCAGGCCGCGAACCGGGAGAATGCGTGCGGCACATAGTCGGCGTTGTCGCGAAAAAGCGCGACCACCGCGAGCGCCGAGGGCTGGCGTTCGGCAGTGGTTGCCGGCATGGCCACCGGCGCGGGATCGATGACGATGCGGCGGTCGGCGCGGTCGTAGCGAAGGAAGGGCTGGATGTGCTTCCACTGGCCCGTGTAGTGCACCGACCGGGCACTGGTAACGGCTGCCGACAGGTCCCAGAACGTGCGGTTGTAGTCGTCGGGCAGCCGGACGGCCTTCGCGTCTAGGGACCGCATGACCATGTTCCAATAGGTCGAACCGGCCGCGAAGCTATGCACGTCGGGATACTTCGCGCAGGCAGCGTCGAACTCCGACCTCAGGTCCCGCCGTATGTAGAAAAAACCGGGCTCCATCAGGACCGGCGACTCCGGGCCGCCCGCGCTCTCGAAGCCATGCCGCCGCAGATCCTCGAGCACCGGCTCCAGCAGCAGTGGATTGGCAACCCACAGCAGGTCGGCCTCGGGGGCGAACCGCTGGATGCCCTGCAGGTCACCGATCACGTCGGTATCGGGATCGATGTAGAGCGCCTCGTGCAGTCCGAATACTTCGAGCAGGCCGGAGCGGAGAGCGTCGAATGCGAGCAGCCGTCGGCCAGGATACGGATCCTCGAACGGCTTGCAGACGACCGTATGCCAGTTCGCACGAAGGAGCGATTCGATGATTCGGCCCTCGTCGGGACCGGATGCCGCATCGGTGAGCAGGAGCAGGTGGCGACGGACCGTGGCCGAGCAGTTGGTGTCGATGAGCGACGCAAAACGCGGCAGGATCTCGTCCACCCAACGATCGGCCTTGCAGATCGTCACGATGTCGAGCACGCCGCCATCGAGCGGCGGCTGACTCAGAGGAATCGTCGCCATGGCGTGCCCTCCCGGATCTCGTCGTACGTCCATTGCGTCCACGCCAGCCAGTGCAGCCACTCGGTGCGGTCAGGCGTGACGGCCTCGGTCGGAACATGGCTCGTCACGCTCCATGCCATGGCGGCCTCGTCCATCGTCACGGTGGGAATGCCAGCGAGCACGGTGTCGACCGCGACGCTGGAATTGAGCGTGACGGCCAGGCGGACATCGTCCCAGGACGTGGTTTCGGGCAGGCCCGACGCACCGCAGGGCTTGGAAAACAGCCGGGTGCTCGCGGGATGCCTGCGAAAATGCGTGCAGAAAGGCCCGACGCGGTCGTACCACGGCTCGACGTGCGAGTAATGCGGCGAGTAGGGCTCCGTCTGACCGCAGAGGATCGTTCGCGCGCCCTGGGGATGCCGCCAAGGACGAACCTCCACCTTGTACGTCTCCCATCGTGATCCATCCCTGACCGCCGGCGTCCGGTGATCACCACGGCGACCGTGGCCGTCGAGCACGAGCGTCACCCAGTCGCCGGGGCTGCCGAAGCTGCAACGGTCCACCAGGAGGAATGGACCGCTCGACTCGATGCCCCGCCAGAATGTCGTGCCGAGCAGGATGGGAAGCGCATGCCCGAGCCGCTCTCTCGACTGCGTGACCGCGAACGGCACGCCGATCGACCGCAGCCCCACCGCAGCGGCAGCAGCGAATCGCACATGCCAAGGGATAGTCGGGTTCACGTGAATCGCTGCAATCGCGCTTGCCATGCCGGTTCCCAGGCTGGGTTGACGGATGGAAAAGAGGATACATCGCGATTGAAGAGGCAAAAAATGGAAGACTCGCCCAGGCGATCGCGTGCCATCGAGCCGATGTCGGCTCGTCTGACCGCTGCCCTCCGCGTCGCAGCCTGCTAATGTCCCGCAGTCGGGAGTGGCTTCGCCGCGGCCCGGATCTCGGACGGCGCGGCGCGGGATGGACCGGCCTCTCGGATGGCTGATAGCACCTGCGTCTCGGTGATCAGGTCGCGGAGCACGATCGGCTTCGGCGCCGTCTCCTTCCTGCCCCGCTTCGGCTCGGCGCTCAACCACCACGTGCACCTGCACGTGTGCCCAACCGAAGGCGTCTTCGTGCCGGCTGCTGACGGAGCAGGGTGCGACGCCTCACCGGCGTTCCTGCCGGCCCGCCCGAACAACCAGGCCGATCTGGCCGCGCTCACCGAGCGGGTCCGCCGCCGCGTGATCCGGTGGTTCCGCATACAGCGGCTGCTCGATTCGGCGGCCGCCGCCGACATGCTCGCCTGGGAGAACAGCGGGTTTTCAGTCGACGCCAGTGTGCGGATCATGCTCATCGACCGCGACGTGCCGAGCTATTTTCAGAGCTTGGAGCACCTGCTGCGGTATTGCGCCCGGCCACCCTTTGCGCTCGAGCGACTCTCTGTGAGCCGCGATGCAGACAGCCAGATCGCTCGCATCCGCTACGTGCTGCCGAGACATAAGGCGGCCAACTGGGTCGGACCCAGTCGTAGCCGCAAGTCCACGCGGCCGGGGGCCAATGGCGTCGTCGACCTCTCGCCTTTTGAGTTTCTCGACCGGCTCGCCGATCTCGTGCCGCCGCCGCGGAAGCACCGGCATCGCTATCACGGAGTATTTGCGCCGAATCACCGGCTGCGGAAAGCCGTCACGGCGCTGGCGATCGGGAACGTCGGCAGGCGGCAAGAGGCCGCGACCGGCGGGCATGGGGGCGACGGTCATGCCACAGGAGGCTGCTGTGACGCGAATCCGAATCAAAAGCCCCGCTCGCACGACACCTCGCGAATTGCCTGGGCGAAACTGATGGCTCGGGTGGGGGAGGAGTTTCCACTTGCGTGCCCCACCTGCGGCGGCGATATCCGGCTGATCGCATTCATCACCGATCCGGGCCCGATCCGGAAAATCCTGACACACCTCGGCGAACCGCTCGAGCCGCCACCGGTGTCGCCCGCTCGTGGCCCGCCCACCGACTGGGGCGAGCTCGTGCAAGTCCACGACGACCGGGCAGTCTTCCAAGCTTCACCCGACGACCTGCCCGCGATCGACATCCACAGCCTCTGACCGGCGCCAGCCGCGAGGCGTCGAAGCCCCGGGAACGGCCGACTGGGGCGCGGTCTGCGCCGACGCGAGAAACCGCCACGGCAAGGGGTGCAGGGCGTTTCGAGAAACCCGCTCCAGACGCCCGGGCCCGCTCCTCCTGAGACTCACGAGTCGCTCATCAGCCGGAAGACCGTTGCACTGACCGGGCTATCCTTTCGACGTCGAGCTTCACTTCGGCCACCCTCCAGGGAGCCGTCAAACCAAGAACCTGCTGGTAGAGCTCGGTGTCGAACACAGGAAGGGCCTCCGGGGGAAGCGGCCATTTTCCCCGGCGGTCAAGGGCTTACCCACAAAAAACCCGGATGGACCTTTCTTCAAGCCCGCAGTGCCATCCCTGGCCACTGCGGGCTGAGGGCGATGAGCTCGCCATCCAGGCCGGAGACGCTGACGATGAGCGTGTTGCCTAGTCCCATGGATCGACGGCCAACATCATGTTCAACACGTCGGCCTCGGAAAGGCCTTGAAACCTCCCCGTTCACGCGACGCGGCCACTGCCTCGGTTATCCGCCAGACTCGATCGACAAAAGCGGGCCAGTTGTAGAGCGACTTCACCCGTTCTGCATTGCACACCGCCCGCGCACGGACATCGGGGCCTCGGTCGGCGATCTCGCGCATGAGTTCAGCGAGATGGTGAACGTCCGGCCCCGCCCACTCCCCCACGCCGGCGAGGTTGCCGTGGCCTGGCCAGGCCGCCGCCATGTTCCACTTCAACGGCCATCCCCATTCGTCGATGTCGTCCTTTGTTCCGCCCCACGCCGTGGCCACGACCGGCAGGCCCGTCGCAGCCGCCTCGCGCGGCGGCAGGCCGAATCCCTCTCCTCTCGTCGGAAAGACGAAGGCGTCTACCGCACCGAACAGTGATGCCATCCCGTCGTCGTCCAGATCATCCGCGAGCACCTCCACCCCCGGATGAAGGATCTTCACTGGAAGCTTTCTGTCGCGGCGGAGCTTGATGATGAGTCGGTAACGCGGATCGCGGCCGAACGCTAGATTGAAGGCCCTGATGGCGATATCCCAGCCCTTGCGCGGATAGGGTGTTTGCAGGGTGAGGAATGTGAACGGCGACCGCCCCTCAGGCCGTGCCAGCGGGCGATAGCAGTCCCTGATGCCGAGAGGCACCCGATACAGAGGCACCGTCACTCCTTCGCGTCGGAACGTGGTCTCCAGCCACGCAGAAGGAACGATCACGCCGTCGAGCCGATTGAGCACCTCGACCCAGCCAGGAGGCAGCCGGGTACTCTCGAACATCGTGATGGCGATGCGGACTCCGTGTTCCAGTGATGTGCCGAAGGTGTGGAAAAGCGTCGGGTAGCCGAGCAGGATGCTGCCGGCGGAAGGCAGCCGGGGACGAGTGAGTTGCGTCGCGTAGAAGGAGCCGGGAACGACGGATGCGGTGCTGCGGCTGTTGCCGACGACGTTCACATCGACCCCGTGTCTCGACGTGAGCCCCTCCACGAGCGTCGTCGCCACCTGACCGTACCCGTCCATCGGATTCCAGTTCTCGCAGGCTACATCGAGGACGATGGGTGAGCGTTCGTTCGGCATGGCACAGGAAGGCTTCGGCCAGGGCACGCGGCATCGGAGTGTTTTCCGCCGTGCCAGAAGAAAGCCGAGCCATTGGAGCGTTCGCTATCGGCTGGCACAACGCTTCCCTAGGCAGACTGCAGTTCGTTTCTTTGTTTATGGACTGAGAACTAGGGGCACGCTGCTCACCCAGCTGGATGCCGAGGGTTCGAGGCCCTTCGCCCCGTCACTGGATGCCCACGGCTTCCTTCCCGCGGACTGAAGCAGCGTCAAGCGGTCTCGAACGGGAGGGCACGGCCAGCATCGTTCCGAACGTCGCCGGAACCGGCAGGCAGATGTCGACGTGTGTGCCAGCCCCCGGTCGGCCCTCGATCGTGAACGTGCCGCCGGCGAGCCGCACCCGCTCCGTCATGCCGACAATGCCAAAACCACGTCGGCGGGCATCATCCGCGATGAAGCCGCATCCCTGATCACTGACCCGTATATGCACATCGGCAGGCGTGCGGTGAATCTCGACCTTGGCCACGTTGGCCGACGCATGCTTGCGGACATTGTTCAACGATTCCTGCACCACGCGGTACACGGTCGTCCTCCGGTCCGGTGGTAGTGCGTCGAGATCTTCGTCGAGGACGATCTCAACGGTGATGCCGAGCACGGCCATCTGGTCGGCGAGGTCTCGGATCGCGGCGCACAGCCCGAGATCGTCGAGCACGGCGGATCGCACGCCTCGGATAAGCGATTGCGGGGCATGCTCGGCGACCGGCCCAAGGCCGTCGCAGCCCTCACGAAGATCTTCCTTGACGAGATCGAGCGCCTGCTATGCGCTGCCGCAGGCGTCACGAGAGACGCCACCACGCCGAGTGCGTCTCGCCCAAGGCTCGGCGGCATCTCCTTCCTCCATCGCTTCGGCTCGGCGCTCAACCACCACGTGCACCTGCAAGTGTGCGCAACCGAAGGCGTCTTCGTGCCGGCTGCTGACGGAGCAGGGTGCGACGCCTCACCGGCGTTCCTGCCGGCCCGCCCGATCAACCAGGCCGATCTGGCCGCGCTCACCGAGCGGGTCCGCCGCCGCGTGATCCGGTGGTTCCGCATACAGCGGCTGCTCGATTCGGCGGCCGCCGCCGACATGCTCGCCTGGGAGAACAGCGGGTTTTCAGTCGATGCCAGTGTGCGGATCACGCTCATCGACCGCGCGATAAAGCAACACCTTTTCTGTAAATCGCGGATTTCAGAGGTGGGTCATCTGGCTTCCATGTTCAGGTAGGCACGTTCGGTTTCCCAGTCGTCGCTGATCTCGGAGAGGACGGCGGAGGCGAGCCGCAGGAGCGAGGCCTCGTTGGGGAAGAGCGTTGCGACCCGGGTGCGTCGCTTGATCTCCTTGTTGAGCCGCTCGAGGCCGTTGGTCGTCCGCATCCGCCGCCGATGGGCGGCAGGGATCCGGAGCACAGTGAACGCCTCGGGAGCCGATTGCTCGAGCCAGGCTGCCAGTTGCGGAGCGGTCTTCTGGTAGCGGGCAACGACGTCCTTCAGTCGCCGCTCGGCCTCGGCGGTCTCGTCGGCGTCGAAGACGCGACGGAGGTCGCGGGCCACCTCGGAACGCATCGGGAACTTCGGTGCTTGCACGATCGCGTTGCGGATCGTGTGGAACTGGCACCGCTGCCACGGCACGCCGGCCATGACGGCCTGACGGGCGGCACGAAGACCGGCGTGATCGTCGCTGACGATGAGCTTCACGCCGCGCATGCCACGCTTCTGCAGGCTCTCGAGGAACTTCCGCCAATGCGGCTCGGCCTCGGAGAGCTGCACGCTGCAGCCGATCACACTCCGCTTGCCATCGGTGTCGATCCCAATCGCAGTGAGCACGGCACATGACCGGACTGCACCGTCATGGCGGATCTTCTCGTAGGTGGCGTCGAGCACGAGATAGGTGATCTCGCCGATCGGCCGGTTCCGCCAGGCATCGAGCTGCTCATCGAGCTCCGCCGCGGCGCGGCTCACCTGGGTCGAGGTGACCTCGAGCCCGCAGAGCTCCTCGACGATGGCCGTCACCTTCCTGGTACTGACGCCTTGGACGTACATCTCGGCCATGGCGAGGACCATCGCCCGCTCGCTACGGACGCCGCGGTCGAGAGCCTTGGGATAGAAGGGCCGGCCGTTCGCGTCGCGATAGCCGCGGGTCTGCGGGATTCGCAGGTCGATCTGGCCAACCCGGGTGTTCAGGGTCTTGGGCTTGAAGCCGTTGGCATAGCCTTGACGATCGGCTCGCTACGAGACTCGGCCTTGAGCACCTGCTCCCGCTCGATCTGCATGGCGTGGTTCATGAGAGTGGCGAAGGCGGCGGCCATGGCATCGGGGCCGTGCTCCATCGCCAGATCAACGAGGTCGCGGATCGCGGAACGTTCTTCTTGGTGGGTCATCGCAGGTTCCTTCTTGGTGAGGTGACACTTCCAAGAAAGCCTCGATGACCCACCTCTTCAACTCACGCCGCCGGTGTGTTCCTTCCCTCGGCTCGCAAGCTCGCCTCGGTCAGGAACACACCGGCGATTTACAGAAGGAATGTTGCACTAACAGACCGCAGCGTTTCCGACCGGGATAAAACCGCCAGAGCGAACGCACACGTGAGGTTCCCGATGTCCTCGAGTCGCAGCGAATCATCCTTGTCGGCTGTTGTCACGAAGTAATACAGCGTCCGCACACCGCCCGCCGTCACTTCGAAGTGCCACGGTGGCGGTGACCAATCCCACACGCGCAATTCAGCCCCAGCGCTTTCACCCGAACACGCTTGCGTGACGAAACAGCCCCCGGGAGTCTGCGCGAGGTGGTCGCGCATGATGCGAACCATGTCATCGACGGGGTCGTAGTCGTCTCGCGGCCATGGTGCCGCAGCGTTGAAGTTTTTTAGTGCGCCGACATCGACCGCCGGGCTGCAGAGCAACTGATACGCGCCCTCTCCGCCGGGGTGTGCGGTTTGCAGCAAGTCCCCGAGCGTGCCTGGCCCTGGACAACTGAAGAAGCCGAGCACCAGCAGCAGCCGCTCGATCGCTCGCGGGTCGTTGTCCGGCAGTCGACGGATCATGCGGCGACTCCCCTCTCCAGGACTTCAGGCCATGGTCTTTGACCCGCAGCCTGCTAATCCACATACCGCCACTTGCGGTCCCCGAACAGGTAGACCATGCGGCCAAACGGCTGCACTCGTTGCCAAGTGAGCGTATGCCACGTCGGGCCGCTGTAGTACTGGAAGGA
>Ga0207954_1000632_pt1 | contig 12069 bp, 11 predicted proteins | sample CryBogmetaGMA0M_FD_184547 | JGI IMG/M metagenome (GOLD analysis project Ga0207954, IMG submission 184547) | Freshwater microbial communities from Crystal Bog, Wisconsin, USA - MA0M (SPAdes) | ecosystem: Environmental > Aquatic > Freshwater > Lake | place: Crystal Bog, Wisconsin, USA | collected... | reverse complement strand
GGCCGGATCGTGGCGCTCCTGCTGCTCGCGGCATCGGTCGTGTCGGTGGCCGCGCCCACGTGGACGCCGTGGCAGTCGCCGTGGCTCGAGCGCTGGCTCACCCACGCGGGCTGGATCGCGCCCCGCTGACGAGCGGGAAACGCGCCGGACGCTCGTCCCCGGATGAAGCCCGGCCCCGGTGTCTACGGCCCGTCGAGCGACCGCGCCTCGTCGGGCCAGTAGTCGGGCAGATCGGCATCGACCGCGGTCGTGCCGCCGCCGTCGGGATCGGTGTATTCGATCCGCGCGGCATGCAGCGCGAGCGTCGCCGGCCGCGCCCCCCCGGCGTCGGCGTCGTCGCCGGCGCCGTCCGCTCCCGCGACACCCGCATCGCAATCCGGCGCCGCCGTCACGCGGGCCGACCAGTCGGCGTCGACGCCGCCGTAGAGGTCATCCCCCACCACCGGCAGGCCGCGGACAGCCGCCTGCAGCCGCAGCTGGTGCATCCGCCCCGTCAGCGGCCGCAGGTCGAGCAGCAGCCGACCACCGGGCAGGTCGCCGAGGAGGCGGGCGAACGTCACCGCCTCGCGGCCGCCGGGGGCTCCCGCCGCGACGATCCGCGCCCGTGCCTCGTCGGGAATCTTCGCGAGCGTGTCGCACCAGGTGACGGCGCCGGCAGTGTCGTCACCGCCGCCGGCAATACCGGCGCCGGCGATATCGGCGCCGGCAGTGCGGCCGGCCGCCGCGACGAGCGCCGCGCGGGCGGCTTCCCCCGCGGCGCCGCAGGCGACGATGCCCAGATAACGCTTCCGCACCTGTCGCCGCTCGAACTGCCGCGAGAGCTGGCGGGCCGCCCGCGGCGTGGCGGCGAAGAGCACGACGCCGGAGACGCCGCGGTCGAGCCGGTGCGGCACGCCGAGGTAGCCGGCCGACCGCCCCGCCCGTGCCTGCTCGCCATGCAGCCGCCGCCGCAGCCAGGCCTCGACCGAGGGAATGCCGGGGGGCGCCTGTGTGGCCAGGCCGGCCGGCTTCCAGACGGCCACCACCCCCGACGCCTCGGCGATCACCCGCGGGCCGCTCATGCGACGCGGCGTCCGAAGAACCGCCCCAGCGGCCCGACGAGCATCGCCGGCAGGAGCACGAGGTCGCCCGCGAGCGCCGCGGCCATGAGGAGCGCGAGCATCCAGGCGAACCGGCTCGTGGGGGCGAACGAGCTGAAGGAGAAGACGAGAATCCCCAGCGCGCAGACGACCGTGCTCTGCGTCATCGCGCCGGCGCAGTGCGCGAAGGCCGCGTGCACCGCGGCGGCGGGCGGTTCGCCGGCGTCGATGCCGCGCCGGTAGAAGGTGAGGAAGTGGAGCGTGCCGTCGATCGCCATGCCCAGGGCGATCGACGCGGTCATCACGCTGCCCACGTCCAGCGGCGTCTGCGTCCAGCCCAGCGCACCGAACAGCAGGATCATCGGGAACACGTTGCTGATCATGGCCACGAGCCCGGCCACCAGGCCCCGCTCCACCGCCATCATCACCAGCGTGATCAGGCCGCAGGCGGAGAGGAAGCTCGTGAACAGATCGGTGAGGAGCGTGTTCTGGATGGCGTGCACCAGCGGCATGACGCCGGTGCAGGTGAAGCCGACGCCGCGGGAGGCGCCGCCGGCGGCGGCCACGATCGGCGCGACGTCGGCCTTCACGATCTCGAGCATGTCGCCGTAGTCGACGTCCCGCAGCGCGGAGATCCGCGCCGTCGCCCGCCAGAGCTGGCTGCCGCCGCGGGAGCGGATGTACTTCATGTCGTCGATGGCCGACAGGCTCTGCTCCAGGCGGCGGGCCGCCACGCGGCGGCGGGCGCTCGCGAGCGGACCGCTGCCCCGGGGCAGGTCGGGCAGGAAGACCGCCGCCGACATCACCGTGGGGCCGTCGGCCGACCCGCCCAGCTTCTCCCCCACCTGCTCGAGCAGGTCGAGCCGCTCGGCCGGCGGCACCGGCGACTCCGCCGCGAACTCGAGCATCACTTCGATCGGCACGAGCGGCCCGATGCGCTCCTCGAGCCAGGCGTAGTCGCGGAGCACCTGGCTCTCCGGCTTGAAGAGCGTGTCGATCCGCACGGAGGTGCGGATCCGCGGCACCCCGACCGCCGCGACCGCCATGGCCGCGAAGAACACGGCCACGATCAGGGACGCGTGCCGCAGCACGCCGGCGGCGAAGGCCGATCGCGGCGGCGCGGCATCCGCGACATGCACCGCGGCGGCGGCCACGATCGGCCACCGCTCGAAGATGCCGGGCACGACGAGGAACATGCAGCAGAGCGTCGTCATCACGCCGATCGAGGCGTGGAAGCCGAACGTGCGAATCGGTTCGAGCTCGCTGGTCACCAGCGACGCCAGCCCGATGGCGGTCGTGCCGGCGGAGAGCAGGCAGGGGAGCCAGCCGAGGCGGATGGCCCGCGCGGCCACGTCCCGTCGCCCGCCGGAGGCCAGCGACTCGACGAGGTAGTTCACGAGGTGGATGCCCCCCGACACGCCGAGCACGAGCACGAGCAGGGGCATCACGATGAGCACCGGATTCATCCGGTCGCCCCAGGCGTGCAGCGAGGCGAAGGAGAGCCCCACGCACCACAGCGAGAGGGCGAAGATGACGAGCGCGTAGGGCAGCGACCGGAGCGACCACCAGGTGAGCAGGAGGATCACGACGGCCGCCGGCGCCGCGTAGATGTCGAGCGATTCGTTGGCGGCGTCGTCCACCGTGACGTTGTCGACGACGGGCCCCGCCAGGTGCACCTGCTCGTCGTCGGTCGTCGCCGTGCGGCGGATCAGGTCGCGGATCCACGCGAGCGCCCGTCGCCGGTCGGCGAGCCCCTCCGGCGTGCAGCCGAAGACCACGCAGGTGGTCCGCCGGTCGGGGCCGACGAGCACCCCCTCGAGCCGCTCGACCGCCGTCTGCCGGTCGAGCGCGAGGGGTGGCGCCATGAGCATCTCGACGACGGAGCCGCCGCTGGCCACGCCGTCGAACCACGGGCGGCCGGCCGCGTCGCGCGGCGCCCCGGGGCCGGTGGCCGCCTCCACGATGCGGTCGATCGCCGGGCTCCCCAGCTCGCAGCCCTCCCACGACGCCACCACCACGTCGCCGCTCTCGAACTCCCGCGTGAACGCGTCGTAGGCCTGCCGCGGCGGATAGGACTTCGGCACCCAGTCCATCGGGGGCGTCGCCTCCACCGCGAGCACGGCCAGCGAAGACCGCACGATCGTGGGCACGGCGACCGCCATCACCGCGAGCGTCAGCATGCTGAGCGCGAACAGCGGCGAACGGAAGGCGGCCTCGGCGGCACCGGCGTCGGGGCGTGGGGACGAATCCATGGCGGGCGGCGACGGGGCGTGCTCAGGTTGACGGCGCGGCCGCCACCAGCGGCGGCGGCGACTCGCACGGGACGCGGGCCAGCGGCCCCGCGGGCATGCCCGGATAGCCGGGCACCCGGGCCATGTAGCTACGATACTCGTCGCCCATGAAAAAGAGCAGCCGCCGGTCCTTGAGGACACTGCCGACGAAAATGTAGGCCGTCCAGACGGCCACGAGCACCGCCCGGTCGAGCGTCACCACCGGCGTGAACCAGACGAGCCCGAGGAAGCTCAGGTAGACCGGGTGACGCAGCACCCGGTAGGCACCGCGCTCGTCAAACCCGCGCCGCAGCGGCGGCAGCCGCCGCACCCACCGCCACCACGGGGTGAAGCCCGTCTGCCAGCCGAGCCCCGTGAGATACAGGCTGTAGAAGAGCGCCCCCCACGACGCCACGAACGCCCAGGCCACCGCCGTCCCCGCCGGTCCGGGCCATCGCCAGACGACCACCGCCGACGGCTGCCAGCAGAGGATCGTGACGAGGAGCGTGATGCAGGTGACGACGCAGAAGAAGCAGCCGTAGAACGGCCCGCCGATGCCCGCCTTGACGAGCCGCGACCGCACCGCGGGCAGCAGGAGCACGCTGTGGGGCACCGCGAAGAACGCCGCCAGCAGACCGTCCACGCACGCCGCCCGCATATCGGCGACCGTCGCCGTCGCGGCGGTCGTCGGCGCGGAGCCCTTGAGGAACCAGACGAGGTGCCACACGGTGAACGCGAAGAGCGCGTGGGTGCCGACGCCGAAGAGGATTCCGCAGACGCGTCGCATCGGTGCCTCGCTCCGGGGTGAGAGGGTCGTCCGCCACGGCCGCACGCGGCGCGGGGGGTGCGCACGTCAGCGTTGGGGCCGCCGCGCGACCAGGCAGCCATACTGCATCGCGCCCGAGCGGTAGGCCTCGAGCAGCGTGGTGAAGTTGTCGAGGAACACGCCCTGCGCCGGATCGATGAGCCGCGCGAACCGCGTCAGCCCCAGGCGGCGCACGCGCTGGTCGCAGAGCTCCCAGGTGCGGGCGACCCGCGCGGTCCAATCCAGCTCCGCCTCGACCTCGAGCCCCGCCGCGGTCATCCAGCCGCGGTAGTCGGCGAAGCTTCCCAGCGACGGGCAGAGGAAGGCGTCGCAGACCGCCTCCACCTGCGGCCGCTTCGCGGGCGATTCGGCGTCGCCGGCGGCGAGCCAGGCGCAGATCGCCACGCGTCCACCGGGCCTCACCCAGCGGCCCGCGCGGGCGAAGAACGCCCCCTTGTCGAAGAGGTGCTCGGTGCACTCGATGCTCCAGACGACGTCGAAGCCGGCGTCCGGAAACTCGGCCGACTCCGCGTCCTGGCGGCGAAACTCGACCGCGTTCGACACGCCCGCAACGAGGGCCGACCACGCCGCCCAGCGGCGCTGCACCCCGGAGAGCGTGATGCCGGTGACGCGGCAGCCGCGCTCGCGGGCGAGGCGGATCGAGGAGCCTCCCATGCCGCAGCCGACGTCGAGCACGCGGTCGCCGCGGCCGATCCGCGCCAGGTCGGCGAGCGTGTCGGTGAGGCATTCCTGCGCGGCCCGTGGCGACGTCGCCGGCACCTCCCGCGCGGCATCCTCGTCCGACCAGAGGCCGTGGTGGATGTGGGGGCCCCAGAGCAGGCGGTAGAAGGGCGTGGCCAGGTCGTAGTGGCTGCGGATCGCGGGCTTCGCCACCGCGGAAGATTCGATCATGCCCGCGTCCTTCGTCGTCAGGGGCCAACGGATGGAAACCCGTCCGCCGCCCTGCGGCCGCGAACACGAACCGCAGCACTCTACCACCCCATCCGCGCCGCACCGAAGGTCATCCTGCCCCCGCCCCTCCCGCATCTTGCGAAAACGGATGCATCTCGCCGCGCCGGCGGCCGCGAGCCGACCGCCGGCCCGTGGACGACCGCAAGCGGCGCAGGCCCGGAAGGCTGCGGATGATGCGGTCGACCCTGCCGGAAAACGGGGCTTGAAAGGCTGAACTCGGCCGCCGCGCGGGCCCGATCAATCCCCCCAGGACGACTCTTCCGGCGCGGATGCCGCCGCTTTGCGGCCGTCGGTTCGCGGCCTGGACGTCGTCTCCGGGAACAGTCCGGGAGGGCTGTTCCCCCGGCCGTTCCATCCCAGAGGCCGCGCCCGTGACGCCCCGGTTCCCCGCCGCCGGCCGCCCATCGCGCCCAGGCGCGATCCGCCACGCCGCGATCGTCGCGGCGGCGGTCTGCGCCTGCGCGGGACCGGCGGGGCCGGGCATGCGCGGCCTCGCGCAACAGCCGTCCGACGGTCAGTCGGGCCGCTCGCCGATCATCGAGTTTCCGAACCTCGGCCCGGTGCCGGGCAGCACCGAGCCCGCGCTCGGCCCCACGCCCGGCGCCTTGGAGGCGGGCATGGGCGGCTCTCCCACCGGCGTGTTCGGCGGCCGGGGACGCCGGGGCCGCGTGCCGGCTCCGGGCACCCGCGGCATCCGCCCCGGCGTCACCGGCGTGGCGACGCGGGCGGGGATGTCGCTGCCGGAATCGTTGCCGACGCCCGCCGGCCCGGCCGGCCCCCGCGGGTCGCTCGGCGCCGGCGTGCTCGACGCGAAGCTGCTCGACGCCGCGCTGCTCGACGACGGCGGGCCCGCCGACGGCGTCACGCTCGACGCGGCGATCGAGCGGATGATGGCGGCGAATCTCGACATCCGCGCGCTCAGGCACGAGCTGCCGCAGGCCGACGCCGACATCATCACGGCGGGGCTGCGGACCAATCCGCTCGTCTACATGGACACGCAGTTCATCCCCTACGGCAGTTTCACCGACGCCCGTCCCGGCGGCCCGACGCAGTACGACCTCAACATCACCTACCCGATCGACGTCTCGCAGAAGCGGCAGGCCCGCGTCGTCGTCGCCCGCATGGCCCGCTCGGCGCTCGAGGCGCAGTTCCAGGACGTCGTGCGGCGGCAGATCGACAATCTCTACCGCGCGTTCGTCAGCCTGCAGGCGGCCCGGATCGCGCTGGCCGCGGCCGAGGCGGGCGTGCGGCAGCGCGAGGAGATGCTGGAGCGGTCGCGCCGCACGCTCCCCCCCGCCGCGGCCGGGACGGCCGCCGCGATCCACCGGCAGTCGTACGCCGTCGAGCAGGCCAGGCTCGCGCGGATCGACGCGGAGGAAGCCTTCGCCGACGCGCAGGAGGCGCTGGCCGTGATCCTCAACGAGCCCGTCGAGACCACCGCGCGGCTGCAGCCGCGGGGAACCCTGCGCAGCCCCGCCGCGCCGCCGCAGCTGGAGGAGCTCACCAGGATCGCGCTCGAGAGCCGGCCCGACCTGCGGTCGCAGCGGGTGGGGGTGAGCCGGGCCAACGCCGAGGTGTCGCTGCAGCGGGCCAACCGCTTCGACGACGTCTACCTCTTCTACGATCCGATCACCTACCAGGACAACCGGCCGATCCATGCGGCCAGCTCCCGGTCGTGGGCGGTGGGCCTCACCTTCTCGCTGCCGATCTACAACCGCAACCAGGGCAACATCGCCCGGGCCACGAGCAACGTGCAGCAGACGCGCAACGAGCTCTCGAGCCTCGAGCGGCGGGTGATGTCGGAGGTGCGGCTGGCCGACCGGGAGTATCAGGCGTCGAAGCGGGCGCTCGAGCAGATCGAGCGGACGATGCTCCCCCTGGCCCAGGAGTCGCTCCGCCGTCATGCCCGCGAGTTCGCCGCGGGCGACCTCGAAGGCGACGAATACCAGTCCCACCTCGACGAGGCGGCGGAGCTGGCCAACGCCCACCGCGACGCCCTCGTCCGCCACCGCCGGGCGATGCTCGACTTGAACACCGCGGTCGGCATGCGGATCATGCCCTGACCCGGCCGGTCATTCCGGCCGGCCATCCCTGCCGTCGCCCCGGGCGGCGTCGCCCGCGACCCACCGCATCCCTCCACGTCCCCCGCCCCACATGCCCGCCACCGGCGGTGCAGCCAGGAGCCGCATGCCCGTCTTCGACTTCGCCTTCCGGGTCAACGCGCCGCTCGCGGCGGTCCGCGACTTTCATCACGACACCCGCGCGCTCAAGCGGCTCACGCCCCCGCCGACGTTCGTGCAGATCCACTCGGTGGAGCCGCTCGCGGAGGGCTCCGTGTCGACCTTCACGCTCTGGGTGGGGCCGCTGCCGCTGCGGTGGCGGGCCGTGCACCGCGGCGTCTCCGCGCAGGGCTTCACCGACGTGCAGGCGGAGGGCCCCGCGGCGAAGTGGGAGCACACCCACACCTTCACACCCGTCACCGACGACGTGACGGAGATCCGCGAGCACATCGAATACGAGCACAAGCGGGGCTTCTGGGGCCTCGTCACGCGCGCGCTCTTCTCGTGGCCGAACCTCTTCTTCATGTTCACCTACCGCATGCTCGCGACCCGGTGGTTCCTGCGCGGCCGGCGGCCCGGGGCGGCCGCGTGAGGTCAGCGCTGCGGGCCGATCTCGGCCCAGGCCTGCCTGATCGTGTCGTTCTTCTCGGGCGTGAGCGGCTCGCGGGGCAGCACCCAGAGCCCGCCGGTGGCGGTGTCGAACAGCATGAACTCGATGTCGCCCTTCGCATTCGGCAGCACCTGCCATCGTCCGCTCACCGGCGACTGCTGCCTGATCGCCCCGAGCGAACAGGCGATGGCGAACCCGACCGCCAACCACAACGCGGCTTCCCGTTTCATGCGTGAACCTCCCGCATCCCGCCATCGCGACGGCTTCGCCTGCGACGTGCGGCGATCCCCGATGGACTGGGGAAAAACCTATCGTGGCGACCGCCCGCCGGGCAATCGGCGGCGTGCGGCCGGCAGCCGGCCCGGGGCCGGACGCGCGGCAGCGGTCTTTGGGCCCGCCGCGACGATCGGCCGCCGGCGGTCGGGGAACGCCCTACCGCGGCGCGGCGGCGGCGCGTGACGGCCGGCCGGTCTCGGGGAAGAAACTGCCGCCGGCGTGACGGACGGCGACGTCGCCGAGCAGGTCCCGCCACATCCGTTCGGGGTCGCCGAACACGTCGCGGCCCACGTCCCTGTCGGCAAGGGCGGCGCCGAGCAGCGCGATGCCGGCCTCGATCGTGAATGCGTTTTCGAGGTAGAGGAGCCGGGTGCCCACGGCCTCGCGGCCGAGCACCGCCATGGCCGCGGCGATCTCGACGTTGTCGCGGCGGGCCAGGCCGACGCCGCAGACACCGACGAAGCACCGCCGCCAGCCCTCGGGGTCGCTCTCGGACTCGCAGCGGCGCAGCCCTGCGACGATCGAATCGTAGACCGCTTCCCCCGTGGCGGAGAGCACGGCGTCGAACTCGTGCCGCACCGCCGCGATCGCCCTGCCGACGTCGTCGGCGGCGACGGGGCGGCCAGCCGCCCAGCCATCCGCGAGGCCGCGGAGCGCCGCGAGCACGGCGGCAGCCGGGGCCGCGACGGCGGGCGGCAAGTCGGCGGCGATCCGCCCGTGGGCTTCCTGCACCGCGGCGGCCAGCCGCGGGATCGCCGCGGCGGCGGCCCGCGGGTCGGCGGCACGGATCGCGCGGGCCGCCGTCGCCTGCGTGGCGATCACGGCGTGCATGAATCCCTTCATTACCGCGATCCAGGGGATCGGCGGATACGACCGCTCAGCCTTCCCGAACTCGATCCGCCACACCTCGCCCGTGCCGATGAGCGTGAGGGCCGCCAACGGCGTGGCGGCGAGCAGCTCCTGGCGGTTCGCGGCATAGAGCCCGCGAAAGGTGGCGTTGAGTTCAGCGGCGGCCGCCGCCGCCTGGTCAGCCGTCGACGCCGCCGCCGCCGGCGCCGCCACCGGCCTGAGTGGGGAATCGCCCGCGGTGCCGTCCTGAGCCGTCGCCGCTTCGCGGGCCGTTGCGATGCACGCGGTCGCGAGGCCCGTCTGGAACAAGAAGCCGCGCCGGGCAGCGACCGGATCGGGGACGCGGACCGCCGCAGATGTGCTGCCGGCACCGACGGCGGCCGCAAAAACGGGCCGCGGTGCGGACCGTTCGCCATTCGGGCCGCTGCCGTGTTCCATGGCCGTGGCCCTCGGGGCGTTGGCAGAGTGCCTCGTCTTGGACTCGAACCAAGAACCCTCTGATTAAGAGTCAGATGCTCTGACCAATTGAGCTAACGAGGCGACCCTCGTAGTTTAACCGGTGAAAACCCGCTCCGACAAGGGCCGCGGGGACGGTTCGGTGCCCGGTCACGGGCCGCGTTGAGCGATTGTGCGGCAGCGGCTACATTTCCGCCGGTCCCTCCACGTTCTCCCGCAGCTCACCCCCGCACGAGGATTTCCATGGGCAGATTCGCCGGCATGAAGGGCCTTGTTCTCGGAGTCGCCAACGACCACTCGCTGGCCTGGGCGATCGCCAAGGAGATCCTCGCCGGCGGCGGCCTGGTCGGATTCTCCCACCTTCCCGACCGGCCCGACGACGAGCGGCAGCGCAACCGCCGCCGCGTCTCGCTGCTCACCGACGCCGAGCCCAATGCGAAGTTCCTCGTGCCGATGGACGTGTCGAGCGACGAGCAGATCGCCGCCGTCGTGGACCGGGCGGAGCAGGAGTTCGGCACGCTCGACTTCGTCGTCCACTCGATCGCGTTCGCCCCGCTCGAGGACCTCAAGGGGGAGACGACGAACTGCAGCCGTGAAGGCTTCCGCCTCGCCATGGAGACGAGCGCCTACAGCCTCCTCGCGGTGGGTCGGCTCTGCCGGCGCATCCTCGCGAAGGACGCCTCGATCCTCACGCTCACCTACTTCGGCGGCGAGAAGGTGGTGCCGGGCTACAACATCATGGGCGTCTGCAAGGCGACGCTCGACGCCTGCGTGAAGTACATGGCCTACGACCTCGGCCCCGCGGGCGTCCGCGTCAACGCGGTGAGCGCCGGCCCCGTCCGCACGCTCGCCGGCCGCGGTGCCGGCGTCGACGAGATGCTCGAGCTCTACGAGCGGATGGCGCCGCTGGCCCGCAACATCTCCCAGGAAGAGGTGGGCAAGGCGGGCGCTTGGCTCCTCTCGCGTGACTCGCTCGGCATCACCGGCGAGATCCTCCACGTGGACGCCGGCTACAACATCATGGGCTCCCCCGGCCGGCTCCTCGAACTCGTCCAGAAGCCGGCCTAGCAGGCTGTGGATAAACAGCCTGCTCGATCGCAGGGATGCGATCGCGGGAGCGCAGCTCCCGTGAAAACCGGAGGTTTTCATTCCTGGAAAAAGTCCTGGAGGACTTTTTCCACGGGCTTCTAGCAGGCTCTGGTGCGTGTGCGACGCTCATGGCCGCGGCGTCGGGATCTCCCCGGGTCCATGGCTCGGGGGCGACCGGCCGGCACCGCTCACGGCGGGTCGTAGCCCCCCGGGTGCCAGGGATGGCAACGGCAGATCCGCGCGAGGCCGCGGAGGCCGCCGCGCACCGCGCCGTATTTTTCGACCGCCTCGCGGAAATAAGCGCTGCACGTCGGCTGGAAGCGGCAGTGATTGCCGAGGAGCGGACTCAGGAGCCGCTTGTAGGCCACCACCAGGGCGACGAGGGCCGCCGCGGCCGCACGGTCGCATGCCCGCAGGGCCGCCCGCCACGGCCGGGCACTCGGCATGATTCACCTCCCCCGCCGCGGCCGACGGCCGCCCGACGTCGGACCATCCTGCCGGGGTCCGCCGCGGGCGTATCCCGGCCGGCCGACGACGCGGGTGGCGAGCGACACGATCGACTCCTCCACCCGCCGCGCTCCCGCAGCGGCGGCCGGCACCGGCGCCGGCCGCACGACGACCACGAAATCGTTGCCCGGCGGCAGCCGCGGCCGCACGGCGCGAAACGCCTCGCGGAGCCGGCGCTTCCAGCGGTTTCGGACGACCGCCCCGCCCACCCGCCGCGAGACCGAGAGCCCGAGCCGCACCTCCGAGCCGCCGTCGGCGGCGGGTGCGGCGTGGAGCACGAGCGGCCCCTCGGCCGCGGACCGACGAAACTCGTACACCCGGGCGAACTCCGCCGGCGACCGCAGGCGGACGGACCGCGAAAACCCGGCCCCGCCCTGGCCCGCCGCCGCGTCGCTCACCACGTGAGCGCCGCCCGTGGCGCGGTCGCGCCCGCGGCATCGGCCGCCTTCGCCGCCTCGAGCAGGCGGGCCACCGCCGCCGGATCCGCCGACTGCGGCAGCACGATCTGCACCTCGGCGATCAGGTCGCCCTTCGCGCCGTTGGCGTGTCGCACGCCCATGCCGGTGGCCCGGAGCTTGCGGCCGCCGCTGGTGCGCGGCGGGATGCGCAGCGCGATCGTGCCCCACGGCGTCGGCACGTCCACCTTCTCCCCCTCGATGGCCTCGGCGAGCGTCACCGGCAGCGTCAGTTCGAGCGTGTCGCCGTCGCGCCGGAAGACGGGGTGCGGCTCCACGCCCACCTCGAGGAGGATGTCGCCCGCGGGCGCGCCCCCCGTTCCCGGCAGCCCCTGCCCCCGCAGGCGCATCCGCGCCCCGTCGGGCAGCCCCTGCGGGATCGTCACGCTGATCGTCTCCGTCGTGCCGTCGCGGTCGACCCGCACGTCGGCCTTGCCCCCCTCGATCGCGAGCCGGAAGGGCACGACGATCCGCGCGTTGAGATCCTGACCCGGAACCTGCGCCGCCTTGCGGCGGCCGCGGCCGGTGCGGCCGCCGGCGCCCGCGCCGGCGCCACGAAACATGTCGGCGAATCCGCCGGCGCCGCCGAAGAGGCTCTCGAGATCGATGTCGCCGCCGCCGGGAAAGCCGCCCCCGAAAGG
>Ga0207954_1000626_pt1 | contig 12139 bp, 11 predicted proteins | sample CryBogmetaGMA0M_FD_184547 | JGI IMG/M metagenome (GOLD analysis project Ga0207954, IMG submission 184547) | Freshwater microbial communities from Crystal Bog, Wisconsin, USA - MA0M (SPAdes) | ecosystem: Environmental > Aquatic > Freshwater > Lake | place: Crystal Bog, Wisconsin, USA | collected... | reverse complement strand
GCGTTTCGAGAAACCCGTTCCCGACGCCCGGGCCGCTCCTCCCGAGGCTCACGAGTCGCTCATCAGCCGGAAGACCGGTGCGGAGGTGCCATTGACCGGGCTATCCTTAGGGGTATCGTGCTGGGGCATCGAGGCACGATCCCCACATCCCCCGGTTTTCCGTGGAAGCAAACGCCTCCCATGACCAGCCCCGAGCGGTGGAGCCGGTCGGGGTGAACCTCATCGGGCATCTGACCGGCGGCCTGGGGCTCGGGGTGGCAGCCCGCAACACGGCTGCGGTGCTGGCTGGCTGTGGGAGAAAGTTCGCGGCGATCGACGTCGATCCTGGCTCGGGGCGGCAGGGGACCGACACGACGTTGGCCCACCTTCTCGGGACGCCGCCGATCGCGCCGTTCGGCGTCAATCTCTTCCACATGAACCCGCCGGAGATCGGCCAACTGGTATCGTCGGGCCCGCCGTGGCTCGACGTCGTCGGTTGTCTCAATGTGGCAGTACCGTTTTGGGAGTTGCCGCGGCTCCCGGTGGCGCGGCCGTGGCACGAGATCCTCGGAGCGATGGACCTCGTCCTCGCCCCGACCCGGTTCATCCTCGGGGCCGTCGAGGACTCGTGTCCCGGAGTGCGGGTCGTTCACTTTCCGCAGACAGTTTTTCTGCCGGAGGGAGTAACGCCCAATCGGGCCAGGTTCGGCCTGCCCGAGGATGCGGTCCTGTTCCACGTCGGCCTCGATGTCACGAGCGATCTGATACGGAAAAACCCCGCTGCCGTCCTCGCGGCATTCCGTGCGGCGTTCCATCCCGATGAGCCGGTGAAGCTCGTCGTCAAGCTCCGCCATCTCCGCTCGGGCCATCCCTGGGCCGATCCCGAGCCGCTCCTCGACGAACTGGCTGCCACCCCCAACACCATCGTCGTTGACCAGGAACTCTGCTACGCCGAGTCGCTTTCCCTCGCTGCGTCGTGCGATGTCTGTGTGTCGCTTCATCGTTCCGAGGGGCTCGGGCTCAATCTCCTCGAGGCGATGGCGCTGGGAAAGCCGGTGGTGGCCACCGCCTGGTCGGGCAACATGGACTTCATGAGCGCCGACGATGCGTGCCTCGTCGGCTTCGATCCGGTCCCGGTGAGGGCCGTGCATCCCTGCTACCAGACGGAGGCGATCGGCCCTGGGCAGACATGGGCCGAGCCGCGGGTTGCCGAGGCGGCAGCCTGGATGCGGAAGCTCGCTGACGACCGTGGAATGCGGCAGCGGATCGGGGGAGCGGCGCTCGCTGCCGTGGAGTCTTCTCGGGTAGCCGCGCTCGCGGGGGGAGCCCTTGCGGCGATCGACGCCTTGGTGGCCACTGTGCCCCAAACTGCGAGGGGACTGACCGCTCGTCGGGAGCGGTGGCGGCGCTTTGGGCCCCCGTCGCTGCCGGTGCGCCTGTGGCGGTCGGCGCGGCGAATCGCGACACTTTTGATGGGGGAGGGCCGATGAACCACCGTCCCACGATCTCCGGGCGGGTCTTCACGATCATCCTCAATTGGAACGGTTGGCGCGACACGCTCGCCTGCGTGCGGTCGTGTCAGGGGCTCATGAACGTCGACAACGAGCTGATCGTGGTCGACAACGGCTCGACGGACGGCTCGGTCGAGCGGTTGCGCGCGGAGTTTCCCGACCTGCGGATCATCGAGACGGGGGCAAATCTCGGCTATGCCGGAGGCAATAACGTCGGCATCCGGCTGGCGGTCGACGAGGGGGCCGAGTTCGTCTGGCTCCTCAACAACGACACGACGGTCGACCCACGGGCGCTTGACGAACTGATCGCGGTGATGCGGTCTGATCACCGGGCCGGGATGGTCGGTTCGAAGATCTTCTACGCCGACCGCCCGGAGGTGCTCTGGTTCGCGGGAGGCTCCTGCAGGCCGGACTACGGTTGGGCCATGCACCGTGGTAAGGACGAGATCGATGTCGGCCAGTACGACCAGATCGGTCCGGTGGAGTTCGTCACTGGCTGCAGTCTGTTGGTCCGGCGGGGATTGGTGGCCGATATCGGGGGCCTCGATGAGGGCTACTTTCTCTACTGGGAGGATGTCGATTGGTGTGCGGCGGCGGCGGCGGCCGGCTGGGAGATCATCTACGCGCCCGGCTCGCGAGTGTGGCACAAAGTCGGGGGATCGGGGCCGGGAGGCATCGATCTGCTCCAGGTGCGCTACGACACTCGGAATCGAATCCGCTTCCATCGGCGACATCGTCCGGCGCGGCTTGCTCGGGTACGGTGGTGGGCGGCGCGGCATGCCCTGAGCATGCTTCGCGGGAGTGATACCCGTCGGCAGGGTAGGGCCATGATGCAAGGCGTGATCGACAGTCTGTTCGGGCGGAGCGGGCCCATCAAAGCGGGGCGTCCGGCGCCTGCCCTGGCAGCGACAGGGCGATCGGCGGCTGCCGGCGGAACGAGCGATCGCGACGACGACATCTGCATCGTCCACGACGGGATCCAGCGACTCGAGCGTCTCTATCTCGGGCTGCTCAACCGGCCGCCGACGGTTCGTGAGTTGTGGGGGAGCTGGTCGGCCATCAGTTCCCGTAGCGGCATGGTCCGCAAGCTGCTCTCGGTCGGACTTTCGCGTGAAGCCCGCAGCCGGCGCGGCTGGATGGGGCGACTGCTCCGCACGGCCGACCAATCCCCCTCCGCTCCGGCGATCGCGCGGCGGTTGGTGACCGCACCAGCGATCCGCTGCCTCGAGTTCCTCGAGCGTCGGCGACCGGGGACCGCGGCCTGCGATCGGGGGGAGCCCGCGCGCGGTTTGGAATCGCCCGATCCGTCCCGGGCGGGAGGTGACGAGGTCGGCTTTACGCTCGTCGGCTATCTGAAGGCCGATTGCGGGCTCGGGGAGGCAGCCAGATCGCTCGCCCGTGCCTGCGTTGCCGTCGGGGTGCCCCTCGCCGCGGTCGACGTCGGTTACCAGATTCCCTGTCGTCATACGGATGACAGCGTGGTCCTGCCGCCGGTGTCGTGCCCGCTGCCGGTCGATCTTCTCTATGTGAATGCCGATCAAACCTTGGCAACGCGGCAGTCGCTCCTCGCCCAAGGCCATACCGAGGGGCGGTACACGATCGGCTTCTGGCACTGGGAGCAGCCACAGATCCCGCGCCGCCACCATGCCGCCTTCGGCGAGCTCGACGAAGTGTGGGTGCCGTCGACCTTTGTCCAGGATGCCGTGGCGCCGGTCTCCCCGGTGCCGGTGTTCAAGGTGCCGCATGCGGTGAAAGTCACGCCGAGTGCGGGGGCGTCGCGCGACCGGTTCGGGCTGCCCGGGGACCGGCAACTGGTGCTGGTGATGTACGACTTAAATTCGTTCCAGGATCGCAAGAATCCCCAGGCCGCCATTGCTGCCTACCGGATCGCTGCGGCACGATCCCCTGCGCTTGGGCTCGTCGTGAAGACGCACAACGGCGCGGCCAACCCCGAGGCGCTCGCCGAGGTCCGCGCGTGCCTTGCCGATCTGTCGGGGGTCACGTTCCTCGACGAAACCCTCTCGCGGCAGGAGACGTGGGATCTCGAGAACTGCTGCGACATCCTCCTCTCGCTCCACCGCGCGGAGGGATTCGGCTTCGGACCGGCAGAGATGATGGCCCTCGGAAAGCCGGTCGTCGCCACGGGATGGTCCGCGAACATGGATTTCATGGATGCCGGCAACTCGATGCCGGTGCGATACGAACTCAAGCCCCTCGCGCAGGCCGTAGGCCCTTACGACGCGGGGCCGCTCTGGGCCGATGCGGACGTCGAGCATGCGGCGTGGTGTCTGGAGCAGCTCGCCACCGATCCGGCCCTCGCCGCCCGGCTCGGCGCCCGGGCGCGGGAGACGATCCGGCAGTCGTTCGATCCGCTCGTCGTCGGACGGAAGGTACGCGATCGATTGGCAACGATCGCCCGCTGGCATCGTGACATCAGAGCCGGTTCCGGGTGACACCCGGGGCAAGGACTGATTCCGGGCTGGCATAGAAACGGTCTCCCGTGCTCCCGAATGTCGATACAAATGACCGATGGATCCCGCTGTCCAGGATCTGCAAGCGGGCAGGTACCAACTCTTCACTCTCATGAACGAATCGAAGCCCTCCACGGTTTTGTGTCGGATTTGCGGTGCCGGTAGCCTCGCGCCGATTCTCGACTTCGGGAACACCCCGCTGGCCAACCGTTTGCTGAAGCGTGATCAGCTTGATGATGTCGAGCCAACCTACCCGCTCGATCTCGTGCTGTGTCGCCGCTGCACGCTTCTGCAGATCACGGAGACGGTCCCACCGGAGACACTCTTTCGTGACTATTGCTATTTCTCGAGCACGTCGCAAAGCATGCTCGATCACTGTCGTGCCAGTGCCGATCACCTGGTGGGCCAACTGGAGCTCGGGGGTGGAAGCCTCGTAGTGGAGGCGGCGAGCAATGACGGTTACATGCTCAGGAACTTCGTCGCGCGCGGGATTCCCGTGCTGGGGATCGAGCCTGCCCTGAACATCGCCGTGGTTGCAAAGCGGGAAGGTGTTGACACCCTTGCCGCTTTTTTCGGTGAAGCGCTGGCGGTGGGCCTGGCCGCCGCCGGACTGAGGGCCGATCTCTTCCTCGCCAACAACGTGCTCGCCCATGTCGCCGACACGAACGGATTCGTCGAGGGCATCCGGGTGATCCTCGCCCCAAGAGGACGCTGCGTGATCGAAGTGCCCTACGCCATGGATCTGGTGGAGGGGGGCAAGTTCGACACCATCTACCACGAACATCTCTGCTATTTCAGCCTCACCTCCCTCGATCACCTCTTCGCCCGGCACGGCCTCGAGATCGTCGACGTCGAGCGTCTCGCCATCCACGGGGGGTCTCTCCGGTTCACGGCGGTACACCGTGGCGTCGCTCCAAGGTCGGAGGCTGTCGCCGAGTTGCTGGCCAACGAGGTGGGCTGGGGTGTCGATCGGCCGGAGTTTTACGAAGGGTTGACCAGCCGTATTGCGTTGCTCAAAACTACGCTCCTCGAAAAACTTGCTACGATCAAGGCCGCAGGCCAGCGGATCGTGGCGTATGGTGCTTCGGCCAAGGGAAGTACGCTGCTGAACCTCTTCGGCATCGGCCGCGAGACTCTCGACTTCATCGTTGACCGGAGCGAGCGGAAGCAGGGGCTGTTCACGCCCGGCACGCACCTGCCGATCCTTCCCGCCGAGGCCCTGCTGGCCGAGATGCCCGATTACGTCTTGCTGCTGACCTGGAACTTCGCCGCCGAGATCCTCGAGCAACAGGCCGAGTATCGGAAGCGCGGGGGGCGATTCCTGATTCCCATTCCGGAATTGCGGGTCATCTGACCCCGTCATGGCCTTCCATCATGATTTTCCAAGAGACCCACCTCCGCGGTGCGTTCGTGATCGAACCGGAGCCCCATGGCGATGAACGGGGGTACTTCGCGCGGACCTGGTGCGCCCGTGAAGCTGCGGAGCACGGCTTGCTGGACTCGTTCGTGCAGTTCCACGTGTCTTCCAACCGCTCGAAAGGCACGCTCCGGGGAATGCACTACCAAGCCGATCCGCACGGCGAAGCGAAGCTCGTGCGGTGCACCCGAGGCGCGGTGTTCGACGTGATCATCGACATGCGGGAGGATTCACCCACCCGCCACGGGTGGGTGGCCGTGGAGTTGACCGCAGAGACTCATCGGCAGCTCTACATTCCGATCGGCTTCGCCCATGGCTTCCAGGCATTGGTCGACGATACGGAGGTCTTCTACCAGGTCACGGGCTTCTACCATCCCGAGGCTGCTCGCGGGGTGCGGTGGGACGATCCGCTGATCGCCATCGAATGGCCGCTGGAGGTTACGCTGATGTCTGATCACGATCGGCGAATCCCGAGGATCGGTTCTTTGCCGGTGGCGGAAAATTCGTGAACGTGGTATCTCGTGTTTCAGGCAACAGTCGTCTCGAACTCCTGCCCGAACTCCTGGACGAGACGCGATGAAGAAATCAATGCGTGGCGGGGTCAGCCGACTTCTGGCTCGTTGGGGCTTTCGCCCGCGGTCTCTCACACCGTCGTCGGCTGTTTCGAGCTTGGACGGGGATCTTTATGACCGCGACGGCCTGATCACCGCCCACAATCACCGATTCATGGAAGAACCCGTGTTCGCCCGTGCCTACGGACGCGGAACGGTGGCTGCGGAAGGGCAGGACTTTCGCAATCAATGGCGTATTCATGTGGGGCTCTGGGCCGCCTGGTGCGCCAATCGCCTTGAAGGGGACTACGTAGAGTGCGGCGTGAGTTGGGGGTGTTTGAGTTCCGCAATCATGGAGAGCCTCGACTGGAATCGTGGTTCCCGCACGTTCTATCTGCTGGATACGTTCTCTGGAGTCGACGAGTCGTTGCTCACGGAAGTGGAGCAGGACCATTCGACGGCTCATTATCGTTTTTGCAAGGAATCCGGGGCCTATGCACTCGATGTCGAGTCGGTGCGGAGGAATTTCTCCCAGTGGAGGGGCGCGACGGTCATTCAGGGGAGGGTTCCGGACACGCTGGTTGAAGTGAAGGCGGAAAAGATCGCCTTTCTCCATCTCGACATGAACTGTGCCACTCCGGAAATCGCCGCCGCCGAGGCTCTCTGGGCCCGGATCGTGCCCGGCGGCATGATTCTGCTCGACGACTTCGCCTACAAGGGCTTCGAGCCGCAGTACGAAGCGTTTCAGGAGTTCGCTGAACGACACGACCAGCGCATTCTTTCCCTTCCCACAGGGCAAGGCTTGATGATCCGTTGAGAGAAGCCCGTCGCCCGACAGGTTTCGGCTGTCATCACGGCGGGGATGTGGGGGAATCAGGGGAGGGGGTTCTTCGATGTCGACTGACCTGAAACTGGCGTTGTCGGAACTGGGCACGAGCGTCGCGGCACGGGCGACGTTGATGAACTTGTTGCGCACGCTGGAATCGCAGTCGGAGTCACCTTCGTTCTTCCGGGAACGGGTGCGTTGGCCGATTGTCAAGGCTCTCGTCGGCCGCGGCGAAACGCACCGAATCAGGCTCTCCAGTGGCCTTCTTTTCGATCTTGGATTGGATAGCCGGATCGAGCAGGCGGCATTGCTCAGTGCCGAGGAGCACCCGGATCATCTCTGGGAGCCACAAACCACCCGACTTCTCGTCGCCCTCTCGGCAGGGGCAGCGCACGTGGTGGTCGGGGGGGCCTACATCGGCGATCAGGTGCTTCCCGTCGCGCTGCAGATGCGCGAAGCATCCGCAGGGGGCGTCGTGCATGCGTTCGAGCCGATGTCGATCTCCCACGGCAGGTTGCTCCGCAATATCGCGATCAATGGCCTGGCGAACATCCGGGCCCACCGTCACGCGCTGTGGGACGTCGATGACATGGCCCTGCTCCTCGAGGGTGAGCCGGCGCTGGCCGGTGCCGTGGCTTCGGAGGATGGCTTGGGGCAAGCCGAGAGCGCCGTGCCTTCGATCACGATCGACACCTACGCCCGTCGGGAGAAGCTGGATCGCGTCGGGCTGATCATGCTCGACACGGAAGGGGGTGAGGAACGGGCGCTTCGCGGTGCCGGTCGGCTCCTCTCGCTCCCGTTCCCGTTGGCTCCCAATCTGGTGTTCGAGGTTCATCGGAACCATGTCGATTGGACGCCTGGCCTAGAGAACACAGCGGTGGTGGCGAGGCTCGTGAGGCAAGGTTACCGCGTATTCGCGGTGCGTGATTTCCACTCCAATGTGGCTATGCACGGCCTGCCGATCGAGGTGATCCCGGTCGACCGTGTTCATCTGGAGGGGCCGTCCCATGGCTTCAACCTCTTGGCGACAAAGGATCCCGGGCTGGTGGGGAGGCTCGGGCTGCAGATCGTGTCGGACGTGAGTCCGAAATATCTTTTCGACAAGGATCCTGCCCTCCACCATCCCGTGGGTGGATTCGTCCATGAAAGCCGGGGGAGTTGATGTCGAGGAGAGTCTGTGTGCTGGGCAGTCGAGGGTTCATCGGCTCGCACTTGATGACCCGTCTGCTGGCGGCTTCGGTCGAGCTGACCATGCCCCGGAAAGGGGAGGATCTGAGCGGTCAAGATCTCGGGTATGTCTACGACTGTGCAGGGTTGACGGCCGATTTCCGCCAGCGACCGGTCGAGACCGTCGAGGCCCACGTCACGCTGCTCAACACGATCGTTCGTTCGTGCCGCTTCGACGGCCTTCTCTACCTCTCGTCGACCCGCGTCTACGCAGACGCGGATTCCGCGGGCGAAGAAATATCCCTGGTGGTGAATCCGGGCCGACCGGATGATCTCTACAACATTTCGAAGTTGCTCGGCGAGGCCGTCTGCCTGGCCACTGGGCGGGCCGAGGTGAAGGTTGCCAGGCTGTCGAATGTGATCGGCGTCGGGATGCCCCGCGACAACTTCGTCGCGAGTCTCGTGGTGGATGCGGTTCGTGACGGAAAAATCACGTTCCGGACTGCTCCGGAGTCGTGCAAAGACTACATCGCCATCGATGACGTGATCGATCTGCTCCTGGCCATCGCGAATCGTGGCACGCAGGCGATCTACAATGTGGCGTCAGGTCGAAACACCACGAATCGTGAAATCGCCGAGCTGATCAAGGATCGCACGGCTTGCGGGGTGGAATTCTTGCCATCGGGGCCGAAGCAGGTATTTCCGGTGATCGATACCAGTCGGATTCAAACGGAGTTCGGGTTCTCGCCGCGGCCTCTCGGGCCGGCGATCGACGCGGAGATCCGGAGCCTGCTTGACCGGGAGGAAGTGCCTTGAAAATCACGATCGATACGGATGTCGGTGAGGTCGTCAGCTTCGACGCGGCAGGGAATCGACGAGTCGTGTCACTGGCGAGCCCAGAGGCTTTTGCACTCGTCTCGCGGGCCTGGCTGCGATGCGGGTGGGATACCAAATACGTCTACGGCTTCTCCTGGATGGGGCGGCCCATCATCCAACTCCCGGAGGATCTGATCCGGATGCAGGAAGTCATGTATCGACTGGCACCGGACGTAATCGTGGAGACCGGCGTCGCCCATGGAGGATCGCTGGTTTTCTACGCGAGTCTCCTCAAGGCCATGGGCCGTGGACGGGTGATCGGTGTCGATGTCGAGATTCGTCGCCACAACCGCGAGGCCATCGTAGCGCATGAGATGTCTCCACAGATCACTCTCGTGGAGGGGAGTTCGGTCGACCCAGCTACGGTCTCGAGTGTCCGTTCGCTGATCGCCACCGGCGAACGCGTGCTGGTCGTGCTCGACTCATGCCACGCCAAGTCCCATGTTCTTGCGGAATTGGAGGCTTATGGTCCCCTCGTCAGCCCGGGATCTTACATCGTGGCGACCGACGGGATCATGGAGGAGGTTGTCGGGGGGCCGCGGACCCATTCCGATTGGACCTGGAACAACCCGCGACAGGCGGTATTGCAGTTCCTGGAATCGCATCCGGAGTTCGTCGTCGAGGAGCCACCGTTTCCCTTCAACGAGGGGATGATCACGGATCGCGTCACGTACTGGCCCTCGGCGTTCTTGCGTCGCGTCTAAGGGGCACTCCCATGGCCGGCTCCCTGTTCACCATCGGCATTCCGACCTTCAACCGGGCCGCATTCCTGCCGCGCGCGATCGAATGCGCCCTGGGGCAGAGCCATCGCGAAGTCGAAGTGATCGTCTCCGACAATGCATCGACCGATCAGACCGAGAAAATCGCCCGCAGCTATGGCAGTCGGGTGCGGTATCACCGCAACGATTCGAACATCGGCCCCTGGAACAACTTTGCCCGTCTCGCCGACTTGGCCAACGGCGATTCCTTCTCGTGGTTGCAGGATGATTGCCTGATCCACCGCGATTTCGTGTCGCGGGCCGTAATTGCCCTCAATCAAGCGCCCGAAGTCCATGTCTATGCGGCTTATCTGGCCGCCGCATCGGGCGTCGGAGGGGATCGACAAACCCTGTTCTACCCCAGGGTGTATGGCCCTCCCGTGGGAGCGGCCTGGATGAACGGCGGAGGCAGGCTCATTGAGGGGCGGCTGGTCCCCTTGTTCAGTTTCTTTGTGAACTTTGCCGCCCCGCCCGCGCTCGCTTTCAGAACGGCCGCTGCCAGAGCCGGCGTATCCCGGTTGCTGCTCAACTGCCTCATCTACAACGAGCGAATCCTGTTGACGCACGCCGCCGACGGGGGCCAAATCGTCGTCGATCCCTGGATCGCCGGCATCTATCAACTCCATCCCGGTCAGGTCAGCGGCAGTGTTACCGTCGAGGAATGGGTGTCGCAGTGGGAAACGATGACGCTCTCTCTGGGAAACCATCTTCAGGCGCAGGGGGATACGAGGTGGCGACCGCTGTTCGCGGAACTGCTTGCCGAAATGAGCGAGGCGGATCGGAGGCTGTTGTACGACAACCCCGACAAGCACACCCCCCCGGGCCTGTTGTGGGGGGCGATCCATCCGGTCGCCGGGCAAATCCACCGCATGCTCTGGGATTCCCTGGCGCCGGAGTTTCGATCGCAGGTCGAGCGCGATCATCCGACCTCCGGCCGCGCTCGAATCAAAAAGTCTTTGGCGAGGGTTGGCGAGGCCCTCACGCCCCCGCTGATCTGGAGGGCGATCGAACGCCTCAGGCGGTGAAGTCTCCCCGCGCCTGAGCGTCATTCCCCATCGGTCAACGTCAGCCGGACGGAGTGGCCGCGATCGTCGTCGGGAAGAGCATCGGGACGATCGATCGGCGGCACATCGGCTCGGCTCCATCACGAAATTGAGACACCTTCCGCGGGATCCTCCCCGTGGTGGCCCCCGGCGGCATCGCGCCGGGGCTCACGGTTCCTGGTCGGCGGAGATCTGGCTCGGGCCGCTTCCCACCGTCTTTTCGTACTTCCCGTCGCCGCTCTTCACGTATTTCGTGAAACCGAGCCGGTCGAGGTTTCTGTCGGAGAGGAGCTTGGGGTTGCCGATGTCGGTGCTCTTGCCACCGATCGCGAAGCCGGTGATGACGCGACGGACCGGCTCCCCTGTCTCCGGATGTTTCTGGAGCGCCGGCTCCGACATCGACTGGAGGAGTTCGAACCGGTCGCCGCCGGTGCCGTCCGGCTTGACGATCTCGTAGACGTAGGTGGGCATGGTGGAAGGGAAGGCGAGGGAGGCTCTCGGTGCGGAAACGTTCACGACGCACCGAGTCTATCTCGCCGTTCGAGCGGCGTGGGCTCTGGGGATCGAGCCCGGCAGAGAAAGGGCTGTGTCCGGTCGATATCATGGCGGAAGGGTTGACCTCTTGCTCTTCTCGTCGCCGCCATGCCTGCTCTTCCCTTTCCGCCGCTCCCTGGCCGCGTCCGGCTTGGCAGCGTGATCCGAGTGGCCGTGCTCGTCGGCGTGCTTGCGTCGATCGGCTTTCCCCGGGCCCGGGCTGCCGAACTGCCAGAGCGGGCTGTCGATGGCCTCCAGTCGCTCTATACGTTCGAGGCGCTCGTGAAGGGGGTGATCCCCGACCGGGCCGGTGTCGGCGAGGGGATCGATCTGCGGATCGACAAGCCGCAGGGGGTGCGCTTCCAGGCCGGCCGGATGGGGCTCGATCTCCCGGTCGTGATCGCCTCCGACGGCCCGGCGACGCGACTCACGCAGGCCCTTCGCCAAGCGCAGCAATTCTCGCTCGAAGTCTGGATCACGCCTGCCGATGGGGAGCAGACCGGCCCGGCACGGATCGTCAGCCTCTCGCTCGACACGAGCAAACGCAGCCTGTCGCTCGTTCAGGAGAAGGGACGCTACGAGCTGCGACCGGTGCCGCGAGCATGAGTCAGCGGCCCGCGGATCGCCGTTGGCGGCCGCAGGCTCGAGGTGAAACCCGCGGCGCCGTACCAAGGCGATCGTTTCACCCAGGGCTGCCGCCACGGCGGCAAGAAACTGTTCGTCAGCATGGAGAGACATGGAAAACTCCTTCCCCAACAGGGGATCGAGAGAAACGCTGGCCACGAGAGTGTTGCCAGCGGAAGAAAAAGGCCCGGATCGGCAACGTGCCAACCGGGCCGGGGATAAGTGCCGAGCCGCTATGCGGCGGCGCGACGAATTGGCGACTGGCCTGGGATCACCGGGTCAGCACGCTGAAACTCTGCAGTAGTTGCACCAGCAACTTCGGTGCATGGGCGGGAAGCGTTGCTCGCACGATCGCGGGAAGGCGATCGTAGGGCGCAAACCG
>Ga0207954_1000624_pt1 | contig 12160 bp, 19 predicted proteins | sample CryBogmetaGMA0M_FD_184547 | JGI IMG/M metagenome (GOLD analysis project Ga0207954, IMG submission 184547) | Freshwater microbial communities from Crystal Bog, Wisconsin, USA - MA0M (SPAdes) | ecosystem: Environmental > Aquatic > Freshwater > Lake | place: Crystal Bog, Wisconsin, USA | collected... | reverse complement strand
TTCCACCATTGTTGTTCTTTTAGCAACGCCAATTTTTCTATAAAGTCTTTCAATAGAATCTGTCACATAACCTTGAACTCGATCAGCTCCATAACCTTTTAAAGTTTCCATAAACTTTTCATAGTATTTTTGGTTTACCAAAGCTCTACCGCCAATACAAGTGACAAACGCTACATGAGATCTAGGATACGGAATAAACGAAACAACCGCAGCTCCGTTCAAAGTATTGTTTTCATTCACAAAAGCAAACAACTTCCATTGATTTTTCAACAACAAATCTTTAAGATCACTCAAAGTAAATTCTGCATCATGCTTTCCAAGTGCTTTAGCAAAAAACACTTCTACCCTTTCCCAGATAGGCTCTATTGCTTCAACAGGAACGCAGTAAACATTCATTAGATGCCCTCTTGCACAATCTCTTGTGTCAGTATTCCGACAGTAATTGCCATACCTAGCAGCTTATAGTTAGTGCCTTGACCTACATCTTCTGGCTTTGCAATGCCATTTTTAATTGCCATATCCATAGCCATTTGATAGGCAACAGGATCACGCAAGCCTCTTTCAGCTAACTTGCCAGCCTGGATCAATACATTTGTATCTATTTTATATTGAGTAATATATTGACGGATTTGTTCCTTAGCCTTTTCCACTTCTGGTGGATGCTTAGCCTTTCCTTTGCCTTTCATAAGCTCCATCACATCTTGATTGATGGGCTGGGTCATCGGAAAATCCGAAATTTTTTTGGCGGGGGGAAGTGGATTTTGTTCCATTTAACTTATTCCTAGGGCAGCAGCAATTTGTTGATGAATGTACAGATGGGAAGCAACCCAATCGTAAAAATCTTCTTCATTATTAAAGTCCACATCGAGCATATTGAACGGGTTATTTAATCCCAACAAGCCAGCAAACGCTTGATGCTCAACCTGATGAGCCAATAACCAGTCATCTAAATTGTCCACATTAGCGTCAGTTATAGGGTAAATAGGCACAGAAATGCCCTTATCCATAAAGGTTTCCTGGAAAACCTTATGCTGAGTGCCATTACAGAATAAAAACTCTCCCAGGGAATCTACATCCCCAAACTTAACGATAGAAAGAGTTTCAAAGTCCATATCAATGTAACTTAAAAGCAATGGTTACTAAAGAAGCCACAATAAAACCAGCAGAACAGACCAAAATCTGTTCAATCCGCTTTAACCTGGCACAAATAGATGAATACCGTAATTCGCATATAGCCTCATGCGTATTCATTCGAGCTTCGGTATTGTCAATTAACAGTTCTTCCATTAAACGATCACCCATCTTGAGCCAGAAGCTACGGTTACAGTAATACCGCTATTAACAGTTACATTACCCGCAGACATAGCGTTGTAACCAGAGCTAACTGTTGCGTTGGCTGATACCACATTTGAATTGTAAAAAATGCCGTTGGTAGCCGTTACTTGGGTGACATTGGCGTTACCGCTAATGATTGTAGTATTAGCTAAAGTTAAATTGCCGATTGAAGTAGCAGTATTACCGATACCGATTGTGGTGTTACCAATAGTGACATTACCGCCACCAGCAGATGCTTGGCTAATCCATACTGATCCGTTAGAGGTCAGGACATTACCGCTTGTACCTGGAGCTACAAAAATCACATTGCCTGTACCGTTACCAAGCATCACATTGTTAGCAGTTAAAGTGCTTAAACCAGTACCGCCTTGAGCTGGTGTGATTGGAGTAGATACGCTAGAAATTGTGGTGTTTTGCAGCGTTAAATTGCCAACGCTAGTGGTTGTGCTACCAAGAGTTAAAGTTGCGTTTCCCAGGGTAGCAGTGGAGTTAGCCAAATAGCTATTAGGAAAGGTAGCAGCAACGGAAGTAATATTAGCAGTTGCAAAAGTACCGCCTGAGTGCGCTACAGAGTTAATCGTGCCACCCGTAATTGCTACTGCATTGGCGTTTTGGGTAGCCATCGTACCCAGACCAGTTACCTGACCAGATGGGATTGAGATTGCCACATTGGCTGCTGAAGTGGCACGACCCTTAGCATCAAAAGTCACTTGTGACACAGTTGATGCGTTACCGTAAATACCAGCCGTTACACCGCTAGTATTCAATGTTGGATTAGGGTAAGTACCAGTAAGATCGCCACCCGCACTTCCCGCAGGGCTTACACCACTAATCGTGACATTGGCAGCAGTAGTTACTCTGCCTTTGGCATCAACGGTGACTTGCGCTACAGTAGTGGCATTGCCATAAATACCCGCAGTTACGCCAGAAGTGTTGAGTGTAGGGTTAGGATAAGATCCTGTTAAATCACCGCCAGCAGTACCAGAAGGAGCAGCAGTAATGGTTACGCTAGAGCCTAAATTGGCTACTGTCGAATTGATCGTAATTGCGCTATTGGCTAAGTACGAATTAGGAAAAGTGGTTGCAACGCTAGTAATATTGGTGTTAGCCAATCCAAGATTACCCACATTAGTTGTTGTACCGCCAAGGGTGACAACGGTGTTACCAAGGGTAAATGAAGTGCTAGGAGTGCCACCGATGACACGCTCCCAAACTGTGCCGTCAAAAACCGCCCAATCGCCTGAGTTCCAAGTCGTGATGCCGTTAAGGTTGGTGTTTCCTGGAGTGGAAACTAAGTAGTAATAGCCTTTAGTACCAACGCTTGAAGTAAGCGTAGGCACATTAGTAGATGCGTTCCAAGTGCCTTGATAGACTACTGCACCTGATGTACCACCACCTCCACCTCCAGCAACCTTGAGAACCATGTTTTAAACTCCATCGCCAGGGGTTATATAAATAACTGCATTTGCTGTGCTTGTGCCAGTAAAGTAGGCATTGGGTACAAAAGTCAAAATCTCATCTGTGCTTGGTAACAAAGGGAAAGCAGCTCCACTACTGGTCACATTGGCAGAGTTTGTTGTTGCATTAGCAGCATCAGATCCGTAACCCAAGAAAACGACAGTAGTACCAGTATTGATGATGCGATATTGATTACCGCCAATCGTAGTGTTGGTGACTTGGACAGGGGTAGGCGCAGTTACACCAGCCGTAAAAGTAACGGTGTTACCAGTTTTAGTAAAGGCATTTATTCCCATGATTATCCGATCAAAGCCTTGATTTCATCTTCAGTTAAACCTAATGCAGCTAATTTAGCTAGTGCTGATTGTTTAGCTGATTCTTCTTCAGCTTGTAATTCTGCAAGTTTAGATTGGGTGGCTTCCAAATCATATTCAATTACTTGTTCATCTTGGCTATAAGCTACATCGCCACGAATGGTAACAATAGATGGATTAAGTGCGTAAATTGCATCATTTAAAGTAATCATGCGGCAACCTCTGTTAAAGTAATTGTTGCTGGGTTTGAACCTTGCGGAAATACAATGCTAGAGCCGTTTGTACATAAAATATAAACAGTATATGTAGTAGACGAAGTGGTGGCTGGTGAATCTAAATACACCATAGCCGCAGAACCAATAACTCTACCAGCACTTGAAAATATATTAGTAAAACCGCCTGAACCACCTAAATTTGTACCACCTCTGTAAATAGTTGCAACAGCTTGGCTATTAGTTGCGGCAGAATCAAATGGTCCTGCTACTTGCACTAATATTTTGCTTGTAGAAAATTTTGGAGTAATAGAAGCGGTTAAATTGGTAGCCACAAAACTAGCAGAAGTAGTTGTGGTTGTGGTTGATGTAGTAGCTTGAATTACTTGTAAAGCACTACCAGTCTGTGGAGAAGATAATCCATTACTAGCATTGATGCCTGATATTGTTCCTGTTCCGTCAATCACGATACTCATATTAAGCTCCTAATTTAAAAGAAGCCACTTGCGCTTCATACGCAGCAATAACTTCGGGTGTCCAAGCGTTTGCACAAGCATCTTTTACTTCTTGTGGTTGATCGCTCACATCTTGCCCAGGGTAAAAAGAAGAACGGTGATACCCACCAGCATCAGTAATTTCTCTTACTAGAATAACCCCGTTAGGATCTACTGCAATTTGATCTATTGTATTTGCCATTTTTTACCTAATTAAAAAGTTGCAAAATAAACACCACCAAAATAATAAGTTGATGTATTTGTAAAATTTGTATCTTGTAAGCCAAGAAAATTTGTACTATTTCCGTATCTGTTATATACGGTAGTTGAATAAGAAAGTATCGTAATTGCTACTGGCACGCTAGATCCATTTGCATCAAATTGACCATTACCTTCATATGATCTATTGGTTGTATCAGCAGAAAATGGCAAAGATGTAAATGTTGCATCTCCTGTAGATGAACCTTTTGAACTTAATACAATGTAACCAGTAAAAAAAACCATGTTGCCAATTTTTGTGTATTTTCCACCTCTAAGAGAGTATGTTATTCCTACTGAAGCTCCTCCAAACTGAAGTGTTGGTGTCCAAGTGCCTGTTTCATAATCGTTTAATGGTGAGCTATTGATTGCAGAACCATTAGTAAATAACAATCCGCTACTTGTAAATGTAGCCACATTAGTACCAGCAGACTGAATGGTTAAGTTACCCGATGTATCACCAGTTAAGGCTACTCCACCAGCACCCGCAGTTATAGCATTAAGAATTGACATTATTTATCCTTATTCGTACAAGATATTGATTGAACCAGCGTCAAATGTATCTGTGCCGTTTACTGTTGTTACTCGTACTCGGTCTAATGCTCCACCTAATGCTGAAGATGTACCACCACCCGTTCCACCAGAGTTTCCAGCCACAGCCACTCCAGACATTTCAGTCCAAAGATTGTTATTAAGCAATGTAAGTATCATTGAACCAGAATGAGCGCCAGCAGCCGTAATAGCAGCAGTAAAAAGAAAACCTGCTGTGCTAGAAGCGGTTGCTCCTGAATATTGATAAATAGCAGATTGATAGCCACTTGTTGTAACGCTACCAGACCCAATTTGAACTAAAATATTGCTTGTTCCGTTAGTAGATACGCCACTAAACATAACAGTTATTTTTTTAACCCAACTAGGAATACCAGTAAAATCAATACTTGTACCGCTTGTAGAAGCCTGTGCAGTACCACTAACAATATTGGTAGATACTCCTTGAGCAGCAATAGTTCCGCTTGCGCCACTTGGCAGCGTTAATGTGCTTGTTCCAGAAACGGCTGGTGCTGCTAATGTTATAGCACCCGATGTATCGCCTGATATAGCTATGTTAGCCATTTTTTGTATCCTTTAAATATTTGTCAATAACAGATTGAGCTTCTTCTTTTGACGGGTAAGTTCCCAAATATAATCTTTCACAATTAACAGATACTCTTGCCTTGTGCCTTTCAGCACCTTTGCAATTATCAAAGTGCCAACGCTTCATATTTCCTTTGCCACCAGTTTTTTCGCATTTTGGACAAGTCAGCAATTCGTACTTATGACCTGTTAATTTTAGACTTTTCTTTTTTTTCAGTTCTTCTGATTGTTTGAAACCATAAGGACCTTTGCCACCGCTAGTCAAGTTTACAAGACTGCAATTCATGTCTTTAAAACAAGAAATCAACAATTTTTCATGGTCGAAGGCTTCTTCTTCGGTATCCCAATTAGCCAAAATTTCAATTTGCAAACCTTTGTGATATTTGACTGCCCTTTTCCAATCATGACTTCTTTCAGAAAAAGAATAAGCTCTGTCATCAACACCTTTGCCGATATAGAAAATCTTTCCCTCTGGAGATGAATGTGCGTATGTATAGTAGGTCATACCACCACCCATCTGCTTCCACTCGGAATAGTTAAAGTTACTCCAGAAGCAATGGCAACATTACCCGCACACATAGCATTTTTACCAGTTGTGATGGTGTAATTTTGCGACAAAGTTTGTGTATTTTCATAGAGAAAACCACCCGCACTAGCGCCTCCACCACTACCGCCACCACCGCTTAAAATCCAATTTGTGCCGTTATAAATAACTGTGTAAATGCCACCTGATAACAGCGTATTGCCTGATAGGTTTGATCCATCCTCATTTAAGACAGTTGTAGCCGTCAGAATCGTTGAGCTATTGACTTGAACCTGGAGAGTAGTAGAACTTGTATTGGCATTGGCAGCTTTAAATTGAAGCTGAGTGCCAGTAGCAATAGTGGTAGTGGTAATCCCTGATGGGTAGTTTAGGATAATAGCGTTAGCCGTTCCCGTATCCGCTACATAGTTGCTGTAGTTATTTAAGTCATTAAGATACTGAGTAATCGTATTAAAGTCAGTATCTAGCTGGGAAAGCGGGATCGTGCTAGTCGCAGTAGCAAAACTATTGGGTACGGATGATACGGGTTTAGTCACTAGAACCTCACTCTTAATTCGTGTTCAAACTCAAAACCGTTTAGCACATAATTTGGGTTACTTGATGTTACTGTAATTCCTAAGTATTTACCATACTGTTGTGCATCAGTTTTGTATAAAGCATAGCCAGAAGTACCCCAGCCAATAGTTGCGCCAGAATTATTACTCCAGCCGATTGCTTGCAAGGAATTGTTTTGCCATTGGATAACTGAGGACAAGGTATAAGGGCTACTTGATCTGTTTTCATTGTCCACCGTAGCACTCATGGTTACAGTAGAGTTAGCCCCAGCAGTCGCTTCAATACCAATCTTTAGGGCTTGTTTTGTGCGGATAGGATCGCCCATCGGCAACAAGGCAGTCTGGATTCGGCTAGTAATAGAGCTACTAGAATCAGCATAGAGCTTATAAAGTTGGTTGCTTGCTGTGCCGTATAGGGTGATTTTCCCACCGACAGGCACAGAAGTTATATAAGCTAGGTTATTACCTTGGCTGGTAATGAACCATTTTTTCTCAAAAAAGACTGCCTGGATGTACCGATAGCTCTGAGTAAAGATGGCATCGTAATATCTAAAATTAAATGCAGCGCACAAAATGTTGTTTATTAAGACTTGTCCAGCATAAACTGGGCTATTAAAGTCAATATTAGGGAACATTCCATCTAAAGAATCCGATAATTTAGAGGTGGTTGAACCGACTAGGGCATAAACCCCATAGTCATTCATAAACAACACCGATCTAAAATACGGAAAAATAGCAAAAGGGCGCTTAGAACCGACAGATGCGCTCACATTGGTATTGGTAAATAGGGTAGTACCGCTAGTAGTAACCCTAACATCAGAGAACACATTGATGGAATCGTCACCAAAAATGTACAAAAAGTTGTTAGCAGAAAGCAAATATTGGATGTTTCCATGCAGCGTACTGTCAGTTAGGGTAACCGCACCCGCAGAAACGCTTGTAAAGTCCGTATAAGAGCCAGCAGCGCTGTAATAGACTGTTCGACCTTGTGCTATCCATACCCTGCCCGAAAAGGTCGCTATGCCCACATTTTGCTGGTTTTGGACTGTGCCTTGCAATACTGCGTTGTTTGATGCACCGCCTCCTGTAATGCTAACCACCAGATTAGCAGTATTGGTGTAACCAGAACCCGCATTGGTCATGATGACTTGCGTTACCACATTGCCTGTCACAATCGCCTGTGCAGTAGCCCCTGTACCGCCACCGCCAGTAATGCTGATAGTGGTATTAGATGCGTTGGTATAGCCAGCACCGCCATCAATTACCGCTATGGATACTGTTCCTGTAGCAAAAGTAACAAGACTAGCTACCGCAGTTGCACCTGATCCACCGCCACCTACAAAAGAAATAGTGGTGTTTGCAGCGTTGATGTAGCCTGATCCAGCATTAGATAAGTTAACCGACCCTACGGTTGATCCACCAGTAGAGAGGGTTGAAGTGGCGTTAGCCTGCTGTCCACCCGTTTGTGTGGGCGATGAAATAATGACAGTCGGAGCAGAGGTGTAGCCTGATCCACGATTAACAACGCCAATAGCGCCAACTGCGCCAATAGATACAACATTGTTGCCATCCCAGCTAAAGTAACCCTTATCAGGATCAAGAATGAGCATCCTGTCGTTGTACCATTGGGTGCTTTCAACATTGGCGTTTGAAAATGTGCCAGCTACCGCTACATTGCCTTTTGTGCCGTCTGTAACATTGTAGTATTGCGCTGCACCATTATCTAAAAAGGCAACTATGTAATCTTTGACACCCAGATTAACGGAAGTCAAATTGGTGACTGTATTGCTAAAGGTAACCGCAGTATTGCCAATCGTGACATTAGAGTAAGTCGGCACGATCTTTAGGTTAGCGTACCCTACTGGCTGGGCGTTTTCCAGCCAAGAGAACTCGGATTCATCAATCGCTGTACGGTTAGCCTTGGTGTTAAGCCCTTTAAACTGCTTAACGACTTGGTAGGACTTTTTTTGTTCCGCAGCAGCCATTAGATCATCCCGCTATATGGGCTTGGAATCCTTCTAGTAAATGTCGTGTTGAGTACCGATGTAGCTTGTTTGAGATACTCTTGCTTGAAGATTTCCGATTCCCCAAAACTTTGCTCATAAAACTTAGCCAGGTAAGCTGCATAAAACTTCACGCAACTGGTGTATGGATCAGTAATGGTATCTGCGGTAGATGCTGTTGTCAGGCTCAAAGCATTTGGCAATACCACGCAATCCACTTCAATTTGATAGATTTGATCTGGTACTGGTCCTAAATAAATTTGTCCTTGACCATACACGCTAAAGGCTAGTGGTCTGCCTATGTAGTTTTGCCAAAAGCGCAATCTGGTATTGAAGTCTGTCCATGCCAAGTAATCTAATGGCACACGAGTATTACCCCAGTAAAGGTTGATATTGACAATATCAAGTACGGTGTTGCCAGAGCTTGGTGATAACGGGGATGATCCCATTAAATTTGATAGGGCTGCATAGCTGACATTTTCACAATTACCGACATATTGCAAGGTGGCTGTACCATCTGCAAAAGGTGTTGAAGGTGGGTAATTGGTGTAATTGTTTGCTGTGCTTTGCGGATAAATAGGTGCGGATGAGCTTGAAGTTCCACCCGTAACATATTGATAAATATAAATATTATTAAATACAAAAGTGTTTGCTGTGACCGCAGTATTAGCCACCCATTGTGTTGGGTATGCTGGCGCAGCACCATTGACGGTTGCTCCTGGCGCTACTTGACAAGGGGTCTGAGCTACAACAATCTCACGCAAACATCCTGTATCACGAACTACTCGCTCACGAGCAGAATTGATGTAATCGGTTAGTTGTTGGTCTGAATAAAAGTTACTGTTAGCATCATGGAGCAAATATCGTACTTGAGTAATGTACCCAGATAAGTTCGTGGACATTTAAACTCCATAGATCATGCTACCGCCTGAAGGACTTTTCCCCCGCCCTTTTTTGAAGAAGGGAAGGGTACTCTTTCCACCAACGGGGATAACGATTGGTTCTTTTTAGGTGGTTGAGTGGATAACTCCCACTTGGCAAGTCGCTCTAAGCCACCTTCAAGTTCGTTGGCAGTTTTTACCCACCCAAGCCTAGCCAAATACTTCATCTTGTCCTCGTCTTTGTAACCAAAAATGTGTCTTGCTACTTCTTCAGGAATCTCGACTGTTGATCCTTTTTTGAAATCATAAAAAACACCACCGAAGCCATCTTTTAGGTCTTGGTCAGAATTATTGGTTACAAAGATATTAGACATTAAAAACTCACTACATCGCCATATACGGCAACAGTCGCAGTATTGGAAACATTACCGCTTCCAGTATTGACATTGACATATAGTGATTGTGTTGTAAAACCAGTAATAGCAGAACTGCTGTTATACGGACTAGCAATCGTTAGGTCTTGGTAAGTACCAGGACCAGTCAAATTGGTAAGCGTACTATTGGCTACTACAGCGTTAGAAATGTTGCCGTCAGAGCTAGTAGTGACTGAAATGATCACATTGGCAATATTACCAACTGGATTATTTACAGTAATTCTACGAACAATAACACCGCCAGAACCAACTGTTGCATTAGCATTAGTCAATCCACCGCTTAACAACGGAAGTTTGATACCAGTTACGGTAGCATTTCCCGTTGTGTTAAAAGTGGTTTGCTGACTAACAGCAATACGACCATTCCCGAAACTATCAAGATTAAACTGCCCGACTGAATCTGGATTAGCCATTACTGATCTCCTTAGCTAGTAAATGTGCTTGATACAGCCTGACCACCATTGACAGTAGCCAATGTGATTGTGGTGTTGGTTGTAGCATTTGCAGTCACATTCAAACCGTCAGAGATAATCACACCGCCTGTGTTAGCAGCCAACAAGATGCTGTAGGTTGCCACATTGGTTGAGGTGTTATAAGCTGAAACGGCATTGATTGTGCAGTTAGCGTTAGGGAACACAAGGTATGTACCAGCAGGGATCACATTACCAGTTGTAGTAGCTGTTAATGTGGAAAGCTGCCAATACGCACCAGGCGTATTTGATGCTGTACCTGAAATCAGGATTTTATTTAAACCGAGTGACATAGCTAATTCTCCTTAGATAGAAATAGAGTTATAGCCAGAAACCCTGGTCATTGACTTAGGCTTGGTGCTTACTAATTCAGCAATCATCAAGACAGCGCCAACATAACCGATCTGCCAGTTTGGTAGAGTGGATTCAAAACCAGTAAATACGAATGAACCTTGATCATGAATGTACAAGGATAAGTAATTGCTGTTGATGAAGTACACAGTACCTTCAGGGCAATATGGATCTGGATAGATTGGAACACCAGCAACCATCAATGCTCGGAAAGCAGCTTGAGGTCCGTTGCTGTCACCATCAAAACCATGTCCTGGGGTAATAACATATTGCTCTTGACCAACATAGTCTTGAGCTAACAAAGTCCAAGTACCAAATCCGCAAACGCCAAAAGTTGGAACTTCAGCGCCATTCTTTACAGTACCAGAAATGTACTGGAGAATGTTTTGACGAGTTGGGTTTACATTTCCTGCGTTGTAAACTTTAGACTTCCACCAGGTATTAGCTGTACGGCTGATATTACCGTAGGTCACTAAGTTTGTACCGTCATCAATCGCACCAGGCAAGCCAATGAATTGTTGAGTATTGGTGTAGTTGTTGTACAAAGCAGTTGCCATCGCATCCATCATCACATTGGTTGCATCGTTCATACGAGCTTCAATGAGAGGAATGATTGCGTAGTCTTGCTGAACTGCACCTTCCATACCGAGGAACGGTACTGGTGAGATCATTAGCTTAAGGTTGAACTCAGCGTTATATGCACCTTGCTGAACTGATGGCTGGTTGAAAGAACCAGAATAGTCAGACCATTGTGCATTGACGAATTGAGCGCCTTGAACTGGTACGGTTACTTGGGATACACCGCCTGAAGCCTGTTGACTGTTAGCAATCAAAGCAGCCATCAATGGTGTGCTGTTGTAAATCTGTACGACCAGCTTGGGGATAAATGCTCTACGAGTTACATAAGTTAACTCATTGTATTGCGATGAACCCGTTGCTGGAACTATTCCGCCACCTATAGGCATAATAATTCTCCATTAAAAGTAAATATCCCCATTTACTGCGTTTTAAATACCGATAGGTCTGCTGTTCTTACGCAGATCCATCAGAGCTTGTGCTGCTTCATTCCTTGCACCTTGAGTTGGGTTTTTCCAGTATTTTGATAGGTCAAACTTGCTCATTGCACTAGGGTTGTATCCCATGCTGTTATTACCCGCAGGAGTAGCTGCTTGTTTCATCCAATCCCAATACTGTGCTGCCGTTTCGTGATTAGTCATTCCCTGCTCCAGCATCAATTTTTCAATCTCTGCAATGTCCTCATCAGTTTGAGCTAAACCTTTAGACTTCAGCTTTGCTCTACGCTTTTCGAGTTCATCAACAGCATCTTTTTCACGCAGTTTAGCTTCTAATTGCATAACTCGCTCCTCGGCAGCGTTCACCTTTTTCTCGGTGTAGTCCTCGATCTCAAGTTCTGGAATTGGAAGATTAGGTCTGACTTTTTTGGTCAAACGCAATGCTTCTTTGCGTGTAGCGGGATTCTCAGCTAACTCTTTCATCAAGAGCGCCAATTCATCCCGCTGTTCTAAACTAATATCTTCTAAGCTCATATCTATCCCCTTTTCTTAGTTAGATAACTTTTTTGGTATCGCCAGGCTGGGACATAGACATCATGTTCTTGTATCCAGCTTTACCAGCGCCAGTCAAACCACCAAACTCTGAGTAACGAGGAGTGTTGATAACTTGACCATTTTTTTGATTGTTGTCAGTAGGTCTGCGAG
>Ga0207954_1000617_pt1 | contig 12230 bp, 9 predicted proteins | sample CryBogmetaGMA0M_FD_184547 | JGI IMG/M metagenome (GOLD analysis project Ga0207954, IMG submission 184547) | Freshwater microbial communities from Crystal Bog, Wisconsin, USA - MA0M (SPAdes) | ecosystem: Environmental > Aquatic > Freshwater > Lake | place: Crystal Bog, Wisconsin, USA | collected... | reverse complement strand
CCCTCGGCTTCCGCACAACTCTCCGCACCCGACCGCCACTCACGCCTTCCGACCGCAAATACACCCCCGCCCGGTCAGCAGACAGGCACCGACTGGAGGCCCACCGCCGGAGGCTCTCGCTTTTGCCTGTCGACGTCCAGAGGAGCCCCCAAGAGGCCGGCACAACGCTGCGCGAAGTGCTGGGCCGCGGGGACGGCGTCGCGGGTGAAAGACATCGCCCGCTCCCAGGAGGCGGGGGCCTCCCCGAAGGAGTATGCTGCCGGAGTCCCGTTCCGCATCGCGGCCGGCGCGATCGCCGGCCGGCTGCACCGGGCCCGCAGGAGTCGCCGGCCATGCGTCGCACCACCCGTCATCGGTTCGCCGTGTTCGTGCTCTCGTCCATGGCCGCGGTGGTGATCGGCGGTGGCGGCGGGCTCGCCGCACGGCCCGCCGCCGCGCAGACCGCGTTCACGCCGAACGTCGAATATGCCGTCGTCGGGGGCAAGCCGCTGCGGCTCGACGTGCACCGGCCCGCGGGGAAGGGGCCCTATCCGGCGATCGTGCTCGTCCACGGCGGCGGGTTCACCGGCGGGTCGAAGGGGGCCGGCTACACCGCCCAACTCGCCCGCCACCTCGCCGGCCACGGCTACGCGGCCTTCGACATCGACTACCGGCTGCTCGGGGATCTCGGCCCGGGCGCGAAACTGGAGCAGGCGATGGCCGCGGCCCGCGAGGATCTCGGCCGCGCGGTCGCCCACGTGGCCGATCGCGCGGCGGCGTACGGCGTCGATCCCGACCGCATCGCCGTCGGCGGCGGTTCCGCCGGGGCGATCACCGCGCTGCTCGCCACCTACGGCAAGGAGCGGGGGAACATCCGTCCCCGCGGCGTGGTCGCCCTCTGGGGAGGCATGTACGGGCAGGAGGGGGCGATCCGCGCCGGCGATCCGCCGCTCCTGCTCGTCCACGGTTCGGCCGACCGCACCGTCCCCTTCGCCCAGTCGGAGGCGATCGCGGCCGCCGCCCGACGGGCGGGCGTCGATGCCACGCTCGTGCGGATCGAGAACGGCGGACACACGCTCCCGATCGATCAGCCGCTCGGTGGGCGGACGATCCAAGAGAGCGTGCGGGACTTCCTCGACAAGACGCTCCGGTGACCCGGCGGCCAGCCCTCCCCGGCAGGACTGCGTGGCGGCCATGAGTATTCCGACCGGGTTTGATTTCCTGTACCAGGGAACCTGAGGGTTCAGGAACAGGTTTGCCCCGGGGGAACCAGCGTGTACGGCGGGAGCTCACTGGCCGTGGAAAAAGTCCTCCGGACGTTTTTCCACGGATGAAAACCGACGGTGTTCGCGGGTGCTGCGCACCCGGGGTCGCATCCCTGCGATCCAGCAGGCTGTATGGCCAGAGCCTGCTCACAACCCGGCTGGTACCAAGTTGGGGGCGGCGTCAGCACGGAGATTCTCGCACAAGACCCGGGCCAAGGTGTGGGGAGTGGGTCAGAGGCATCTACCGCTCTGGGCAAAAGCAGACGATTCGCCGATGTGCTTCGTCGACCAATCACACATCGGCGTCTTCGCGGTCCATCAGCTCGGCGAGCCCCGTGGCAAACGGCACCTCTGCACGCCAGCCGAGCACGTCGGCAGCGAGACCGGAATCAACCCGTGCAGGATGGACATCGCCGATCCGCGCTTCACCGAAACGTACCTCTGTCGGAAACCTCGCGGCGACCATGCCTGCCAGATCACGGATCGTGATCATTTCATCGGCGACGAGGTTGATCGCCAGGCCCCTGGCATCCGCCCCGATCGCCGCCAGGAAGCCCCGGGCGATGTCGCGGGCATGTGTGAATTGGCGTCCCTGCAGGCCCGTCCCCTGGATGGTGATGGGTTCGCCGCGCCGGGCGGCGTGGATGAATCGGGAGAACACCGTGTTGGGCCGCATCCGGTCTCCGTACGCCGTGCCGAGCCGCAGGGCGACCGTCGGCAACTCCTCGAGTCGACCCGCCGCGAGCACGAGCCGTTCCCCGGCGTGCTTCGTGATGCTGTATGGATGATCCGGCTCACACGGGTGATCCTCATCGACCGGCTGGTACCGCGGAGATCCATAGACCTCCCAGGTGCTCGCATAGACGAGCCGTGACACGCCGCACGTGCGGGCGGCGGTGAGCACGTGACTCGTGCCCACGACATTCGCGGCCGCGGCCCGTGCCGGCTCCCTACCCGCCAAGATGACGTCGCCCACGCCCCCGAGATGGCAGATCGCATCGACTCCCCGACAGGCCGCGTCGATGGCGCTCGAATCGAGCAGGTCACCGACGATGTGCCGTGCGCCCCGTAGGTGCGGTCGGTCGTCCTGCACGAGGTCGAACACCACCACCTCGTGCCCCGCCGCCAACAAGCATTCCGCGACATGACCGCCGAGAAACCCCGCGGCTCCCGTCACCAGCACCTTCATGGCTTGTCCTGCTCCACGACGACAGTGGAGCGATACCCTCGCCCCGAGTTCTCCTCACTGACGCCGGCGCCGCAGCGGCCACTGTCGCGCAGCCAGGCATGCACGTGACGCGCGACGTGCTCCCAGAGCATGTGGCGGATCGACGCGGCCAGGTATGGCCGGCTCGCGGCGATGGCCCGCTCGAAACCCACTCGGGCGAGCGTCCGTGCCGGCCCGCGGCGGGCATTCGTGTGGAACGGGCCGTCCAGCCTGCGGACGCCGGTATAGCCGATGAAATCCAGGATTGCGTTTCTGCCCGCCGGAGAATTGAGGGTTTCAACGGGAAAGCGGCGAACACGGTCCGGGTGGAGCGCCACGAGCCGGTCGACTTCCGCCTTGTAAAGATCCCAGTAGAGCCCTGCGGCCCGCCCCTTGTCAGGCTCGTCGAACTTGGGATAGGCGGAATCCCAGACCGGATCTTTCCGCCAGCGGTCGCCGTCGTGCCGCAGCCACGGATGGCGGTCCGGAAGGTGACGCAGGAAACTTCCGACGACTTCCGCCCGGTCGCGCTCCACGCAGACGAAGCGGATCGCCGGACATCTCTGCATCAGCAGTTCGCAGTAGGGCAGGAAATACATCCCGACGTCACCAGTGTATGCCGGATGGCCGAGGATTTCGGGCAGCCGCTTCACCCAAGCGAGCGCACGGTCGTGGTCGCCCTCCCAGCGCAGTGGGTGATCACGACCACGGAGCGTACCCTCGTGCAGCACGACCATCCCGGGCTGGCTCGAGAGGAAGCAGCTGAGCGAACGGGTGCCACACCGTCCCGTCCCCAGGCCGAGGATCATGTTCGAAAGCATCACGCCCCTCCCCGGAGTTGCCGCTCGTCGCCGTCACCGACATCGGGGTCATCAGCCCGATGCGGCATCAACAATTGGAGATAGCGCCGCATCGCGGTTTCCTCCCGGAACTGGTCGAGCCATGCCGGATCGACCGGGCAGGCCGTCGATCGTCCCGTGAGAACGCGCATGATCGCCGCGGCCACGCCTGCGGGATCCCCGACCGGCACCAGTTCCCCGTAGCGGCCTCCGCGGAGGATCTCCGCAGGCCCGCTCGGGCAATCGGTGGCGACGATCGGCGTGCCCAGGGCGAGGGCCTCGACGAGCACCGCGGGGAGGGCGTCGAATCGTGAGGTGAGGGCAAGCACCTTGGCGGACCGCATCTCGGGATAAGGATTGGCGACGACGCCGGGCAGATCGATGTCCCCGGCCACGCCCAGCTTCCGTGCGAGTCGTTGCAGGGCAGCCCGCTCGGGCCCTTCGCCGAGAATCACGAGCCGCGCCTCCCGCTGGGCCCGAACCAGCGAGAACGCCTCGATGAGGGTACCGAAATCCTTGATGCGGTGCAGCCTGCCGACCCCGAGGATCACCGGCGGCCCACCCCCTGCGAGCCAGGGATGCGTGACGCCTTCCGCGGCCCGGGCGAACAATTGCGGCCGGATGACCGGATTCCGGATGACGACGACTCGCGACCGGGGCAATCCCGTCACGTGGGCGACATCGTTTCCCGCGCCTTCGGACACGGTGACGATCCCATCGGCCCACGCATAGCACACACGCGCGAGAAGCCTGACGAAATGTGCGTGCAGCCGTCGCACGAGCGACCAGCGAAAGTCGACGATCTCCTCCTGACCACCGAGCATGGACCGGACGGACACGATCGTCCGCGTTCGCGTTCCTGCCAGCCATTGTGCGACCAGGGCGACTTCGTTCTGAGGATACATCAGCGCGAGCAGGGTCCGGGGGCGCTCCCGCCGTAGGTATCCCGACAGCCGCAGGAGGGTTTGCACGTGGGATCGCCCCAGCTCTACCACCCGCACGGTCGGAGGAAGGTCCGCCAGAAAATCCCCCACCGCAACCCGCAGCAGCATGTCGACCCGATACCCTCGGCTCGCGAGGAACTGTGCCATGTTCACCGTGATGCGCTCGACTCCTCCGCATTCGAGGGAGTGGGCGAACAGGGCGACGAGCGGTGCTTCGGCCACGGCTGCCCTATCACGAAGACGGATTTCTCCCGAGGCACAACGCTCCCCATCCTGCTCCAGCGCCGCCGTCACGGCCACCCCTCCGACGCGTGGTTCGCGCTCAGCATTCATCCCGGGGAGCCCAGCCCTTTCCGACACGGAACAGCCAGGTCACGCGTTGAGATACCGCCTCGTGCGGCCGTGTGCCCCCCGTGAGGTTGACGAGATAGGTGTCTTCCGGCGGCAGCCGTCCGTTTCTCACGCCCTGGACGATCCCCGCAACGGCAGCCGCGGCGGAGAAGCACGGCGCGAGCCCCTCGTACTCCTCCACCATCGCCCGTGCCTCGCGGATCTCCTGCTCGCTCACCTCCAGGAATCCCCCTCCACTGGCGAGCACGACACGGCGCACGTGTGGATACGCGAGCGTCGGGTTGCCGCGCAGGATCGCCTCTGCGATGCCCTCGGGAGCGGCGACGATGTGCCGCGGCTCGATGGCCTCGCTGCCTTGGGCAAACGCCCGCGCCATCGGCGGGCAGGATTCCTGCTGAACGCACAGAAGCCGCGGCACCCGGGAAATCCTCCCCATACCAAACAGCTCACAGGCGGCCTTGTAGGTGCCGTACACGCCCATCGCGCTCGACACTGCCTGGACGTACCAATCGATGGCGACCGGCACCTGCTCCGCGGCCTCCAGAAACGCCAGCTTCAGCCCCTCCCGACGGCCAACGTTGAAGAACCCCCGCTCCGACACGATCCCGCGCTCGCGGGCGTGCACCGCAGCCTGTTCGAAGGCCTCGACGAACGTGGCGTCGCGCAGGCAATAGTGCTCGATCTGCGCGTGTTCGGCATGCTGCACGCGGGGCAGGAACCGCTCCGCCGTGAAGAGATGGAGCCGCATGTCGGGAAACGCCGTGATCGCCCGGGCGTAGGCCGTGGAGCTGTTCCCGGTCGACGACGTGCAGAACTCGCGCACCCCCCGCTCCCAGAGAAAGCCCAGGGCCACCACGGCCATGCGGTCCTTGGTCGAACGCGTCGGAAGGCCGGTCTCGTCCTTCAGGTAGAGCGCGGGCATGCCGAGCCGCCGGCCGAGCGCGCGGGCGTGCACCGTCGGCGTCGCCCGCGCCGACTCCGGCACGCGGTCTCGGGTCTCGGACAACGGCAACAAGTCGGCGAACCTGCGGAAGGGATTCACGTGATCGTGGAGACGAACGCGGTCGAGCGGGTAACGGACGTCGATCATGCCGCCGCACTCGCACAACGAACGGTATCCGGGCCCCGGATCGCGGCCGCAGAGGATGCAGTGCAGATGCATGGCGATCACGCGACCCTTCCCGACGCAACGGCGGTGACGGGCAGGGCGGTGCCGCCATCCACGATGATCTCGCGGAGGGCGCGGCCGGCCGCCGCGCACAAGAGCATGCCCTTGCCCCCGCCCCCGTTGGCGACGAACACGCCCTCCTGTCCGGCCACCGGTCCCACGAGCGGCATGCCGTCGGGCGTCGTCGGCCGCAGGGCGGCCCCGTGATCGAACACCGTGCCTTCCCGCACGAGGGGAACGACCCGCGCTGCGGCGGCAAGGAGCCACCTCAGGCCGTCGTCGGTCGGCCGCTCGTCGAATCCCGCCTCCTCGTGCGTGGCCCCCACCCACGCGGCCTCCGGGCCACGGCGATACAGCGAGATCGGGCCGTGCGTGACGTCGATCGCGAGCGGTCCACCTGCCAGTTTCACTCGTACCATCTGTCCCCGCACCGGCCGCACCGGCAGGGTGATGCCCAGCCACTCTCTCGCCTCTGCCACCCATGGTCCCGTCGCCAGCACGACCGAGTGGCATTCGACCGCCCCTCCGTCGCCGCACACCACGCGGAGACCGTCGGAACGCCGATCGATCCGACGCACAGCGGTCTGAACAACCACCGCCCCGTGGCGTGAGGCGGCTGCGAGGAGCGCCCGGTTGAAGGCGACCGCGTCGAGCGACCGGTTGCCCTCGAGCAGGAGGGCGCCCGCCGCGTCGCGGGCCGTCCGCCGCTCCAGCCGCGCCAGGTCGCCCGGGGAGAGCCAGTCCGCGGAAAAGCCCGGCCGTTCGTCGAACGCTCGTGCCACGGGCACGAGTGCCTCGCGTTCCTTCTCGTCGAACCACACCAGCACGCGGCGAACGGGCTCGAGTCCGTACTCGCCGCACCCGATCTCCGCGAGCGCCTCGTGGAGTTCCTCATGCAGTCGAAAGCTCGCCAGCGCCAGCGGCAGCAGCCCCGGCGGCGTCGCCAGGAGGGGGTTGAGATTGGCCGGATTGCGTCCCGAGGCGTGGCCGCCGACGGGGTCGCGCTCGAGGAGAACGACCCGACGCCCGGCACGTGCCAGTTCAAAAGCCGTGACCGCGCCAAAAACGCCGCCACCCACGACGACAACGTCTGCTGAACGACTCATGTGGCACGTCGAGGAGATGGACGTTGCTCCGCGGATCGACGCCCGCGTCGATCTTGGCGAGGCATTGCCGCAGGGCGGTGGCAAAATCGGTGTTCGCAGGATCGAGCACGTCAGTGTGGCTGTCTCCGACGACCGCGCACTCCACCGCGTCCCCAAAAATATGCGTCAGGGAGCGGTCAGTCCACTGTCCCCTGAGCCGCCTGCGACTGAAGAGCACGAACGCGCCGGCTGGGGAGAGCAGGCTGTCGGGCGTGTGCCGACGTACGGCCGTTTCGAGGCACCGCGCCACCTCCACGGCGGCCCCGAGCAGGCGGGCGTCTCCGACCGGGGCGGAAATCCGGTTCTGCTCGTGCCTCCGGCGGATCTGGCGTTCCACCTCCCCGCGCCCGGCGGGCGACGAAGACCAAGGCTCGGGCGGGTCGAAGAGGAGCAGCGGGAGCACGCTGTGGCCCGCCTTCACCAGGGCGTTTGCCATCTCGATGGCCACGTAGCTGCCGGCGCACAGGGCGCCCAGGAAATACGGTCCCTCGGGGGTGGCCAGACGGATGGCCGCCACGTAGTCGGCCGCCATGTCCGCGACGGTGCTGGCGGGGGGCTCGAGGCCGTCCAGACCGCGGGCCTGGATGGCGAAGAGCGGCTGATCGGGCGGGAAGATCGCGGCAAATCCCGGGCTGATGAACGCCTGCCCGAGGCGACCGTGCACCAGGTGAAGGGGTGGCCGACCGCCGCCCGTCCGCAATGGCACCAGCCGTGGCATGGCCGCGGCTGGCCGCGGCGTCGGATCGCGAAGCCGCGCGGCACATTCGGCCACGGTGGAGTGGTCCACGAGGTCGGGCACGTCACGGCCGAATTCCGACCGGAGCGCCAACTGCAATTCGACCGCCCGCAGCGAGTCGCCACCGAGCAGAAAAAAATCGTCTGAGCGGCCGACCTGATCGCACCCAAGCACCCGGGCGAACACCGTGGCGACCGCCCGCTCGTCGTCATTCGCGGGCGGCTCGTAGGCGGGCCGCACACCCCCCGCGACAGTGGCGGCGTCCGCCAGCCTGCGCCGATCGACCTTGCCGGTGTCGGTGCGCGGCAACTCGCGCGTGATGACATACGCCGAAGGCACCATGAAGCCCGGCAGGCGCGCCGCCAGCCGCCGCCGCAGCTCGCGAGGTGTCGCCGCATCGCCGGATGCCGCAACGACCCAGGCGACGAGCCGCCGCGCCTCGCGGCCCGCGTCACCGACGGCGGCGACGGCCGCCTCGCTGACGTCGTCGCAGGCGAGCAGCGCGGCCTCGACCTCGTGCAGATCGATCGTCTGCCCATTGAGCTTCACACGCGTGCCCTCGCGGCCCCGGAAGTGCAGCACGCCGTGCGCGTCGATGGAACCCCGGTCGTCGGTGAGAAACCGTCTCCAGCCCGGCCGTTGCGGTACGTCTGCGAACGCCGCGTCGGCTTCCGGCCGGCGCCAGTAGCCGGGGCTGAGATGGGCGCTCTCGATGGCGATTCGTCCGACTTCTCCGGGACCGGCGGGTCGGCCGTCGGCGGTGAGGATCGCGAGCTCGACCCCCGGCGGACTGTGGCCCGCGGGCACCGTCCCTTGGAGCGGCGGTGCGCCGGCCCGGATCACGTGCTGGGCGATGACACTGAGCTCCGTCGCGGCGAGGTGATTCACGACCAGGCATTCCGGACGGATGAGAGACGACACGCGGCGGACGTCCTCGGCGAACACCGTCTCGCCCCCGAGATCGATGGCCCGCAGATCGGGGAAGGAGTGCCCCGGGCCCACCGAGCGGATCAATTCGCGGAGCACGGTCGGCACCGTGTGAAGGATCGTGATCCGGCGGTCGGTGAGCCACGCGGAGAGCCCGGGCACGCCCTCGCGCCGGAGGTCGCGCGGGCAGAGCGTTGCACCCCTGAGCAGGCCGCCGTAGATGTCCATGCTCGCGGCGCTGAAGCTGAGCGTGTAGAGCAGCGAGAGCCGATCCCCCGGCCGGATGCCCAGCGTCGTCGCATAGGAGTCGGCGTAGAAGAGCAGATTGCGATGCGTCTGCTTCACCCCCTTCGGCCGCCCCTGGGAGCCTGAGGTGTAGAGCACGAAGAGCATGCTGTCGGGCCCGGCCGGCGACGGTTGTGGCCGGGCCGGTGGCTCGAGCGGTTCGTCGTCGATCACGAGCACGGGTCGGGCTCCGCCGGCGACGCTTCGGGCCCGGTCCGCATGGGCCGCGTCCGCCACGATTGCGAGCGGGTGGCTGTCCTCGAGAATGAATCGCAGTCGCTCTTCCGGGTCGCCCGGGTCGAGCGGCACGTAGGCATGACCGCTCCGTGCCGTTCCGAGCATGGCGGCCACCGCCGTCGCCCGATCCTCCGCCAGGATGGCCACGAGCCCGGCCTCCGGCACGGCGGCGGGCAGCAGGGCCGCGATCGCGTCCGCCCAGCCGTCCAACTGGGCGTAGCTGACGCGACGGTCGCCGTCGATGGCGATCGCCCGGGGGCGATCGGCCGCGACGGCCGCGAATCGGCCATGAATGGTGGCGTCGATCGAGTTCATCCGGCGGCACTCTCGGGCTCGGGGAGCCTGTATCGATGCGACAGCGTATCGCAGGCCCATTGAAACACGAACCGAAACCGCCACGGGATCCGGTGCCGGCCCCCCGTGAGGACGACCGGCTGACACGGGAGCCGCATGGCGATCGCGGATCTTCGCCTCCCCCCGTGCAGGCACAGCCACGCCACCTCCTCGAGGGCGCACGTGACCCGGGCGCCGGTCCGCGCGAGGCACGACGCCGATGCTTGGCTGCGAACTCGAAAGGCATCGTAGTCCCGCAGGCCTGCCGGCGAGAAATCGCGGTCGCGGTAGAGATGCGCGTGACCGCCGGCCATCTTCACCATTCCGAACAGGTTTCGGGGCACCCCGCGGTCTTCGGCGATGCGGCGGGGAAGCGGTCGGTCGTACGGACCGCCGATCGACCAGGAACGCAGCTCCGCGGAGCGGCCGATGGCGACGATCCTTGCCCCGTGTCTCCAGCCGATCGTGGGCGGTGCCAGTTGCAGGAAGCCGGTTCGCAGACGGAACTCGAGGCTGCCGAACCCGGCGATGCCCCTGGTTCTCGGACGCTCGAGGTCGAACGACGGCGTCGATCGCCGGTCCATGGTCCACGTGCAATCCCCGTGCGTGCCCACCACGACGAGACGGCCCGTGAGGTCGTCCTGCAGCGCTGTCCAAGCCGGCGTCGCGGACTCGATCGCGAGCCCATTCTCGGCGTCGGCCCCGTCATCGCGGAGCAGATACTCCCAACGATCGATCGACCGGCAGGTCATGCCCAGCGCGGCGGCGATCCGGGCGCCGTTGTCCCTGTCGGGATCCTCGGCGCGGCTGTCGCGGAGCGTGACGGCCTCCCGACACCCGGCTGACGCGGCCAGAGCGGCCGAGGCCGTGCTGTCGTAGCCCCGCGAGACGCGGGCGACGGGAGGGTAGGTCAGCCTCCGCCCCGGAGCGGCGGCGTTGGCCACGACCACCCGCACGGCCTCTTCGAGAAGGCGCTCGTAATGGCTCCAGTCCACGGGCTCCACGCCTGCGGGAGGGCCTTCGAACTGCATCGCGAGATCGCGATCGATTCCCACGGTGACGAAAAAATGCACGCCAAGCACCGCCTCCGGCGACGCGGTCCGCAGCGTCTCGCGCGAGCCGTGCACGCCGCGACGGAAGATTCTCAAAAGGTCGTGGCTGTAAAACGGGTGCAACGGGTCGGGGCGTTCCCCGGAGGCGGCGAGCGCGAACACCGGCGAGTTGGAGACGTGCACCACGTTCCCCTTCCGCACACTGAACAGGGGCGACTGCCCGTCCGTGCTCGCCCGAAAGACGAAACCCCGCGCGTTGCACGCACCACCGGTTCCGCACAACACGGTGGCCGCAAGGAGGCCGGCCGCGGTGAAACCGTCGTTCCAGGCGGCTTCCGCGAAAAACCCGGGCGTCGTCTCCACGCTCCGGCCGTGGAAGACGGTGGCCGTACGATCCCCACGTTTCAGTCGAGCACACCACGCCAGTGGCGGCAGCGTTTCGACCGCGACGAACTCGAATCGGATATTCACGGGAACGACACGGATCGAGCGGGCTATCGAAGGTCACACTTCTATCGACCGCCGGACGAGATGGTAAACCACCCCGGGCATCTCTCCGGCCGCTGCCCTACCCCGCAGGTCGGTCATGCTCACTCGGTCGATCGTGAAGCACCCGTGAAACAACGCGGCCACACGGCGACGATGGAGCCACAGTTCGAGGCGGCGAGTGAGCTGGAGTCTCGCGAGTGGTCCCCGACCTCGCCAGATCCGCATGAAAAGCAGCATCCGGGTGCCTTCGCGGCTTGCAGCCCGGACATTGGCCAGGTAACGGGAGTGGAGCGCGCGGGGGATCCCGTGCAGGCATCCGCGGTCGATGATGATGTCGAATGGGCCTCCCGTCGGCGAGTCGTCGCAGATGTCGAGCGCTTCAAACCGCAACGGGCCGGTGACGTCGGTGTGACGGGACCTCGCTCTTGCGACCGCGGTGGCCGCGATGTCAATCCCCAGACTTTCCTGGCCATGCCGGGCGAACCACGCCGCAAGATCGCCGTCGCCACAGCCGATGTCGAGAACCCGGCCGGCATGAGGCAACCAGCCCGACGCGATCGCCTCTTCCACGTCGGCAGGAACTCCACGCCCGCCCCAGGGAGGCTCGAAAGCCGGTGTCGACCAGCGGGACTCCCACGTGTCGCGGTGACTGTCGAGCAGGGACCGAGGCCCGTCAGTCCGTCGGTGAATCGGTGGCGAACCGGGTTGGCGATGGTCGAGGTCCACCTGCACGACGCGATGATCCCTGGGGGTGGCCAATGAACGTCGCCTGGTGGGAAAGTGGGCGTCCGAGACTCGGAAACGTAGCACATCACCGGCGGGTCTCGCACGCCAACGACTTCCGCGGGAGAGCCCGCCATGTGGTTTCGGGTGAAAGCCGCGGCTACGGAGTCACGAAGACCGACATTTCCGCTCGCGTATCGGCGTCAGTGTAGCCCGCCAGGGCGGCCCCGGCATGGCATCCACAGGGCACCGGCCGCTCCACCACCCAGGCCGCGACGCGCGGCCGTCACCTGCAAGGTCGTGGCCGGTCGGGGGCTCGGCTGGTTCGAGCACTGGGCCGCAGGGATACGTGTGCTGCCGGTGGTCGTGAGCCGGGCACCGCTGATGGCCGGGCTCATGCGGACCTCGGTGATGTCGGGGGTGGGCTGGCCTGCACGGTGCCGTCGGTCAGCCGCGCGATCTGGTCGGCGACGGCCTGCTCGCACGCTGGTAAGCGAGTTGGACGGCGAGTTGGAAGCCTTCGGTGACGTTCAGCAGGCCGGAGTCGAGA
>Ga0207954_1000616_pt1 | contig 12263 bp, 22 predicted proteins | sample CryBogmetaGMA0M_FD_184547 | JGI IMG/M metagenome (GOLD analysis project Ga0207954, IMG submission 184547) | Freshwater microbial communities from Crystal Bog, Wisconsin, USA - MA0M (SPAdes) | ecosystem: Environmental > Aquatic > Freshwater > Lake | place: Crystal Bog, Wisconsin, USA | collected... | reverse complement strand
TTCATCTTGTTTACCAAATGCGTTGTTTTTTAACAACTCAGGCCATATAAGCCAAAAGTTTGTAGGAAACAAGTCTTGACGAGTTACAAGCCCATGACTTTCTGTTTCAATTCTTGCACCCAAAAACATATATTTGTCTGCCGGTATGCCACGAACACGCCAGTTAGATACGGCTGCTGGGTCAACTTTGCACATTCTTGCCACTTTTGCTGTGCCGCCAAGTAAGTCAATAATGGCGGTGTCGGTTAGTTTTAGTTTTGTGTCCATTCACGCAGTTTAACTTAAATGTTGTTTATTTGCAAAGGCTTTGCTTTTTTAGTTTTCCCATGTTAATATTTGTATATAGCAATTTTGCTATGTATTTAAGGGGAACTTAAATGTCTGAACTACAACAAGTAATGCTGGAAATGGAAGAGCGCTTAGAAGAGGCACTTCAAAACATGGAATTTGGCACAGACCTATCACAAGACGATGTTGATGTTATTCGTGCTGCTTGTGGCAAACCAAACAATAAACGCAATGTATTGCTTCAGTCTGTATTTGAGGACTTTGGCAATGTATTTGGGGGTGCAAAATGATTCAATCAGAAAGCATTGCAAACCTAACATTGGCTTTATCAATCGTACAAGGAAAAATGACTCATGCAAAAAAAGACTCAGCTAACCCATTTTTTAAATCTAAATACGCTGACTTGGAGTCTGTGTGGGATAGCTGTCGTAGCCTTTTGGCTGACAATGGCCTCGCTATTTTGCAGTTTCCTGGGCTTTATTCAGAACTCGATAAGTCTATGTCTTTGACAACTGTTATTGGGCATAAGTCTGGTGAATGGATTAGTCAAGAAATGTCTGTGCCTGTCACTAAAGCTGACGCACAAGGCGCTGGTTCGGCTTTAACTTATATGCGTAGATACGCATTAGCAGCAGTAGTAGGAGTAGTACAAGCAGACGATGACGGTAATGCCGCTTCGTCACCTAAACCAGTAGTAAAAGCAAAGGATATTTAATCATGGCTTATGTACCAAAAGAAGGTTCTGGGAGTTTATTTAAAAATGACCGCAAAACGACTGAAACTCACCCAGACTATACAGGCAGCATTATGGTCAATGGGCGTGAACATTATCTTTCTGCGTGGGTTAAGGAAGGCAAAAAGGGTAAGTTTTTTAGCGTATCTATTGGCAAAGAAAAGCAACCAGTAGGGTTTACCCCTAGAGGTAATGACGAAATGCCACGCAACACTATTGAAGATTCTGACTTACCTTTCTAGGAGATAGCCATGCTAAGTCATATACGAGATGTTATTGGCGACAAAGCCAAAATTTCAACAGAGCCTTTTGGGGTTGATGAAGAAAGGCAGTTAATAGCATTTGAGGTAAATGACTTAGCTGCTGTCTTGCAAGATGTTATTCGCACTTGTGCGGATTGTTGTGTTAATGTTGCAGACCGTGAAGCAATTTTAGAATTACTTAATTAAGCAGTTTAAAGGGGAAAATATGAGTCAGCATTGGTATTGTGCCGTTACAGGCGCACCGAGATATACGATGATAGGCAAGAATGGCAAGGAAAGGTCAGTAACCTTGCGTGATGCCAAAGCAGCGCCAGGTACATTAGTACCATCGGTGTCCACCATTAATAGCCAACTTTCTAAAGATGGCCTTAATTCGTGGTTACAAAGCGAGGCAATTAAAGCCTGTATGGAAAATCCACGCCAAGAAAACGAAAACGAAAAAGAATACATTTCTCGTTGCATGGAATTAGCAAAGCAAAAGTCACAAGAAGCCATGACTAGAGGAACTCTTATACATGACTTCCTAGAGAGCTTCTATAACCAAGAATACTTGCCAGAGATGCCAGCGTATGTCCGCAAGGTAGATGACGCTATAACAGCCCATTTTGGGCCTCAGTTATGGATTGCTGAACAAAGTCTAGTTAACCAAGAAGGCTATGGTGGTAAGTGCGATTTGTATTGCAAGCCACGCCATGACTTTAATGGGGTCGTCATTGACTTTAAGACGACAGAAAAAAGCCCTGGTGAACTAACACCCTACCTAGAGCATACACTACAGCTTGCAGCCTATAGAGAGGTTTTAGCACCTTCTGCTAGGTGTGCCAATGTGTATGTCAATGGCGAAACTGGCGAAGTTGCCATATACGAACATACAGAACAAGCCCTTAGAGATGCTTATGAAATGTTCTTAGCTTTACTCAAAATTTACAAACTTAAAACTGGGTTAAACTAATCAAGAGGCGGTAGGTGTGCTTTTCCCCTTTGCACAACCATACATCACGGAGTCCTGCCGCCTCACCTTCTATGGGTGAAAGTGTAAAGAAACGAGTAACCCACCCTATTTAGGGCGTTAAGCCGCCAATGTAGGATGCAGTAATTGGGTAATTTTGCGGCTTTCTGACCCATTGTTAGCAACTGCCAAATACAGCCCTGTGTTTTTTTACAACATTAGGGTTTTTTCTAGTATTAAAAACAAAAAAATAAGAATAAATTGTTTACATCAGGTCAATGACACTATTCAGCTCTATGGCTCGTGGAGATTTCAGACTAAAAAGACCTTGACCTGATACTTTTATTTAAGGGGACTATGAATAAAACAGAGCCATGTCCATGCGACAAGTGCGACATGAAGTACAAGTGCGATGAAGAAGAAATGGCTTGTAGGGCCTTTGCTTACTTTGTACGCTATGGTTCTTTTGAGGACTACACAGTTCGTATGCCGACTAAGCAGTTATTCACTAAAATCTTTTATGAAGATGACAAGGATTTAAAGAATTACCTTGTAGCATTAAAAATAAAAGAACAGATGCAATTATTTTAGGAGTCGGTATGCAAGAACCCATGACATTGCGTGAAATAGCCAGAATTGAAGGCATAAGCCACCAGGCGGTTACAGAAATTATAGAAAGAGCTTTAAGAAAAGTGCTTAAAGAATTGAATAAACGAGGAATTAAATTGGAGGACTTGGTTTGAACATTCAAATACAAATAGTAAAAGAACACCCAGATGGCAGCGCAGACGCATTAGTTCATTTTGATGCAGAAGGTCTTGGAATATTGGTAGAAGAAGGTATTTTGAGTATTCTTCGCAAATATATTGAACAGGAAAAAAATGATAGTAAAAGAAAAAAACGGAAGTCTAACGATTAACTGTAAACAAGGGGAAGCAATTATGAGTACAAGAAGTTTTGGAATGGTCGGTAAAAGCTATAAAACGGCTTCAGAAGCGTTCAAAGACGCTAGTTACGCCACAGGTATTGAGATGCCTGACAAAAGCGAATACAGCACTTTTTGGGCGGTTTTAGGGGTATTGATAGCCCTAGGCTTAATTGTTTGGGTTTCTAGCCGTTTTTAGCCATATTAAGGGCTTGTGCTTCTTCGTGGTCAACACGATTAAGCCAGCCCTTTTCAAATACAGGTTTATTTAATGACTTGTAATACTCTCGCCTAGTTTCTGAGAATTTAGCGATAAGAGTTGCACTATTACTAACGGAAATAAGTTCTCTTGTTCTTGGGCCAATAACTCCGTCAGGTACACATCCAATAGCTGATTGAAGCAATTTAACTGCTCTGCCTGGGCCTGCGTTAACTCCCATTGAAAATGTAACAAAGTCGAGTCCCCTAGGTAGTATTTCCCCATAACAAGGCCTCCAGTATTTTTGTTCATATAAAGGTGCTACAAGCTCTGGTGTAAGGTTTTTCATTGTAGTCACAGGGTGACCTACATATTCTTCCCATACACGCTTGGTAACGCCTAAATTTGTTTCTCCGCCAGGGTCAGCAGGGTTGTTTACCCAACCACCTTCAGACTTTAATACTAAGTCTAAACATTCTTTAAAGTTACCCTGCATCGTCTGTACCTATTTTAATACCTGTAATTAGTCCAATAAATCCACCAACAATGGTTTGAAATGCCGGTGTAATTGCTTCAAATATTTTAGTGTTATCTATGCCAGGATTGAAAAGACCAATAAGTAACACGCCAACCATAGACAAAAGAATAATAGTAAGAGTGGCAGTAGCCATGAGGGTAACATAGGCACTTAATTGTTCTCTTTTCATTTGATTCCTACTTGTTGCTTAATCCAGTCTTGTAAAGCTATGGTTTGGGCTGTGGTTTCAGCGCATTGTCCAGCAAGAAGGTTGTAGGCGGTGATAACATCAGCTGCGCTGGGGGCTGCGGAAATTCCTGGCACTTTGCCGGTATTGCCGTTGTTCCACACGCTAGTTGACTTATAGTAATTACGCAAAGCAGCAATTTTAGCTTCATATTCATTGGCAATTCCTTTGTTTACTAATTCCTGTTGTTTTTTGATTGACTCCACATGGGCTTCTTGTGCCTTTGCAGCGTGACTGACTTCTTGCTTATATTCATTGAAATCACGATTGCGTAAACTCCAACCAGTAGCAAAAGCCCCAAATAATAAAGCAGCAGCAATACTAAGTTTGACATAGTCCATTATCTAAATCCGCTTAATCGTGGCGAAAATGCAAAGGTTGCTTGATGTGTTTCAGGTTTAGGAATGATATTAGGGTCAACCACAGCCATAATATTCCAACCCCCAGTAAAGCGCACACACCGACTAAAACCAATAGGGGCAATCCAAGTAAGTTGAAATAATCCATTAGCTTTAACGAAACACCAGCCTGCTTTTGCATTATCGTTGTCCTTGATGGTTGGGTCACCTAACACTTCTGTTGTATATGGTGCGGTGATATACATGATTGCAAAACTATACGCTGGATTACGCCAAAGCCATTTAACCATTGACCAATAACTTATGCCGTTAATCCGTTGAAATGTTGCATCGCCATATAAATCATTGTCTGGAGTATTAAACCAATTAAGCCATGTAGGCAATACAAAGCCCATGCCACGCTTTGAATGGTTGTCTAACCACCACTCTTTATGAACCCCAAATATAGGCATTACAGGGGCTAATATAAGTGCTATAAGCGTCAATAACAGACTAATAGGTACTAGCACTATATATTTTATATATATCATTTTATAGGCCCTGTAGTAATAAACCGAAGAATCGCCACAATGATGCCAATAACAGTTAAAACAAGTCCGTAGTATTGTGGGTCAATTATGCTTTGTAGTGCCGGTAGATTGTCTAGTAAAGCGCCAAATATGACTAGCAATAGTGAAAACCACATGGTGCGAGATTTAATCATGTTTCTTATTCCAAAGGTCAAATAAGACTTTTACTTTTTCTTCTAAAACAGCAACTCGATTGTCTGTTTTGGCTAAAACAATAACTAGCGAAACAAATGCTAATAATAAAGGCCAAATTTTAGCCAATATGTCTAGCGTGTCCATTACTTACCTGTGAAATAATGCGCTATAAAGCCAATAAATGTAGAGAAAGCTGACACGATTGCCATGCCAGCCCAGAAGCCACCACGACCTTTGTTGGCTAATTCTAAAAGTTGCTTAACATCTTTGCGTAGTTCAGCTACTTCATACTCCATAGCTTCTACTTTTTGCCAAGTAACGCCAAATTTAATAGGGTCAATGTCCACAACTACGCTCACTTTTTAGTTTTCGATGTGCGAGTAGTCGCTTTAGGAATTTTAACAGATGTTGCTTTTTTGGCTACTTTTGTCGCTTTTTTGGCAACTTCTTTTTTTACAGGAAAAGGCCATTCTTGCAAATCAATGTTTGCCTTTGGCGCAAAACCAAATTTGTCTAATATCCAAGTAAATGTAAAGTTCATATTAGGCTTTCATAATGTAAGCAAGTGCCAAGTATGGAGGCAAGTTTTGATTTGTGCCGCTACTACCAGTAGAATTTGTTGTAAATCCATGAGTGTGGTCTATATTTGTAGATTGAATGGAAATTCCTGTATTTGCATTATTAGTGCCAACCAAAGCTGGAGCAGAGCTTGAACCTTGATAACCAGCATTACTGCCGCCACTAAGAGCGCTAAGGTCGTATGTATGGTAGTGACCTGGGTCATTTACACCGTGACTATGGTTAGCATTTGCACTCATGCCACCAGTTGTGCCAGTATGAGTATGAGCTACAACAATAGCGTCTGCTGTACCGCCTGTAGCATTTACAGCATAGGTAGAGCCAGCACCAACAATAAAGCGGCTACGCAAGTCTGGAGTGCCATTTGTTCCGTCACAAATTAACCAACCACTAGGAATGGTAGCAATAGAGCCTGACCACATCAAAATAGCGCCAGAAGGCACAGCTTGACCTACTGTAGCGGCATCTGTTAACGCAGTACCATTAGCCATACCAGTAACTTTATTGCCGCCCATTTGCAAATTGCCAGTAATAGGCGTTTGACCGTCAGAGGCAACAGAACCAGTTAGTGCTGTGCTAATGTCAGAAAGGGTTGTATTAGCCCAGTTTGATGTAATAGTTGTACCTGTTACTACAGGATTTCCTGTAGGCAGATTGTATATACCGCTACCGTTTCTACTCATTTGTTTTCTCCTCTGGGACTAATTCTGGCTTTTGGCCTACATAGCCACCAACTACACTATTAACAATATTTCTTGCTTTTCTTGAATCTGGTTTAACTTTAGCTAACTCATTTAGTTTTTCAACAGATTTAGGGTCGGTTAGCATTTTAGCTAACATTTCAGTATTTTTACCTAATTCCCAAGCCTGTATTCCTTCTCTAGCCATTGTTGGTAAAGAAGTTAAATATTTAGCAAAAGCGCCTTTACCACCTGCTTCCATTTCTTGAGTTAACAAGTTATTAAATGTAGTGGCAGAACCTGCTGGTACACGCTGACCCTGTGCTTGCATAGTTTCAAGCATATTTTCAAACCCTTGCCATGTGCCTTTGCCAGCAGATGCTTCAATTAATGCTTTAAGGTTTTCTCTTTGCGCTGCGTTTCCAGTAATATCTGAAGCAAATTTAGCTCCACCAAATTGATTTCCACCAGTAATTTTTTCTCTAGCGGCTTGGTCAAATACTCCTTTAAGCTCTTGACGAGTCCAATCAGCAGCAACAGTTGGGTCTTTTCTACGCAATAGTTCAACAGTACGCTTAATATCTTCTGGAAATGTAGCTTTAGGATTTTTAGGCGCTAATATGCCACTTTGTTGGGCAATCATTTTTTCTGGAATTCCAGTTGTTTCTGCCATAGCGCCAACCAAACCTTGTTTTAAAGGTTGGATTTGTTGTTCTTGCGCTGTTTGATAAATTTTTGCACCTTTTGCATATTCAGGCGATACTTCTTTTAAATAAGTGCTAAGTTCATTTGCTGCGCTTGCAGTAACTCCTGCTGCACCTTTTTTCAAACCAGTAGTTGCAGTCATTTGAGTTGAATATTGGTCATCTAAATATTTTTTGGCGGCTATTAAAGTTTCTAATGAATTTGTTGGCGCATTTTTTACACCATATTCAGATGTTCCTCTAACTGCTCTAACTGCATCAGCAATTTTTGGATTAGCTAAAATATTAATGTTTTGGGTATTCATTAAATAATCTGGCGCAGAGGAAACAGTTACATTTCCAGCTTTTTCATATAAAGGTCTAACATTTTGTGAAAGACTTTTTTCAGCGCCACCAATAAGATTTTCAGCAGCAGATTGCATACGACTTGGAATTGCCGCTGTTGGTGCTGTAGGGCTAATTTCACGCAAAGCGTTAGCCATTACATTTTGATTGGCTTGCGGTCTGCCAGCCATAAATTCACCCATAATATTAGCGGCTTCACCACGAGGCACATTTTCTACATATCGTTGAATTGAAGGCAATTTAGTGCCACCAGCAACTTGTGCAATAGCTTCTGCGCCTGTAATTGGGCTTCCTAACTTGATAGACCTATCGACCAACGCTTGTGCTTGCGCTAACTGTTCTGGTGGAATGTTACGCATTGCTTGGTTTACAACTGTAGAAGGCGTATTACGCATTGAATACACACCACCAGGTGCAGCCATAGCGCCAAAAGCTACAGCTTGCTCTGCTAATGGGTTTGTAATGCCAGCACCTTTAACGGTTTCTAATGCAGCACCACCTAACAATCCTTGACCTATATTTTCTGCTTGTCTTGCAGCATATGACGGAATACTTCCTATTTTTGTCATAGTGCCAGGTGCTGCTACTTGTGCAGCAAAATCAGCAGCTTTTAATATTGGAGTATTAGGCTCTCTTTGAGGACTAAATACGCCTTGCTTAACCAAATAATTAGTTACAGGGGTTGCTCCACGAGGCGCTTCTACATCTTCGCCTTGAATTTTTCCTTTGGCGTATTGATATAAACGCTTGTAATTTTCAGGCGCACCAACAATAACATCGCCAATATTGGCAAAGCCTTTTCCTACGCTTTGAGTCAAAACAGCAGGTATATTCCGTTCATTGGCGGCAGGATTTAAAAGACTTTCTGTTTGTCCAGCTTGCAAATCTTCAATAGTTTGAGGTTTTTTTGCAATCAATTTTGCTTCAAATTCTGCCATAGGCATATCTGAATAAAATTTAGAATGCAAAGAACTAATTAACTTGTCGTCTGGAACATCCGCATATTGTGGATATTTTGCACGAATATCTGCAAGACTGTCCATTATCTAATTCCTAAAGGGTCATCATTAGAAAGTTTTACTGGGCTTGTGTTAATAGGTGCTGAAGCGCTTTTTGGCAATTCTTTTAAGCGTTGATTCCATTTTTCTGCACCAGCTCTAGCAACCTTTTCTTCCAAATCAAGTTGTCTTGACAAAGATTCTGCTGTGTATTTAATGCCACCAAGTTTAGCTTTTTCTAAAAAATCTCGGTCAGTATTAGAGAATCCTTGCGCTGAACCAAGGTTAGAAGTTTTAATTGCATCAAGGGTTGCGCCAGCACGACCAGCCAATAATCCTTGTGTATTTGTAACTAAATCATCACCTTTTCCTGTTGCTCCAATAGCTTGTCCAAATTGAGCCAAAGCTAATCTTTGGTCAGCGCCAAATCCAGTAATTACATTGCCTGTTTTAAGCAAATCTTTTTGTCTTTTTACATTTGAAATTACAGCATCAGCAGATTCTGCAATATCTTTTAATGCCAAATCTTGTTTAGCAACACCAGCGCCAAAAGTTTTTGCATATTCGCTTTCAGCAGGCGGCATATTGTTATATACAGATGTTTTAGGCGCTTTAAGATTGGCTTGTTCTCTTAACCAATTTTGGTAATTAGGGTCTTTTTGTGCAACTTGATACTCTTGAACCGATGTTGGGGCTTCAAGAGATTTAGAAAGTTGCGGCAATACAGCTTTAACTTGTGGAAACTGCTGATATTGCAATGCTTTTTGTAAGCCTGCGTTTTGGTCTTGTTTAAATGTATCCAATACATCTTTAGCAGCAATATCACCTTGACTACGAATAGCTTTAGCTAATTCAAGTTGTTTTGCTTCAGCAGTTTCCATGCCTTTATTACCAGCATAAGCAGCCAACAATGGTGCTAATTGTTGTGTAATAGCAGGGGCTACATAGCGCCCAGAAACCATTTGACCTTGCGGTTGTTGAAATGCTTGTTGCATTAACATTTGAGCCATGCGTTGTTGCTGACTAATGTTTTGCATTTCAGGTTGAAAGTCTGTAGGGATGTCGCCCATTAAATTATCTGCCATGATTTTTCCTAAACTAATCCGCCACCAGCAAAAATAGACAATCCATTTCCAGCATCAGCAGGAGCGCCACCGCCAAATAGTTTGCTCATTCCGCTAAATGTTCCTGTAGGTGCTAATAAAGCCATGCCACCGAGGCCCATTAAACCACCAAGCGCTTGTGAATTTCTTGCTTGTTCAGCGTTGTAATTAGCTAATTGATTTTGATAAGAAGCATTTGTAGCACCTAAAATATCAGCGCCAGCAGTAGTTTGTTGTTGTGCTGGATTAATGTAAGCAGGTGTAGCTAAAGATTTAACGCTATTTGCTTGAGTAAATGGCGTTGTAGCATTAATTCCATAAGTTCCCGCTTGCTGGCCGTAACTTTGTGCATTTGCTTGGTTGCCAAGTTGCGCATTAGAGAGTGCTTGGTTATACATTTGGTTTTGTACTTGTGCGCCACCCAAACTAGCTTGAGTTAACAAATCATTTTGTTGTTGTGCAAGTTGTTGTTTGGCTTGGTTATATGCTTGTGAGCCAGGCATAATTCCTTGGTTAGCAAGCTGTTGGTCAGATTGTTGACTTTGCTGTTGCATTGTAGGAGTTAAGCGTTGCAAAATAGCGTTAGTAGCTTTATCCCAACCTTCTTGCCCTGTTACGCTAGGGTCAACGCTAGTCTGCAATGGGTTTACATTGGCGCTAAACGGACTATAGTTATATCCTGAAATAGCATTTTGCGAGTTCGTAACGGCATTTTGTAGCCCAGGCGCTACAGATTGCGTAGCTGACCATATCGGATTTCCTTGGTCATCTGTGCCAGTTTGAGCATAATTAAGGTTGCCATAGGGTGTAATTTGGTTTACACGATTAGCAGCAGCAGCAGCTTGAGCCGCTTTTAAATTTCCTGCCGCAGTTGCATTGGCTGCACCTGTATAGTCTGGCGCTGCTGGAGCGCTAGAGCCTCCGCCACCTAATAAACCGCCTACTGCATCAACTACTCCGCCCATTACCTTCTCCTTGTTGTAACCATTTGCATTGATTACGCTTCATTGCGACTACAATAAGGTCACCTTCAGGGTGTCCATAAGGTATGTCAGCTACCTGCTCAAAGCCAAGTTTTCGGCACAAATTCAAGGACTTAACATTGCCCTTGTATATAGGTGCTAGTATAACCTTAACTCCAAGTTTGTTGAAGGGGTAATCAAAGATTGCAAACAGCAAGTCTTTGTTTAACCAATACACATCCGTAGAGGCAACATGGATTTGACAAGAATTTGGGGTTAAATTGTTATACCCAAGAACAGCTATTAAATTGCCGTTTTTTTCTTGTCCAATACACGCTGTTTCTAGCGGATATTCAAACTTCCCTACTTCCGAAAGCCAATCCCTTAATTTTGACTGGTTTTCGGTTGTAATCTTACGCATTACAATACTGTACCTTTTTCCATGACATAGTCAGTAGAAACCCAATGCACATCAATACCTTGAGAAACAATATTTAAGTTAACTCCTGCGGTATAACCTAAACCTGTCACACCTTGCCAATTTCTATAAACAATAAGATTTCCAGCCCAGTTGTAATTGTCCCAAGTAGCAGCATCCCAAACACCTACTGTAGTAGGCACAGATTGAAATGACACTTGACCAAGGTTGTTTTGAGTCTGAAAGTCAGTATTAATACCAGCATAAACACCAGGTGCGCCAGCATCTACCAAAAATGTAGGGCGAATCATTGTGAAACGCTTTTGTTGTCCTGGCATATCAAAATAGCTATAAGCCTGTTGGCAAGTGCCTGAAATTGGCTGATTGTCGTCAGCGTAGCCATCCCAAAACTTACCTACAAAGCCTGCACCACCAAAATAAAGGTCATCATTGTGCATTTCAAATACAGTAGTTTTTATGCCTGTAAAGTTGCACCAAGCCTTAGAAATAGTGTGCATTACATATTGTTCTGTGCCTGAAGGGTTAGGAATGTTAATAAGAAGCATATTTGGCTTGGCGTAGTAAATAGCTTGCCAACCGTATTCATTAGAATAAGCATCTGCTTCTTGGCTAATTTCGTAGTAAATCTTGTCTGTAATGTTAATTCTTGGGTCTAGTCGGCTAGATTGAAGGGCAGAAGCCAAAGGGACTAAACCATCTTGGGTAAGCAAAAGAATGTCGCCAGCAAACTTAAAAAAGAACCTACGGCTAAATATATAACCTAATTGCCATACGCCTTTTAAGGCCCATGTAGTCGCACTTGTTGGGTCTGTGCCGTTATAAACAATAATTTCGCCCATATTGGTAGCAAAAACAGCATAATCGTCAGCGCCTTGACCAGCATCTAATGTCCAAGTTGCCATACCTTGCACAAAACCACCATTACGAGCAATTCCACCAAAATCCAATGGGAAAGCATCGCCACCTAATGCGTTCACAGGCATATACCATACTTTCATGGTGTTTTTTTCTGTGAAATATAAGCGATTTTTAAATAGGTTTACATGAATAAAGTTTTTAGAATCAATAGTATAGGTAGTTCCACCTGTAGTGCCACCTTTAATGCCTAGCACGGTATATGTGCCAGTTGCGCCAACTATAGTAGAAGTTCCAGATGAAACAAAAGTAAAGGTTGTAGGGCTTGTAACAGTAATTACAAAAGAACCTATAAAACTTGCTTCACTAGAAGCAGTAATAGATACTTTATTGTTTGTTACTAGACCATGTGCA
>Ga0207954_1000615_pt1 | contig 12264 bp, 9 predicted proteins | sample CryBogmetaGMA0M_FD_184547 | JGI IMG/M metagenome (GOLD analysis project Ga0207954, IMG submission 184547) | Freshwater microbial communities from Crystal Bog, Wisconsin, USA - MA0M (SPAdes) | ecosystem: Environmental > Aquatic > Freshwater > Lake | place: Crystal Bog, Wisconsin, USA | collected... | reverse complement strand
CCGTGGCCCCCGGCGAGGCCCGAGGGGCATCGCCGGGGGCCACGGGGCGGGCGTCGGTGGCCATGGGCAACCTCGCAGGCGGAGCGACGTGCAGAACCGTCGCAGGCGAACGGAAATACACCCCGCTGGGCTCGAACCAGCAACCTTCGGTTCCGTAGACCGATGCTCTATCCAATTGAGCTAGGGGTGCGTCGCATCAACCATACCGCGCGCCGCGGCGAACACCAAGGTTCGAAAAAAAGCGGCCCTCACAACAACCGCGCAGGTGCGCCGCTCGGGAGCGGCGATGAGCTCCATGCAACGAGGATTCAGGCCCTGGGGGTCAGAAACCCGTCCTTGTCGACGTCGAAGGCGTCGGCCAGCAGGGCGGCCGCGGAACCCGTCGCCGTGATGGCCAGTGAGCTGGCGGCATCGTCAGGAATGCCCGCGGCGGCCAGGGATGGGAGCCCCAGCGGCAGTCGCATGGCGGCCCGCGGCCAGACCACCGCGCCGTTGACCACGCGGCCCACCGTCTCCGGCTTGATGATCGTCTCGTGTTCCCACTCGATCCGCGTGCGCGGCGTGTTCATCGCCACGAGGCCGCCCACCTCGGGGGGCGCGTAGGCCACGACGGGCTCGATGCCGCACGCCTCGCGGAACGCGGCGATCGCCTGCAGGGCCCGAGGGAGCTGCGTGACGGAGCCGATCGGGAGCACGACCGCGGCGAGGTTCGTGGCGAGGCCGGCCGCGGCCCCAGGGTCGCCGGCTAGGGCGAGCACCTGCTCGATGCGGGCCAGCCAGATCGTGGCCTGCTGGCGGGCGAGCGTCTGCGCGATCGTGCCGGCCGAAGCATCGGCGTCGAGCACGCTGGCACGGATGCCGAGTAGCCGGCCACCGTGCGTGCCGAGCGAATCGTGCAGCGGATCGCCTGGCGCGAGCGAGGCCACCAGCCGGTCGTTCCGCCGCAGCATGCAGCAGCCCTCGAAGGCCTCAGCCGTGGCGGCCTGCGGATCGAGCCGGCGGGCCACGGCATGCGCCGCCGTCTCCTGGAGTGCGAGCCGGGCCAGGTCGGGGTGTGTGCCGGCGGGCAGGGCGGGGCCGAACGTGACCGTGACCGGCCGCCGCCAGAGCCGCGGCCACTTCGTGAAATACCGCCCCTCGGAGAACGACAGCCCGCTTCCCCAGAGGCCGTCGATCGACACCGGCACGATTGGCGACTCGACCTTCTCGAGGATCCATTCGAGACCCCGCTTGAAGCCGAGCAGCTGGCCCGTCCGCGAGATGCCTCCCTCGCAGAAGATGCCCACCACGTCGCCGGCGGCGAGGCCCGACTGGAGCGTCTTCAGGGCGGTGCCGATCGACTTCGGCCGGGGATCGAAGAGGATGAACCGCCACTGGTCGGCGAGTATCCGCAGAAACCGGCCCTTGATGTTCGGGCCGTAGACCACCATCCGGACCGGCCGCGGGCAGGCGAGCGGCAGCAGGAAGCCGTCGAGCCAGGAGAGGTGGTTGGCGACGAGCACCACCGGGCCGGTCGGCGGGATGCCGTCGATCCCGCGGACGCGGAACCGCCACCCGGCGTGCACGATCCCGGAGACGAAGAGCCGCAGGGTGGCCCGCGGCGCGCACCAGACGGCGACGGCCGCGGCGGCCAGCGAGAGCGCCGCGAAGATCGCGAAGATCGCCCGCGCAGAGAGGAGCGGTGCGCCCCCGGTGCCGAGCGGCGCCCGCAGGCCGCCGTAGGCGAGCGACGCCAGGAACATCCCACTGAAGAGCAGCAGGTTCGTGGCCGCGAGCACGCCCCCCAGCCGGTCGGGCGGGCTCTGCGACTGGAGCGAGGTCTCGAGGGGCACGTCGAACATGCCCGCCCCGAAGCCGAGCACCACGAGCCAGAGGAGGGGCCCCCAGGCCGTGGCCGTGCCGTCGAGGAACCGGCCGCCGGTGCACGCCAGCGCCACGAAGGCGACGGCCATGATCGCGCCGCCGAGCGGCACGAATCCGAGTTCCACCGTCGGGTCGGCCCCCGCCGGCCGGGTCGCCAGTTTTCCGGTCACCACGCTCCCCGCGCCGATGCCGGCCACGAGGGCCACGAGCAGCGGTACCACCTGCGCCTGCGATGTGGCCCCCGCCTCCGTGGCGAACTGATCGACGTTGGCCTGGGCCACGGCGCCAATCGCCCAGAAGAAGACGATGCCGGCGGCGGCGGCGGCGAGTTCGGGCTGGCGAACGAGCAGGCCGAGGTCGGTCCACGTGCGGGCCAGCGCGTTCCAGGCGGGCGGTGCCTGCGGCGCCGCGGCGGCGAGTCGCGGAAGCCGGGTCGCCGCGATCAGCCCCGCGACCGCCGTGCCGCCGAGGAGCAGGGCCGTCGGGAGGCTGCGGGCCCAGGCCGAGGCCTCGCGGACCAGAGGCGTGGCATCGGCCACCCAGTTGCCGGCCGCCGTGCCCACGAGCACCGCGACGAGCGACACGAGCGAGAACAGGCCGTTGGCGGCCGCGAGCCGCATGGGCGGCACGAGTTCGGTGATCGCGCCGACGATCGACGGCGTCATCACTGCCGCCTGCGTGCCGATCGCGATCACCGTGGCCAGCAGCAGCCACAGCCCCGTCGGGAGCCCGAGCCACGTGGTGCCGTCGCCGAGGCCGAACGCGAGCACGGCGGTGGCCGCGGCGGCGATCAGCACCTCGGCGGCCTTGCACCAGCGGATGACGGTGGGCTTCGGATGGCGATCGGCCACGGAGCCGGCCAGCCACGAAAACAGCACGTAGGGGAGCGACAGACCGACGAGCCCGATCGTGAGCACGAGCGACACGCGGCCCTCATCGACGAGCCGCTTGCCCAGCCCGATGGCCAGCCACTTGAGGGCGTGGTCGTTCACGAGCGTCAGCCCGCGGACGACGAGCAGCGCGGCGAATCCCAGCCGATCGTGGTCCGGGACGGGGAACGGAGCTGAGGACGGGGCCACGGTGTCCAAGGTGTCGCCTTCGAGGGCTCGGGTTTCGCCTCGCGGCCGAGGCCCAGCGGTGGCTGCCAAACGGTCGCTGCTTCACCAGCTTCTCGGCAAAATGTCAGAGTTTACGGGCGGTTTGCAAGGTCAACCCGATCGAACGTATCCTCGTCGAGGAGCGTAGGATTGGGTCGGCTCTCGTTGGATCGTCGTCCGGCGGAGCTGCCCGCCGCCCGCGCACTGACCTCTCCGTAGAAGGATTCTGGCCGCCATGCGTACTCTGCATCACCTCGCCCCGACGGTCGTCTCCTGCGTTGCCGCGGTCGTCTGCGGTGCGGCCCATGGCCAGGTCGTCTACTACGGCGCCTATCGCCCGGTCGTGGCTGCCCCTGTCGTCGCCGCTCCGATGGTCGCCGCGCCGGCCTACGTGGCCAACTACACGCCGGCCGGAAACTACGCAGCCGTGACCGCCTTTTCCCCACCGGTCGTCGCCGCGCCGTCGGCGGTCGCCGTGACGTCGGCCTACGCTCCGGCCTATTCGGCGGGGTATGCCCCGGCCACCACCGTCGGCTACGCCCCCGTCTACACGGCTGGTTACGCGCCGGCGGCGCCGGTGGCGGTCACGTCGTACTATGCCCCGGCGGCGACGACGGTCTATTCACCCGTCGTGAACGAAGTCTTGGCCCAGCCCGTGACGGCCTACTACGCCCCGGCCGCCGTGGCCGTGCCGCTCTATCGCCGGGGTCCGTTCGGCGGCCTGCGGCCCGTGCGTTCGGCCTACTACATCCCCTACTGACGCGACCTTGCGTTTCTTGACCCTCTCGCGTCGACCCCTATAGTACGGGCGTCGCCGACGCGGCGGGAACGTGCGTTCCGGCCCGTACCGGTGGAAGGGCCAGGATGTCGCCGACCGTCAACATCATCGGAGCCGGCCCCGGCGGCCTCGCCACCGCCATGCTCCTGGCCCAGTCGGGCGTGCGGGTTCGGGTGCTCGAGCGACTTCCGGTGCCGGGTGGGCGGACGAGCACGATCGCCACGCCCGACGGCTTCAAGTTCGACCTCGGCCCGACGTTCTTTCTCTATCCGCGGGTCCTCGAGGAGATCTTCCAGACCTGCGGCCGCGACCTCCGGCAGGAGGTCGAGATGGTGCGGCTCGATCCGCAGTATCGGCTGGTGTTCGGCGCCGGCGGCGAACTCTCCTGCACCCCCGACGTCGCCCGCATGGAGGCCGAGGTGTCGCGGCTTTCGCCGGGCGATCGCGGGGCCTTCACGCGGTTCATGGAGAGCAACCGCTCCAAGTTCGATCGGTTCGCCCCGTTTCTCGAGCAGCCCTTCCAGAGCTGGCGCGATCTCGCGAACCCCGAACTCCTCAAGCTCCTGCCGATGCTCAAGCCCTGGCGGAGCCTCGACGCCGAACTCGGCACGTTCTTCAGCGACGAGCGGATTCGGCTGGCGTTCACGTTCCAGTCGAAGTACCTGGGCATGTCTCCCTTCAAGTGCCCGAGCCTGTTCTCGATCCTCTCGTTTCTGGAATACGAGCACGGCGTCTTTCATCCGATCGGCGGCTGCGGCGCGGTGTCGGAGGCGATGGCCCGGATCGCCGCCGAAATGGGCGTGGAGATCCACTACGGCGAGGCGGTGGAGTCGCTCGCCTTCGCCGGCCGGCGGATCACGGCGGTGAAGACGGCCCGCGGCGAGTATCCCGCCGATGCCACCGTGGTGAACGCCGACTTCGCCCGCACGATGACCCGCCTCGTGCCCGACTCGATCCGCCGTCGCTGGAACGACCGGAAGATCGCCTCGCGGCGGTTTTCCTGCTCCACGTTCATGCTCTACCTCGGCATCGAGGGCCGCTACGACGACGTGGCGCACCACACCATCTACCTCTCGGAGAACTACCGGGAGAACCTCGCCGACATCGAACACCGCCACCGGCTCTCCCGCGACCCGTCGATGTACGTGCAGAACGCCGGCGTGACCGATGCGACGCTCGCCCCGCCGGGCATGAGCACGCTCTACCTGCTGATCCCCACCACCCATCGCCATCCCAACATCGACTGGCGGCAGGAGGCGGCGGGCTACCGGGAGGTGGCCCTCGACCAGCTCGAGCGGATCGGCATCCGGGGCGTCCGCGAGCGGATCCGCTACGAGAAGATGATCACGCCCGACGACTGGCAGGACGACTACGAGATCTACCGCGGGGCGACGTTCAACCTCTCGCACGACCTCGGGCAGATGCTGCACATGCGGCCGCACAACCGCTTCGAGGACGTGGCGGGGATGTATCTCGTTGGGGGCGGCACGCACCCGGGGAGTGGCCTGCCGGTGATCTACTCGTCGGCGCGGATCACTTCCGACCTGCTGCTCGGCGACCTCGGGCTCGACGGCTCGGCGGTGCGGCCGCGGCGGGGGCGGACCACGGTCCATGCGGGCCGGCAGGAGACCGCCGCCGTCTGAGGCGGCGGTGACTCCCACACACGATCACACGGAGCGACAGGCATGATCAGGCAGACGCGGGGCGACGACCGGGTGGTGGTGGTGGGAGCCGGGCTCGGCGGACTCGCCGCGGCCTGCACGCTCGCGGCCCGCGGCTACGCGGTCACGCTCTGTGACAAGAACCCGTGGGTCGGGGGCAAGGCGGCGGTGCTCTCCGAGGGGGGCTTCCGCTTCGACATGGGGCCGACGATCCTCACGATCCCGCGGGTGCTCAAGCGGATCTACGCGGAGGCGGGCCGCGACCTGGAGTCCTCTCTCGACCTCGTCCCGCTCGACCCGCAGTGGCGGAGCTTCTTCGACGACGGCACCACCCTCGACCTCGTCGCCGACGTCGCCGCGATGCGGGCCACGCTCGACGAGTTCGCCCCGGGATCGGGCGCCGGGGACGGCTACGGCCGCTTCATGGCCCTGTCGCAGCGGCTCCACCGGCTCTCCGACGAGTTCTTCTTCTGGCGGAGCGTCGGCGGCATGCGCGACATGGTCAACGTCCGCAAGAACTTCTCCGTCGGCTTTCTCAAGGAGCTGATCGGGATGCGGCCGGGCCACAGCGTGGCCGGCACGGTGCGGTCGTTCGTGCCGGATGCCCGGGCGGCGCAGATGCTCGATCACTACACGCAGTACGTGGGCAGCTGCCCCGAGCAGTCGCCCGCCGTGCTCTGCGGCATCGCCCACATGCAGTCCAACGACGGCGTCTGGTATCCGCGGGGCGGCACCGGCGCCGTGCCGCGGGCGCTGGCGAGCCTCGCCGTGGACCTCGGGGTGGAGATCCGCACCACCACCGCCATCCGGCGGATCCTCGTCGAGGGGGGCAAGGTCCGCGGCGTGGAAACGGTCGCCGGCGAGACGATCCCGGCCGCCGTCGTGGTCAGCAACTCCGACAGCGTCCGCACCCACCGCGAACTCCTCGACGGCGCCCCGCAGCGGAAGTTCCTCGGTCGCCGGAAGTACGAGCCCGCCTGCTCGGGCGTGGTGCTCTACCTCGGTCTCGACAAGCGGTACGAGCAGCTCATCCACCACAACTTCGTCTTCTCGCACGATCCCCACGAGGAGTTCGAGGCGATCTACCACCGCGGTGAGCCCGCGGCCGACCCCACCTGCTACGTCTGCGCCCCGGCGGTCACGGAGCCGGAGGTGGCGATCCCCGGCGGCGAGGCGCTCTACGTGCTCGTGCACACGCCCTACCTGCGGCCGCATCACGATTGGAAGAAGATGCTGCCCGCCTACCGCAATACGATCATCCGCAAGCTCGAGTCCACGGCGGGCATGAAGGATCTCGAGAAGCACATCGTGGTGGAGCGGGCCCTCACTCCGCAGGACATCAACGACCGCTACCACGTGCTCGACGGGGCGATTTACGGCCTGGCGAGCCACGGGAAGTATCTCGGCGCCTTCAAGCCGGCCAACCGCTCGCCCGACGTCGAAGGGCTCTACCTGGCGGGGGGCGCGGCGCATCCGGGGCCGGGGATGCCCATGGTGTTGATGTCGGGCTGGATCGCGGCCGACTGCGTCGATCAGGACAAGCTCGTCGGGCAGGCTGGCGGGGCGCGGGCGCCGGTCGGGGTGTGAGCGGGCTTGTCGTGAACGCGTCGCCGAGCGGAGGTCCATGCTCGGAGCCGGCGGCATTTGCGAGTTCACGGCTCTTGCGGTACGTCGTCGCCACGCGTCCGCAAATGTCACCGGCTCCTGCGCGTGGCCTCCGCTCGGCTGGCCGGCACCGCGGGGGAATCCCGGGGGCCGGCGCGGGGAGGCAGGGCGCCGTCGAATTCCGTGTGCCGCCGGAGCATGCGTGCCATGAATGACGTCGGCCGCGGGCAGCGAGGAGGGCAGGGGGACGATGGGCTGCCGCCGTTCTCGCGCACGCTGTTCGGCTGGTTCATGTGGCATGTGCGGAAGTACGTGCCACGCAACTTCCATGCGGTGCGATTGCTCCGCGAGGACGCGGGCGGCGGGGCGATTCCCGCGCTCGCGGGCGAGCCGGTGATCTTCTATTCGAATCATCCCGGCTGGTGGGATCCGCTCACGTTCTTGATCGTCGGGCACATACTGTTTCCCGACCGCATGGTCTACGGACCGATCGACGCGGCCGCGGTCGCGAAGTATCAGTTCATGGAGCGGATCGGGTTCATCGGCATCGACCCGCAGTCGCGGTCGGGGGCGGCGCGGTTCCTGCGGACGGCGCGGGCCGCCGGGCGGCGGACCGATGTCATCTACTGGATCACCGCGCAGGGCGAGTTCACCGATCCCCGCGTCCGGCCCGCCGCGCTCCGCGCGGGCGTGGGGCATGCCGCCGCCGCCGCCGACCGCGGCCTGATCGTGCCCCTCGTCGTCGAGTATCCGTTCTGGAACGAGCGCTGCCCGGAAGTGCTCGTGGCGTTCGGGCCGGCGATGCGGCTCGGCGACACGCCCGACCGCAGTGCCGACGAGTGGACCGCGCTGCTCACCCGGGGGCTCGAGGCGGCGCAGGACCGCCTCGCCGCGGCGGCGCTGAGCCGCGATCCGCAGCGGTTCACGACGCTGCTCTCCGGCCGCGTTGGCGTGGGCGGGGTCTACGACGTCGTGCGGCGGCTCAAGGCCTGGCTGCGGGGCGAGCGGTTCGACGCCTCGCACGGCGGCGAGAGGGCCGCGTCATGAGCCCGATGCTGCTCGGCGGACTCGCGGTGGCCGGCGCTGCCTGCGCGGCCCTGCCGGCTCTGCTCACCCTGGCGAACCTCCGAGCCTTCCGGCCCGCGCCGCAGCCGGCGTTCGGCGCCGAGGTGCCGAGGGTCTCGGTGCTCGTGCCGGCCCGCAACGAAGAGCGGGCGATCGGCCGGCTGTGCCGCGACGTGCTCGCGAGCGAAGGCGTTGATCTCGAACTCGTGATCCTCGACGACGACAGCCACGATGCCACGGCCGCGGTCGTGGCCGGCATCGCGGCCGCCGATCCGCGGGTGCGGCTCGTGGGCGGAAAGCCGTTGCCGGCGGGCTGGTGCGGCAAGCAGCACGCCTGCTGGCAGCTCGCCAAGGCCGCCCGCCACGAGACCTTCGTGTTTCTCGACGTGGACGTCGCCCCCACGCCCGACGCGGTCGCGCGGAGCGTGGCGTTTCTCGACGACTCCGGGGCAGCGCTCGTGAGCGGCTTTCCGCGGCAGGCCACCGCGTGCGTCCTCGACTGGCTCCTGCTGCCGCTGATCCACTTCATCCTCCTCGGCTTTCTGCCGCTCGCGCGGAGCCGGACCGATCGGTCCCCCGGGATGGCCGCCGGCTGCGGGCAGCTGTTCGTGACCCGCCGGGCCGACTACGAGCGGGCCGGGGGGCACGAGGCGATCCGGGCCTCGCTCCACGACGGCGTGAAGCTCCCGAGGGCGTATCGCCGCGCGGGACTGGCGACCGACATCTTCGACGCCACCGACATCGCCGCCTGCCGGATGTACGAGCGAAACGCCGACGTCTGGCGCGGGCTCTCGAAAAACGCCACCGAGGGCATCGGCGCGCCGGCCACGATTCTTCCCTTCACGATTCTCCTCGCGTGCGGGCAGATCCTTCCGTTCGTGCTCGGCGGGTGGGGGCTGGCGACGGGCTGGAGCGGCTGGCCGCGGTGGGCGATCGTGGTGGTGGCCGCCGCCGCCGCGCTCGCCTGGCTACCGCGGGTGCTCGAAGCCCTGACTTTCCGGCAGAGCCTCGCCAGCGCCGTCGTCCACCCGCTGGGCGTGGCCGTGTTCCTCGTCATCCAGTGGGTGGCGCTCGGGCGGAAGTGGCTCGGCCTCAAGACCGCCTGGCGCGGCCGGCCGCTCGCGCCCCAGTGAGGCCTCAGCCGCGGCAGGCGCGACGGCGGGCGATCGTGACCTTCTCGATCGCCTCGTCCACCGTGGCGGCGAGGGCCGTGAGGTGGCCCATCTTCCGGCCAACGCGGGGTTCGCGCTTGCCGTAGAGGTGCAGCCACACCCCGGGCACCGCGAGCGCCGCGGCCCAGTCGGGCTCGTGCCGCGAGCCGTCGGCGGCTGCGTTCCAGCAGTCGCCCAGCAGGTTCGCCATCGCGGCCGGCGCCCGCAGCCGCGTGGAGCCGAGCGGCAGGCCGCAGACGGCGCGGACCTGCTGCTCGAACTGCGATGTGTCGCAGGCCTCGATCGTGAGGTGCCCGGAGTTGTGCGTCCGCGGGGCGATCTCGTTGACGAGCACGCGGCCGTCCTTCGTCACGAAAAACTCCACGCAGGCCACGCCCACCACGCCGAGGGCCTCGAGGATCCGGCCGGCGGTCGCCGTCGCCTCGTCGAGCACCGCCGCCGGCAGCCCGGCCGGCACGCTCGAGACGTCGAGGATGTGGTTGGCGTGGGCATTCCGCGACGGCGGAAACGCGGCCACCGCGCCGTCGCTCCCGCGGGCCGCCACCACGGAGATCTCGCAGTCAAAGTCGACGAACCCTTCGAGCACGAGCTGTCGCGGCCCGTCGACGCCGGCGCCGAGCACGCCCCAGGCCGGCTCGACGTCGGCCGGCGCGAGGAGCTTGATCTGCCCCTTGCCGTCGTAGCCGAATGCCGCCGTCTTGAGCACGCCCGGGAGGCCGAGGTCGGCCACTGCCCGCTGGAGCTCCGCGAGCGACTGCACGATTCGATACGGCGCGCAGGCGAAGCCGTGCCGCGTGAGAAACGTTTTCTCGCGGGCCCGGTCCTGCGTGGTGAAGAGCACGTCGGGGCTCGGCCGCACCGGCACGGCCGCCGCGAGCGCCCGCCCGGCCTCGGCCGGAATGTTCTCGAACTCGAACGTCACCACCGCGCAGTCGGCCGCCACGCGGGCGAGCAGGGCGGTGTCGGTGTACGCGCCGACGTGAAGCCGGTCGCAGTGGATCGCCGCCGGGCAGTCGGACACGTCGGAGATGGCCTCGACCCGGTAGCCCATCCGCCGGGCGGCCATCGCGAACATCGCCCCGAGCTGACCGCCGCCGAGGATGCCGAGCGTGGCGCCGGGGAGGATGGCCGATGCCGAGGAGGCCGTCACGGTCACCGCTCCGAACGTGCCGCCGGGTCGCCGTCGAGCGACTCGCCGAGCACGCGGGCCGTCTGGGCCGCCCGCCAGGCCACGAGCTTGTCGCGGAGCGCGGCGTCGTCGAGCGCGAGGATCGCGATCGCCAGCAGGGCGGCGTTGGCGGCGCCCGCGGGGCCGATCGCCAGCGTGCCCACCGGTACCCCGGCGGGCATCTGCACGATCGAGAGCAGCGAATCCACCCCGCGGAGCATCGACGACTCCACCGGCACCCCGAGCACCGGGAGGTGCGTCTGGGCCGCGAGCATCCCCGGCAGGTGGGCTGCGCCGCCGGCCCCGGCGATGATCACCTTGAGCCCCCGGTCGGCGGCGGCCGCGGCGTAGGTGGCAAGTTTGGCGGGTGTACGGTGGGCCGAGACGATCTCCGCCTCATGCGCCACGCCGAACTCCTCGAGCATCGCGGCGGCCCGCTGGAGCGTGGTCCAGTCGGAGCGGCTGCCCATGGCGATGCCGACGACGGGTTGGCCTGATGGCGACACGAAAAAGGCTCCTGGCGGCGGGCGGGCGGCGCCATCTTGCTCGGCCCGTTCGGGCGTTGCAAGGTAGGCCTCATGGTCCGCCCGTTGCCCCCCATCCTTCGTGCCGTCTGGCCCGTCTCCGCCGCGGAGCCGCCGGCCGCGGTCGCCGACGCCGTCGACCGGGCGGTTGAGGTGCTCCGCCGCGGAGGCCTGGTGGCGATCCCGACCGAGACGGTCTACGGTCTGGCCGCCGACGCGCTCGACGAGGAGGCCGTGGCCGGCATCTTTCGGGCGAAGGGGCGGCCCGCGACGAACCCGATCATCGTGCACGTTGCCGACGTCGCGATGGCGCGGTCGCTCGCCGCCGCGTGGCCCGCCGCCGCCGAGGCGATCGCCGCGCGGTTCTGGCCGGGGCCGGTCACGCTCGTCGTGCCCCGCGGGCCGCGGATTCCCGACCTCGTGACCGCGGGCGGCGCCACGGTGGCCCTCCGCTGCCCGGATCATCCGCTCGCCCGCCGGCTGATCGCCGCGGCCGGCACGCCGCTGGCGGCCCCGAGTGCGAATCGCTCCGAAGCGGTCTCACCGACGACGGCGCATCATGTGCTCGAGAGCCTCGGCAATCGGATCGACCTGATCCTCGACGGGGGACCGTGTGCGCAGGGCATCGAGTCGACGGTGGTGGACTGCACCACCACGCCGCCGCGGATCCTGCGGCCGGGGCCGCTGTCGCGGGCCGCGGTCGAGGCCGCGGTCGGAGGGTCGGTGGCGTGGCCCGACGCGGCGCCAGCGGCCGGCCCGGCGCGGTCGCCCGGCCAGTTGGCCCGCCATTACGCGCCGCGGACGCCGCTCGAACTCGCCCGCGACACAGCGGGCCGAGTCGAAGCCTTGGTGGGCGCGGGCCAGCGGCTTGGCTGGCTGACGTGGCGGACCGAGGATCCCGAGGTCCGCCGGCTCGCGGCCTCGCGCGACCTTCTGATCGTGCCGATGCCGGCCGACGCCGCGGGCTTCGCGGCCCGGCTCTATGCCACGCTGCATGCCCTCGACCAGCGGCAGCTCGATCGCATCGTGGTGGACGAACCGCCCGACACCGAGGAATGGCGGGCCGTCCGCGATCGCCTCACCCGCGCGGCAGCTGCGAAGCCCGACGACGTGGCCCCAGGTTTTTGACCTGTGGGAAAAAAGTGGCCGCAGGTTTTTAACCTGCGGGGAGTTCAGGCCCAGGGTGGAACGTGTGCAGGTTGAAAACCAGTACTGTCCGGTTAGAAGTCGAATAGCCGCAACTGGTTACGATCACACCCCTCGGGGAAAGCGCGGCTGATTTGCGAAAACAGCGTGCTTGCTGGGGTTTTCTCGAATGCGTTGATGCTCAG
>Ga0207954_1000612_pt1 | contig 12273 bp, 6 predicted proteins | sample CryBogmetaGMA0M_FD_184547 | JGI IMG/M metagenome (GOLD analysis project Ga0207954, IMG submission 184547) | Freshwater microbial communities from Crystal Bog, Wisconsin, USA - MA0M (SPAdes) | ecosystem: Environmental > Aquatic > Freshwater > Lake | place: Crystal Bog, Wisconsin, USA | collected... | reverse complement strand
TTACCGTCCTCTACGACATCACGGCGGCTGTGAAGAAGGAGTTCGACCGCGAGGGCGTGTCGTTCCCCTTCCCGCAGCGTGACATCCACGTCCATCAGGTCGGCGGCTGAACCCGCGATCGAGGTCACGGCAGCGACTGCCTGGCGGGCCGCGGCCGCGCCACCGCGGACGTCACTGGCCGATGTCGCCGGCCGCCGCCGTCACCAGGGCCACGAACACCTCCGGATCGATGCTCTCCTCCACGGCCCGCACCGAGGCGTCACCAATGGCGAACATGCAGAGGCCCGGGTGGAAGGAGTAGATCTCGTTGTTGTTGTGGAGGTTCATCATCTGGCCGCCGCGCTGATCGTGGATGTCGAAATAACTCTCCACGTCGGCCCAGCGGGCGCCGCTTACCGCGGTGCCACCGTCGGGCTTGCCGCCCGTGTAGCCGAGCGGCCGCCCCGCGTCTTCATAGAGCAGGAACGTCTTGGAGAGACCGTCGCTGATCGCCGACCGCTTGCGGGCCTGCGGCCAGAGCATGCCGGTCCAGTCGGTCCGGGTCGCAAGCTGCTTCGCCGCGATGAGCGCCGAGTAGGCCGAGGCGTTGACCGCATGGCAGGGCGCGTAGTCCGCCACCGGGTCCGGTCGCTGTGGCACCGACGGGCAGACGGCGGTCGTCAGCGGTGACGCGAGGAGCGACTTGTTCTTGCCCACGTTCCAGTCCTTGTCCCAATCGACCTGATCGGCGATCGCGCCCTGCTCGATGTAGGCGAGGATGAACGTGTAGAAGCTGTGCCGGGCCGGGAGCGTGTTGGTGCCCGAGGGGGCGGTCCAGCCGGGCGGAATCCGCCCTTTCCCCGACTCGTAGGCATGAACGCCGAGGCCCGCCTGCTTGAGGTTGTTGCCGCACTGCGTCCGCCGGGCAGACTCCCGCGCCGACTGCACCGCCGGCAGGAGCAGACCGATCAGCGTGGCGATGATCGCGATTACCACGAGCAGCTCGACCAGCGTGAAGCCCCGGACCGCGGTGCCGCGACGGATGGCTTCGGTCGCACGGATGTGGCTCATGTCCGCCCTCCCCGGACCCCATGGCCGTCCCTGACCGGCAGGCGAATCCGCCGGCGAGCCAGCAGCGCCGCGGCGGCGGCGACCGCCAGGCCCGCCACCGAGGGCTCCGGCACGGCGGCCATCGGGGCCGCCCCGGTCGCCGCCGGCAGATACGACCCCGCGTCGTAGAGGCCCGCGCCGAGGAAGTCGGCGAGGTCGAGCTGGTCCACGAAGCCGTCGAGGTTGAAGTCGCCGGTGTCCCAGGTGGCAGGGATGCCCGTGTCGAGCAGGCCGGCACCGAGGAAGTTGGCCACGTCGCCGATGTCCACCATGCCGTCGAGGTTGGTGTCACCTGCGGCGGCGAAACTGACGTGAATGCTGCCGTCGTTGCCGTCGATCAGCCAGCCGATCGTGCGGGCGCCGCCCGACGCCCCGGCCAGGCTCGACGTGATGCCCGCCGTGCCGTTCCACGAGCCGTCGCCCCGGCCGGCGGCGAGGTCGGCGAGGAGGTCGGCCGGCGTGATGCCCCCGGCGGCGATCACGAACCCGCCGGCGCCGAGATCGACGAGGCCGGCCGTCTCGGCGACGGCGAGGCTCGTGAGCTGGGCCGTCTGAGACGCGGACGACGAGAGCACGAGCGCGCCGCCAGCACCGACCGTGACCGCGGGCGCTCCCGCGATCGCGCCGGTTCCGCGAAACTCCACTCTCGTCACTCCGCTCCCCGAGTCGACGGCGAGCGTGCCCGCACGGAGCGTGCCGCCGTCTACCGTCACCTTCGGCGACCGCATCGTCACGCCGGCGGCCACGTCGAGCGTGGCACCGGCCTGCACGAGCGTCTCACTCGTGGCGAGGGCTCCCGCGTTCGACACTCGGAGGGTGCCGCCGGCGACGGTGGTGGTGTTGGTGAGTGCGGTCGGCTGCCGGAGGTCGAGCGTGCCGCGTCCCGTCTTGATCACCGCGCCGCCCCCCTCGATCGTGCCGACCACGGCCATCGTGCCGGCCGCATCGGTCACGTCGATCGTCAGGCTCGGATTGCCGACGTAGGCGTAGCGACCGAAGGTGCCCGTGCCCACACCCGACACCCGGAGCGTGACGGGGTTGCCGACGTCGCCGATCGTGAACGCACCGTTCCCGGAGGCGGGCAGGGCGGTGACGTCGAAGTCGAGCGTGCCGTTCTCGAGATTCACCGGCAGGTCGGACTGGAGCGACACGCCGGGACCGAAGCTGACGATCCCGGTGCCCGACTTCTGGAGGAACTGGTTCGACGCCAGCCGGATGAGCTGGCCGCCGGTGCCGCCGCCCGTGAACGACGCTTCCACGCGGCCGGCGCGGAAGTCCATGCGATCGAGGTTCGTGTTCACGCCGGTCCGCGTGCCCGACATCCGCAGCGTGCCGCCGTCGAGGATCAGGCCGCCCCAGTTCTCACCCTGCTGCAGGTCGAACAGGCCGCCGGCATTGATCGTCACGTTCGTCGTCTGCGGGAAGTCGGCATTGCCCGGTGCCCCGAAGGTAAACCGGCCTCCGTCGTTGATCACGATCGACGTGGCGTTGAGATCGCCCCCCTGACCGCGGTCCTCGAGGGCGAGTTCACCCCCGTTGACCACCACCGTGCCGGTGAAGCCGGTGCTGCTGGCGAGGATCGTGAACAGCCCCGGCCCCGTCTTCACGAGCGTGCCGGCCCCCGAAAGCGTGCCGGAGTAGGTGAGGGCGTCGGACCGGTTCACGGTCATCGTGCCGCCGGAGCCAACCGACACGTTCCCCGCGAGGCCGCCCGCCGTGCCGCCGACGCCGATCCGCAGGTCGCCGGAGGTGACGGTCGCGCCGGCCGCGAGGCTGCCGGTGACCGTGGCCACGCCGCCCGCCACCGTGACGCGGCCGCTGGCCACGCCGTTTTGCACGTTGAACGCGCCGCCGGTGGCCACCGTGACCGGACCGGCGAAGCTGCCGGAGGCGAGGGCGTCGCCCACCTGGAGCGTGCCCGCCGAGATCGTGGTGGCCTGCGTGCCCGTCTTGGAGACCGCGAACGTGACCAGGCCCGTGCCGGTCTTCGTGATCGCGCCGCTCGCGATCGCGCCGCCGCCGGAGAGCCGGAGGTCGGCGGCCGCGTTGGCGAAGGCGATCTCCGTCGGGCTCACCACCTCGTCCACGGTCACCGCGCGGACCGATGCGGTGTCGTCGAACAGGACGCGGTCGCCGGCGGTGAAGTTCGTGGCGACGCCCGTCGCGGCGTCGACCCAGTTGAACGTGCCCCCGACGTCCACGGCCGACCCGGTGTTCCAGGCCGACGACACGTCACCCCGCCAGCGGAGCTGGCCGGTGCCGAGCACGTCGAGGTCGAGCCGCGTGTTGGCCGTGTCGTTCACGAGCGTCGCGAGCACCCGCGGAGGCAGCGCCCCGAGCGTGAACGAGGCGGGCAGGGGGGTGCCGTCGTAGTCCACCAGCGTGAAGCGACCGACGCCGAGGGCCTGCGACGCGGCGAGCGACACCGTCACCGAGCCCGACAGCGTGAGTCCGTCGGGCGACGTCACCGCGAGGAGCGGCAGCGTGGGGATGCCGGGGTCGCTGAGCGTGAAGCCGAGTTTCGAGCCCGCCCCCAGTGAGAGCGTCGCCACGGAGAGGGTCGTGGTGGTGGTCGGATTGAGCACCGTCAGCCCGGCCCCCGCCGCCACGGTGGCGCCCGCAGCGGACACGAACGGCGTGGTCCCGAGGGTGCCGGAGGCGACCGTGATCGGCCCCTGGAGGCTGCTCGACCCGGTGAGCAGAAGTGTGCCCGGCCCCGTCTTCGCGAGCGGGCCGCTGCCACTTACGTTCCCGGAGAGCGTGAGCACCGCGGCGGGGTTCGTCACCTCCAGCGTGCCGCCGCCGGCCGCGAAGGTGACACCGCCGGCCCGCGTGGCCGACGAGCCACCGTAGACGATCGTGCCCGCGGTCGCCGCACCGCCGAGTGTGAGCGGCGCGGTGCCGAGGTTCGCCGCCGCGGCGAGCCGCAGGGTGCCGTTCTCCACCATGACGCCTCCGGTGGTCGTGATCGACGCCAGGCCGTTCACGACGAACTCGTCGGGGCCCTGCTTGAGGACCGCCGCCGTGCCCCCCATCGCGAAAGCCGCGGTCCCCGACGCCGTCAGCGTACCCGACGTCCAGATCTGCGTCGTCGCCCCGGCGGCGTTGAAGCCCCCCTGCTGCATGTCGAGGACACCGCCGTTGAAGTGCACGCCGCCGAAGTCCTCCGCCTCCTGCCACACCGCCTTGCCGCCCGCGTTGAGCGTGATGTAGGTCGTGTTGGGGAGGTCCGGGTTCCCGATCGTGGCGTTGCCGAACTGGAACGTGCCGCTGTTGTTGACGACGATCGAGACCGCGTTGATGTCGCCTGCGGTGTTGTTCGGATCCTCCACGCTCACGAGGCCGCCGTTGATCGTGATCGTGCCGGTGTAGCCGGTGCTCGACGCCGTGAGCACGCTCCGGCCCGGGCCGTCCTTCGTGATCGCACCGCTCCCGGAGAGCACGCCGGCGTAGGTGAGATCATTGGCATGGTTGAAGGCCAGCGTGCCCGGCCCCGCGATCGCGATGGCCCCCGCGACGCCGCCGGCCGCGCCGCCGTTCCCGATCGAGAGCAGGCCCGACGAGATGGTCGCCCCAGCAGCGAGCGACGCGCCCGACAGGGTGGCGGTGCCGCCCGCCACGGTGAGCGAGTTGGCCACCGTGCCCGAGGCGAACGTAGCGGTGGCGGCGGTGTTGACGGTGGCGCTCCCCGAGAGCGTGCCATTCCGGAAGTCGAGCAGGCCGCCGTCGAGCACGACGGGCCCGGCGATCGTGGGTGTTGTGGAGGCGTCGCCCACCTGCAGCGTGCCGGCGGAGACGGTCGTCAGCCCGGTCGAGGAGTTGGAGACGAGGAGGGTCGCCCGGCCGGCGCCCTGCTTGACGAAGGAGGGGGAGCCTGTGATCGAGCCCGCCCCCGAGAAGGTGTAGTCGAGGGCCGTGTTGCTGACGATGATCGAACCCGGTGCCACGTCCGCCGGCAGCGACACGCCGCTCCTCGCGGCGGAATCGTCAAACCGCACCTGATCGCCGGAGAGGAAGTTGGTGGCCGACGACGATGAGGCCAGCTGCCAGTTGACCGTGCCGCCGACGTCGGCCGCCGAGCCGACGTCCCAGACCCCCGACGACTGGCCGGTCCAGCGGAGGGTGTCGAGGCCGGTGATGTTGAGATCGATCGTCGTGTTGGTCGTGTCGTAGACGAGGCTGCCGGCGAGCCGCTGGGGCAGGGCGGCCAGGGTGAACCCCGAGGTGATCGGGCTGCCGGCGTAGTCGATGAGGGTGAAGCGACCGACGGAGAGCGCGCCGCTCGTGGCCACCGAGAGCGTGTGGGCTCCCCCGTTGAGCGTGAGGCCGTCCGGGGTCGTCACCGAGAGGAGCGCGACCGTCGGATTGGACGGCGAGGCGAGCTCGAACCGCAGATCCGACGAGGTCGTGCCCAGCGAGAGCGTCGGCGACACGAGCGTCCGCTCCGAGCCGCTGTTGATCACGGCGAAGGAGCCGCCGTTCGCGACCGTGATGCCACTCGCCGTGGTGAACGGCGCCATGCCGAGCGCCCCGGCGGAGACGACGACGGGGCCCTGGAAGGACGACGACCCGGTGATCGACACCCGGCCAGCGCCAGTCTTCACGATCCCGCCGCTTCCCGAAATCACCCCAGCGAAGCTGCTCGTGCCCGAGCGATTGAACTCGAGTGTGGCCCCGGCCGCGATCGCGACGTTGCCGGCGAGCGTGCCCGCGGAGCCGCCGCTGCCGATCTGGAGCGTGCCGGCCTCGATCGTGGTGCCACCGGTGGCGCTGTTGTTCGTGGACAGGATCGTGCGGCCCGTGCCCGACTTGACGAGCGAGCCGGCCCCCGTGATGCCGCCGGTCCCGGAGACGGTGTACGGGCGGGTGCCGCCGGCGAACGTCACCTTCCGCGGCGCGACGCTGGCGTCGAGCACCACCGACACGGCCCCCGAGCCAGCCGCGGTGTCGTCGAAGATCACCGCGTCGGTGTCGATGAAGTTGGTGGCGGTGCCGCCGGTCTGCGTGGCCCAGTTCTGCGTGCCGCCGACATTGACGCCCGTGCCCTTGTCCCAGGTGCTCGAGGCGGTGCCCTTCCAGACGAGCGAGTCGACGGAGTAGATCGTCCGCAGTTCCGGCCGCCGGTTGGCATCGGAGTTGGTCGGTCCGGCGAACACCCAGCCGTCGCTGTTGGTGCCGATGGCCCGGATCATCAGGCCGTTGTTGGCGGTGCCCGACTTCCAGGCATTCACGTCGGCGGTGACGTCGGCCCAAGCCTGCGTGTTCTTCGGCGTCGCGCCGATCGTCGCGGATGCCGCGGCCACGTAGTCGGATCCAGCCACGGGGCCCGTCGTGCCGGTGAAGCTCGAATACTGCGTGGTCGCCGACCAGGCGGTGTTCATCCGGTAGACGCCCCACGAGCCGTTCGACTCGTCGCTCGACCCGTTCGTGGTATCGACGACGAACCACGACTTGAGCACCTGCGCCCGCATGGGGACCTGGCCCGCTCCCGACCCGAAGATCGAGTCGATCTTGACCAGCCCGAGCAGGTCGGGGCTGTTGGCATCGCCCGGAAGGTTGCCACTCGTCGCACCGTCGACGGTGACGCTCGTCGAGTTCGAGGAGTCGGTCGTCACGCCGGACACGCCGTTGAGCGTCACGAACGTCATCCCCGTCTTGACCGACGCGGTGATCGTGGGGGCGGTCGTGTAGGTGACCGAGAGTGCGGGGCGATTGGCGACGGTCGCATTGCCGTCGCCGGCCACCACCCACGCGTCGGTGGTATGGGGCTGGACGGCGATGCCATAGTTCGTCGAGCCGCTCGCCCACTGCTGCACGAGCGGGGCCACGAAGGCGGAGTAGGCGGTGTTGAGCGCGGGAGCCTTGTACGCCGCCACCGGAAGCCCGATCAGGCCGTTGGCATAGGTCGGCCCGTTGAGCGACGACGTCGTCGAGCCCGAGACCGAGACGCCGGGGAACGCCGACTGCAGAGCCGTGCCTCCGGTGAACGACGCCTTCAGTCCGGCGACCGTGAAGTTGCCGCCCGACTGGTTGTTGGACGAGGTGCCGGTCTTGAGCGTGAGCGAGGCGTCGAGGATCGTCGCGCCCGAGGGAATCTGGCTGGAACCGGAGCCGAAGATCGAGTCGAACATCAGAAAGTACTGGTATTCGCCGCTCGTGCCGTCGTTCATGTCCATCGTGCCGGACGTGCCGTTCGACGTGGCGTTGCCGGTGGTGATCGTGCGGTCGCTGCCGCCCGTGTAGCCATTAACGCCCTGCTGGAAGGTCACGGTCGAGGTCGTGACGGTCTGGGCGACCGCCCGATCAGGCGACGCCAGGGCAATCGCGGCAAGACCGGCGAGGGCGACGACGTGCGTCTTCATCGTGAAACCTTTTGCTGGAAGGGGATGAATCGGGAGGCGTGCAAGGGAGGGGAGGAATGCGACGAGCAGGACAGGAACCCGCCGGACGCAACGGGCCGCGTCAGCCGGATGGCTTGGGGGCCCGCGTCGTCAGGTCGATCGCGGGAATGGAGGAGGAGAGCCGGCCGACACTGGCCTTGAGCGCGGACGTTTCGGGGTTGGCGAACCGTCCGCCGAATCGATCAGTCTGGGTCGCAGCGGCGTTGGCTTCGGGGTCGGCCGTCGCGCTCGTGGTGGTGACAGGCCCGCCGGTAAACCACTCGGCGGTGACGCGATACTCGGCCACGGGTGCGCCATCGGCCATTTCGTAGGTGCCGATGCGATAGCTGCCGTCCGCGTCGGTGCGGCCGGTCGGCCGGAGCTTCGCAAGCCGCGGGTCGGCGGTATCGACCGGATGGAGCACCACCTGCACGCCCGCGGCCGGCTTGCCATCCACCCGCACGCTCCCGGTGACCGGCACGGTCCGCAACCGGTCACCGCACCCGACGGCTAGCAGCGACAAACCCGCGATCGCAGCGGCGGCCGCCAGCGAGCGACTGATGAGGTGAAGCGGCGACCAATCGATCGAGGGCATCGGCATCTCTCGGGCGGCCCGCATCGCGTGGAGCAAGGCTCAGCGCGGCGGCTTCGGGGGAGTTTTTCGTCACCGCGGGTAATGCCTTGATGAGCCTGGTGTGAGAAACTCGAGAGAGCAGCATGAGCCGATGATGAGCGAGGGGGCTGCCGCCGGGGCTCGAAGCCCCAAAGACGCCTGCGGCTCAGGCCCGCGCCACGAGCGATCCCTGGGACGACGCGCCCACCCGCGACAGCCGCCGCGTGCAGGCCGCGGACACGGCCGCGATCCGCTCCAGGAGGCAGGCGATCGTGTCGATCCGCAGCACCGTGGCGGCGTCGGCCTCCGGCCGCACGACCGCGGCGGCCACCTCGCCCCGCAGTTTCTCGCGGACGGCAGCGACCTCACTCTGGGCCTCCGCGACGGCATCGACGGCCGACGGATCCCACTCCGCCACGGCGTCCGCCATCAGCGAGACGACCACGTACACGCACGACGCCAGCCGATCGAGCGAGGGCACCGCCGCCCGGGCCACCCGCCGTTCCACCTCGCCGTGCAGCGTGTCGATCCGCGCGGCGGCGACGGCCGCGACCTGCAGGTCCGCACAGCAGCCGAGCACGGTGGTGGCGAACTGCAGATCGGACGCCACGGGGCGAAAGCGGACGAGAAACTCCGTCGCCTCGGCCTGCACCTCCTGCGCCACGTCCACCATGTCGTCGTGCAGCATCGCGGTGCGGCCGCTGGGCGCGTCGGCCCGATCCGCGGCAGCGGCGACGGCCGCCACGTAGGCCCCCTCGAGGAGCGTCGCCTGGAGGGCGATGCGGTCCCTCAGCCGCCCGCGATGCTGATCGATGTGCATGCCGCGATCTCCACGCCTGCCGCCGGTCGAATCGCCGGGAGGCTAGCGAGGTTTCATGAGGATCGTGTGCGGGCCGCGGCGCCATCTGGGTAGACTCGCGGCCACGAGGAGGCCGGATGGCGTGGCATGAGCGGCGGGTGATCGTGGCGGGAGGCACGGCCGGATTTGGCCTGGTGCTCGCCCGCCATCTCGTCCGGGCCGGGGCCCGCGTGCTGATCGTCGGCCGCTCGTCCGACGGCGTGCGCCGGGCCCTCGAATGCTGCGACCGCGCGGGCGTGCCGCTCGACGCCCTGCACGGGGCGGCGGCCGACCTGGGCAAGGCGGGCGAGGGCAACCGGGTCGCGGGCGAGGCGCTCGACCGCCTCGGCGGCGTGGACGACCTCTTCTGCTGTGTCGGCCGCTCCGGGCGGACGCGAATCCTCGACACGTCCGACGACGAACTCCGCGACTACCTCGCCGCCAACCTCTTCGCCGCCACCGAACTCGTCCGGGCCGTGGCCGACGACGTGGCGACAGCGCGGGGCCACGTGGTGTTCGTGGGCAGCCTCGCCGGCAAGCTCGTCGCCCCCTTCATGGGGCCGTATGCCGTGGCCAAGTCGGCGCTGGCGGCCTACGCCGACGCGGTGCGGCTCGAGCTGGCGCCGCGTGGGGCGCACGTGCTCCTCGTGTCGCCCGGGCCGATCCGTCGGGCGGCCGACGACCCGGCCGCCGACCGGGCCCACGACCGCTACGCCGACGAGGCGCGCCGCGCCGGGCTGCCGGCGACGGCCGCCGCCCCGGGCGGCACCGCGCGGCTCGAGCAGCTCGATCCCGACCGGCTCGCCATGGCCGTGCTCGACGCCTGCCGCCGGCGCTCCGCCGAACTGACCGTGCCCCGCAAGGCCGCGGTTCTCGCGGGCCTGATCGAGTGGTTCCCGAACGCCGGCCGCCGCCTGCTCGCCCGTTTCGTGCGCTGAGCCTGCCCGCGACACGCCGCCGGAATCCCGGTATACCTACCGCCGGCTCCGCCCCACCCCCCTGGAGATTCCGTCGATGGCAGAGGCGTTCGCAGGCATCGGAAAGATCGGCTACGAGGGTCCGCAGACGAAGAACATGCTGGCCTTTCGCCACTACGACGCCGACGCGCTCGTGGAGGGCAAGCCGATGCGCGATCACCTCCGCTTCGCCGTCTCCTACTGGCACGCCTTCCGCGGCACCGGCGGCGACCCGTTCGGTCCCGGCACGATGATCCGCCCCTGGGAGCACGACGGTGACCCGCTCCAGGCCGCGCTCGCCCGCGTGGACGTGGCCTTCGAGTTCCTGGAAAAGCTGGGCTGCGATTTCTACTGCTTCCATGACCGCGACGTGGCTCCCGAGGGGGCGACCCTCGCGGAGAGCAATCGGCATCTCGACGCCGTGGCCGATCGCCTCCTCGCCCACCAGCAGCGGACCGGCAAGAAGCTGCTCTGGGGCACGGCCAACCTGTTCTCGAATCCCCGGTACGTGCACGGGGCGGCCACCAGCCCCAACGCCGAGGTCTTCGCCTACGCCGCGGCGCAGGTGAAGAAGGCGATGGAAGTCACCCATCGCCTCGGCGGCGCCGGCTACGTGTTCTGGGGCGGCCGCGAGGGCTACCAGTGCCTCTGGAACACCGACATGAAGCGCGAGCTCGACCACCTCGCGCGGTTCATGCACATGGCCGTGGAGTACGCCCGCGAGATCGGCTTCACCGGGCAGTTCTACTTCGAGCCCAAGCCCCGCGAGCCGATGAAGCACCAGTACGACTTCGACTCGGCCACGTGCATCAACTTCCTCCGGACCTACGGCCTGGAGAAGCACGTGAAGATGAACATCGAGACCAACCACGCCACGCTCGCCGGCCACGAGATGCAGCACGAGCTCGAATACGCCGGCCTGCAGGGCTTCCTCGGCTCGATCGACGCCAACACCGGCGACACCCTCGTGGGCTGGGACACCGACCAGTTCCCCACCAACATCTACCTGACCACGCAGATCATGTGGTCGATCCTCAAGTACGGCGGCCTCGCCCCCGGCGGCGTGAACTTCGACGCCAAGGTCCGCCGCGAGAGCTTCGAGCCGGTGGACCTGTTCCACGCCCACATCGGCGGCATGGACGCGTTCGCCCGCGGCCTGAAGCTCGCGGCGGCCATGCGGGCCGACGGCGCGATCCAGCGGCTGATCGAGGAGCGCTACGCGTCGTGGTCGAGCCCGCTCGGCAAGCGGATCGAGGCTGGCACCGAGAGCTTCGCGTCACTCGAGAAGGAGATGCTGGCCAAGGGGGAGGCCCAGGCCAACATCAGCGGCCGCCAGGAGCTCTTCGAGAACGTGATCAACACCTACCTCTGAGTTCCTCCATTCAAGCCCCAAGCCTCTCGGGATCCGCGGACGCGCGATGGTGATCCGCCACGGAATCATGGTCCTCGCGACGCTCGCCGCGGCGGCGGCCCAGGCCGCCCCCCTCGTGATCGCCCACCGCGGGGCCAGCGGCTACCTGCCCGAGCACACGCTCGAGGCCAAGGCGCTCGCCCACGGCCAGGCCGCCGACTTCATCGAGCAGGACGTCGTCCTCACGAAGGACGACGTCCCTGTCGTGCTGCACGACGTGCACCTCGACGCGGTCTCCGACGTGGCCGAGCGGTTTCCCGAGCGGCGGCGCGACGACGGCCGGTTCTACGCCCTCGACTTCACGCTCGCCGAGCTCCGCATCCTGCGGTTTTCGGAGCGGCGTGACCCGAAGACGGGCCGGCAGGTTTTTCCCGGCCGCTTCCCGGCCGGCACGGGCACGTTTCGGATCGCGACGCTCGCCGAGGAACTCGAGTTCCTCGCGGGTCTCGACCGGTCCACCGGCCGGACGACAGGTATCTATCCCGAGATCAAGCAGCCGGCGTGGCACCGACGGGAAGGACACGACATCAGCCCGCTCGTGCTCGACGTGCTGCGTCAGCACGGCTTCGCGACGAAGGCCGATCCCTGCTTCCTGCAGTGCTTCGACGCCGACGAGGTGCAGCGGTTGCGGCGGGAACTCGGCTGGGAGGGCCGGCTCGTGCAGCTCGTGGGCGAAGCCCCCGCGGGAGCCACCGGCGCGGCCGATCCGCTGCTGGCAGAGGGCGTGCTCGCGGGCCTCGCGACGACGGTCGATGGCATCGGCCCGCCGCTCGACCGCGTGATCGGCCCCGACGGCACGCCCACCGGCCTGGTCGCCGCGGCCCAGCGCGCGGGGCTCGTGGTCCACGCCTACACCTTCCGCCGCGACAAGCTGCCGGCGTTCGCCGCCGACTCCGACACGGCACTCCGCATCCTGTTCGACGAGGCCGGCATCGACGGCCTGTTCAGCGACTTTCCCGACATCTGCGTGGCCTGGCTGAAGGACC
>Ga0207954_1000611_pt1 | contig 12289 bp, 13 predicted proteins | sample CryBogmetaGMA0M_FD_184547 | JGI IMG/M metagenome (GOLD analysis project Ga0207954, IMG submission 184547) | Freshwater microbial communities from Crystal Bog, Wisconsin, USA - MA0M (SPAdes) | ecosystem: Environmental > Aquatic > Freshwater > Lake | place: Crystal Bog, Wisconsin, USA | collected... | reverse complement strand
CAAATCTACTCATCTATTAAAAATATATTATGAAACAAAAATTACACTTCCTATCAGGGTTACCAAGATCTGGCTCAACAGTCTTATCTTCAATACTCAATCAAAATCCAGCAATATACGTAACTCCTACTTCTCCTATGCTTAATGTAGCAGTAAAGATGCAAGAATCTTGGAGAGAAGATCCAACAGTTAAAGCTAACTACTTTGAAGAACAAGCAAGAAACTTAACTAAGGCAATACTACCCGCATTTTGGCAGCATAGACCAGAACCAATCATCATAGATAAAGGCCGTGGATGGGCTCAAAATATGCCTACAGTAAATGCTTTATTCGGAGAAAAGATCAAAGTCATTGTAGTGGAACGCGACCTTCCAAGTATCATGGCAAGTTGGTTAACTATCATTAAAAATCAAACTAAATCTGACTTTGATAAGAACCTTATGTTGAAGGGTTATCCGGCATCTGATGATAATCGGATGGCAGAGATGTGGTTTAATATGGTTAAAGAGTGTATGGAAGGTGTACAACAGATCAAGAAAGATGTTCCAGACCAGATCATAGTTGTTAAGTATGATGATATAGTTAATAATCCTAAACATGAGATCGCTCGCATAGAACAGTTTTTAGAGTTACCAAACCATGAGTATGACTTTAATAACATACAGAATGATACCAATGATGATGACTTATTAGCTTGGGGATTCGAGGGCTTACATACGATTAGACCTAAATTAGAAAAGACATCAAAACCAGCAAAGGAAGTCCTTGGCGAAGATCTATATAATAGGTTCGTTGAGATAGAAAAACAATATGTTTAAAGTGTTAATAATGGGTCTTCCTGGATCTGGTAAGACCACACTTGCTGGAAGACTTGAAGCTAGTCTTAGACATGAAGGTAAATCTGTGACATGGCTGAATGCTGATAAGATAAGGTCATTATATCAAGACTGGGACTTCTCATATGAAGGACGCATCAGACAAGCCAAAAGATTAGCAGACCTAGCTAATGTATCAGATGATGACTATACGATCGTAGATTTTGTTGCTCCTCTACATGAAAGTAGAGACATATTTGATGCTGACTTTACTATCTGGATGGATACAACTTCTATATCAAAGTACAAAGATACTGATAAGATCTTCGTACCGCCTACAAAATACGATCTCCATATCCAAGATCATGACTACTCAGTTCAATCTATTATAAATAGTATATAGAATAAACACTAGGAAATCGTCATGGCAGTTACAAGCAGAGCAACCCTAACAGAATACGCTTTAAGAGCCCTTGGTGAACCAGTAGTAGAGATCAACGTTGACGACTCTCAATTAGAGGAACGTATTGATGAAGCTCTTGACTATTGGAACCAATATCACTTTGATGGCGCAGAACGCATGTACCTCAAGCAAAAGATCACTGCTTCAACCATCAAGATCGTTGGAACAAACTCAGAAGCATTCCCAGTAGGGACTACTATAACTGGTGCCACTTCAGGAGCTACGGCTTCAGTATGTACAGAGTATGGTAGGACTGCTGCCAATAATATCATCGTATGTAAGAACGTCACCATAACAGCAGAAGACACAAAGCAACACCATGTCTTTAATGCTACTACGACTGGAGCATTCATTGCCGGTGAGACAATCAATGGTAATAATGGAGCTACTGCTGTAGTTCATGCTGACGGAGTTACTTTAGGCACATATGACCTTAAGTACTTCCCTATTCCTGATTACATCTATGGCATCACAAGAGTCATCCCGTTCAATGCAGCATCCAGCTCAAAGAACTTATTTGACTTACAATACCAATTAAGACTTAACGACTTATATGACTTGACTTCAACGTCATTGATCTACTATAAGACGGTCATGTCGCACATCTCATTACTTAACCTTGAATTAAACGGTTATCCGCTATATAGGTTCAACCGTATGATGGGCAGACTATCTCTTGACGTTAATTGGGATGCAGCTCTTGCTATGGGTGACTTCATCCTTGTTGAATGCTATAGAGCATTAGATCCAACCACATTCAATAAAGTATGGAACGAGCCATGGTTTAGACGCTATGTGACTGCATTGTTTAAACGCCAATGGGCAACTAACATCAAAAAATTCCAAGGCATCCAATTACCAGGTGGTGTGACGATCGACGGTGATAAGTTGTATACAGAAGCCATCACAGAGATAAAAGAGTTAGAAGATGAGATGTTGAATAAGTCAGCACCGTTGGAGTTTTTCCTTGGCTAGATCAGTATACTTCTCTAACGGCATTCGTTCCGAACAGTTGACCTATGAGGATATCATAGTAGAGTCTATATCCATCTATGGACAAGACTTCTATTATATTCCACGCACATTAGTTGGTAAAGACGAGATCCTTGGTGAAGACCGTCTATCTCAGTTCAAGTATGCATATGGCATTGAGATGTACCTTGAGACAGTGAATGGCTTTGAAGGCCAAGGTGCATTCATACAGAAGTTTGGCCTCATGATGGAACAAAGCGCTACTCTTACAGTAGCTCGTCGCAAATGGGAACAGCTTGTTGGTCAACATGGTCTATCAATACTGCCTAATCGTCCTGCTGAAGGTGACTTATTATTCTTCCCATTAACTGGCGGATTGTTTGAAATCAAGTTCGTTACACATCAAGACCCATTCTATCAAGCTGGAAAGTTATACGTATATAAGTTACAAGTTGAGTTATTCCAATACTCATCAGAACACATCACTACTGGCAATGCAGCTATCGATGTATTTGAGACTCTCAAGTCTTTCGATGAGACTAAAGTCCCTAATGGTACAGTGACTGAGATTAAGATAACTAATAAGGGCGTAGATTACACCTCTCCTCCTACAGTAAAATTAGGTGAAGATTGGGTAGCAAGTACCGCTGTTGCAGTGGGAGACCAAGTGTGTTATGGAGGTCGTAGATACATATGTACTATTCCAGGTACTACGTCAAGTTCTGGACCTATACATACTTCAGGTGAAGTAGATAATGGTACTGCAAGATTTGCATTTTTTGGTTATAGAGCTACTGCTACTGCATATCTTGGTAATGGATTGTCTGCAAGTGAAGTAGTCAAGATCTTAGTTACAGCTCCAGGTTCTGGATATACATCTGCTCCTATAGTTCACTTAAGTGGAGGCGGAGGATCACACGTTGCAGCCCGAGCTATCATTGGCAACCTTGATAAACAAGATTCATATGGCGATAATAATAAGTTCAAAGAAGAAGCAGAGGGTATCGTATTTAACGAAGACAACCCATTTGGCGAACTATCAACGTATCATAAGGCTCCATAATGTTAAACGGACAAACCTATTATCACGGTGCTATAAGAAAGACGATCGTTGCTTTTGGTCGTTTATTCTCAGACATCAAGATAGCGAGACAAGACAATGATGGTAATGTAGCTCAAGTCGTACAAGTACCTCTTGCTTATGCTCCTAAAGAGAAGTGGTTAGTTCGTATTGATTCAGACCCTAACCTTACAAATAACGTATACGTATCATTACCACGATTATCATTTGAGATTATTGGGTATCACTACGATGCATCTCGCAAGACTAATAAGATGAATAAGATCGTGTGTAAAGACATGACAAATACTGCAAATCCTAATGCAAAGTCTGTGTTCTCACCAGCACCATATAATATTGACATCAACTTATATGTGTTGACCAAGACTCAAGAAGATGCAACACAGATCATCGAACAGATCTTACCTATATTTAATCCAGAATATACATTGTCCGTCAATGCATTACCTGACATGGAGATAGTACAAGACGTGCCTGTGATATTAAATAGTATCACAGCAGAAGATAACTATGATGGATCTTTCCAAGAGAGACGATTCGTAAGTCATACGCTAGCATTTACAGTCAAGACAAACATCTATGGTCCAGTTACAGAGAATGGAGTGATCCTTACCACTACAGCCAATATGTCTGTACCTGGTAGAAAATATACAGCTACTGCTCCTGATGTTAATGGACCAGTCACAGAAAACTGGGAAGCTCAGTTCTAATGTCAAAAGTATATAATGCGAACCAACAGTTAAAAGCTGCTGGTGTAAACATCCCGTTTACAGAAGATCAAGTCAAAGAGTACATGAAGTGTGCTCAAGACCCCATTTATTTTATTGAAAACTATTGTAAGATCATATCTCTAGATCATGGTCTTGTAGACTTTAAGTTGTATGAGTGCCAAAGGGAAAAGGTGAAGGTAATACATGAGAATAGAAAAGTTATCCTTATGGAAGGTCGTCAACAAGGTAAGACGACAACTAGTGCAGCATATATTTTATGGTATACCCTATTTCAAGAATCGAAACAAGTCGCGATCTTGGCAAACAAAGCCACCGCCGCCCGTGAGGTCTTATACAGGTATCAGTTGATGTATGAGAACCTTCCAATATGGTTACAGCAAGGTGTAACTACATGGAACAAGGGAGATATAGAACTTGAGAACAATTCAAAGGTGTTCACAGCAGCTACAAGCGCTTCTGGTATCCGCGGTAAATCTGTTAACATGCTATATGTCGACGAAGCAGCGATCATACCTAATAACGTAGCAGAAGACTTCTTTACCTCAGTATATCCTACGATATCTGCGGGTGAAACGACAAAGATATTATTGAGCTCTACTCCATTAGGTTATAACCACTTCTGGAAATTTTGGAACGATGCTGAGAATAAACGTAATGACTTCGTACCATTATTCATACCATACTGGAAAATACCAGGAAGAGATGAAAAATGGGCAGAAGAACAAAAGAGACAGCTTGGTGAACTAAAATATAACCAAGAAGTATTATGTACCTTCTTAGGTTCTGCTCTCACTTTGGTGCGTGCCGATGTGATCGGGAGGATGTCTGCAGGACGTATCATATATAGTAAGGATGGTTTGGATGTATATGATAAACCTATCAAGGATCATAGTTATTGCTTAGTGGCTGATACAGCTAAGGGCGTAGGTGGAGATTACTCAACGTTCTCTATCGTAGATATCACAGAAGCTCCATATAAACAAGTGGCAAAGTATAGAGACAACAACATCAGTCCTATGCTTTTCCCATCAGTGATATATAAGGTAGCTACAGAATATAATCAAGCATACGTATTATTAGAAGTTAACTCTTCAGAACAGGTAGCATCTATCTTATACTCTGAGATGGAGTATGAGAACCTATTATTTGTGAATAGAAATACAGACGGACAAGTAGTATCAGGTGGCTTTGGCGGCGGTAAAGCGCAGCTAGGAGTTAATACTGATAAGAAAGTAAAGAGGATCGGTTGTATGAACTTCAAAGCCTTAGTCGAAGAGAATAGACTCTTAGTCCAAGACATTGATACAATACAAGAGATATCGACCTTCATCGAGAACAATAAAGGCTCTTACGAGGCTGATGAAGGCTATCATGATGACTTAGTGATGACATTAGTGTTATTTGGATGGTTAACAACAAACCCATACTTTAAAGACCTAAACAATGTTAATATTAGGCAAGTAATGTATGAGAATCGTATTAAACAAATAGAGGATGAGCTTACTCCATTCGGGTTTATGGATGATGGACGGGGTGGCCAGGACGAACAAGTCCTATTGAATTTTTAGAAGTTATAAATATATGTATAGAGGTGACTCTAGCTTATATCATAAAAATCATAATTTAAGGAGAATCAACAAATGGCGTTTCAATTATCTCCAGGAGTTGCGGTAGTCGAGAAAGACTTTTCTGCTATAGTTCCAGCGGTATCAACATCAGCTGGCGCTTTTGCAGGTGTGTTTGCATGGGGTCCCGTTTTAGATCCTGTTACAATTTCATCTGAAAACGTTTTGGTACAAAGATTTGGCAAACCAAGCGATTCAACAGCACAATCATTCTTTACAGCTGCGAACTTCCTATCATACACAAATAACTTATTAACAGTTCGCGTTGACACTAATGGTGCAAGAAACGCTGTTGTTACTAAGACAGGTACAGTTACAGGTTTCACATCACTAGTTGGTGGTGACTCATACGTAACAGCTCCTTTAGTTACTTTAGGTGCACCAAATGTTACTGGTGGCGTCCAAGCAACAGCACATGCGGTTCTAACAGGCGGTTCAGTTACTTCTATCGTTATTGATAATCCAGGTACTGGTTATACAGCTGCTCCTTTAGTAACTATCGCGACTGGCCCAGGTACAGATGCTACTGCTACTGCAGTCATCACTACATCAGGTATCAAGATCAATAACTTTGATTCTTACACAGCTTCTTATGCTAACGGCGAAGGCGTTGTTGGAGAATGGGCTGCTAAATACCCAGGTGCTTTAGGTAACTCATTAAAAGTTTCTATGGCTGACGCAGAGACATATACTGGTTGGGCATACGAAACACAATTTGATTCTGCTCCAGGTACTTCAACTTATGCGGAATCAGTTAGTGGTTCAAACGACGAACTACATATCGTCGTAGTAGACGTTGATGGTTTATGGACTGGCACAGCTGGTACAGTATTAGAAAAATATGCATTCGTATCAAAAGCTGGCGATGCTAAGAAGTCAGATGGTACAAACAACTATTATAAAGACGTAGTTAATTCACAATCTAAGTATATCTGGTGGATGGATCATACAACAACAGTAGCTACTTCAGTTGGCGGCGCAGGTACTTCAGGTGTAGCTTGGGGAACTGCTGCAGCAGGTGTAGGTTTCAAAGACCTTTCAGCAGTAGTTACTAAGACATTATCTGGAGGTGTAGATGATCTCTCAGCTACAGACGGTGAATTACAAACAGCATTTACCATATTTGCAAATGATGAGTTATATGATATCTCATTGATCGCTTTAGGTAAAGCTTCTTCAACAGTTGCTACTTATGTTATCAACAACGTTGCCGAAGTTCGTAAAGATTGCGTAGTATTCGTATCTCCGGAAAATGATTCAAGTGGTGATATCATCATTGGTTCAGGTTCAGATGCAGTAAACGCTATCTTAACATATCGTTTAGCATTACCAAGTACTTCTTATGCGGTACTTGATTCTGGTTACAAATATCAATATGACCGTTATAACGACAAATACAGATATGTTCCATTAAATGGTGACATCGCTGGTTTATCTGCACGTACAGACTATACTAATGATCCATGGTGGTCTCCAGCTGGTCTAAATCGTGGTCAAGTTAAGAACGTTGTTAAGCTTGCTGTTAATCCAGGTAAGACAGAACGCGATAACCTTTATAAGGGTGGTGTTAACCCAGTCGTTAACTTCCCAGGTCAAGGTACAGTTCTCTTCGGCGATAAGACATTACTTGCTAAGCCAAGTGCATTCGATCGTATCAACGTACGTCGTCTATTCATCGTACTTGAAAAAGCAATTGCTACAGCAGCTAAGTATCAATTATTTGAATTCAATGACAGCTTTACAAGAGCACAATTTAAGAACCTCATTGAGCCATTCTTAAGAGACGTTCAAGGCCGTCGCGGTGTTACTGACTTCCGCGTTAAATGTGATGACACAAACAACACAGGTGAAGTTATCGACCGTAATGAGTTCATTGCCGATATCTATATTAAACCTAACCGTTCAATCAACTTTATTACATTAAACTTCATTGCAGCAAGAAGTTCAGTTAAGTTCGAAGAAATCGGTGCTTAACATATAAATAATAAAGATAAAGAAAAGGACATAAAATATGGCAAACATTAGCGATTTTAAAGCCCAACTGATTGGTGGCGGAGCACGTCCCAATCAGTTTAGCGTCGAATTGACATTCCCATCATATGTTACTGGTGGTCCTGCTATTGGTCTACAAGCACAATTCTTATGTAAAGCTGCAGCATTACCGGCTTCTACAGTAGAAAACATGCCAATCCAATACCGTGGTCGTGCAGTTAACTTTGCTGGTGAACGTGTATTCGCTCCATGGACTGTAGCTGTTTACAATGACACAACATTTGGTATCAGAAATGCTATCGAACAATGGTCAGACGGCGTACAAAATCATAGTCAAACTAACGGTCGTACAAACCCACGAGACTATCAAGTGGACTTAAGAGTTCATCAATTAGATCGTAACGGTGCTATCGTTAAGAGCTATAAATTCCATGATGCTTACCCAACAACCATCGGTGCTATCACTGTTGATTACGATGCGGTAAACCAAATGGAAATTTTTGATGTAGAGTTTACTTACAATTACTGGACTTCAGATACAAGTACACAAGGTTCTAACTTTGGTGTTAGCGTTGCAGTTAATACTCCAGTTGGTACTTTCCCACTTCCAGTTTAATTGGAACTATATAATTAGGGGTTTATAATGGAAATCTTTGGATTTGAGATAAAGAAGAAGGAACTTAAGAAGACTGGGGGTGACGTCGTCGCCCCTTCAGTCGACGACGGCTCGACACTTATATCAACCTTAGGAGCTGCAGCTGCTTATTATGGCATGACTGTAGACCTTGAAGGTGTTATAAAGAACGAGAATGATTTAATTAGACGCTATCGCGAAGTATCACAATATGGTGATTGCGATAATGCAGTAGAAGACATCGTCAATGAAGCGATCGTAGCTAACCATGATGAGAGTCCAATTGAGATCGTATTAGACGATGTTAAAGTTTCTACATCTATTAAGAAGTTAATGGCTGATGAGTTTGATAACATACTCAAGCTCTATAAGTTTAACTCAAAAGGTCATGACATATTTAGGTCATGGTATGTTGATGGTAGATTATACTATCACATCTTATTAGATGAGACAGATATCTCTAAGGGTATCCAAGAATTACGTTTCGTTGATCCACGCAAGATTCGTAGGATCAAGAACCTTAAAAAAGGTAAGAACGATAAAGGTATCGACGTCGTTAAGAGTATAGAAGAGTTCTATATCTATAACGATAAAGGTATCAACGAGAATACAAGTCAAGGAGTTAAGTTATCGATTGATTCGGTAATCTATTGTCCTTCTGGTTTAGTAGACGCTAACTCTAACACCATGTTAGGTTATCTGCATAAAGCTATTAAACCTGTAAACCAATTAAAGATGATCGAAGATGCATTGGTAATCTACCGTGTATCGAGAGCACCTGAAAGAAGAATATTTTATATTGACGTAGGTAACTTGCCAAAGCTTAAAGCTGAGCAATACGTTAATGATATCATGAATAAGTATAGAAATAAAGTTGTCTACGATGCCGCAACAGGCGAAGTACGAGACGACCGTAAACACCTCTCTATGATGGAAGACTTTTGGATGCCTCGACGAGAAGGTGGAAAAGGTACTGAAATCACTACCCTTTCTGGCGGTCAAAACCTCGGACAGATCGAAGACATACAATATTTCCAAAACAAGTTATACCAATGCTTAAACGTTCCTGTATCTCGCATGAAACCGGATCAAGGATTCAGTTTAGGTAGAAGTAATGAGATTACTCGAGATGAAGTTAAGTTTAATAAGTTCATCGAAAGACTTAGACGTAAGTTCTCAGTATTATTCTCTGAGGCTCTTAGAGTCCAGTTAATTGCTAAGAACGTTATTAGACCTGACGAGTGGGATGAGATCGTACAAGACATACGATTTGACTTCCAAGAAGATAACCACTTTGCGGAGTTAAAAGATTCTGAGATCCTTAATTCAAGATTAGATACTTTAAATAGGATCCAACCTTATGTAGGTACTTATTTTAGTATGAATTATATTAAACGATTCGTACTCAAGCAGTCAGAAGAAGAGATCGAAGAGATTGAAAAAGAAGTTAAGCAAGAGACTGAGGAGATGGCAGCAATGATGCCTCAGCAACCAGGTTTACAAGGAGATATGACTCAAGGGCCTAATCCAGTATTACCAGGTATCGGACAACAATAAGGAGAAATGCAATGACACAAGGCGTTAAAGACTTAATCAGTGCTATCGTTGAAGGTGATGCAGCAACTATTGATGCATCATTTAATGCAGAGATGGCAACACGTGTATCATCTAAGTTAGAAGACATGCGTGTATCAGTAGCTCAAAACATGTTCCGTGTAGAACAAGTTGAAGAGTCAGAAGAACAAATCGATGAAGAGTTAGTATTTGAAGAGTTTGCTGATGAAGACGTAGCTACTATCATCCAAGCATTATCAGAAGAAGAGCTCAATGAAGAACTATCTGAAGATGACGAGATCAGCTTAACAGAAAAATACATGGGCTTTGCTAAATTAAAAAATCAATTAGCACGTAAACCTGGTGTAAATAACCCAGCAGCTGTTGCAGCAGCAATTGGTCGTAAAAAATATGGCAAAGAAAAGTTCCAAAAGATGGCTGCAGCTGGCAAGAAAGCTGATTAATGTTTAATCCTATCTCAAAGATTGATGCTGAGCAAGCAGGTCTAGATGCAGACTTAGTAGAAGCTGCTAAGAAGTGCTCATGTATGGAGAATGATCCATACAACCCTTCTGGTTCTGGCCCTGCGCGTCTACCTTCTGAACCATCAAGTTCAGGACAAAAGATGAACATCGCTGATGAGAAAAAGATTAAAAAAGAGTGCGCTACTACTGACTCTACGAGACCTGGTTATGTTAAAACGGATCGTGGATACGCGTAATGTACTTTAAACAGTTTAGTAAGAAGTTATCGTCTGATATTATTGGTGCTGAGATCGCGGATCAAGCATTCAGTAACGGACACCTTATCGAGCAAACTACCAAAGGTAATGTATTGATCGATAAAGAGAAGACTTCTTTTGCGAATTTAGAGGAAGCAAGACAATATATAAAGCAAAAATACTATACTAAGAATATTGAAGAACAAATTAAGACAGAACTATACGACGACATATCAGAAAATAAGATAGCGAACATTATTAAAGAACATCATGATATAAAAGTTACAGATACTTTAATAGAGTCATACATAGATTTTGCTTCCTCTAAACAATTTACTGTAGATCCTGCTGTACAGGATATACGAAACCTTAATAAGTTAGATAAACTCATTGAAGGTAAGATCGATTATAAGCTTGAAGACGGCACTATAATCGCTATTAATGAAGATACACAAGAAAGATTAAAAGCTTTATTTAGCAATCAACAAGAAATCATTGAGCACATGAGACAAAGTAAAGATAACTTTATCGGTGTACTCAAGCAAATCGGAGAATAAGCATGGCATTAGCAACTCATATCGTAAAGAATACAAATAAAGAGACTATAATTTCAGTTAGTGGTGCAAATGATAATGTATCACTTGCATTGACTGGTTTAGTATCTGCAGATCAAGTGTTAGGAGCAACTGGTGCTCAAGCTCCTGTAGTTAATGTTGCTGCGGTAATTACTTCAGGTACTCTTGGTTCTTCTATGTCACTTAGACGCGGTGCAACTGGTGCTACAGGTCATCTTGTATTTGCTGGTGCTCCAGAAAATTCTCCAACCGTACAGTTTAACCAATATGGTTTTACTGAAAACGGTCAAAGTGATAAAGATATCCTTGTTACACATGCTGGCGCTTCTGGTGCTAACGTTACAACATGGGTAGTACTACACAAACAAGAAGGTTACTTCTCTAAAGTTGAGTATGAACAATATGGAGCTTATGATGATGAATCACAAGTTGGTCCATTGGAAATCTCAGGTAGTCCATTTACTGCTCCGGCCGGTCTATTTGACCTACCAACACCAGGATCTGGTACTTATGAAACTGCTGTATCATTAACAATGACTTCAGCTGGTACACCATACGTTCCAGGTTCAAGCGTAACATCTGTTTCTAGTGAGACAGCTGGTCTATGGCGTAAGAAGTTCGTTGGTAACTTTGGTACATCCGCAGGATCTGGTAATGATGTCACATTCTGTCGTACACAACCAAGTTACTTTGGTCAAGCAGATACATATGTTGGATTTGGTGATCAAAATCTTGCTTCAGAAAACAACTATACTCTTGAATGGGTTGGATACTTTAAAGCTCCTACTACAGGAACTTATAACTTCTGGGCAAATGTTGATGACGATGTATACTTCTGGCTCGGCACAAATGCATTAGATGGTAATAATACAAGCTCTAACGGTCATTTGTATACAAATAACTCAACACATACTAAGAATACTAACTCTGCTACCTTAACTGCTGGTCGTTACTACCCAGTTCGTATCCAGTTTGCAGAATACAGCGGTTCTGAAAACATGCAGATCCTATGGGGTAGAACAAGCGACACAACAGCAAAAGCTGGTTCTGATGTAGCTGGTGTTTGGGTACATAATCACGCAACTAGAGGATTCTAAGAATGAAACTCATTAAAGAACATACCGAG
>Ga0207954_1000610_pt1 | contig 12291 bp, 5 predicted proteins | sample CryBogmetaGMA0M_FD_184547 | JGI IMG/M metagenome (GOLD analysis project Ga0207954, IMG submission 184547) | Freshwater microbial communities from Crystal Bog, Wisconsin, USA - MA0M (SPAdes) | ecosystem: Environmental > Aquatic > Freshwater > Lake | place: Crystal Bog, Wisconsin, USA | collected... | reverse complement strand
ACATTCTCGACATGACCGCGGCGGAACTCTGGGACGAGATCGTCCGCATCGATCGAACGCGCGACGCCCTCCAGCGGCGGCAGCAGGGTGTCGAGCAGCGGCAGGGCGTCCAGGCGGATCGTGCCGACGCCGCCCGTCGGGCCACCGCGGCGGCTTCGCAGGCCGCGGCCGCCCGCCGGCCGTCCGGACCCGCGCACTCCCCCTACCGCACCGGCGGCGGCAGTCCTCCGTTCTCCGACGTACCTCCGCGTCGCCTCTCGATCGGCGTGGGGCCCATGGGGGCCTTCGTCGGGATGTAGGTCTGACGCCAGCGGCGAGCGCGGGCGACGGCCACGAAGCATCGCCAGGCCGCCGAGCAGGAGCGCCGCAGCGATTCCGACCGGGCCCTCGGGTACCGGGACGAAGGTGTTGAGCGAGACGAGCCCCTGGGCGTCGCTGAGGTCTGATTTGACCGCGCTGATCCAACTGAGGCTGCCGAGCGGGGCCGATTGCCCGGCTCCCGCGGCGAGGTAGCTGCTGTACCAGGCGAAGGCGTCGGGGTTCACCGAGGGCGACATCGCAAAGGAGTGGCCCGTCGGCGCGGAGAGATTCCACAGCGCGCCCTGCAGGCCGTTGAGCTTGTCCGGATCGGCGCCGACGCTCGGCGCGATCATGGTCATCAGCCAGGCGATCTCGCCTGCGTGCGGCACCAGGTGGCCGTGGATGCTGCCGCCGCCGTCGATCGTGCTCTCGTAGGTCGACAAGCCGATGTCGTTGAACGCCTCCACGCAGAAGACGTGCGGGAGAGCCTTGCCATCGAAGGTCGCCGTGATGCGGCCGCCGTATTCCGTGGTGAGGACTCCGTCGAACCAGCCGGTGACACCCTGATGGTTGTAGTCCGAGAGGCTGAGCAATCCGCCCGCCGCGAGACGGTGCGGCAGGGTCAGGCCGATCACGAGGAGGACGAGCGCGCGCACGACGTGCGACATGGGGAGGCTCCTGAAAACGAGGAAAGGCAACTCTGCTGCAGATCGCAGCGGTCGGCCTACGCTCCGCGTGGCACTCCGCATGTCGCGGGGACCAGGGGGCTCGTTTTCCGAGAGGCGGGAGCGGTTCGGTCGGTTGAGCGGGGATCGCTCACGACGGCCAGACACGCCGATTCACTCTTCGGCCGGGCGACGTCGCGGGCAAGCGGTTCGGCTTCACGATCGCGGAATCAGGTGCTCATCACACCGCCCGCGGAGGTGGACACTCCGTTCACGCGCTTGCAGCAATGCCGGCGACCAAACTATCTTTTGGCCTCCTGCCCAACCCCCCGAGGAGGCCTGTCGGATGAATCTCCGTGTTGCCGCGATCGTCTGGTTGCTCGTCGTCGCGTCCACGACCCACGTCGCGCCGGTCGACGCCGCCCCGATCAACGGGCTCGTCATCGTGGGCGACAGTCTTTCGGATTCTGGAAACAACGCGATCGCGATGGGATCGACGGCGTCGCCGCCCTTCAATGTCACCCTGCGGAGCGACATCACGTCCAACGCGTTCATCCCGACGTATCCCTACGCCACGTCGTACCAGTACAGCAACGGCAGCGTCTGGGCGTATCAGTTCGCGACCACGCTGGGATTGCCTTCCCAGGTGGCAGGCCCCGTGCTCGGTGGAGGAGTCGGGGCGAACTACGCCTACGGCGGCGCGACCACGGGGCCGTTGAACAACAGCGGCTTTCCCCCGAGCATGCTCACGCAGACGGCGGCCTTCATCTCGTCCCTGGGATCGGCTCCGGCTCCGGCAGACACCCTCTACGTGGTGGCGGGGGGTGGCAACAACGCCCGCGAGGCCCTGGCGGCGATCGCCGGCGGTGCCGATCCCACGGCGACCATCACCGCGGCGTCGCTGCAGTTTGCGGCGGACATCGGTGGCATCGTCGACGCCTTACAGGGCAAGGGCGCGGAGAAAATCGTCGTGTGGGACGTCCCCAACGTGGGCCTCGCGCCCGCCATCTCCGTCAATGGGCCTGGGGCGGCCTTTCTCGGGACCACGCTGGCGCAGGCGATGAACAGTGCCCTGGGAAACCGACTTGCCAGCGAGACGGGCGTTCTCGTCTTCGACCTGTTCGGCCTGACGACGTCGATCAATGCGAATCCCGGCGCCTACGGCTTCATCAACGCGAGCGATGCCTCGGGGGCGATTCCGGGGGCGGATCCGTCGCAGTATTTGTTCTGGGACGGCATCCATCCGACCGCGGCCGGGCATGCCATCCTCGCCCAGCGGATGTACGCCGCGGTCGTGCCCGAGCCCTCGACCTGCTTCCTCGTCGTCGCGTGCCTGGTGCCCGCGGCGGCGGCGGTTCGCCGTCGACGGACGCAGCGCACCCGGCGGTCGCGAGATCAGGTGCTCTGACCCGGAGGAACGGCCATGCGGTGACCGATCGACCTCGCCCGGGATCATCGCCTCGGCGGTCGCACGGTGCGCGAGGTCGTGCAACCGAGGGAGCGAACCGATGAACGAGCGTGATCGTCAGCAGCGACTCTTTGTCGCCTCCATGGCCGAGAAGGTGCGGCTGGGCGGCATCGGTCGCCGGGCGTTTCTCCGCGCCGCCGCCGCGGCGGGCTTCGGCTTCGCCTCGCCGCGGTATCTCGCGGGCCCGACCCCGGCCGGAGCTCGGCTCCATGCCGCGGAGCCGGCGGTCGCCGAGAGCGGCATGACCAATGAGCAGCGGCAGTTCCTCGCCGACGCACGACGACGGTTCCAAGGAACCCGGATCAAGGTCGTCTCGGAGAACACGCCGCCGGGCCTCTCGATCGGCCGGATGATCCGCGAGGAGTTCACGCCGCTGACCGGCATCGAGGTCGACTGGCCGATGGTGCCGCTCGACCAGGTGCTCGCCAGGACCGTGCAGGACACGATCGCCGGCGCCGACGGCACGAAGGGCCAGTACGACATCTTCTATTGGGACCAGGCCTGGCTCGCGCGATTCGCGAACGAGAGCATCGGCGTCGAGGAACTGCTCGACCGCAAGGAACTTGCCTACCCCGGCTACGATTTCGGCGACTTTCTCCCGCAACTGGTGGAGGGAGTCGCGAGCCACGGCGGCCGGATCGTCGGGGTGCCGTTCGACATTCCGATCTTCATCATGATGTACCGCAAGGACATCCTCGATGAACTCCGCCTGGCGGTGCCGAAGACCATGGGCGACTATCTCGCCACGGTCCGGGCCATCGACGAGGCCAAACGAGGCCAGGGGATCCATGGCACCGTCGGCCAGTGGAAGACCGGCCACTTTTCCCTGCAGTGCGAGGCGTCGGCGTGGATCTGGGCGCATGGCGGCCACCACTTCAACGCCGAGAATCGTCCCGACTATCTCACGGAAGGCAATGCGAAGGGGCTGCGCTACATGCTGGAGCTGGGCAGGCACATGAGCCCGGATGTCCGCGAATGGGACTGGGAAGGGCAGGCCGCCGCGCTCAACCAGGGCCGGGCCGGGATCGTCATCTCCTGGAGCGAGTTCTTTCCGGCCTGCGACGACCCCGACAAGAGCCGCGTCGTCGGTCTCGTGGAAGCGGCCGACTGTCCGCTGGAGGATGCGCGACTGTCGCGCGACCAGTGCGGCTTCCACGAGACGCCGGGGATCAGCCGCCAGGGCGGGTCGTGCCTCGCGCTGAGCAAACACGCTCCCCGCGCCGACGCGGCCTGGGTGTTCATGCAGTGGGCCACCAGCGCCGACGTCACCGCGCGGGCCAATGCCGACGGTGCCGACACGCCCGTTCGCCGCAGCAACTACGCCGACTCCCGCGTGCTGGCCAAGAAACGGGCGGTGCGGGGAACGACCCGCCACTTCGACGTGACGCGTCGGGCCATCGAAAACCGCATGGGCACGTCGCCGCACCTGCCCGCCTGGGTGACGATCGCCGCGGAGATCAACGCCGCCGAACTCGGCAGAATGACGACCGGCAAGCAGGGCGTGGACGAGACCCTCGAGGCGATCCAGAACAAGACCATGGCGTTCCTGGCCGCTTCGTGATCGTCATCCGGGCGTGCTTCGACCGCCCGCATCACGGTCATGATGCGACGCGGATTCTGGGAAAACACCCGACAGGGTCGACGAACCGGATGTGCGGCATCACCCGCGGAACTCGAACGCGTGCCTGCCCGGCATCGGCACGGGGTAGAGGCCGTCGGCACCCCGCTGCAACGGTGCGGGGGAATCATCGGTCAGTTCGGCCACGCCGGCGGTGAGGTCGTCGGGGCTGGTCAAACATTCTTCGAACGTGACCGTCCGGCCGGTGTGCGCCGCGACGCGGCCCATGGCCGTGACGAGGCTCGCCTCGGCGCCGCGGACCGCCTCGCTGTAGCGCTCTCCGGAGTGGATCGCCGCCATGAGGTGTTCCCACTCCACGCGGTAGGGATTCGTCTCCGGCTGCTGGGCGGCCCAGAGAATGTTGTCGTCGGTCATCTGCTGGCTCTTGTAGATCGTCGACTTGGCGGGCGCGTGGCCGCTGACGGAGATCGTGAACGCTCGCTTCGACCCCTGGCCGAAGACGCCGAACTTCTGCTCGCAGTCTTTCATCGTCCGGCCGGAATAGAAGAACTTCGTGCCGTCGGCGAAGGTGTATTCAACGCCGTAGCTGTCGAAGTTCTGGTCGTCGAGCCTGCCGCGAAAATGCCGGCCGCCGATCGCCTCGGCCTTCACCGGCCAGGCGTTTTTCATCCAGCAGACCTCGTCGACGTGGTGCACGTAGAAGTCGCTGAACACGCCGCCGCTGGCCCAGAGAAATCCGTGGAACCGCTTGGCCTGCCAGAAGAGTTCGCTCATGCCCTCGGGCGGGCCGGGATGGAGGTCCATCGGCTGCACCGGTCCATGCTCGCGGTACCCGTGGAAGGCGATCAGATCGCCAGCCTCGCCGTTCTGCAGCCGGTCGAAGAGTTCTTGACGGGCCTCGTTGTGGCGGCACATCAGCCCCACGCCGACCTTGAGGTTCTTGGCGTCGGCCTTGGCAGCCAGTTCGATGATCCGCTTGGTGCTCGGCCCGTCGATGGAAATCGGCTTTTCCAGAAACGCGTGCACGCCCTTCTCGATGGCATAGGCGAAGTGTGCCGCACGGAAGCCGACCGGCGTCGCGCAGATCGCGATATCGCCGGGCCGGAGGCAGTCGATGGCGGCCTTGTAGGCGCTCATGCCCACGAAGCATCGCTCCTCGGGAACGTCGACCTGCTCCGGAAACTGGTCTGCAAGACCCCGGCGGCGGGAGTTGATGCCATCGAGAAAGAGGTCGGCCATCGCCACGAGCTTGAGGTTCGCGCCCGGCACGGAGAGCGCGTCGGCGACGGCACCACCCCCCCGCCCTCCACAGCCGATGAGGGCGATCCAGATCTCGTCGCTCCCGGCCGCATGGACGGCGGGCATCGTTCCGGTGAGGGCGGCGAGCGACGTGGCCGCGGCGGCCCGGCCCGCGGTGCCGAGGAATCCGCGGCGTGAGGTGGCGCCGCCGATGGAACGTGGAGCGAGCGGGCGCGAGGGCATCTGGTGGTCTCCTGATTGATGGCTCGAGCGGGCCCGGGATCGATGACGCACCGTCGCGGTGAGCGGCCTGAACGCAGGGCCCATCGGCGAGTCAACACCGCTTGAACGGTTGCGGATCCGCCATCGAAAATCGTATCCTCTGGCAGGGGGTTTCGCATCTGCCGGCGGTTTTTCGCCGCGCTCCGGAAAGACGTTCTCATGCCCCACCGCGGCCATGGCCATCGGTCGAGTCGCCGTCTCATGGTCCTCCTGCTGGCGATCGGCACGTCGGGCCCGCTGCCGACCATCGCGGTCGGTGACGAAGCCGCCCCCCTCGCTGGCTGGAAGCATCGAGGCGACCTCTGGCTGCTGACGGACCGCGAGGGGGCCGACGTGCCTGCGGACGCGACGCTCGCCGAGTTCCCGGTCGTCGTCCGCCTCGATGACGAGCTCTTCGACTTCACTCAGGCGCAGCCGCACGGAGAAGACCTCCGTCTCACGTCCGAAGCGGGAGACGTGCTCCCCCACGAGATCGAGTCGTGGGATCGGGCCGCGGGGAGTGCGACGATCTGGGTCCGCGTGCCGCTGATCCGGGGCCAGGCGCGGCAGCGGCTCACGCTCCACTGGGGGAATCCCGAAGCTCCCGCCCGCTCCGACGGCGCCGCCGTCTTCAGCGCCGACAATGGCCACGTGGCCGTCTTCCACATGGACGATCCGGTCCGCGACGCGACCGGCGGCATCGACGCCCGCGACACCGGCACGAGCGGCGTCGCGGGGGTCGTCGGCCCGGCCCGGCACTTTTCCGGCGGGCAGGGGATTTTCTGTGGCGATGCGATCACGACGCTCCCCACGGGATCCTCCGATCACACCACGGAGGCCTGGTTCCGCTCGGAGGTCTCCAATGGCCGTGTCTTCGGCTGGGGCACCGAGGCGCCACAAGGGAAGGTGATCATGAACTTCCGCAGCCCGCCGCACGCCCGGATGGAGTGTTATTTTTCGGGGGCCGATGTCGCCGGGGAGACGCGGCTGGCAAGGTCGGAGTGGGTGCACGTCCTTCACACCTGGACCAAGGGAGAGTCGCTCCTCTATGTCAACGGCGTCCTCGACGGCGCGACGCGCACCGACTCGGCTCCCCTGAAGATCGCGAGCCCCGCGCGGATGTGGATCGGGGGTTGGTATGACCACTACGACTTCGCCGGCGACGTCGACGAGGTGCGGGTGTCGAACGTCGTCCGCTCCCCCGCCTGGGCGAAGCTCGACCATGAAAACCAGAAACCGCTGCAGACGCTCGTCGGCCATCTCGTCCAGCCGGGGTCCGACCTTGCCGTCACGCCGTCATCGCTCGAGCTTCGCGAGGGGGAACGGGCCACCGTCACCGCCCGGGCCGGCGGAGCGATCAAGGTCTCCTGGATCCTCGCCCGCGGTGGCGGAGAGACGGTCGTCGCCGCCGACACGTTTCGCTGCCACGTCGACGCGGGCCGGGTGACGGGGGACCAACAGGGCACGCTCCGGTTCCGCGCGGTCTATCCGGACGGCACGAAGACGATCGACGTACCGGTCACGATCCGCGAGACGATTCCCGATCCGGTCGTCATGCTCGCCGCCCCCGCCACCTGGGACGGGCGGAAAAGGATCAGCGTCGTGCCGAGCGTCGCCAACCGCACGGCGCTCGAAGCGGTGGGGGCCGGCACGCTGAACGTGCGCTGGCACACCGACGGCATGGCGGTGATCAAGGAGGCGAGGCCGGAGGGGCTCGTCCTCGAGCGCAGCCAGAACAGCGGCCGACTCACCGTTACGGCGCGGATCGACAACGGCGGCGCGCCGGTCGAGGCGACGACGGAAATTCCAGTGACGGAACCGGCCGTGGATCCCTGGGTCGAGCGTCCCGAGGACGACCTCGCCGACGATGAAAAGCCGGTCGATCGGCAGTTCTTCGCCCGCGACGACCGGAACAAAGGCACGCTCCATCTCCGTGGCCGGCTCGACGCTCCGGCCGACAGCGTGTTTCTCGATCTCTTCGCCGACGGGGCGCCCGTCGACTCCTGGACGCTCGTCCCCGCCGCCGACGGCCGCTACGCCTTCGCGATCCCGCTCGCGCCGGGGCTCGTCCGCTACCGGGTCGAGTGTGGCACGGTGCGGGAGGGCGCGAAGACGATCCTCCACACGGCCGACGATCTCCTCTGCGGAGACGCCTTCCTCATCGACGGCCAATCGAATGCCGTGGCGAGCGATTGGGGGAACGACAAGGTCGACGATGCCCCACACCCCTGGGTCCGCAGTTTCGGGGCGATGGAGGGAAGCCTCGAACCGGGCTGGGGCAACGCCGTGCGCCGCGAGGGGGGGAGACACCAGATCGGGTACTGGGGAATGGACCTCGCCCGGCATCTGGTCGACACGCACACGATCCCGGTCTGCATTCTGAATGGCGCCGTCGGCGGCACGCGGATCGACCAACATCTCCCCGACGCCGCCGATCGTACGAACCCGGCGACGATCTACGGCCGGCTCCTCGCCCGGGTGCGGGCCGCCCGGCTCAGCCACGGCATCCGGGCCGTCCTCTGGCACCAGGGAGAGGCCGACCAGGGGGCCGACGGCCCCGACGGCGGCTACGGGAGCGAGACCTACCGGGCGAACTTCCACGAGCTCGCCGGCCATTGGCAGCGCGACATGCCGAACCTCGGTCACACCTTTCTCTTCCAGATCTGGCCCGACGCCTGCAGCCAGGGGGGCACGCCCGCGAGCGACCGCCTCCGCGACATCCAGCGCACGCTCCCCCGCGACTTCGCGAGGATGTCGGTGATGTCGACGCTCGGCATCCGCCCCGAAGGGGGCTGCCACTATCCGGCCGCGGGCTACGCCGAGATGGCGCGGCTGATCGCACCGCTCGTCGACCGGTCCTGCTACGGCACCACGTTCGCGGAGCCGGTGACGGCCCCCGACCTCCTCGCGGCACGATATGCCGGCGAGCGCCGCGCGGAGATCATCCTCGAGTTTGATCAGCCGATCGTCTGGGACGACGCGACCGTGTCGGAGCTATCCCTCGACGGCCGGCCGGGGCTGATCACCGCCGGCCGCGTCACGGGCTCGACGCTCCGGCTCACCGTGGCCCCCGGCTGCCGGGCCGCGACGATCACGTACCTTGTCGATCGGCGGTGGCATCCCGACCGAGTCGTCCGCGGCACCAACGGGATCGCCGCCCTCTCCTTCCAGGCGGTGGCGATCGCCCCTCCTCCCGAGGCGGCCGCCCCACCATGAATCCTCCAGCGATCCGGGGCTGCTCGGGCCAGTCGCCGCCCGAAACCCCGGCGATCGCCCCTACTTCTTCGCAGCGGGCTTCGCCTTGTCCTGCTTGGGCTTCATGCCCTTCTTGTCGTTCTTCTGCGAGTTGTTGCCCTTGCCCATGGTGACGCTCCTTTTGGTTCTTGGATGAAACCGGCTGCCTGCGAGCCTTTCCGTCCATTCAATCGGCAAAATACCTGGCCGCGCTCAACTTGACGGATGAAATTATTTGCCCGACGCCCCTGCAGTTTGTGGCGTTGACCCCCTGGCCTTCTCCCCGCCTCTCGCTTGGAATCTGGTCTCGTCGAGGGTGCGCAGGCGAGTGCGCACATGCTACGCGAGCAGTTCGCGGACCACGTGCCCGTGGACATCGGTGAGGCGGAAGTCGCGGCCGGCGAAGCGATACGTCAGCCTTTCGTGGTCGAACCCCAGCAGGTGCAGAATCGTCGCCTGCAGGTCGTGCACGTGCACCTTCTTGTCCACGGCCTGAAAGCCAAAGTCGTCGGTGGCGCCGTGAACGTACCCGCCCCGCACCCCGCCACCCGCCAGCAGGTAGGTGAATCCGTAGTGGTTGTGGTCGCGGCCGTTCACCTTCCCCGCATTGAGACCGGGCGTCGGCATTTCGACGGTCGGCGTCCGACCAAACTCGCCCCCCACGATGATCAGCGTTTCCTCGAAGAGGCCCCGTTCCTTCAGATCCTTGATCAGCGCCGCCAGCGGCTGGTCGATTTCGCCCGCCAAGCTGCGGTGATGGACTTCGAGGTCGTCATGATCGTCCCACGGCTGCCCTGGGCCGTGCCAGAGTTGGATGAAGCGAACGCCGCGCTCGACCAGCCGCCGGGCGATCAAGGTCTGCCGGGCCTGAACGCCCGGGCCATAGGCCTCGAGCACGTGCTTCGGCTCCTGCTGGATGTCGAACGCATCGGTGGCCTCCATCTGCATGCGGTAGGCCAGCTCGAACGACTGCACCCGGGCCTCGAGCGCCGGGTCGAATCCGCGCTCGGCCAGGTGGTCACGATTGAGGGTCCCCAACAGATCGAGCTGCCGCCGCTGCTCGTCGCGGGGGATCGCATCATTGCGGATGTTCTCGATCAGCTGCTCGATGTTGGTGTGCTGCGTGTTGATGTAGGTTCCCTGGTAGATGCCCGGCAGAAAGGCGCTCCGCCAGTTCTGCCCCCCCGTCACCGGAAGCCCGCCCGGACACATCGCGATGAAACCCGGCAGATTCTGGTTCTCGGTCCCCATCCCATAGGTCAGCCACGCGCCCATGCTCGGCCGGTTCAGACGGGCGTCGCCGCAGTTCATCAGCAGCAGCGAGGGTTCGTGGTTGGGCACGTCCGCGTACATCGAACGAATGACGGTAAAGTCGTCGATGTGGGCAGCCGTCCGCTGAAACAGCTCGCTCACCTCGATCCCGCTCTGCCCGTACCTCTGAAAGGTGAACGGGCTGGGGAATGCCGCCCCCGTCTTGCGCTCCGTCGGCAGGTTCGCGATGGGGAGCGGCTGCCCGGCAAACTCCGCCAACCGGGGCTTGGGGTCGAAGGTGTCCACATGCGACGCCCCGCCATTCAAGAAGATGTGGATGACGTGCTTCGCCTTCGCCGGAAAATGCGTCGGCTTGGGCGCCATGGGCAGACCGGGCCCTGCCCGATCGTCGCCGGCCATCAGCCGTCCCGCGTCGCCGAGCGTGCCGGCCAGCGCCACGGCCGCCATGCCACACCCGGACCGGGTCAGCAGCTCGCGGCGTGTGAGCATGCCGGGAAGGATCAGTCGCGCATCGGGACGCATGGTGGGGGCTTTCGTCACGGGGCACACGCGTCTAGCTCGGGTGAAGGGGTCCACGCACCGATCAATCGACAAACAGAAACTCGTTCGTCAGCATCAGGATCTGGGCGGCTTCCTCCACCCGCGACAGCTGCCCGGCCGGTGGTCCGCTCACGAACGCCGTCATCCGCTCGGCCTCGAGCGGCGTCGGACGCCGGGCAAGAATCCGCTCATACAGCCCGTTCGCGGCCAAGCGTGCATGGTCCTCGCCAGCGGCGCCATGGGCCGCGATCTGTTCGACCACGCGCTGGGCCGCGTGTTTGGCCTGCGCCCGCACGAAGGGTGAGTTCATGGCAAAGAGTGCCTGCTGCGGCACGGTCGTCTGCGGCCGGCCCGGGGAACTGGTGTCGGGGTCGGCGAAGTCGAAGTTCCGCAGCGTTCCCGGGAGCTCGTTGCGATTGACGATTCCGTACAGCGTGCGGCGGTTCGATTCAGGATGCAGAATGTCCTGCACCGGCTGACCGCCCGTCGCCGTATCGAGCCGGCCCGCGACGAACAGCCAGCTGTCGCGCAGTGGCTCGAAGTCGAGACGCTTGCGGGGCATCCTCCAGAGCAGCCGGTTCTCGGGATCTGCTGCCCGTGCCTCAGGCCGATCCAGGCTGCTTTGCTGGTAGGTCGCGGACGCCACGATCAGCCGGTGAATGTGCTTCAGCGACCATCCGCTCGCGACCAGCTCGCTGGCCAGATAGTCGAGCAGTTCGGGGTGCGAAGGGGGCTCCCCACGGACGCCGAAATCGCTGGCGGTGGCGACCAGGCCAGTGCCGAAGAAATGCTGCCAGATACGGTTCACGATCACCCGCGGCGTGAGCGGATTGCCGACACTCACGATCGCCTCGGCAAGCTCCAGACGACCACTTCCCTTGGAGAACCGCGTGGCGTCCGACCCACCCAGCACGGTCAAGAATCGCCGGGGTACGGCGTTTCCCGGCCGGCCGGGGTTGCCCCGGAGGAAGATCGTGCCCTCCTGCGGCGTGTCATTGTCGACCATCACCATAGCTTGAAGGGGCGCGCCGGGGGATTCGACGTTCCACTGCGCCACCGCCCGCTCCAAGGCCTGCACGGTTTCCATTTCAGCGGGCTTCAGGCTGGCCTGCGTCAGTTCGGGAGTCACGATCGTGGCGCTCCCCACCGCAACGTGTCGCCACTCCTCGAGCGCCTCATCGTTCAGGTGCGTGATCCCCGCGTTGGCTGTCACCGCCGTCGTCCACGCCTGCCGTGCCTCCCGCACGAGGTTTGCGTACACGGTGATCACGTCGTTCGGCTGCTGGGGAGCGGCTGCGGAGAGGCGCTCGTTGAGCAGCCTCTGACCGGCCGAGATCGGCGAGAGCGAGCTCATCCGAAGGCGGAAGGCCTCCCACCGCGCGGAGAACTCGGCGGCGGGCGGCGTCACGAGCTCGGCCCACACTGTGAACAACGGTCGCCCTTCCTGGGCTTGCAGAGCGACCCAGTTCCGCAGGGGCTCGACGAGCGCCGTCCGACGCTCTGGAGTGGCGGCCTCGGCCTCACGAAATGCGGCGTCCCCGGACAACTGCCGCAGATACGCCGGGAACTGCTCCAGCAGCTCCCCCGTCACCGCAGCCCGCAGCTCATCGCGGCGCTGCTGGACGGCCGCCTGGCGCTTCGCCAACTCGACCTCGAACGCCGCAACGGCTGCGCGATCGGGATTCGGGAACGTCGGTAGCGCTTTGGGCTCGTGGGACGACAGGAAGACGGCG
>Ga0207954_1000607_pt1 | contig 12299 bp, 1 predicted proteins | sample CryBogmetaGMA0M_FD_184547 | JGI IMG/M metagenome (GOLD analysis project Ga0207954, IMG submission 184547) | Freshwater microbial communities from Crystal Bog, Wisconsin, USA - MA0M (SPAdes) | ecosystem: Environmental > Aquatic > Freshwater > Lake | place: Crystal Bog, Wisconsin, USA | collected... | reverse complement strand
GTGTTGTTGTTGTTGTTGGTGTTGGTGTTGGTGTTGGTGTTGGTGTTGGTGTTGTTGTTGGTGTTGGTGTAGGAGTTCTGGTTGGTGTTGGTGTAGGAGTTCTGGTTGGTGTTGGTGTAGGAGTTCTGGTTGGTGTTGGTGTTCTAGTTGGTATCGGCGTTCTAGTTGGTATCGGCGTTGGTGTTGTAGTTAGTGTTATTGCTGTAGTTAGTGTTGGTGTTGGGGTCATTGTAGGCGTAACGCTAGGTGTCGGTAGCGACACATTCAAAATATTATACAATGCTTGCCCATCAGGCGTTCCGCAACCACTACATGCATCCCATCCCATTGCTGCATTATATCCATTATTATTTCCTATTGTAATATCATGAAAAATTGAATTATTGTTTAGAAATAAGGAATATATTTGATTGTTTACGAGTCCTATATTTCTACCTAGTCCTTGATTCAATAAAGCCGTTAATCCTGCCCATAAAGGAGATACGGCACTTGTACCCCCTACGATATAATTGGCACCACCTGCTGGAATTATTATGCCTGTGTCTGGGTCTGCACATCCTGAAACATCCGGAATTCCTCTTTTATTCGAAAAAACTATTCCGTTTTGATAAGCAGGTAAAGAAAAATATGCACTATATCCTCCGCCGGTAGCTGATGAGGGCGAATTATTCCAAACACTCTCTGATAAATAAACATTATTATTATTATAAAGTGTTGTTCCGCCACAAGAAGTTACATAAGGAGAACTTCCTGGAAAATCTACATGCAACCCACTCTCTCCATCACTAGCTCCGCTATCACCAGCTGCTGCATAAACAGAAATTCCAGCGTTTGCTGCTACTTGAAAAGCATTATTCATACTATTGATATAATAATTTGTCCATTGATCTTCTGCTGCCCCCCAACTAATACTTATTATATTTACTTGATCGATTATGGCCTTATTTATTGCATTAACAAACCCTTGATCAGTGTTAGGAGCCATATAAACAATAGGAGTTATATTAGGTGCCACACCTATTGTTACAGCAAGGTCCAACATTACCTCAATAGTATCACCAAAATTTGGACTGCTTGAATTTGTGGGGAGATTTCTAGCTCCATTTATAGAAACAAATTGTACAGTTGGACAAGTTATTCCGTATCCGGAAAAGAAACGATTTAAATCATTTTGAGAAAAACCTCCTCCTAATTCTATAAACCCTACTTTTTGACCAACACCAGTATAGTTAGGAAAATTATATATTCTTGCTAAATCCATAGGCAAATAAGGACCATTGCTTGAGCTAGCAAGCGATTTCAAATCTGGAGCAAGATCTTTTAATATTGAATATTTTTTTATTTTCATCTAATTTTTAATATGTATACCGCCAGAAAATCCAATTTAGGGGTTAGGTAGTTCACTTTAAGCTTACACACAAGGACCAACAGAAAAAGCTCCTGAAGATATTGTGTATGTGTATAAACCAACACAGGAAAGTCCTACACAACCAATGTGTCCTATAGCGGTTACATCAACATTTGGGAACTTTGTTGGTGCTGCTAATAAAGTTCCTGTTGGATTAATAAAACCAAAACCATCTCTAACCATAATTCCTCCGGAGTATGCTGACATTTCTATTGCTACTATTCCATTTAATCTAGAGGAATACCAATTCGCTCTGCAGTCAAGTTGAATAGAAGTTACAAATCTATTAGACTTTAATAATTTAACATCAACATATATGCTTTCAAGACCGGTTGATGATGTATTGTCCCCTCCCCAATACATATAAGGAGAAGATTCTGACGTCTTACAAAAACCTAATGCGGCAACAGGTGTTGAAGTATTACCATTTACATACAATGTGGTTAAGGTGTCCAAGTCCGTTCCAGACGTTGGTTCAAATATGTATTTAAATACAATGTAATCTGCATTTCGAACTATTATTGGTGTTGGTGTGGGTGTGGGTGAAATTCTTGTTGGTGTTGGTGTTATAGTTGGTGTTATTATTCTAGTTGGTGTTGGAGTTGGCGTTGGTGTTGGAGTTGGCGTTGGCGTTGGAGTTGGAGTTATGGTTGGCGTTGGTGTGGGCGTGGGTGTAGGCACTGGACAAAAGTCTATATTAACATGGTATAAGCCACTATTGTCACTCGTACATGTATCATTTTGTCTTAAATATAGTCTCCCTCTGCCTGGTGTATCTTTATAGTTTGATCCTACTGCAAATGGAGGATTACTATTAATTCTACCTATTAATTTCATATGACATTCATTTGGCATAGGGGAACAACTAGCGTCTATGTCAGGGATGTTTGAACAATTAAGGCCCCCGGCTTCTTTTATCCCATCAGGATCTGCGAACCTACCCGCTGCCCAGTATACTATTCCACAAGCGGATATTCTTATTTCTTGATTTGATTCTAAATCTATAAGTGTATCTTGCCAGGCATTTTTTGATACATCTACATTAAAGGTATTAAAATAATATGGACAACAATAAGAAATATATATTTGACCACCTTGTTCCACTGCGACCAGCTTGGTCCCATCATTAGACCCGGATAATCCTAACCAATTTCTATTGTATTCTCTAGAGGCCCAACTTGTACCATTATCGGTACTGACATATATTTGTCCCGATTGTGCAGTGGCTACTATTTGATTTCCATCATCAGAAATTGTTAAGCCCGTCCAGTTTCTAGTATTTTCTTTAGCAGTCCAATTCGCTCCACTATTCGTACTAGTATAAATTTGGCCTCCTAAAACGGCTGCAACCAATTTTTTACCATCACTAGAAGACGCTACAACATTCCAGTTTCTAGCGGCGTCCCTTGCAGTCCATGATATTCCACTATTGGAACTAGTATATATCTGACCATTTTGTACTAATGCTATTAATTTAGTACCATCACACGAGCTTGCTATATCTATCCATGCTCTGTTATTGGCTGTTGCAGTCCAATTAACTCCAGCATCGGTACTTGTGTATATTTGTCCACCATTTACAACGGCGGCTAATTTCGTGCCATCACTAGAGCTTGCTATATCTTTCCACGCTCTATTGCTTTCTCTTGCGGCCCAAGAACTGCCCCCGTCAATGCTGGTGTATATTTGTCCTCCATCTACAACAGCGGCCAAGTTCATGCCATCACTAGAACTTGCTATGCCAGACCAGTTTCTAGCAGTCTCTCTCGGATACCAAGACGTTCCTCCATCTCCGCTAACGTATATTTTGCCAGAGTTCACTACAGCAGCAATTCTATCGCCAGAATGAGAAACCGCTACACTCTTCCAATTTCTAACGCTTTCTTTAGATACCCAATATTGTCCAGAAATACATGGAATGGGTGTTACGGTTGGTGTGGGCGTAGGAGTAGCTGTTGGAGTGGGCGTGGGTATTATTGGCGTTGGCGTTGGTGTTGGAGTGGGTGTGGGAGTAATTAGTGTTGGCGTTGGAGTGGGTGTTATTGTTGGTGTTGGGGTTATTGTTGGTGTTGGGTTTATTGTTGGTGTTGGGGTTATTGTTGGTGGTATACAAGCAGTAATTTTGCCCCAAGCAAAAGCAGGATAATCACCACCAGAACCATTTCTGTTTATAGTAATACTAGAAAATGTTCCTAGAAAAACTATAATTCCAAAACCTTCTGCTCCTGATACGGTATAGTAATCCGGCATAGATATAGGATTGTTTTTTGAGCTAGCACCACAACCAGGAGTTGCTCTTACTGAATTACAATGAATATAAGCCGGAGCAGACATGCTCAGTGTGTTTATTGTGTCAGATCCGAATGAGTAGCTTAAACTGAAAATAGCCAAAACTGGATTAGTAATAGGTTGAGAGAAAGATACAGTTAGATCTGTCATGCTAGAATAATTTGATGCGTTTCTAATTATCGAGGCCGGTGGTCGATCAGAGCACTGCATTGCAAGATAGCAATTATCACTGTCTGTAAGCACGTTATTATTTAAACTTCCACCAGACGCTGTTGTATAAGAAATTATTGTACTTCCTATTATGTCTTGAGTGCTGTTATATGTTGAGGCCCATGAAATACATTTATCGGTGGGGTTAGGCCCAGGTGTAGGTTTGGGTGTTGGTGCGGGCGTTCTTGTTATTGTTGGAGTCGGAGTTATTGTTGGAGTCGGAGTTGGAGTTATTGTTGGAGTGCCCAAGCCTAATCTAAGTGAATAACTACCAAATTTCTTTTGATCAGGCGATAAATCTGTTTCGCAGATTCCATAAACTCCAATATTTCTTGGTCCAGAATCAAAAAATCTTAGAACACCAGAAGTTGAACGGTCAACATCTTCAAAGTGACATAAAAATACTGTATCACCATCAGAGGCAAAAGCTGTATTGTTTGGACTAAAGTTAGAAGTATATCTTGCAACATTTGATATTCTAATTTCATCAATATATCCGGTGTACATCCAGTCGCGGTGCGGCCATTCTCCGAATACTTCTGAATAGTAACGTCCTATGCCTAATTTTTTATTTATTGTATTAACATTAGATGAATTATTAATGTTTGAGCCAACTTGATTTCCATTAATAAACATTCTGCAAATGCCATTATTTCTAGTTAAGGCTATGTGTTGCCATTGATTTAAAAATAAAGAAACATTAGAGCAATTGCTATCGAAGTCAACTGCCGAATTTGTATTAGTACCAAAGGTTAGATTGGAGCTTTCAGAACATGTGCCTAAAGCTACGCCATTTGATGGTCCGGGCACTTCAAAAACAAATGTTTTCATTGTAGACAAAAACCCAGTCCAAATACTGCCAAATTTTAAAGGGTAAACCCAACACTCCATTGTAAAATCTCCTATTCCAAAATCAAAACCAGCGTCACTATCTGTAGTGACAAACCCTGCTGGGCTATTACCACTTAAGTCATTTAAGTCTAATCCCTTACAGTTATAAGATGATATTGTTGAAAGCATAGCCATAGATAGGCCACCGCCAGCTGATACATATGACCAGTGAGTAAGATTGCCAATTTGAACAGGAGAGCTTCTACTTATGGTTGTTCCATCTCCTACCTCGCCTAGACCGTTATACCCCCATGCCCATAAAGTTTCATCACTTCTTATGGCTAGATTGTCTATATCCCCTGCTGAAATAGATCTCCAAATCTTGTTCCCTATTTTAACTGGGGAGGATTTATTTATTGTAGTTCCATCTCCCAGCAAACCATAAAAATTGTATCCCCAAGCCCACAATGTTCCATCGTTCTTTAGTGCCAAATTATGGTTCTCACCAGATGCAACTTGCTTCCAATCACTAGAATTGCCAATTTGTATCGGAGAATACTTGCTAATTGTGGTGCCATCGCCCAACATGCCTGATTGATTTAATCCCCAAGCCCACAAAGTTCCATCGTCTCTTATGGCTATTCCGTGATACTCGCCAGCAGAAGCACTAACCCAGTAAGAATTACCAATTTTTATTGGAGAAGATTTACTGATAGTTGTTCCATCGCCTAGTTGACCATAAGAGTTGCTTCCCCAAGTCCATAATGTTCCATTGCTTTGTAGACCTATTGTCCAATCTTCCTGGTCATTTATTAGTTGCCAAGTGTTACTTCCAATTTGAATAGGAGATTTTTTAGCAAAGCCCCCGTCAGCAAATGGGCCCTCGCCCCAGCCCCACAGTGTTCCATCATTTTTTGTAGCATAGCTTGTATAATCAACCTTAAAAACTTTCCTCCAGTCATTAGAAGATCCTATTTGTATAGGAGAAGATTTTTTATTGTTCGTTCCATCGCCTAGCTGGCCATAGGAGTTATCACCCCAAGTCCATAATGTGCCATCGCTCTTTACTGCTAAACAGTGATTTTCTCCTGCTCCAATTGAACTCCATAAAGCTGTTCCTATTTTTACAGGAGAAGATTTATCTATGGTTGTTCCATCTCCTACACGACCATCCTGATTAGCTCCCCAAACATATAAAGTTCCCAATGTTGATGGTGGGTCACAGGTTAAAATTAATGTGTCATACGGTGCTCCTCCATTAAATCCAGGTGATTGTGTTTTATTGCTTACATAAGCAGTTGTGGAAATTGTAGCCCCACCAATAACAGCTACAATAGAAACTTGTTCTCCTATCATCCAACCTCTTAATGAGGAACCTGGATGTTGCAAAGAACTTGCTCCTCTAATAGCTTTAAACAAACAAATATTATTAGAATTACATTCAGCATTAGAGTCTAGTCTATTGGTATAGGAAATACTAACGGATGACCAAGTTGATCCTGAACTCATACCCGTTATTGTAGAATCAGCAAAAGTACAACCGCAATTTAAAGGTGCAAATGAATTAAAACAATTATTGTTGGAAATTGGCGTTGGGGTGGGAGTTTTTGTGGGTTTTGGTGTTGGTGTTGGGGTGACCGTTGGGGCTCCAATTATGGTTGGCGTTGGTGTTATAGTTGGTGTTGGTGTTATAGTTGGCGTTGGCGTTATGGTTGGCGTTGGTGTGGGTGTGATTGTTGGTGTTGGCGTTGGTGTTAATTGCACATAAGAAATAGCCGCAGATCCTACGGAGGCGGCATTTATGTTAACCCAAGACTTGCTTTGTCCTATTTGAATTGGAGAAGATTTATTTATTGTGGTCCCATCTCCAAGCTGTCCATAATGGTTTCTGCCCCAAGCCCATAGTGTATTGTCTTTTTTAATAGCCAACATATGGTTGGCGTTCAAGCAACGTGTTGATACAAGCATCCAAGAAAGGTCGCCAATTTGAACAGGAGAGTTTCTAGTTAAAGTGTCACCTATGCCTAATTGTCCATACAGATTATATCCCCAAACCCACAAAGACCCATCATTTCTTATTGCAGCACTACAAAGTGTACCCGCAGATGCTTGCTTCCAGTCAGTAAAACTTCCAACATTGATAGGACTGCTACTATATCCACTATTGGATTGTAGCGTGTGATTCCCCCAGGTCCATAATGTGCCATCATTCTTAATTGCTAGACTATGGAATTCTCCGGTAGATACGCTCCTCCAATTATTGGCAGTTCCTATCTGTATTGGAGATGATTTAGCAATAGTTGTACCATCGCCAAGTTGTCCTGCCCAATTATTTCCCCAGGCCCACAATGTTCCATCATTTCTTATTGCAGTGCTTACTACATTTCCTGTGGATGCATCCATCCAACTATAACTTCCAATTTGTATTGGAGATATTTGGTCCTGTATTGTACCATCTCCTATCTCGCCAATAGAGTTTTGACCCCAGGACCACAATGTGCCATTGTTTTTTATAGCTAAAGCATGAGTATGACAAGAAATAGATTTCCAATCAGAAGATGATCCAAGTTGCACTAGGCTAGAAAAATAATTTCGTAAATAGCCAAAGATTAGTCCTATATTCTGCCCCAATGCCCATAATGTTCCATCTGTTCTTACCGCAAGTATACAACCACCATTTCCTAAGCATATATTTCTCCAAGTAGAAGATCCTATTTGCACTGGAGAAGATTTCAATAGAACGTCACCAGTAACATCTGCTCCCCAAGTAAATAGATATCCTGGAGAAAATGTTGGTAGTGGTGTTGGAGTCGGAGTAAATGTTGGTGCTCCTATTAGTGTAGGAGTTGGTGTAGGAGTTCTGGTTGGTGTTGGAGTTATAGTTGGTGTTGGAGTTATAGTTGGAGTGGGAGTAGGGGTAAGTGAGCAGGTTGAAAAACTAGATCCAGCATAGTATAAATATCTGTTTGGAGAACCCTGTAAGTTGGTATAGTCATTGTCAGAATACCTTCCATTAGTACTTAATATTGTACTTTTTGAATTATTAACTAAGTAAGAAATAGCAGCACTTTGATTAAAATTGGGAGTTGTTTGAGCCAAACAGGCTAAAAGTCCACAAACCTGGGGGCCAGACATACTGGTTCCTGGACATTTCATTAAGTAGTAATTGCTATTTCTAGAATCAGGAAACAAATATTCTTGATTAGCACCGGCATAAGAAATTGTCATCCCAGCCAAACCACAACTCATTATAGAACTACCAGGAGCATAAACTGTAACACCAGGTCCACAGTTGCTAAAATTGGTTTTATAATCATTTGTGTCTGTTGCTCCAACACATATACAGGCAGAACCAGGACTAGATCCTCTATTGTAGTAGTATTGGTATTTTCCATCGACCATAAAGTAATTATTATAGTCGGTACCACCAGGAATATCTATTTTGGTGTAGCTATTTCCAGCACTTCCTACAAGTATAACTCCATCATTTATAGCTTGTTGCACAGAAGCATCTATCGCAGCATTTATGCTTGGTAGGTTAGAAACATAGTAGTTGCCGCTACTACCTCTAATAACCAATCCCATATTTTGTAAATCAACAAAATTCCAGCCATTGGCTGGCTTGTTTGTTGTTGTTCCCCTATAAGTGACGCTAGAAATATTATTTATTAAAATAATTCCTGTGCTATATCCCCAACTATTATTAACTACTGTTGGATTCCTTCTTCCTGTTAAAGGATTAATTGGTTTGTTATTATGAAAAGCTCTGATGTAATCAAAACAAAGATTTTGTTCTCTAACAAATGATATAAAATAAATGTTTGCTTTTTTTGCCCAACCTTGAGTATTACCAGCAGCAGTACCAGAAGTATGAAGTCCATGAAAGTCTTCATTTACATTATTATATGCGGGAGAATAATTATATTGACGGCCACTTGAACTGCCTAAAACTATATTATCATATTGATACCAATTTATAAGATTTACTCTAGTCCCACCCGACCCATCAGCGTTAAGTGCAAACTCAGGGTGATTGGGGTCTATCCAAGCGTCATTTATAACAACATCAACATTTGATCCATCGTTAACCCCAATTATTGTTGCGTAATTATCTCCTGTTGCCTGTATGCTCAGTGTTTCTTTTTTTTGTAGTTCTGGATCATAATTAACAGGAAGTTCGCCGTCAAATATATGTAAACCAGCTTTATAAGGATAATCGCTTTCTTCAACATCTAAAGAAATATCTATTACTCTCTTATCTTTTTTGAGTTTTTCTGCCTCTTCTTCGCTTAGTGTATAATGAACAACTGTACTTGTTGGTCTATTTAAATAAGAGCTACAAGCTCTAGAAGGAATAAAGCCTGTTGAACTTTTTGCATTCATTTCTTTGCAAAATTTTTCTTTATCTTTTAAACTTTTAATTACAATTGTATATTTTTTCATTTTAAGCTCTTCTAATAATTATTAGTTTGAGAAACGCACCGTAATAATCCCCAATTTTTATGATCGCCAGCTATACCAAAAGGTATGTCCCTACCTGGCTGACCACTCTTATTATAATTCAAACATTGTAAATTAGTTGGATTGGGAGTTGGTGTTGGTGTTGGTGTTGGTGTTCTAGTTGGAGTAGATGTTGGAGTAGGTGTTGGCGTTGGTGTTCTTGTTGGTGTAGATGTGGGGGTAACCGTTGGCCCGCCAAATATTGTGGGTGTTGGCGTAACTGTTGGCGTTGGAGTTGGAGTTTTTGTGGGGGTGGGTGTAGGAGTTGGAGTTATTGTTGGAGTTGGAGTTATTGTTGGAGTTGGAGCTATTGTTGGAGTTGGAGTTGGCGTTATTGTTCTAGTTGGCGTAGGAGTAGGTGTTCTTGTTATTGTAGGAGTAGGAGTAAAAGTCGGTCCACCAATTGGTGTTGGTGTTGGAGTTCTAGTTATTGTTGGTGTAGGAGTAGGCGTAAATGTTGGCCCGCCAGTTGGCGTTGGTGTTGGTGTTGTTGTTGGAGTTGGAGTGGGCGTTCTTGTTATTGTTGGCGTAGGAGTGGGCGTAAATGTAGGCCCGTTAATTGGCGTTGACGTTGGAGTAGCCGTTGGCTGTGAAAGTAAGGCCATTGATAGACCACCGCCAGCCGATATATAAGACCAACCAGCAAGATCGCCAACTTGAACAGGAGAGTTTATAGCATCTGTTAATCCATTCCCAACTTCTCCAAAAACATTGTATCCCCAAGCCCATAATGTATTATCATCTCTTATTGCAAGATTGCTAGTATCGCCCGCTGAAACGAGTTTCCACAAAGAATCTCCTATTAGAACAGGAGCATATGCGGCTCCTCGATAATCTCCAATTCCTAGTTGACCATAGAGATTTTGTCCCCATCCATATAAGAAACCATCATTTGTTAATGCAAAACTATGGTTTTTGCCGGATACAACTTGCTTCCAGTTATTGGAACTACCGATTTGAACGGGAGAAGATTTATTGACAAGATTTCCAATACCTAGCTTGCCCCAACCATTATGTCCCCATGCCCATAATGTTCCATCACTTCTTATTGCTACACCGTGCGCATCCCCAGCAGAAGCACTCTTCCAATAAGAACTACCAATTTTTATTGGAGATAGTTTATCTGTAGTTGTTCCGTCGCCTAATTGGCCATAAGAATTACTTCCCCAAGTCCATAATGTTCCATCGCTTTGCAAGCCTATTGTCCAATTTTCTTGATTGTTTATTAAATACCAAGTCGCATCACCAATTCGTACAGGAGATTTTTTAGCAAATTTTCTATCAGCAAATGGTCCTTTCCCCCAGCCCCATAACGTTCCATCATTTTTTGTAGCATAACTTGTAGAACCAACTTTAAAAACTTTTCTCCAGTTGCTAAAAGATCCTATCTGTATAGGAGAAGATTTGGGTATTATTATTCCATTTCCTAATTGAGCATATCTGTTGCCGCCCCAACTCCATAATGTTCCATTGCTCTTTATTGCCAAGCAATGGTTTCCTCCTGCTTCAATTGAACTCCATAAAGATGTTCCTATTTTTATAGGAGAAGATTTATCTATGATTGTTCCATCTCCTACACGACCATCCTGATTAGCTCCCCAAACATATAAAGTTCCTAATATTGGTGTTGGAGTAGGAAAATAAAAAGGAGTAGGAGTAGGCGTAGGAGTAGGAGTAGGCGTAGGAGTAGGAGTAGGCTCTATAACGGGATATCCTGATATTGCAAGGGGTTCTCCATCAACACCACCGTAAACCCCCTTACAGTACTTAATATTTGTAACTTTAGTGGGAGAGTATATTTCCAACAGCTGTCCATTAGATACTCCTACAAATCCCCATTGATAAAGTTCTCTATTAGAATTAATTGCATAAGATGAGGAGAATCCTGCTGATAAACTTATCCAATTATTGTTAGATCCAATTTTAGTTGGAACATACTTTGCTCCATTATCTCCAATATTATCGCCTAATCCTAATTGACCATAATTATTGACTCCCCAAGCATAAAGTTCACCAGAAGAATTTATGGCTAAAGTATGAGTCATACCACACACAACACTAGTCCAATTGTTATTACTGCCAACCTTGGTAGGAACTCCATATACGAAGCCGCCGTAAGGTGGTATTCCTTGTCCTAAAACACCATTGCTGCTATTGCCCCATGAATAAAGCTCTCCAGCAGAATTTATACCCAAAGAAAAAACCCAGCCAGCTGCTATAGTATACCAAGTATCGTTATTGACTTTTGTTGGAGTTTCTACTGGCGGTGAAAAAACACTCCCAAAACCAAGTTGACATTGATAATTATTTCCCCAACCATAAAGTTCTCCAAGAGAATTAATAGCAAAAGAAAAATCATACCCACAAAAAACTTTTGTCCAATTATTGCTATTGCCAACTTTAGTAGGAATATACACATCACTACCGTAGGATCCTAATCCTAATTGACCATAATTATTAAGCCCCCAAGTATAAAGTTCGCCGGAAGAATTTATCGCTAAACAGTGACCGTGTCCACAAGCTATGTCTACCCAAGTATCATTATTTACTTTTGTTAGGGATCCCTGTTCTGGTAGATCGGTATCTCCTAGACCTAGTTGGCCGTGATTGTTCTTTCCCCATGAATAAAGCTCGCCAAGATAATTTATTGCCAAAGCATGCCCTGAAAAATCAAACTCTCCCCCATAACTAGCTCCTGCGCTACTTGCCTTTATCCAATTATTGTTACTTCCAATTTGAGAGAAAAAATCATTTATTCTATAGCATAAATATCCTCCATTTGGAACTATTGTAGGAGTTGGTGTAAATGTTGGAGCTCCTATTAAGGTTGGAGTGGGTGTTGGTGTTGATGTTGGAGTAGGTGTGGGTGTTATTGTTGGAGTTGGTGTTGGAGTTGATGTTGAAGTAGGTGTAGGTGTTGTTGTTGGTGTTCTTGTTGGAGTAGGTGTTATTGTTGGTGTTGGTGTTATTGTTGGAGTAGGTGTTATTGTTGGAGTAGGTGTTATTGTTGGTGTTGGTGTTGGTGTAAATGTTGGACCACCAATTGGAGTAGACGTTGGTG
>Ga0207954_1000601_pt1 | contig 12359 bp, 7 predicted proteins | sample CryBogmetaGMA0M_FD_184547 | JGI IMG/M metagenome (GOLD analysis project Ga0207954, IMG submission 184547) | Freshwater microbial communities from Crystal Bog, Wisconsin, USA - MA0M (SPAdes) | ecosystem: Environmental > Aquatic > Freshwater > Lake | place: Crystal Bog, Wisconsin, USA | collected... | reverse complement strand
TCACGGCGGTGTCGTCGTGGCCGGTCGTTCCCCTGTTTTCGCCCCCTTGGGCGTCCCGGAGGCGGAGCAGGTCGGCAAGGCCAAGGCCCCCAAGGCCGAGCAGGCCGGTGGTCAGCGCGGCACGCCGGTGGACCCGACGAGGGGAGCCGACCGAGTAACCGCCCAGTGGCCGTATCGGCACCGGCCCGGCACACGTGGAAGGGAGGCGGGGGGCGGGCGCAGCATCGGCCATTTCGGTTCCTCCTCAAAGACCCACCGAGTATAGCACCGGGGGCCGGAGACAGGGCCATCCCGGAACGGGCGTGGACCGCGAAATGGAAGCGGTTTTCTGGACGCTCTCGCCACGCATCGATAAGCTCAAGGTGAGGGGGCGAAGTTGCTTGCGTCCAGAGGCTTCCGCTCCCCTCTTCCAGCCCGTCGGTTTCCTTCCGAAGTGAATACCATGCGCACCCTCAGTCCGGTCGTTCGGACCTTGCTCTTTGTCGCTCTGGTGGCGTTGCTTGTCGGCCCGCTGCCCGCCAGCGCCCAGACGACCAAGGGGCCGTCCACGAAATCGACGGGGCCGAAGTCGGCGCCGCGATCGCCTCCCGCCGCCGACGGGGCCCGCAAGGGGAGTGGTGACTCCGCCAAGGGGGCGCGTGCCGCGTCGCCAAAGGGGACGGCAGCAACGGGGGAGGCAAAAGACGCTGATGAGCAGGCCGCTGCCGAGGGTGAAGCCCCGCTCGGTCCGCTCGAGCAACTCGAGGCCGATGCGCAGTCGTGCCGCACCGCTGCCGAAGCGGTGCAGGTCTACAAGATTTTTCTTGCCAATCCGAAGGTTCCCGCCGATGTGCGCAAGGCGGCCGAGAAGAAGCTTGCCCAGTGGCTGGTGATGGAGGAGGGGAAGCAACGCCGCCTCGGGAAGAGGTGGGTCTCCGAAGAGGAGTATGAAGGCATCTCCAAGAAGGCCGACCAGATGGTCCGCCACAGCTACCAACTCTTCAAACTCGGCAACCGCGATCTTGCCAAGAAGGAACTGATCTCCGCCAGCCGGCTCAATCCCGAGAGCGGTCGGGCCGACTTCGTGATGGGCTTCATCTATTCGATCGTCGCCGACAACGATCTCAAGGCCGTGGTTCACTTCTCGGAAGTGGTGAAGCGCGAACCAAACAACGCCTATGCCTACAACAACCTTGCCGTCAGCGAGGTGTTCCTGAAGCGATACGCCGCGGCGGCGAAGCATTTCCGTCGTGCCCTCGAGATCATGCCCGATCTCCAACCGGTGGCCGACAACATCGCCGTGGCGATCGGCATGGACGGCATGGTGCGGCAGCGGCAGATCCCCGACGATCAGGCGAATGAGTTCAACGACCTCTACCGCAAGGCGCTCTACGAACTCCACCTCCTCCCCCTCGACCAGAGCCGGGCTGCCGAGACGGCACAGAATGGCCAACAAGGGAACGGTTCCGGTGGCCCCGGCGGGCCGAGCGGGCCGGGAGGTCCACGCGGCCCCGGCTCCATGGGAGGGCCTGGATCGCCCGGAGTGCCGGGTTCGCCGGCGGGGCCGGGCGGCCCCGGCGGGGCTGGCGGCCCGGGTGGCCAGCAGAACAGCCGCCCGATGTTTGCCTACCGCGTCTTCGGGCCTTCGGGCCGGTCGATCGGAGGCGCTCAGGGGGAGCAGGGGATCCAGTCGATGTTCGACGAGCCGGATCAGGTCGTCGTCAGCATCGCCAATGGCACCGGCTTCGTCATCGCCCCGGGGTATGTGCTCACCAACCACCATGTCATCGAGGGGGCGACCGACATCACGATTCTCGATCCGAAGAATCGCGACAAGCAACTCCTCGCCACGCTCGTGGCAGAGTCGGAGAATCCCGACCTCGCGCTGCTGAGGGTCGAAGGGCTCGAGACCGAGCCGATGCCGCTGGCCGAGACAATGCCGAAGCGCGGCACCGAAATCATGGTCCTCGGCTATCCCGGTGGCTCGGCGCTCGGCCTGGAACTCAAAAGCACGCGGGGGCCGGTCACCTCCGCATCCGATCCGAAGCTCGAAGGGGGCGCGTTCCTCTTCGACGCCAACGTCAATCCTGGCAATAGCGGTGGGCCGATCATCAACCAGTCGGGGCGGGTCGTTGGCGTCGTCGTGGCGATCGTGCGGACGAGCATGATCGGCTCGGCCTACTCCGTCGGGATCCCGATGGAGCGAGTCTGGCCGTTCCTCGAAGAGCACCTCCCCGAGGTCGAACCGGCGACCGAGGAGATAGGCGAGGAGAAGTGGGTCGACATCGACGAGCGCCTCGGCGCCTCGACCGTGTTCATCACCGCGAAGCTCAAGCGCGGCGGCAAGAAGAAGGAAGAATCGAAGCCGGGGGATGACTTCGCTCAGGGGGGGAATCAGGGTGGCAACGGTCCTCCCGCCGGAGCCCCTCCTGGCTACGGCCCACCGGGCGGAACTCCCGGCGCGCCAGGCGGGCCTCCAGGCTACGGTCCGCCGGGCGGTCTTGCGGGCCCACCTCCTGGGTTTGGCCCACCGGGCGGAACTCCCGGCGCGCCGGGTGCTCCAGGCTCGCCTCCTGGCTATGGTCCACCGGGCTACGGCCCTCCGGGCGGGACTCCCGGCGCACCGAGTGCTCCAGGCTCGCCCCCTGGCTACGGCCCTCCGGGTGGGACTCCTGGCGTACCGGGCGCTCCAGGCTCGCCCCCTGGCTACGGTCCTCCGGGTGGGACTCCTGGCGCACCGGGCGCTCCAGGCTCGCCCCCTGGCTACGGTCCTCCAGGTGGGACTCCTGGCGCACCGGGCGCTCCAGGCTCGCCTCCTGGCTACGGTCCTCCGGGCGGGACTCCTGGCGCACCGGGCGCTCCAGGCTCGCCTCCTGGCTACGGTCCTCCGGGCGGGACTCCTGGCGCACCGGGCGCTCCAGGCTCGCCCCCTGGCTACGGTCCTCCAGGTGGGACTCCCGGCGCACCGGGCGCTCCAGGCTCGCCCCCTGGCTACGGTCCTCCAGGTGGGACTCCCGGCGCACCGGGCGCTCCAGGCTCGCCCCCTGGCTACGGTCCTCCAGGTGGGACTCCTGGCGCACCGGGCGCTCCAGGCTCGCCCCCTGGCTACGGTCCTCCGGGTGGAACTCCTGGCGCACCGGGCGCTCCAGGCTCGCCCCCTGGCTACGGCCCTCCAGGCGGGACTCCCGGCGCACCTCCGGGTGCGCCGCCGGCCCCTGCTCCGGCCCCCGCCGGTCCGGGCGACCCGCCGCCGGCCGAGCCGATCTGACTCGACGGCCGTCGAGCTTCTGGCTCCTGTTGAACGAGAGAAGCACGCGTCTGTCCGGCGCGTGCTTTTTTCGTTTGCGTCGCCGCACATCGCCGATCAGGCGAGGACTTCGCGGATCACCTTGCCGTGAACGTCTGTCAGGCGCCGATCGATGCCGTTGTGGCGAAACGAGAGCCGGTGGTGATCGAGGCCGAGGAGGTGGAGGATCGTGGCGTTGAAGTCGTAGAGCGGATGGATGTCGCTGACGGCCTTCACGCCGAGCTCGTCGGTAGCGCCGTGGCTCACCCCTCGCTTCACGCCGGCGCCGGTCAGCCAGCAGGTGAAGCCGTCGGGGTTGTGATCGCGCCCCTTGGCTCCCTTCTGGAAGAAGGGCATGCGGCCAAACTCGGTGCACCAGACGACGAGCGTGTCATCGAGCATGCCGCGGGCCCGGAGATCGCGGATGAGCGCCGCTGCGGGCTGATCGAGGATCGAGGCATGGCGGTCGTACTGCTCGCGGAGCTTCGAGTGGCCGTCCCAGTTGAGTTCGCCGCCGCTGGCATAGGCCCCGTTGAAGAGCTGCACGAACCGCACCCCCTTTTCGAGAAGGCGGCGGGCGAGGATGCAGTTGCGCGCGAAGGCCGCCTTCAACGGGTTTGATTCGTCGTCGGCTCCGTAGGCTCGCAGCGTCGCGGTGGTCTCGGTGGAGAGATCGGCTACGCCCGGCACGGCGAGTTGCATCCGTGCGGCCAGTTCGTAGCTCGCGATCCGGGCAGCCAGCGCGCCGTCGGCCGGAGTCTCGGCAAGCCGGCGCTTCTGCCACCGGGCCAGCGCCGCACGCGTCGCCGCATCGGCGCCGGCTGACACCGAGGCAGGAGGCGCGAGGTGGCGGACGGGGGCCGAGGCGGAGAGCGTCGTCCCCTGAAACTCGGCGGGGAGAAAGCCCGGGCCCCAGTTGTTGCCGCTGGCCTGCGGGATCCCGCGCGGGTCGGGGATGGCGACGAAGGCGGGGAGATCGGCGCATTCGCTCCCCAGGGCGTAGGTCGTCCAGGCACCGAGGCTGGGGAAGCCGTCGGCGGCAAAGCCGGTGGAGAGGAAGTTTTCGGCGGGCCCGTGGGTGTTTGTCCGGCTGGTGAGCGAATGGACGAAGGCGATCTCGTCGGTGAGGCCGGCGAGATGGGGGATCATCTCCGACACCATCTTCCCCGTCTGGCCGCGTGGCTTGAAGTCGTATTGCGGCCGGGCGAGATTCCCGGCCGGCCCCTGGAAGGTCACCGCCGGTCCGCCGGGGAGCGGCTTGTCGTCGTACTTCACAAGCTCCGGCTTCCAGTCCCAGGTCTCGAGTTGGCTGACGGCGCCGGCGCAGAAGATCACGACGAGGCGCTTCGCCTTGGCTGGAAAATGGGGAGACCTTGGCGCGTAGGGATCGGAGGGATCGATCACCGGTGTGATCGGGCCGCTCTCCGCGACAGGGCCATCCCCGGCGAGACCGTCGCCGGCGAGGAGATCGAGCAGCGCCATGCCGCCGGCCGCCGTGGCGGCGTGGCTTAGGAACCCGCGCCGATCGAGGAGGCTCGCACCGGCAGCGGAGAGTCGCAGGAAGGAATCCATGGTGAGACCTGGTGGCGGGGCAGTCAGGGGAGGGTAACGAAGTCGTCGGTATTGAGGAGGAGGCGACAGAGGGCCACGAGGGAGTGATCGCGGATCAGCGCGACGGCGTCGGCAAGTTCCTCTTCTGTCGGCTCGCGCCCGAGCGCGAGTCGCACCGCTTGAGTCGCCTGGCGTTCGATTCTGTCGCCGTCCCCGGTCGCCGTGTCCCGCTCGACGCGCGCGGCAAAGGCCTCGGCGACCTGGATCGTGAACGGGCTGTTGATGAGGTTGAGGGCCTGGATCGGCGTCGTCGACTGGCGGCGGCGGGCCATCGTCTGGCCGGCGTCGGGGCAGTCGAAGGCGCCAAACACGCTCTCCTTCTCCATCCGCACCTTGTGGGCGTAGATCATCCGCTTGAGCCCGTCACCGGAAAACGTCTCTACCGGCGGGAAGCCGTCGAGGCCGCCGCGCGAACGAAAGAGATCGAACCCTCGGCCCCCCATCGATGGGTCGAGAAGTCCGCTCACGGCGAGCATCGAATCGCGGATCCCCTCCGCCTCGAGGCGGCGCGATGGATAGCGCCACAGCAGCCGGTTGCCCGAGTCCTTGGCGAGCCCCTCGGCCGTGGCCGCGTGCCCCTGGGCATAGGTGGAGGAGAGGACGATTTGCTTGTGGATCGCTTTGAGCGACCAGCCGCCCGCGACAAGCTCCGCGGCGAGCCAGTCGAGCAGTTCCGGATGGCTCGGGGAGGCGCCCGATCGGCCGAAGTCGCTCGATGTCTCGACAAGGCCGGTGCCGAAGTGCCACTGCCACACCCGGTTGGCGATCACGCGCGCGGAGAGCGGATTGGCCGGGTGGACGATCCAGTCGGCAAGCCCCATCCGCCGGGCCTGCTCGGGGGCATCGGTGGAAAGGGCAAACGGCGGAAGCCTGTCATCGAAGGCCAGCGGCGAGCGTGGGCCGACTTCATCGCCAGGCTGCTCAGGGTCGCCGCGGTGGAGCACGCGCGCGGGCTCCGGGGCAGAGAATCGCCCGGCAAAGACGGTCAGTCCCCGGTCGAGCTCGGCGATCCGGGCGGTGAGCTTCGCCTTCTCGGCGTCGATTCTGGCCAGCGCCCCGCGATCCTCCTCCGTGAGCCCATCGGCGGGGGCGGAGCCGGCGGCCGGGGCCGGCGCGGCGGTGTCAAAGGTCTGGCGGTCGGAGGCATCGGCCACCTGCTCGAGGGGCGCGTCGGCCCCGTCGGCCAGTTCGATCCGGTATTGGATGGCCGTTCGATCGGCGTAGACGCCCTTCCGGTCGCGGGCCCAGACGATCCGGTCGACCATCGCCGGAGCCGCGAATCCGATCTCCACCCAGCCGCTGCCGGTCGTGTTCGACATCCAGCTGCGTTCGTTCCCCTCGAGGCCGTCGTGAACGAAGGGGAGCTCGTGGCGACCGGGGGCGACGTTGTCGCCCGAGGAAATGACGGTGGCCCCGGCGGAGGCGAGTGCGACGTTACGGCCGAGCGTGTCGTAGACCTCGAGCTCGTCGATGCAGGGCTCGAGGCTGTTGGTGGCGAGGATCGTGAACCGGACTCGCGTGGCCTGGCGGGGAACGATCCGATCGACGTTGAGCCGCGGCGACACGGCTGCCCGCGGCGAACCGTTGCCGACGAGCGGTGCCCGCGCCGTCCTTGCCGCGTCGAGCGCCGCAAGCGACGAGCGGTGGGTGGCGATCTCGGCGCGGCGGGCGTCGGCCGCGGCGGAGCCGAGCTCGCGGTCTTCGTAAGTGACGCCGGTGAACACCGCCTGAAGGGCGTGGTAATCACGGAGCGAGAGCGGATCGAACTTGTGGTCGTGGCAGCGCGCGCAGCCGATCGAGAGGCCGAGAAAACTCTCGCCGGTGTTGATGAGGATGTCGTTGAGCGCATCCTGCCGGGCGAGCCGTTTCGAGGCGTCGTCGGCGCCGATCTGGCCGGGAAGGAGGACGGCGGCGGTGACGAGGAACCCGGTGGCAGCGTCGTCCCGGTCGGCATCGCCGGCGAGCTGGCGGCGGACGAACGTGTCGTAGGGCATGTCGGCGTTGAAGGCCGCCACGACCCAGTCGCGATAGGGCCAGGCGTTGGCCCGTTCGGTGTTGACCTCGTAGCCGTGGGTGTCGGCGTAGCGGACGACATCGAGCCAGTGCTGCGCCATCCGCTCGCCGTGCCGCGGCGAGGTGAGGAGCCGATCGACGACGCGCTCGTGGCCGCCCGGGGCCTCGTCGGCGAGGAAGGCGTCGATCTCATCCGGAGTGGGTGGGAGCCCTGTGAGATCGAGCGTCACTCGCCTCAGCCACTGGGCCCGGTCAGCTTCGGGCGACGGGAAAAGCCCCTCGGCTTCGAGCCGGGCGAGGATGAAGCGATCGATGTCGTTTCGTGGCCAGGTTGTGTCGCGCACCGCCGGAGGGGCGGGACGCTGAATCGCACGGAAGGCCCAGTGATCGCGCCTGTCGACGAGGCTTGCCCGGTCGATGCCTTCGGGCCACAGGGCCCCGGCATCGATCCACGCAGCGAGAGTCGTGATTTCGTTTTGTGAGAGCGGCGGCACGTTCGCATCGGCCGGCGGCATCTGCATCTCCGGCTCATCGCCGCGCGCGAAGCGCACAAGCGGGCTCTCCGCCGCCTTCCCCGGCACGATCGCCACGCCATGGCCGTCGCCGCCGCGGAAGGCCTCGGTACGGATGTCAAGCCGCAGCCCGCTCTTCGCCGCCTCGCCTGAGTGGCATCCGAGGCACGACCGCTCGAGGAGGGGGCGAATGTCGCGGACAAAGTCGGGGGTGTCGGCGCCAAGGGCCAGGCACGATGCCGTGAGAGAGATCGCGGCGGCCGCGGCCAGAGCGCTGAAACGGCGGTGTGGAGGAGGGGATGGCACGTGCAGAAATCCCGTTCTCTGGGGGAGTCAGCGGCGCCGGGCGGGGCGGCAGCCGAGCTTGTCGAGGATCGCCTCGGTGGCGTCGTGGGCTTCGGCGACCCACGCGACGATTTTTTCAGGCTCTGGCGAAAACTCGAGCTCGATGCTCACCGTGCCGTCGTACCCGGTGTCGCGGATCGCCGCCAAAAAATCGGAAATCGGCGTCACGCCGCGGCCGGGAGGAAGATCGCCATGAACCTTCCCGTCGCAGTCGCTCACATGGACATGCTCGATCCGGCCGGCGAGTCTCGCGACCTCTGCCGGCTTGGTGTGGACGAGATCGAGGTGGGAGATGTCGCAGTTGGCCATCACCGTTTCGGGCAGGCCGACGTCGTCGAGGAAGGCGAGCATCGTCTCGATCGAGTTGACGAGCGAGAGCTTGAAGGGCTCAAGCTCGATGGCGATCCGAACGCCCCGGTCGGCGGCGTAGGCCCCGAGCTGGCGGACGGCGTCGACACCGAGCCTCCACTGCTCGGCCGGCGGGATCACCTCCTGCTGCCAGACATATTCCCCGAGGACGAGGAGCAGATTGCGGCAGCCGTAGTCGGCGGCGAGATCGAGGTGGGCCCGGCAGCGGTCGAGGTGGAAGCGACGCACCGGGGGGCTGAAGTCGATGAGGCCGAGGGCGACGCAGCACAGGCTCACGATCGGGAGATCGAGCTCGCGGCAGGTGTCGGCGATCAGTCGGCGCTCGGCCGCGGTCATGTCGAGCGGGTCGGCGAGGAGGTCGACCGAGTCGAAGCCGAGCCGCTTCGTTTGCTCGAGGCCGAAGCGTGTCCCCTTGCCGGCCTGGGCAAAGGCCGAGTTGATCAGTCCGAGACGCAAAGGAGAACTCCCGCTGGGAAAGGGAATGGCGATCGCAGCCCCGCCGGGCCCCCCACGCATCGTGGAACAAGCCCGCTGGTACCCGTTTTCGACCCCTTGATAGAGTATCACGCGGCGGGGGGCTTATTGGAGGTCGATCGGACGCTCGAGCGTCTTGGTCGGCGTCTCCTCGCGAAACCGTCCGACCTGCCGTCCCGCCTACCCTTCCACCCACCATTCCACGTCCTCGAGGCTTGCCATGCGTTCCCCCCGTCGTGCCCCTCTCTCCCGCCGTTCGCTCCTCAAAGGCGGCCTCTCGGCCGGCATCGCCGTGGGGATGTCGGCCGCGTCATGGTCGCGGGCCTATGGGGCCAATGAAAAAGTCCGCATCGCCTCGATCGGTTGCGGCGGCAAGGGCTGGAGCGATTTGCTCGACACCGCCGCCTCGGAATGGGCCCAGGTGACGGGGCTATGCGACATCGACGACTCGATGCCCCACCTGGGGCAGGCGGCTGAAAAGTTCCCTGAGGCGGAGCGGTTTACCGATTGGCGGCGGCTCCTCGACAAGCCGCAGCTTTTCGATGCCGTGATCGTCTCCACCCCCGATCACATGCATGCCAGCCCCAGCCTGGCGGTGATGCATCTCGGCAAGCATGTCCAGTGCCAAAAGCCACTGACGCACACCGTCTTCGAGGCCCGGCAGATGCGCGAGGCGGCCGAGCGATTCAAGGTCGTCACGCAGATGGGGAATCAGATCCAGTCGCATCCCGCCTATCGAACGGCCGTCAAGCTCGTCCATGACGGCGCGATCGGGAAGGTGAAGGAAGTTCACGCCTGGCAGCCGGGAGCGATGGGGTGGCGGAAGGTCGATGATCGCCCCGAGGGCACGGCCGACGTCCCCCCAACCGTCCATTGGGACGAGTGGCTCGGCGTCGCCCCTTCGCGCCCCTACCTCCCCGAGATCTACCATCCCTTCAACTGGCGCGCCTGGCAGGACTTCTCCAACGGCCAGCTCGGCGACTTCGGCTGCCATATCCTCGATCCGGTCTTCATGGCCCTCGAGCTCACCGCGCCGCGGACGGTGCAGGCCTCGGCCCCGGGAGTCAACCGCGAAGTCTGGGCCCTGAAGTCACTTGTCAGCTGGGAGTTTCCCGGCACGAAGCGGACGGCAGGCCCGACGGTGAAGGTCCACTGGTACGACGGCGAGGGGCATGTGCCGACGCACGAGCGCCTGGGACTGGCCGCCGATGTCGTCCTCCCCGGCAGTGGCTCGGCGATCATCGGCACCGAGGGAACGCTCCTCGTGCCGCATGTCGAGATGCCGCGGCTGGCCCCGACGGAAAAGTTTGCGAGCTTCGAGATCCCGGTCCAGGAAGCGCGCAATCACTACACCTCCTGGATCGACGCAATCCGTGGCACCGATCAGACGACGAGCCACTTTGGCTATTCAGCGCCGCTCACCGAGACGGTTCTGCTGGGAACGATCGCGATCCGCCATCCCGACACGCTCCTCACCTGGAACGCCCCCGGCTTCGTCCTCTCGGGCGTGCCCCACGCGGCGGAGCTCCTCACGAAGCCCTACCGCGGCGGCTGGATGCCGGCGTGGGTGTGACGGGGGGCGGGGGAGACCGCGGCTACGTGGCGAAGCAGACCAGCCGGTGAAACCCATCGGCGTCGGCGAATCGCTCCTCGGCAGGCTTCGTGAAGCCAGCTTCGTGAGCGAGTTGGAAAATCGTCGCCGTTGTCTCGGGGAAGTCATGCTCCCGCACATGGCGGCAGGTGTTTTCGAGCGTCTCGCCCACGAGTCCCCATCGCGTAGCGATCAGCTCGGTGTAAGCGGAGACAAACCCGTCGCGGGTCTCTGCCGGTCGGCGGAAGAGGTCGTAGAACACGAGCGACCCGCCCGGTGCCAGCGCTTCCCGACAGCCGGTGAAGAACCGACGCTTCTCGTCGAAGGAAAGATGGTGGACGACGAACCCGGCGACTATCAGGTCCGGTCGGGGGCGGGCGGACGCCGCGACGGTGGTCAGAGAGTCGAGCAGATCGGTTTCGAGAAGCTCGACCTCGAAGGGCGCGGCGGCAAGCTGCCGGCGGGCCGCCTGCAAGGCTGCGGCCGAGGCGTCGACGCCGGTGTATTGGGCAAGCGCGGTGCCAGCGAAGGTGGGAGGAATGGACGTCGCGTCGCCGCAGCCGAGGTCGAGGAGGGAAAAACGTCGGGGATGGTAGGCCTCAACGAAGGCATGAATCCCTGCGTAGATCTCCCTGTGCCGCATGAAGTCGCGGTCGATGATCGACTTGTAGACCTGCCACTGCGCGAAGATCGCGGTGGCCCCCGCGACATCCTGGCCGCCGTCGCGCCCGTCGGGGCCGATTGGGGAAGGTGTAGCTGTCATGGCTGAGCCTTAAAACGTGGCGCTGTAGGTCGGCTCTCGATCCATGGAACGGGCTCCCTCGTCAGGCTCTGATCTCGGCGACGATCTCGGCGATGCGGGTTTTTTGATCGGCATTGAGCTGTTCAAACCACCCAGCGGACCCATCGCCGCAGATCCCGAGTGCCGCCAGCGCCGCCTTCACGCCCACGATCACGCGCCCCGGCTCCGTGCTCACATCATAGAGCCTGCCGAGGGCGAGCACCTTCTGCTGGAGGCCCGCAGCCCGGGCCTCATCGCCGCGCTCGAGTGCGGCTTGAAGGTCGACGAACAGGCGGGGGCTGACGTTCGCCCCGCCGCAGACGCCACCGTGGCCACCGAGGGCATGGGCCTGAGGAAGCATCTGTTCCGGGCCGATCAAGAGCGACCAGTCGTGACGGACTTCGCGGACGACTTTCGAGTAGCCGGCAAACGTCTCCAGATCGCCGCCAGAATCCTTGAGACCGACGATTCCATTGAGGTCTGCCAGACGGCGGACGAGGTCCGCCCCGAGGACCACCTTCACCATCTCCGGCATGTTGTAAAGAAGGAGCGGCAGCGGGAGGCCCGCCACGAGCGCTCGGCACCAACGCTCGAGTGGCTCCTGAGCAGCCGGAAAATAATAAGGAGGGGCGGCGACGACGGCTGCCGCGCCGCTCTCAGCTGAAAACCGAGCAAGCGCCAGGCTGTCGGCAAGGACGGTGTCGCTGATCCCGACGAGCACCGGCACGCGGCCGGCGACTTGCTTGATGGTGCGCTCGACGACGGCGCGTCGGACTGTCGCGGGGAGCGCCGGGCCTTCGCCAGTGGTGCCGAGGACGAAGAGGCCGTGGACTCCGCCGGCGAGGACATGCTCGATCAGCCGCTCGAGACCGGCGACATCGAGCGTGTCGCGATCGACGAGCGGCGTGGCCAGCGGAGGGATGATGCCGTGGAAGCGGGGGAGCGAGGTGGTCATGGTGGGGTCGCGAGGAACTAGGTGAAACAGGCGAAAGCGGTCGTGGAGAGCGGTCAGTCGATGACGGGAGCGGAGGGGCGGCGGGCGAGCAGGTAGGCACCGAAGAGGAGCGCGGCACAGACGAGATAGACGAGGCCGCCGGCGGCGATCGCCCGGCTCATCGCGTCGACTTCGCCCGCCTTGCCGGCGGCATGCGTCGCCCAGCCGACGAACACCGGCCCGAGCGCCCCGCCCCCCCAGCCGACGGTATTCATGATCCCGGCGAGGCTGGCCCGTGCCTGTGGCTCCACTGAATCGAAGAGCGAGGCGAAGATCCCCGAGTCGTAGCAGCCCTTGCAGAGGCCGAAGGCGGTCATCGCGGCGATCAGCACGGGCGTCGTCGAGCAGAGGCCGACGGTGGCGACGAAGCCGGCGCCGGCGAGAAGTCCGGCAGCCTGGACGAG
>Ga0207954_1000599_pt1 | contig 12386 bp, 9 predicted proteins | sample CryBogmetaGMA0M_FD_184547 | JGI IMG/M metagenome (GOLD analysis project Ga0207954, IMG submission 184547) | Freshwater microbial communities from Crystal Bog, Wisconsin, USA - MA0M (SPAdes) | ecosystem: Environmental > Aquatic > Freshwater > Lake | place: Crystal Bog, Wisconsin, USA | collected... | reverse complement strand
GACGGCCCCAGCGAACACGGGCAGGAAGCCCGTGGTTCGCGTGAATTCAGAACGTCAGGCTGTCCTCGGCGAACACATCGCGGCTCTCGTAGGCGTGAAAGCATCGCGCGATCTTCTGCGAGAGCATCTGGAGAAACATGCCGCGAAACTCCCCCTCCGAGCGGTCGGTGGCCGGGATCGCGGAGTTAGCCGGGAAGGCGAAGTCGTCGATTCGCTTGTCGAACAGCACCTTCTTCGTCGCCACCTCGAACACCCGCACGTGGGCGGTGGCACGGCCGCGGTAGAGCGTCGAGCCCTCGTGGAGCCGAAACTCCTCGAGATCGATGCCCACGACGAGATCGGCATCGAGCGATTTTCCGAGCGTCGGGTAGTCCACCCACGAGTTTTCGTCGATCCACCGCGCCACTTCCTGCTGGGTGATGAGTCGGGCTCGGCGGACCTTGCTCTCGACCTGGGAGCCGACCAGCGACGCCAGCTCGCGGGCCGAGCCTGCGTCGGTGAACTCCAGTTCCACGATCGGTCGGCAGACGATGGCGACATGCTTGCCCTTGAGGCCGTTGAACTCCGCCGGCACGTCGGCCGGCTGCAGGAGGTAGGCCGCGGTGAACAGCGTCGAGCAGCCGCAGGCGGTCGGCAGCAGGACCGCGACGGCGACGGCTGCCAGGCGGAACGAACGGGCCGCAGGGGCGAGCATGGGGGTATCCTCGGTGGTGGGGCCGGCTTTCGACCTTCAGGGCGGGGAGCGTAGTACTGCCCCGCGGGTCGCTCAATCCCGCTTCCGGGCTGGACGTCTGGCAGAATGGGCAAACGACGAACCATGGACACGGCATTCCAGACCGGTGACGGGCATCGCGCGGCGGAGCCTGCGGCGGCGGTGGAGGCCTTCGTCGCGGCCGTGGCCGCCGCGCTGCCGGCGGCCGGTTTCTGGACGATGCCAGTGCTGGCCGCCGTCTCGGGCGGCGCCGACAGCGTGGCTCTCCTGATCGCGCTCCGCCGGCTCGTACCCGAGGGGCTCGAGCGGCGGCTGATCGTCGTCCATGCCGAGCATGATCTGCGGGTGGATGCCGCCGCCGATCGCGGGTTCGTCGCCGCGCTCGCGGAGCGGTTGGGGCTCGCCTGCGTCTGGCGGCGGATCGCCGTGCGGGACGACGTCGGCGACGAGGGGCTGGAAGGCCGGGCCCGTCGCCTGCGGTACGAGTTTCTGGGGGCGACGGCCCTCGCGCACGGCGGCCGGCACGTCGTGACCGCGCACACGGCGGACGATCAGGCCGAGACGATCCTCCAGCGGATGCTGCGGGGCACGGGGCTCGCGGGGCTGGGCGGCATGCCCTCAGCCCGCAGCCTCCTGCCGGGCGTCGCGCTCGTGCGGCCGCTGCTCGGTGTCCGCAGGGGCGCGGCCCGCGAGTTTCTCGCGTCGATGCATCAGCCGTGGTGCGAGGATCCCACGAACGCCGACGTGCGTCATGCCCGCAACTTCATCCGCCACGAGATCCTGCCGCGGTGTGCCGCGGGCCCCTTTCCGGCGGCTTCCGAGTCGCTCGTGCGGCTCGGGCAGCAGGCGGCGCTCGTCGCCGCTGCGATCCGCAGCGCCGCCGACCACCTGCTCGAGAGTCACGCCAGCCGGCACGCCGACGGCAGCGTCGTGCTGCGGACGCACGAGTTGCGGGGCCTCGACCAGCACCTTGTGGCGGAGGTGTTCGTGTCGCTCTGGCGGCGCGAAGGCTGGCCCCAGCAAGGGATGACGGCACGACACTACACCGCCCTGGCGGGCTGGGTGTCGGAGCCCGAGCCGATCGAGCGCGGAGCCTCCGCCACCGACCTGCCGGGCTGCGTCCGCGTGTCGCGGCTCCCGGGGGGCTGCCTCGGACTGCGGCGGGTCACGCCGCAGCGGGTGTCTCAAGACGACATCGTGACCCGCTTGTAGCCGCCGATGCTGGCGAAGTAGAGCATCAGGCCGAGGTAGATCGCCGCCATGGTGGCCGGGATCGCGGAATCGGCCTTGAGCGTCTCGCGGTCGCCCTGCTGGTCGGCCTGGACCGCCTGCTTCTGCTCCGCGGAGGCCGCAACGCCCGCGTCCCGGGCCGCCTTGACCTTCGCTCCGTCGAGGCCGAAGACCTGCGAACTGGGGATGTTGAGGAACCGGCTCGGCGTCTCCGAGCGATACTGCTCGTAGACCGCTGCATTGGTCGCCTGCAGCGACTCGCCGGCGAAGCGGTCCTTGCAGTAGCCGAGGCCCGGCCCACCGATCAGGCCGGCGGAGAGCATGCCGATCCCGCCCATGATCGACATGGCGACGGCGCCGGTCTGCGGAAACCGGTCCCCGACCACGGCGAGCATCGTCGGCCAGAAGAAGGTCTTGCCGACGGCGTAAATGCCCAGCGCCGCCAGCGCCGCCGGGAACGTGTCCATCCCGCTGGCGAACCGCAGGCCCACGAAGGCCAGGATCGACGAGACCAAGAGCAGGCCGATCGGCGAGAGGCCGATCTTGGTCTCGATGAAGTGGGCGCAGAACCGCAGGCCAAACATGATCGCCGAGGTCCAGATGAACAGTGCCTTGCCTTGCTCGGACGAGAACAAGTTGCCGGTGATGTTCTGGATCCAGCTGTCCGTGCCCAGTTCCACCGCGCCGACGAGCGCGTGGGTGACGAACAGGATGAACAGGATCACGGAGCCGAGCGAGAACTTGGTGATCGCGGCCACGGCGAGGAGCAGGAGTCCGCCGAGGGCGTAGCCGATCGCGGCGGCGTTGTCGGGGACGAAGTTCTTGAGGATGTCCCCGAAGAACAGCGCGAGCAGGTAGCAGGCCACGGCGGCGCCGAGGATGCCCACGTCGCGGAACATGTCGACGAAGCTCGCTCCCTTCGCCGCCGCTTCCGACTTCGGGAACGTCTGGCCGAGGAACATCAGGGCGTAGATCGCGGTCGGGATCAGGTAGAGCGCGAGCTGGACCTTCCAGTCCCAGTGCAGGCGATCGTCGAGCAGCCATCCGGCCACCGTTCCCAGCACCATGCCGGCCGGCCAACTGGCGTGGAGGATGTTGAGGTAGTGGGTGCGGTTGTGCGGAAAGACCGTCGCGACGAGGGGGTTGGCCACGGCCTCGAGCGTGCCGTTGGCGAACGCGAAGATGAACGAGCCCCAGAAGAGCAGCTGGTAGGCATTGTCGGGCGACGAGGCGCTGAACGTGACGAGCGCCGAGAGGATGTGGCCCGCGAGCGCGACCGCGACGAGCTTGCCGTAGCCGATCTTGTCGACGATCACGCCCCCGATGATGATCCCGAAGCAGAAGCCGGTCAGCCCGGCGCCGGTGATCTGGCCGACCTGGGAGGCGGTGAAGCCGAACTGCTCCCGCCAGTTGTCGAGGATGCCGCCGCGGATGGCGAAGCCGACGCCGGCCGCGAGGATCGCCATGAACCCGGCCCAGAGCAGGCGGTGGGCGTTGGGGTAGGCGCCGGCGAGGGCGTCGGCCTGATGGGAGGTGCGAGTGGCGGCCATGCGCTGGAGCCTCGTGAATGGTGAAACCGGGGAATGAACGGGCCGGTTTCCCCCCGGAAGCCGGCGATGATGCGGCACTATAGCAATCCACGCAGGCTGGTGAAATGGCGGGTTCTCCGGTGTTTCGCAGCCGCTTCCGTGCCTTGACCCCCCGCGGCATCGGCCCCTACCTTCCCGGCCCGTTTGTCAGCCTCGGGGTGCCTGCGCGCCGGCCCAATGAGATCCCTCGCCGACCTCCTCTGGACGATCGTCCGTTGGGTGCTGCCGCTCTCCGTCGCGGCGGTGGTGGTCGCGGTCATCCTCGGGTCGAACCGCGTCGGCGAAGAGATCCGCCGCCGGGTCGAGATGCGGCTGCAGGCGGCGCTTCCGAACCTGGCCGTGCATGTCGGCGGCGCGAGTCTTCTCGAGGGGGAGGGCATCGTCGTCAGGCGGATCGCCGTCGTCGATCCCGCCCAGCCGTCCGACAGGAACACGCTGATCGCGATCGAGGAGGTGCGGGTCGCCTGTGGCACCGGTCTCCAGGACCTGCTGGCGGGGGATCCGCGGATCACCGCGCTGCGGGTGGTGCGGCCCGTCGTGCATGCCCGCCGCAGCGGCGACGGCGGCTGGAGTCTCAGCCCGCTCGTGGCGCGGCGCGGCAGTTCCAGCCTCAACGTTCCCGTCGCCATCGAAGACGCGACGCTGCTCGTCGATGCCGAGGGGGGTGGCGGCCGGCTGACGCTCCGGAACATCGGCATCAGTCTCCAGCCGGCCGCCGGTGTCGACGGCACCGGCGCGATCCTGGTGCAGGGCGCGGTGGGAGGCGATCTCTTCGATCGGGCCGCGTTCGCAGGCCGGATCTCCGCAGGCGGCGGCTACGAACTCTCGGGTCAGGTCGAATCGCTCGAGCTCTCGCCGCGGCTGCGGAGCCTCGTGCAGGCCACGGCGACGCCGACCGATTGGCTGGCGGGACTGCGGGGCCGGCTCCACGTGGAGTGGCGGGCCGCGGGCGACCTCGCCGCGCTCGATCGGTCCGCCTTTCGCGCGACCGGCCGGCTGGAGTCGGGGCACTTCGAGGTTCCCGGGCTTCCCTTCGCGATCAGCGACGTGTCGGCCGCGTTCACCGCCGACCCGAGCGGGGTGAGCGTGGAGCGGGTGGAGGCCCACTCCGGCTCGACCCTGGTGCGCGGTTCGGGCCGGCTCGGGGGCTGGGATCCCGCAGCCGATTTCGACATCACCGTGGAGGCGGAGCGGATGCTCGTCGGCCATCACTGGGAAGGCCTGCTGCCTCAGGCCGTGGCAACGCACTGGAGCAAGCTGCTGCCGGCGGGTGAGGTGGACGTCCGCGCGCATCTCGTGCGGCAGGCGGGCACGATCACGCCCGACGTGTCGCTCCGCTGCCGCAACGTGTCACTGACGTACTACCGGTTTCCGTACCGCGTCGATCGCACGGTCGGCACCGTCACCCTCCGCGACGAACTGCTCTCAATGCACCTCACGGGCGAGGCGGGCGGGCATCCCGTGACCGTCGAGGCGGCCGTGCGGACGACGCCCGGAGGCCACGGGTTCGTCGAGGTCCGTGGGGACGGGATGCGGATCGACGACGCGCTGCTCGCCGCCATGCCCACGCGAAGCGCCGACATCGTGCGGTCGCTCCGTGGGGCCGGCACGTTCGACTTCGTGTTCCGGCACGACCGCGCGGCCGAACTTCCCAACGGATTCGCCAACTCACTCGGCATCCACCTCGACCAGTGCACCATGGCCTACGCCGGCTTTCCGTATCCGCTCGGCAACGTGACGGGCAGCATCCACATGGACCGTGGCAACTGGACGATCCGGGAGATCACCGGGTCGAACGACACCGGCGTGGTGCGGTGCACGGGCCGGCTCCAGCGGATCGGCGAGGACGACGGCGAACTGACGCTGCATCTCGCGGGCACGAACGTGGTGCTGGAGAAGGAACTCCGCGACGCGCTGCCGCCGGGCGTCCGTCGCATCTGGGACGACGTCACGCCGCGTGGCACCGCGGAGTTCACCGCGGAGGTGAAGCACCGGGTCAAGCAGCGCCGGACCGAGGTGGAGATCATGGCCGCGCCGCAGGGCGACACGGTGTCGATCGAGCCGGCGTGGTTTCCCTACCGGCTGGAGCGGCTCCACGGCCGCCTGCACTGGAAGGACGGCGTGCTCGCCTTCGACGACGTCCGTGGCGCGCACGCGCGGACGAGCGTGTCGGCCGAGGGCACCTGCCGGTTCTCGCCCGACGGCGGCTGGCACGTGTCGTTCGCCCGGCTGGCGGCCGACCGTTTCCACGCCGACCACGACGTCCTCAGGGCGCTCCCTGCGGGGCTTCGGCAGGCGGTCGCGGGCGTGCGGCTGCGGGGCATGCTCTCGGTGGATGGCGCCCTGGAGATCTATTCCACGGCGTCGCAGGTCGTGGCCGGCCCCGGCGGCCGCCCCGAGGCGACGCCCGGTCCGGCGGCTGCGGCCTGGGACATGCAGCTCGACATGGAACAGGCGGCGGTCGACGTGGGCATGCCGTTGGAGCACGTGCATGGCGGAATCCGGCTCCGCGGCCAGTCCGACGGCACGACCTGGCGGAGTCTTGGTGACGTGGCGATCGACAGCGCCATGTGGCGCGGCGTGCAGCTGACGGCCGTCCGCGGGCCACTGGCGATGGATGCGGCGGGCGCCCGGTTCGGCTCGCAGGCGGGCGCCGACCCGCGGGTGGCGGCGCGGCGGATGACCGCGCGGGTGGCCGACGGCGTGCTCGAGGTCGATGGCAGCGTGGCGGCGGGCGAGGCCGGGGCTTTCGCGGTGACGGCAGCGCTGACGAACGCCGACCTGGCACGGCTCGCCGGCGACATGCGCGGCGGGCCTCATCGCTACCGGGGGCGCGTGCACGGTGGCATCGAGATCCGCGGCTCGCGGGCCGGCACCCACTCGCTCGTCGGCCGTGGCCAGGTGAAGCTGACCGACGCCGACATCTACGAACTCCCGGTCACGGTGGCCCTGCTGAAGATCCTGCGGGTGAAGAATCCCGATCGCAACGCATTCACCAGCAGCCTCGTTGATTTCAGGATCGAGGGGCCGCACGCGTATCTCGACACGATCGAACTCTCGGGTGACGCCATCAGCCTGGTGGGCAACGGCGAGGTGGACTTCGACTCGGGCATCAACCTGGTGCTGCGGCCGATCATGGGCGAGGCGGAAACGCAGCTGCCGGCGATGAAACGGCTGCTCGGCGGCGCGAGCGGGCAGTTCATGCTCGTGCACGTCGATGGCACGATCTCGGAGCCGACCACGTCGACCGAGGCCTTCCCGACGTTGGCCGCGGCCGTCCAGCGGCTGCAGTCGCGCCGCCGGGCCGATGGCGCCACGGCGGCGGTCTGGGAGGATCGGGGGCCGCGGTGAACGGGGTGATTGGCCTCGGATTGGTAGAGTGGGGCGACGACGACGGCCCAGCCGCCGCTCGCCCGGGAAGACCTGAGGATCGACCGATGAAGATCGTCAAGATGCACGGTGCCGCCAACGATTACGTCTACGTCGATTGTTTCGCCGAGGCGACACCCGCGGATCCCGCGGCGCTGGCGCCGGTGATCGCCGACCGCCACACCGGCGTCGGCGGCGACGGCCTCGTGCTCGTGATGCCGTCGGCGGTGGCCACCGCGCGGATGCGGATGTTCAACGCGGACGGCAGCGAGTCGGAGATGTGCGGCAACGGGGTCCGCTGCGTGGCCCACCTCGTGGTCGCCCGCGGCCGTGCGCCAGCCGGCCCGGTGACGATCGAAACGGGCCGCGGCGTGCTCACGCTCGACGTGACCCCGACGGGCCCGAGGACGTCGCAGGTGCGGGTCGACATGGGCGAACCGCTGCTCGACGCGGCCGCCATTCCGGTGACCGGCTGCGGCGTCGGCCGCGTGATCGACGCGCCGTGTGCCCCCCTCCTTGTCGAGGAGCCGTGGTGGCGCGACTGCGGCCTCGACCCGCGGATGACCTGCGTGTCGATGGGCAATCCCCACGTCGTCCTCTACTGCCGCGACGTCGACCGCGTGCCGCTGGAGACGGTCGGGCCGCTGATCGAGACGCATGCGAGCTTCCCGCGGCGGGTGAACGTGCACTTCGTCGAGGTGCTCGCCCCCGACCACGTGAAGATGCGGACCTGGGAGCGCGGCAGCGGGATCACGATGGCCTGCGGCACCGGCGCCTCGGCGGTCTGCGTGGCGGGCGTGCTCACCGGCCGCACCGCCGGCACGATCGCGGCCGATCTGCCGGGCGGCCGGCTGGAACTTGCCTGGGAGCGCGGGGGTCACGTCTTCATGACGGGGCCGGCCGAGGAGGTGTTCGAGGGCACGTGGTGGGGCGGCTGAGGATTCTGCGTCCAGGGAAGGACCGACGACTGTGAAGCTCAAGAGTTCGTTCGCGATCGGCTGCTGGGCCTTGGCCTCGACGGCCGTGATTCGCCAGTGGATGGGCACGCTCGACTACAAGGTGGACTACGGCGATCCGGCCGTCGATCCCGTGAGCTCCGCCTATCGCGGTGCGAAGATCTACGTGTTCTGGCACGAGAACATCCTCATGCCGCTCTATCTCCGCGGCCATTCCAACATCTCCATGCTGCTCTCGCGGCACTGGGATGCCAACATTCTCGACCGGGTGGCCCGGACGATGGGTTTCGGCGTCGTCCGCGGGAGCACGTTCCACGGCGGATCGGCGGCGCTCCGCGAACTCGCTGAGCGGGCCACCGCGGGAAACCTCACGATCACGCCCGACGGCCCGCGCGGACCGCGGCGGCGACTGGCGCCCGGCTGCGTGTTCCTCGCCAGCACCCTCGGCATTCCGATCGTGGCCATGGGCATGGGCTACGATCGGCCCAAGCGGGTGGGCACCTGGGACCGGTTCGCGATCCCGCGGCCGTTCTCCCGGGCCCGCGGCATCGTCAGCCGGGCGATCGCCGTCCCGCCCGCCCTCGATCGCGAAGGGATCGAGCGGTATCGGGCCGGTATCGAGCGGCTGCTCACGCATCTCTCCGACGAGGCGGAAGCCTGGGCGAACACCGGCGGGCGACGGCCGAACCAGCGGCCGGTCCGCAAGGAGCCGTCCCGCGTCGCCCGCCGAACCGCGGCGCTCCAGGGCGATCCGGGAGTGGAGCTCGACGCGGAGCTCGCGCGAGTGGGCCTGGCGTCGGCCAGCCGCGAGGTCGGGGATCGAACCGCCGCCTGACGTTCGCTCCATCAGGAAGCCCAATCGCGTAAGCGATGGGGTCCTCCTGGGCCGCGTTGCTCGGGACTGACCATGCCCCGTCGCCGGACGTTCGCGAACGGCTTCGTGCCGTTCGCTCACTCGGATGCCGCCTACGTTTCGCCATCCTGGCTTCACGTGGCGGCATACGCCGGCTCCTGGGGCACGGTCAGTCCCTCGCTGATTTGATGGAAAGAACGAAGCAGCCGGATCGGAGGCACGCGCAGAAGCCGGTGACACGTGTGGACGCTGGGCGCCCATAGTCCGCTGGAGCTTCGAACTCACACACCGCAGGTGGGTCGGAGACCTCATTGCCGCCGGCGCCGAGCATGCCTCCGGCCGGGTGCGGTGCGGATCGCGTGGAGGCCGAGTCAGCGGCCGAGGCGTTCGAGCCGCCGCTCGACGGCCTCGAGCATCCCGCGGAGCCGACCCACTTCGCGGCGGAGTTCCGTCGCGTCGGCGTCGCGAGGAGATTCCGGCCGGCGGCTGGTGCGGGTCGCGGGGTTCGGCTGAAGCGTGGGAGCCGATGTCGCGGACTGCAGCGCCGGCTCGCCGACCAGGGCCTGTTCGAGCGGCCTTTCGAGCGACTGAAGAACGACCTCCGACTTTTTCTCCGCACCGCCGGGAAGCACGTAGTGGATGGGGAGCGGACGGTCCGTTGGACCCGAGGCCACGAGCAGGGTGAGATCCTCCGGCGATCGCACCGGACGGTCGGCGAGCGACACGATCACGCTGCCCGGCGGGATGCCAGCCTTCGAGGCTGGGAGATCGCCGACGACGCCGATCACATACGCGCCCGCTGGCTGCGGCAGCCGAAACCGCTCCTGGATCCCGCGGTCGATCGGCACCGTGCGGACGCCCAAGGCCGTCCGGCCACGCGATGACACTGGAGCGGCGGAACTGGTGACGGGCGCGGCTGGGATTCCAGCGGCGGAGGCGATCGGAGCGGCGGAGGCGATCGGAGCAGCGGAGGCGATCGGAGCAGCGGAGGCGATCGGAGCAGCGGAGGCGATCGGAGCAGCGGAGGCGGTGACGGGAGCCCGCGATGCTGGGGGCGGATTTGTGAGCACCGACACCGTGGCCACGCCGTCGGGGGCGGGGGCGGGCACAGCCGCTGCGGGCGGTGCGGTGGACGCCTGCCATCCGGGAACGGCGTCAGGGCCACTGGCAGGGAGCGTTACGGCCGTCGCCGGCGGCGCGGCCACCTGGCTGGCCGCCACCGAGGCAACTGGCGCGGCCGGGCGGGGAAGGGCGATGATGTCGATGTCGCTGACCCGCTCACCACGGGCGACGCTCAGACGCACCTGCTGACCGGCGGTGATCGCCGTCAGCGCCTCCGACACGTCGTCGGCACTGGCCAGCGGCCGACCGTTCACCCCGCGAAGGTCGTCGCCAGAGACGATGCCAGCCGCCGCGGCAGGCCCCGATGGGACGAGTTCCACGATCGTCCAGCGGCCGGCAGTGGTCGATTCGGCGACCGCCATGCCGAGCCATCCCGGCACGGCGACCGGGCTCGTCGTGGGAGGCGGGGCGACGCGAGTTCCGCCAAGTGCCGCCGCAGCCGGAGAAGCGAAGGGCAGGGCGATCGGCTCGCCGATGGAGATGTCGCCCGGTTGGAACGTCGCTGCGGGCGGCGCGGCCGCATCCTGGCGCTGAGCTTGATTCTGGGGTACGTCTGGCGCGGCGATGCCGGGCCGTCCCAGGCACGCAGCGACCACCACCACGCGGCCCATGAGCCCCGCAGTCGTCGAGAGTCCATTCAGCCACCGCACGCGATCCTGCATGGGCCACAGTATACGTCGTTCCGGAGCCTTCGCGACCCGACGCAACCGCCGCGGAAATCGCGGTCCGATGGCCTCGTCGCCGCGTCATGCACAGGTTGTGCACCACGCGTGGCGGCCGGTGTCGCGCGTGCTGGACGACCGCAGATGACCGCGCATCGGGTCCGCGGCGCGCGGTGCGCGGCGGTGATTTCGCCGCAGTGCTGTCATGGTTTGACAGCACTCCATGCACTCCTATACTCGCGCGGCGTTGCGGGCTGCGGAGTGATTTCCGGCACGCGACTCAAGGACGATCATCGTCGGAGGTCAGCGCCTCCGGCCCACAGGAAGGATCCATGGGGAACGCATCCGACGTTGTCGCGGCCGCCGGCATTCCGGCACCTTCCGCGGCCCGCGTGCTCGATGCCTTTCGCGCTCGGATCGGAGATGATCGATTCGCCGTCTGGTTCGGCGACGCCGGCTGCACGATCGAGCCGGGTGGTGGCGACACCGTCCTGGTGCTGCTTACCGTAGGGACCGGCTTCACGCACGAATGGCTGCGGCGAACGTTTCGGACCGAGTTCGAGGCGGCCGTCCGCGACACCTGCGGCGCTGCCGAGACGTCCTGGCGGTCGTGGCCGGCGGAGGGAGCGGTCGAGCCGGAGGCGCCGTCGGTTCCCGGAGTGGCTCTGGCCAGCGCACCGCGGCAGAAGCGGCGTCAGGTGGCCGCGCGGGGCTCGAAGGCGGCGCCACGCGGCGTTCGGCCGGCTGAGGCCCCGGTGGAGCCCGCGTGCCGCCACCTGAGCGTGGTCGCCCGCCCGGTGGGGTCGGCGGCGATTCCAACCCGGCGGCAGCCGCTGCGACTCGGCGACTTCGTGATCGGCCCCAGCAATCGCATGGCGTTCGCCGCCGTCGAACTCGCGGCGTCACGGCCGGGCGAGATGTCGCCTCTGGTGATCCACGGACCGAGCGGCGTCGGCAAGACGCACCTCGTCGAGGCCGCCTGCGACCGGGCCCGCGAACTGCATCCGGGCGCGACGGCGGTCTGCCTGTCGGCCGAGCAGTTCACCACCGCCTTTCTCCAGGCGCTGCACGGGGGCGGCCTGCCGGGCTTTCGCCGCAGCTGCCGCTCGGCCGATGTGCTCGTGATCGACGACCTGCAGTTCTTCGTCGGCAAGAAGGCGACCCTGCTGGAGTTGCAGCAGACGCTCGATGCCCTGCTTCGGCAGGGCCGGCAGCTGATCTTCGCCTGCGATCGCGAACTCGACGCCCTCCCCGAACTCGGCGCCGACCTGCTCACGCGACTGCGGGGCGGCATGGTCGCCCGCCTCCTGCCTCCCGACTACGACGTCCGTCGCGGCATCGTGGCCGCGGTCTGCGAGAAGCGGGGCCTGACCGTGCCGGACGACGTGCTCCATTACGTGGCCACGTCGATGACGCGACATGCCCGTGAACTCCTCGGCGCCGTCAACCGGCTCGAGGCCACGAGCCACATGCTGGGCGTGCCCGTGACGCTCGAGATGGCGCAGGAGGCGCTGGCCGATCTCGTGCGGTCGAGCAGCCGCAGTGTCAGGCTTGCCGACATCGAGCGGGCCGTCTGCAAGGCCTTCGGGATCGAGAGCGGCGCGCTCCAATCGTCGCGGCGGGCGCGATCGGCGAGTCATCCGCGGATGCTGGCCATGTTCCTCGCCCGCAAGCACACGCAGGCGGCGCTGACCGAGATCGGCGGCTACTTCGGCCGCCGCAGCCACTCGACCGTGATCGCGGCCCAGAAGGCGGTGGGAGACTGGGTGGCGACGGGGGCGCAGGTGGTGCTCGCGGACGCGACCTGGAACGTCGAGGAGGCGATCCGCCACGTCGAGGACGTGCTCCGGGCCGGCTGAGTCGAGGACCGCTCAGCGGGGCGAGTCGGCCGGG
>Ga0207954_1000598_pt1 | contig 12392 bp, 9 predicted proteins | sample CryBogmetaGMA0M_FD_184547 | JGI IMG/M metagenome (GOLD analysis project Ga0207954, IMG submission 184547) | Freshwater microbial communities from Crystal Bog, Wisconsin, USA - MA0M (SPAdes) | ecosystem: Environmental > Aquatic > Freshwater > Lake | place: Crystal Bog, Wisconsin, USA | collected... | reverse complement strand
GTGCGAGGGCCCGCCCCCCTGCCAGAGCATCACGACCCGCCTGGCCTTCGGCTCGTGGTGGGGGAGCTCCGGCAGGCCGGGCTGGCGACGCTGCGCCGCCGGTTGTGTCACGGTGGCGGCCTGAGTGTCGCGGTGCAGGAGCGACGCCAGCGCCACCGAGCCGATGCCGAGGCCAGCCGAGCCGAACAGACGGCGGCGGGTGACGCGGGCGTGATGGTCGTGAAGAAGGTCACTCATGGTTCAGTTCCGCGTTGATCTGAAATTACCCGCACCGAGAGGGTTGCCCGTACCGTCTCGCCCGGACGTTCGCTTCGAGCATCCTGCTCTTCGCTCACTCGATGCCGGCTCGACGATACGGGCAACCCTCTCTCATCGTTCGCCTTTTCATTCCCGTGTCAGGGCTTCGTCGAGGTTGAAGATGGCGAGGCAGACGCTCGTCAGGGCGGCGTGGCCGGCGGGGTCGAGCGCCGTGTCGCGGGGGCTCTCGCCGACCGCGAGCAGTTGTTTGGCGGCGTCCACATCGGTGGCGTAGACCGCCATCTGGCGACCGTGCATCCGCGCGAGCGATTCGAGGTCGTAGGCGGTCGGCACGCGGCCGACGACGCGGCGGAAGGCGTGCGAGAGCCGGCCATCGAGATCCCCGGCGGCCTGCATGCTCTTCTCGGCCAGCATCCGCGCCGCCTCGACCCAGGTGGGATCGTTGAGCGTCGTCAGGGCATGCAGCGGCGTGCTCGTGTGGCTCTCGCGGACGGTGCACGTCTGCCGGTTCGCCGTGTCGAACATGTTGGCCGGGCTCACCGTCCGCCGCCAGAACGTGTAGAGGCTGCGTCGATAGAGGTCGGCCCCGTGCGAGGCGGGATAGGTGAAGTCGCGCTCCTTCGTGATCGCCAGCGCCTCCCAGATCTGGTCGGGCTGATACGGATAGACGGGCTGGCCGCCGATGCGGAGATCGATCAGGCCGGCTGCCGCGAGGGCCGCGTCGCGGAGCACCATCGAGGGCATCCGGAACCGGGCTGCCCGGGCGTGGAGCCGATTCTCCGGATCCACCGCCAGGTGCTCGGGCGTCACCCGGCTCGACTGCCGGTAGGTGGCGCTCGTCACGAGCAGGCGGTGCATCTGCTTCTGGCTCCAGCCGCGCTCGCGGAACTCCACGGCGAGCCAATCGAGCAGATCCATGTGCCGCGGATACTCGCTCTGCACGCCCATGTCTTCGGTCGTCTTCACGATCCCCGCGCCGAAGAACTGTTGCCACATGCGGTTGACCTGCACGCGGGCGGTGAGCGGGTGCCCGGGAAGGAACAGCCAGCGGGCGAGACCGAGGCGGTTCCGCGGGAAGCCATCCGGCAGCGGCGGCAGGAACGCCGGGGGCAGGAACTCGACCTTCTCGCCGACGGGGGAGAGGTAGTCGCCGCGATCGAGGATCTTCGTGTCCCGAGGCTTGGCGTCGCTCATGACCATCACCCGCGGGATCTGGTCGCCCTTGTATTCGTCGTAGTTCCGCTTCGCCGCGTCGTACGCGCCGATCTGGGGCAGGTTCTGGATCAGCGTGGCCTTCACGTTCGCGTCGAAGAACTGCCGCAACTCCCGCTCGATCTCGGCCTTCTCGGCGTCGGTCCGCTCGGCCTCGGGCTTGAGCAGGAGCGGTGGCAGCGTCCGGGGCAGTTCCTCGCCGTCGGCCGGCTTGCCGTCGGCGAACAGGCCGAGTCTCCAGGCGCCGTAGACCGCCTCGAGGGCCGCCTTCGACTCGGCCTCCGACGCGTTCATCGCGGCCTCGAGTGCGGCCAGCCGCTGCTTGTTTTCCCCGGTGGGGAGCTCCAGCACCGGGTGAGCCGCCCGGATCCGGGCCGAGAACTGCGTCGGCGCACCCGACTCCGGCACCCGGTTGAACGCGTCGAGCAGGCCGTAGTAGTCGGTGCGCGTCAGCGGGTCGTACTTGTGGTCGTGGCACTGCGCACAGGCCATCGTGAGGCCGAGCCAGGTCGTGCTCGTGGTGTCCACGCGATCGAAGAGGTTGTTGAACCGCTGCTCCTCCGGGATCGCGCCCCCCTCGCCGTTGAGGAGATGGTTGCGGTTGAAGGCGCTGGCGATCTGCTGCTCGATCGTGGCGTTCGGCAGGAGATCCCCCGCGAGCTGCTCGATCGAGAACTCGTCGAAGGGCTTGTCGGCGTTGAGGGCGTTCACCACCCAGTCGCGCCACATCCACTGCCAGGTGTCGCCATCCTGCTGAAAGCCGTTGGAGTCGGCATAGCGGGCCGCGTCGAGCCACGAGAGCGCCATCCGCTCGCCGTAGTGCGGGCTCGCCAGGAGCCGGTCGACGAGCTTCTCGTAGGCCTGCGGGTCGGGGTCGGCGAGAAAGGCGTCGACCTCCGCGGGCGTGGGGGGCAGGCCGACGAGGTCGGCGTGGAGCCGACGGATGAGCGTGGCCCGATCGGCCTCGGGCGACGGCTTCAGGCCGGCGGCCTCGATCTTGGCGAGCACGAACCGATCGACGTCGTTGCGCGGCCAGGGGGCGTCTGCCACGGCCGGCGGCGCAGGCCGCACTGGGGCCGTGAACGACCAGTGCGGCCTGTACTCGGCCCCCTCCTTGATCCAGCGGTCGAGGACGGCCTTCTGCGCGTCGGAGAGCCGCCGGTTGGAGTCGGGCGGCGGCATCTGCACGTCGGCATCGGTCGAATGGATCCGCTCGAGCAGCGTGCTCGCGCCGGGATCACCGGGCACGATCGCCCCGGCGGCGATCGCCGCGGCCCGGTCGTCCAGCCGGAGGTCGGCCTGCCGCTTCTGGCCATCCTGGCCGTGGCAATAGAAGCAGTTTTCCGAAAGGACCGGGCGGACGTCGCGGTTGAAGTCGATGGCCCCGCCGGTCGGCCCCGTCGCGGAGGATTCGGCCGACACCGAGCGGGATCCCGCCATGATCGCGGCTGCCACGGCCACCGCGACCACCCCGCCTCGCGTCGCCATTCTCGGCCGGGAACCCGTCAACGCTCTTCCTCCTCTACCGAGGCACAAGGATACCACGACGTCCTTCGGTGCCCCCGGAGCGCGTCCCGGGGGTTCGCGGACGGCGGCGGGCTTCACACCTCCCAGCCCTTGCGATAGTCGCGGCGGAGCAGCGCGTCGACGTCGGCGCGGTCGCTCTTCATCGCCGCCGCGTCCCAGGCGAACTCACCCTGCACGCGGTACGCGATGTTCGCCAGCAGCACCGCCTCCGTCAGCGGCCCCGCATAGTCGAAGTGGCACGTGGCCGGCGTGCCGCCGCGGCAGGCGTCGATCCACTCGCGGTGGAACCCGGGCGACGGTGGGATCGTCTGCGCGGGCTTCACGCCGGCGAACCGGTCGGCCGGCAGGAGCACCCAGTCGTCGAAGCCGCACACGAGCTGCCCTTCGGCGCCGATGAAGAGCGTGTTGCGTCCCCTTGCCAGCTCCTTGCCCTTGCCGTCGGGAGCGACCGTGTCGAGGACGGGCGGGCGACCCTGATGCCAGTGGAGGTTCACGGGAGGAAGCGTCGCGCCGGTCGCCGACGTCCGCGCCGGAAAGTCGAGCCTGCTCGCGAGCGACCTGGGCGTGCGCTCCGCGTCGGGCTCGGGCCCGCCGCCGGAGACCCGCACCGGCGCCGTGAGCTCGAGCGCCCAGAACGGAAGGTCGAGGACGTGGCAGCCCCAGTTGCCCGTCTCGCCGGTGCCGAACTCCCACCAGAATCGCCAGTTATAGGGGACGAGCCCGTGCCGGTACGGCCGGTCGGCGACGGGCCCGAGCCAGAGATCCCAGTCGAGCGTCGTGGGCGGCGGCTCCGGCGCGCCGAGCGGCTCGGGCATGCCGCGGCTGCTGTCGATCCAGGAATGCACCTCCGTGACCTCGCCGATCACGCCCGCGCGGACGAGCTCGACGGCGGCGCGGAGGGGCTTGAGCGTGTGCCGCTGGGAGCCGAGCTGCGTGGCGAGGCCCTTGGCCCGCGCGGCCGTCGTCAGCCGGCGGACCTCGTCGACTTCGTGGGCCAGCGGCTTCTCGAGGTAGACGTGCTTGCCGCGCTCGATCGCCCACCACGCCGGATGGAAGTGCGTGTGGTCGGGCGTGCTGATCACGACCGCGTCGATCTCCCCGCCCGCCTCGTCGAACATCCGGCGGAAGTCACGGTAGCGCCGCGCGTTCCCATACGCCTCGAACGCCGTGCCCGCCCGCGCCTCGTCGACGTCGCACAGCGCGACGATGTTCTGCCCGCGGAGCTCCTGGAGGTTCTGTGCCCCCCGCCCGCCGAGCCCGACGATGGCGAGGTTGAGGCGGTCGGCGGGTCCCTCGGCGGCGCGGACGCCAAAGCCGTGGCCCGCGAAAAATCCGGCGGCGAGCCCGGTGAACGTGCGGCGGCGAATCCCGGTGACTGACGACCGCGTGGCGCGTGGCATGGTTGATGGGCGCTCCCCGATGGAACCACCAGTCTACACCCGCCCGCGGACCGCCGGGGTCGCTCGCGGCGAGTCCTCAGGCGGTCCGGCCGAGAGGAACCGCCCGCGCCTCGCTCGCCGGGCGGACCGTCAGCGAGGGATGGATGGTCGCCAGGGACTGCCGCACGTCCGCCGACCGCCACTGCTCCAGCCAGCGGCGGTAGGCGTCGCGGCCGGCGACCATGGCCGCCGAGTGCTCGTCGATCTGCCGCTCGATGAGGCGGCGGTAACGCTCCGCACCGTCGGGCAGGCAGTCGCCGAGACCGTCGAGGATGTGCCGGAGGAGCGTGGCCGCGTTGTAGCGGTCGTTCACGTCGCCGAGCACCTCCTGGAGGCCGGCCAGCACCGGCGCCAGGCGCTCGTGCGCCTGGCCGAAGCAACCGCGGAAGAGTTCGAGCGCATACCGCAGCCGCTTGCCCGCGAGGCGGATCTCATGCAGGTGGACCCAGTCGCGGTCGTCACCGTCGCAGGCGGCGTCGAGCGTCGCCACGAGGCGGGCGAGAAGCGGCCGCGCCTGGTCGCCGAGCGTCCCGCCGGTGCCGCGGTGCCGGACCGCCGCGAGCGTGCGGGCCTGCAGCCGGTCGAAGCCGAAGGGGTAGTCGGGACAGGCTTTCTCGAGCAGCCGCTGCGCCGGAATCCGCTGCGCGAGCGCGTAGCCCATCAGCATGTCGAAGGCGGGACGATCGGCCTCGTCGGCCGTGGCGATGCCGCCGGCGAGCTGCCGCATGAGCACGTCCCAGTCGCGGGCCGCACCCACCGCCCGGCGCAGCGCCCGGACGTGCTGGCGGGCCGCCTTGGAGACCTTGCGGGGCAGGCACCGGCGGAACACGTCGAGCGCCGCCGACGCACGTCGCGTCGCCACGCGGAGCGCGTGGATGTGACGCGTGCGATCCTCCGCGTCACGGAGCGCGTCGGCGAGGCAGTCGCGAACCGCCTCGAGCCTGAGGGCGAGCACCCGGCGGGCCGCATCGACCACGGGCGTGGTCTCGCTCAGGTCGTTGATCCACTTCGGCATCGTCTGGCTCCCGGTGCTGTCAGGCCGCACGGTCGTGGCGGGCCATCGCGAGCGTCACCAGCGCCCGCAGCTCCGCGTGCGCGATCCGCTCGAGGGCCTTGCCGGGCCGCATCCAACGGCGGCGGCGTTTTTTGCGTTCGGGCCAGTCCCGGCGGGCCGCCCGGACCCGCATTCGGAACACCACCACCTCGTGGAGGCAGCCCAGTTTGATGAACTCGTAACTTCCCAGGGGACGCCCGGTCACCCGGCCGACGAGCCCCGCCTCCTCCCACGCCTCGCGGGCCGCGGTCTCCCGCAGGTCGCGGCCGCTCTGCTTGTTGCCCTTGGGAACGAGCCACCGCTTCCCGCTGCTGGTGGTGATCAGGCAGACCCGGCCGTCTCGAACGGCCACCACGGCGGCCTGCGAAACCCGCTTGCCCGGCGTTCGTGCCATGTCGTCGAAGCCTCCCCACGGTGGGCGCATGTCGCCGCAGACACCCCGACAGGATCGTCGGCACGCGGTCGAGCGCGAATATATGAAATCCTCACGGAATCCTCACGCAATGGGACGATGGAGGGTCCGAGGCACCGTGGCGGATGGTGCCGTCAGCGCGGGCTACGCCGACGTTCGTGGGCGTCGCGGTTCCCCGGGCCCGCCCGGCGTCCGCCGATTCCGGTGCCGCCGGGATGCGACTAGGCTAGGGGATTCGCGGATCGCCCGTGGTCCGCCCCGCCCCACTGGATCCGCCGCCCGTGCGTCCCATCGAAATCTACGACACCACCCTCCGCGACGGCTCGCAGGGGGAGGGCGTCAACTTCTCCCTCGAGGACAAGCTCGCGATCACCCGCAGGCTCGACGACGCCGGGGTGGACTTCATCGAGGGCGGCTATCCCCTCTCGAACCCCAAGGACGCGCAGTACTTCGAGCGCGTGCGCACCCTGCCCCTGTCCCGGTCGCGTGTCTGCGCGTTCGGGATGACCCGGCGCCGCGGCATGACCGCCGCCGAGGATCCGGGCATGCGGGCCCTGCTCGACGCCGGCACGTCGGTGGTGACGATCGTCGGCAAGACGTCGGCCTTCCACGTGGCCGAGGTGCTCGGCGTGTCGCAGGAGGAGAATCTCGCGATGATCGCCGACACGGTCGCCCACCTCGTGGCGGCGGGCCGCGAGGTGTTCTACGACGCCGAGCACTTCTTCGACGGCTGGAAACTCGACCGCGACTACGCCGCGAAGACGATCCTCGCGGCCGCCCGCGCCGGCGCCACGCGGATCGTGCTCTGCGATACCAACGGCGGCACGCTGCCCGACGAGATCGCGGCCCTGGTCCATGCGGCGGCCGCGGCCCTCGACGCCGGGGGCCGTCCGACGCCGGTCGCGATCCACTGCCACAACGACTGCGACGTGGCCGTGGCCAACTCGCTGGCCGCCGTCGCCGCCGGAGCGATCCAGGTGCAGGGCACGATCAACGGTCTCGGCGAGCGGTGCGGCAACGCCGACCTCATCTCCGTGGTGGCGAACCTGGCGCTCAAGCTGCCGGGGCACGCCGTCCTCGGCGGCACCGGCACGGGCCACCTCACGGAGCTCTCCCGGTTCGTCTACGAGACGGCCAACATGACCTACCGCGCCGGCCAGCCGTTCGTGGGCGCGAGCGCCTTCGCGCACAAGGGGGGCATGCACGTCCACGCGATCGCCAAGGCCACCGAGTCGTACGAGCACATCGCCCCGGAGGCGGTGGGCAACTCCCGGCGCATCCTCGTGAGCGAGCTCTCGGGCCGGTCCAACATCGCCGCCCTCGTGCAGCATCCCGACGTGAAACGCGACCGGGCCCTGCTCGACCGCGTGCTCGCCGAGGTCTGCCGGCTCGAGAACGAGGGCTGGCAGTTCGAGGCGGCCGGGGCGTCGTTCGACCTCCTCGTGGACCGCAGCGCCGGCACGTTCGTGCCACGGTTCGAGAAGGAGAGCTATAACGTCGCGGTGGAGAGCCGGGACGGGCGGGAGGTTCGCACCGAGGCCACCGTCAAGCTCCGCGTGGGTGACGAGCGGCGGCACGAGGTGGCCGAGGGCGACGGCCCCGTCAACGCGCTCGACGCGGCGCTCCGCAAGGCGCTCGACGGGGCGTTTCCCCGGGTCGGCCGCATGCACCTCCTCGACTACAAGGTCCGCGTGATCAACGCGCAGGAGGGGACGGCGGCCAAGGTGCGGGTGTCGATCGAGAGCACCGACGGCGAGAGCGTCTGGGGCACCGTCGGCGTGAGCGAGAACGTCATCGAGGCGAGCTGGCTGGCGCTGGCCGACTCGTTCCACTACTTCCTCTCGAGGCACGGATCGTGAGCCGCGGCGGCGGGTGGGCGGATCGTCCCCCGCGGCGTGCCGGCGAAGGGTCGCCATGATGTTCGAACACCGGTCCGAACCGATCCTGCCGACACACGCGTTCGCGGTGCGGGTGGTCACGCATCTCCTTCTGTCAACGCTCGTGGTGGGGGCGGCCCTCGGCTTGGGCGTGGCCGGCTACCACTACCTCGGCGGGCTTCCCTGGATCGACTCGCTCGTCAACGCCTCGATGATCCTCGGCGGGATGGGGCCGGTCGATCCGATCGCGTCCGACGCGGGCAAGTATTTCGCGTCGTTCTACGCGCTCTTCTCGGGCCTGCTCTTCATCGGGGCCGCGTCGATCGTGCTGGCGCCGTTCATGCACCGCATCTTGCACAAGCTGCACATCGACGACGAGGACGATCGCTGACCCGGCGCGGGCAACCGGGGCCGGCGTCCGAGACGGGAGCAGCGCGGACCATTCCTGCCCGGAGCATCATGACATGGCCATGTGGTTCAGGCTCGCGGATGACGTCGAACCCCCGCTCATGACGGAGCAGGGATTTCGCGACGTCGTCGCGTTGCAGGCGATCCTCGTGACACTGGTCATCGGCCTGCTGGCCTTCGTGCAGCGGAAGCCCGACTTCGAGTTCCGGGCGGAGGCGGTGTTTCTCCTGCTGGCCGCGGTGCCCCTCAACGGACAGTGGCAGATCGTCCGGACACGCGTGCGCGCGCCGCAGGGCGAGGCCTATCTCTACAGCCGGCCGGTCCGCGTCTACGCCGCGCAGGCGCTCGTGCTCGGCCTCGTGACCGTCGCCGGGGCGTCGTGGCTCTACTGGCAGGGCCTACTCCCCGGTCAGTGACGGCCGCGACCGCCGCGTCGTGACGGAGGATCGGCACGCCGTCGGCACGCGCCGCATCCCGCGGCGACGGTCCGCGAACGACGCCGTTCCTGGCCTGCGTCCCCTCGGCCGCGGTGGCGGGATCGGCCGCCGGTCGGCAGAATGTGCGATTCCGCCGAGGACGCCATGCACGAACTGCCGAAGCAATACGACCACCGCGCGGCGCAGGCCCGCTGCCGCGGCCTCTGGGACGCCGCCCGCGCCTGGCACGCCGAGCCGCCCGCTCCCGGCGACGGCCGGCCCGTCTACTCGATCGTCATCCCGCCGCCGAACGTGACCGGGGCCCTGCACCTCGGCCACGCGCTCAACAACACGCTCCAGGACATCCTCGTGCGCACCCGGCGGATGCAGGGCTGCCTCACGCTCTGGATGCCCGGCACCGACCACGCCGGCATCGCCACGCAGGCGGTCGTCGAGCGGCGGCTCCTCGAGGAGGAGAAGCGCTCGCGGCACGACCTCGGCCGCGAGCAGCTCGTCGCGCGGATCTGGGCCTGGAAGGAGCAGTACGAGAAGCGGATCCTCGGACAGCTCCGCGACCTGGGCGCGAGCTGCGACTGGGACCGCACCCGCTTCACGCTCGACGAGCAGTGTGCCGCCGCCGTCCGCGAGGCCTTCTTCCGCCTCTTCAAGAAGGGCGTCGTCCGCCGCGGCAAGCGGCTCGTCAACTGGGACACGTTCCTGCAGACGGCCGTCAGCGACGACGAGGTCTTCCACGAGCAGGTGAAGGGCCACTTCTGGCACATCCGCTACGACGTGATCGATCCCCGGCCGGGCGAGCCCGTGAGCGTGACGGTGGCGACGACGCGGCCGGAGACGCTCCTCGGCGACACGGCGGTGGCGGTGCATCCGGCGCCCGCGTCGGCGCTCGACGCCGCCGAGGCGGCGCTCCGCGCCAAGCGCGCGGCCGCGTCGCCGAAGGAGCACGCCGAGATCGACGCGGCGCTCGACGACCTCGCCGCCCGCCGCCGTGACCTCCTCCCCGGACTCGAGACGCTCGCCGCCATGGCCGCGGCCGGGCGGCAGGTGCGGCTGCCGCTCCTCGGCCGCGCGATCCCGCTCGTGGCCGACGAGTGGGCGAAGCCCGAGATGGGCTCGGGCTGCGTGAAGATCACGCCGGCGCACGATCCCAACGACTACGACGTGGGCCGCCGCCGCACGCTCCCGATGGTGAACATCCTGAACCCCGACGGCACGCTCAATGCCGAGGCGGGACCGTATCAGGGGCTCACGATCGCGAAGGCCCGCGCGAAGGTGGTGGCCGATCTCGAGGCCGCGGGGCAGCTCGTGCAGGTGGAGGATCGGGTCATCGAGCTCGCCCACTCCGACCGCTCGAAGACGCCGATCGAGCCCTACCTCGCCGACCAGTGGTTCATCCGCATGGACGAGCTCGCCCAGCCCGCGCTCGACGCCGTCACGGAGGGCCGCGTCCGCATCGTGCCGGAGCGGTATGCGAAGAGCTACGTCGACTGGCTCTCGGAGAAGCGCGACTGGCCGGTGAGCCGCCAGCTCTGGTGGGGGCACCGGATCCCGATCTGGCACGTGGCGGGCGTGACGGAGGGCGACCTCGCGGCGGCCTTCGCCGGGCACGGCACCGTGGCCTGGCGCACGGACGAGGCCGGCGGCTGGTTCGTGTCGTCGCCCGAGGAGGCGCTCCCCGTGGAGGCCGTCGCGGGCCGGCCGCTCGTCCGCGATCCCGACGTGCTCGACACCTGGTTCTCGTCGGCGCTCTGGCCCCACTCCACGCTCGGCTGGCCGGAAGCGACGGCCGAGCTCGCGGCCTTCTATCCCACGAGCGCGCTCGTCACCAGCCGTGACATCCTCACGCTCTGGGTCGCACGGATGGTGATCCTCGGCCTCTTCGACACGGGCGACATCCCGTTCCGGGAGGTCTACATCCACCCCAAGATCCTCGACCGCTACGGCGAGACGATGAGCAAGAGCAAGGGGAACGGCGTCGATCCGGTGGACGTGATCGACTCGCTCGGCGCCGACGCGCTGCGGTTCGCGCTCGCCGGGATGGCCACCGAGACGCAGGACGTGCGGATGCCGGTCGACTTCCAGTGCCCAGGCTGCGGCCACCTCGTCGAGCAGACGGTGCAGAATCGCGTGAAGCCGCGGATCGACTGCCCGAAGTGCGCGAAGCCCTTTCGCACGCAGTGGGCCACGGCCGACGCCGACCTCGCCCTGCCCCGCGGGCCGGCGGTGAGCGAGAAGTTCGAGTCGGGCCGCAACTTCTCCAACAAGCTCTGGAACGCCACCCGGTTCGTGCTCATGAACCTCGAGGGATTCTCGGGGGCCGATCTCGCGGGGGGCGCCGCGGCGGCCGCCGACGCGCCGCTCGAGGATCGCTGGCTGATGAGCCGACTGGCGAGCGTGAGTCGCGACGTGACCCGTGCGATCGACGACTACCGGTTCGCGGAGGCGGCGCGGCTGCTCTACGCGTTCGCCTGGGACGAGTTCTGCAGCGCCTACCTCGAGCTGTGCAAGTCGCGCCTCGCCGATCCGGCGCACCGCGACCGGGCCCGGGCCACGCTCCTCGTGGGGCTCGACACGATCCTCCGGCTGCTTCATCCGATCATGCCGTTCGTGACGGAGGAGATCTGGCAGCACCTGGCCGACGCCCTTGGTCCCCGACGGATGCCGTGGGACGATCCGGTGGCGCCACCGGCGGCGCTGGTGATGGTGGCGGCGTGGCCGCGGCCGCAGGAGGCCTGGATCGATCCGCCCACCGAGACGCGGTTCGGCACGTTCCTCGCCGTGGTCGCGGCGATCCGCGAGATCCGGGCGCGGCAGAACGTGCCGCCGAAGACGCGGGTGGCGGTGTCGATCCGTACGGGCGTTGAGACGGCGGCGCTCCTCGCGCCGATGGTGCCCGCGATCGCGTCGATGGCGGCGGCCGACATCCAGGCGATCGGCCCCGACGCCCCGGTCCCGGCGACGGCGGCCACGGCGGCGGCCGCGGGCTGCGACATCGCCGTCGATCTCGCGGGCCTCGTGGACGTGGCCGCGGAGATCGCCCGGCTCGTGAAGGAGCAGGAGAAGACGGAGGGCTTCATCCGTGCCAAGCAGGCGAAGCTCGCCGACGCGGCGTTCACGGCGCGGGCCCCGGAGGCGGTGATCGCGAAGGAGCGGGCGGCGCTCGCCGACCTCGAGGCGAGGCTCGCCCGGGGCGGGGCGGCGCTCGCGGAACTGCGCGGCCGCAAGGGACCGGCGTGACGGGCGGTCCGCCGCCGGCCCCGTGATGAAGCCCCCCTGCCCTTCGGGTAGACTCTGGAGGTGGGCGCGGCCGGATGGTCCTGGCGCTCCAATCCCTTTGCGGAGCCGGCCCATGAGCGTGCAGATGGAACTTTCGCGGATCATCATCAGCGAGATCAACGATCAGCAGGTGGTGTATCTCAAGGAGGTCGAGGGTGATCGCACGTTTCCGATCCTCATCGGCCTCTTCGAGGCGACGAGCATCGACCGCCGCGTGAAGCACCACCAGTCGCCGCGTCCGCTCACGCACGACCTCCTCGTGGCCGCCGTCGAGCTCCTCGGCGGTGAGTTTCAGGACGTGGTGATCTCCGAGCTCAAGGAGCACACCTACTACTCGGTGATCCGGGTGCTCAAGGACGGCGAGACGGTGGAGATCGACGCCCGGCCGTCCGACGCGATCGCGGTGGCGGTGACCTGCGAGCCCAACCTGCCGATCTACGTGTCGGAAGAGGTGCTGCAGAGCGTCCTCGGCGAGTGACTGACGCCGGCGTGTGG
>Ga0207954_1000596_pt1 | contig 12406 bp, 9 predicted proteins | sample CryBogmetaGMA0M_FD_184547 | JGI IMG/M metagenome (GOLD analysis project Ga0207954, IMG submission 184547) | Freshwater microbial communities from Crystal Bog, Wisconsin, USA - MA0M (SPAdes) | ecosystem: Environmental > Aquatic > Freshwater > Lake | place: Crystal Bog, Wisconsin, USA | collected... | reverse complement strand
TGCCGGCGCAGGCGAGGCCGCGGACCGGGTGGGCGGCCGCGTGGCCACCGACGACGTCGACGGCTTCCGCGTCGATCGCGGCTTCCAGGTCTACCTCGACGCCTATCCCGAGGGGCGTCGGCAGCTCGACCTCGCGGCACTCGCGCTGGGCCGGTTCGAGCCGGGGGCGCTCGTGGCCGAAGGGGGCAGGCTCCGCGGCGTCAGCGATCCGTGGCGGCGGCCCGTGGCCGCGATCGGCTCGGTGCTCTCGGGAAGCGTCGGCATCGCCGACGGGCTGCGCACGGCGCGGCTGCGGGCCGACTGCGTGCGGGCGTTCCGGCGCGGCGCGGCCGATCCGTCCGCCGCGGGGGCCGCCGCCGGCGAACGCGAGCGGACCACCCGCGAGGAGCTCCGCGACCGCGGCTTCTCCGCCGCGTTCATCCGCCGGTTCTTCGAGCCGTTCTTCGGCGGCGTGTTTCTCGAACGGCGGCTCGACACGTCGGCCGCGATCTTCCGCTTCACCTTCGCGATGTTCGCGCTCGGCCGGGCCTGTCTGCCCCGGGGCGGCATGGCCGCCATTCCCGCCCAGCTCGCGGCCGGCCTGCCGGCGGGAGCGATCCTGCTGGGGCAGCGGGCCAGCCGCGTCGAGCAGGGGTGCGTCACGCTCGCCGACGGCCGCACGCTGCCCGCCGCCGCCGTCGTCGTGGCGGTGGAAGGGCCGGCGGTCGCGGAACTGCTTCCGCCCCCGCTCGCGGCGCCGCTGCGGGAGGGGCTCGCGGCGCGGCGTTGGAAGTCGACGCGGCTGGTGGCCTTCGCGGCGTCGCGGTCGCCGCTCGGATCGCCCACCCTCGTCGTCAGCGCCGAGGAGACCGGTCCGATCGACAATCTCACGGTACCTTCCGACGTGGTCGGGGGCTACGCGCCCCCCGGGGCGAGCCTCGTCTGCGCGTCGATCCGGCAGGACTGGCCGGAGTCCGACGCGACGCTCGCGGATGCGGTGCGGCGGCAGGCGGCCGGCTGGTTCGGCGGCGGCACGGCCGACTGGCGGCACCTGCGGACGGTGCGGGTGGATCACGCGCTGCCCGACGAGTCGCCCGCCGCGCGGCGGCTGCGGCCGACGGGCTTCACGCTGGCCGACGGGCTCTTCCTCTGCGGCGACCACTGCACGTCGGCCTCGATCAACGGCGCGCTGGCCGGCGGACGCCGGTGCGCCGAGGCGGTGCTCGCCGCGGACGCGATGCCATGACGCTGATCCCGCCTCCCGTGCCGGCGCCGCGGCGCACGCGGCGGCCGGCGCATCCCTGCGGCCCAGCGAGCGGCACGACATGAGCGAAATCATCGGCGCGACGCTGATCTTCATCGGCCTGCTGGCGGTCGTGGCCGGCCTGGGCTGGCTCGTCGTGCGCGGGCTCTCCCTCGTCTTCGGCCGCGTGGCCGCGCGGCGGCTGCTCGCGCCCCTCGCGCTCGTCGCGGCCGGGCTCGTCGTGGGGGCGGCGCCCTTCGCCTACCAGCACCTCTACATGGCGATCGTGGGCCTCGGCGAGCGGGAGCGGGTGATCGACGGCGCCCGGGCCCTGAATCTCACCGGCTGGGACCGCGGCGACTACTCCATCCTCGTGCGGAAGCCCGACGTGGCGATCCTCGAGATGGGCAACGCCGACGTCACCGACGAGACGCTCGCGCTGTTGGCAGGGCTGCCGAACCTGCGCGAGCTCACGCTCAACGACTCCGCCGTGACCGACGTGGGCCTGGCCACGCTGGGCCGGCTGGGGAGCCTCGAGTCGCTGCGGATCGCCCGCACGCGGATCACGCCCGAGGGGGTGAGGGCCTTCCTGGCCGCGCCGCCGCCGCGGCTGCGGCAGATCGACGTGTCGGGCAACCGCATCCCCGCCGCCATGCTCCGCGAATGGCGGAACGCCGGCGCCACCGAGGATCCCCAGGGAGAACGACGCTATGTCAATTGACCTCACGCTCCGCGAGGACGACCGGGGCGACGCCGCCAACGCGGCCTTCCTCTGCGAGGCCAGCGAACTGGCCTACCTGCCCGAGCTGGAGGGCATCCGCGGATTCGCCGAGACGCTCGGCCTGTCGGCCCGCTTCTTCAGCGAGGGCAACACGCAGGCCTGGCTCGCCGTCAACGACGACGCGATCGTCGTCGCCTTCCGGGGCACCGAGTCGCCGACGAGCATCGACGGCCTCAAGGACATCCTCATCACCGACGCGATGAACCTGCTGGTGGTGCCGGAGGGGCGGCTGGGGCACGACCTCTCGGCCGCCGGCGTCGGGGCCCGCTTCCACAAGGGGTTCGTCGACGCCATCGCCGACATCTGGCCGGCGCTCGGCCCCGCGATCGAGGCGGAGTGGAAGCGCCGCGACCGCCCCATCTGGCTCACCGGCCACAGCCTCGGCGGGGCGCTCGCGCTCTTGGCGGCCTGGCTGCTCAAGCGCCGGTTCGTGCCGGTGCACGAGGTCTGCACGTTCGGCGCGCCGATGATCGGCAACCGCACGGCCTGCGAGGCGTTCAACCGCGAGTTCGCCGGCGGCATCTTCCGCTATGTCAACGGCCGCGACCCGGTGCCGAAGCTGCCCGCCCTGTCGCTGGCCGCCAACGAGTTTCTCCACGTGGATTCGCAGCGGCTTCTCGGCAGCCATCCGGTGACCGGCCTCTCCGAACTCGTCGGCACGGTGGCGTCGAAGGCGGTGGGGGGCCTGCTCTCGGGCGCGCTCGTCGACGAGGCCTGGCGGCACATCGGCGAGGAGGTGGGGGCCCACTTCCTCGGGGTCTACAAGGACCTCCTGCGGAAGTAGGCTCGGCATGTGACGCGAGGCCGCAGTGTCCTTTGCGGGGGGCTGCCGCTGCCGGCTGCCGGTCTCTTCGCCACCGGGGCGTGAGGATGTCGTTAAGCCGCCTTTGCCCGTGCGGTTCCCTCTCATACAATCGATTCAAACACCTGTTTGAGCTTCCTGGATTCTCCCCGTGGCCCCCCATATCGCCGCCGCCGATGCCGATGCCGCGGCGGAGTCCCGCGATCCTCGGGTGAGGATTCTGCTGGCTGCCGGCCGGGAGTTCGCCGAACGGGGTTACGAGGCCGCCACCGTCCGCGACATCTGCACGGCCGCCGGAGTGAACGTGGCGGCGGTCAACTACTACTTCGGTGACAAGCGGCGGCTCTACGTCGAGAGCGTCAGGCGGGCCCACGAGGAACGTGTCGGCCGGGAGCCGTTGCCGGAGTGGGTGACGGGCACGCCCGCCGAACGCCGGCTCGGCGACGTCGTCGACCACCTGCTGCGGCGCACGCCCGGGCTCGGTGGGGCGTCGTGGCAGGCGCGGCTCCTGCTTCGCGAACTCGTGCAGCCGACCGATGCCTGCCGAGGAGTGGTCGAGGATCACGTGCGGCCGCGGTTCGCGGCGATCCTGTCGATCCTCGAGGAGTTGTCGGCGGGCTGCCTTCCACAGTCGGAGCTGAAATGGCTGGCGATCTCGATCATCGGGCAGTGCCTCCTCCACGGTGCCGCCGGTGAGTTCGTCGGCATGTTCCTGCCCCCCGACGAAATCGACGCCCTGCAATCGCCCGCGCCGCTGGCCGCGCGGATCACCCGGCACGCGCTGGCCGTGGTCGCCGCCGGCGTCGATCATGGGCCGCGTGGGGAACGCGTCGGACGCAGGGAGGAGGCACGCCCATGTCGGAGCTGAGCCGGGAGCCGTCGGTTCGCCGGACCGGACTCGCCCGCAGCATCGCGGGCTGGGTCGCCCCCGCGCTGATCCTCGCCGCCGCGATCGCCGGCTTCCTCGCCCTCGGCAGCCAGCCGCCGCCGGCCCGCAAGCCCGTCGAGGCGCCCGCCGCGACGCCCGTCCGCAGCGTGCCGGTGCAGCGGGTGGACGGCAACATCGAGATCGACGCCGACGGCGTCGTCGTGCCGCTCCGCGAACTGACGCTCGCCGCCGAGGTGGCCGGCCGCGTGCTGCGGAAGGCCGAGTCGTGCCGGGCCGGGCAGTTCGTGCGGGCGGGCGCCGTCCTGTTCGAGATCGATCCGCGGGATTACGAACTGGCCGTGCAGCGGCTCGAGGGCGAGCTGCGGCAGGCGGCGCTCACCATCGAGGAGATCGACGAGGAGCTGGCGCAGAACGCCACCTCCGCCGATCTCGCCCGGCGTCAGGTGGCGCTGTCGCGCCGGGAGGTCGAGCGGCTGGAAGGCCTCAAGGCCAACCGCATCGTCACCGAGACGGAGCACGAGCGGGCGTTGCGGGAGGAGCTTTCGAGCGCCAACGCGCTGAGCTCCCTCGAGGGGCAGAAGCGGGTGCTCACGAAGCGGCGCAGCCGGCTCGAGGAGGCGCAGACGCTCGCCGCGACGATGCTCGAGCAGGCCCGGCTCGACCTTTCCCGCACCCGGGTGATCGCGCCCGTCGACGGCCTGATCGTCGACGACAAGGTGGAACAGGATTCGTTCGTCACCAAGGGCGCCCCACTCGTCACGCTCGAGGACACGAGCGCCGCCGAGGTGAAGACGAGCCTGCGGATGGACGAGCTGGCACAGGTGTGGGGCGGCCGCGCGGCCGGGGGTGGCGACGCCCACGACGTGCCCGACACGCCGGTGAAGGTCTCGTTCGTGATGAGTGACAAAACCTACGAATGGGACGGCGTGCTCAACCGTCAGGAGGGCAGGGGCATCGACGAGAAGACCCGCACGCTCCCCTGCCGCGTGCTCGTGCGGGAGCCCGGGCGGGTGACGGCGGTAGACCGGTACGGCGCGACGCTCGCAACGCCGCCGCCGGAGGCGCCGCGGTCGCTCATGCGGGGCATGTTCGTCGACGTGCGGGTGAAAGTGGACGTGCCGGAGCCGCTCCTGGCCGTGCCCCAGGATGCGGTGCGGCCCTCGGGCGAGCTGTTCCTCATGCGCGAGGGGCGGCTCGCGATCGTGAAGCCGCGGGCCTTCCACGTGGGCGGCGGCTCCTTCGTGATCCGGGAGGGGGAGGGGCTCGTGCTCCCCTCCGACCGCGTCGTGACGAGCCAGCTGTCCCTGCCGCGGGCCGGCATGGAGATCGTGGAGGCCGTGCCATGAGGTCGATCATCGCCTGGACCGTCCGCAACACGCCGGCCATGAACGTGCTGGTGTTCGCGGTCATGATCATCGGCTGGATCAGCTTCTCATCGATGCGGCGCGAGGTGTTTCCGGAGTTCGAACTGGAGATCGCGCTGGTCACCGTTCCCTATCCCGGCGCCACGCCGGAGGAGGTCGAGGAGGGGATCTGCCAGAAGGTCGAGGAGGCCTGCCGCAGCGTCGTCGGCATCAAGAAGATCACGAGCATCGCCCGCGAGGGGCTGGGTTACTGCGTCTTCGAGATGGCCGACGGCGTCAAGGATCCCCAGCGGGTCGTGGGCGAGATCCGCTCCGAGGTCGAGCGCATCCCGAGCCTGCCCGAGCTCTCGGAGGATCCCAAGGTGGAGCAGGTGACCCTCCGCGAGCCCGCCATCAAGGTGGGCATCGTGGGGCCGCCCGACGTCGCCGGCGACGAGCGGGACGAACTCCAACTGCGGAACGTGGCCGAACGGGTTCGCGACGACCTGCTGGCCCTGCCGACGGTATCGGCGGCGAACATCGCGTCCGCCAAGGATTACGAGATCACGATCGAGATGTCCGAGGACACGCTGCGGAAGCACGGGCTGACGCTCAAGTCGGTGGCCGACATCGTCCGCCGCGAGAACCTCGAGCTCCCCGGGGGCACGATCCGCAGCGAGCGCGGCGAGGTGCTGCTGCGGGGCAAGAACAAGCAGTATCTCGGGGACGACATCGCCCGGCTGCCACTGGTGACGCGGCCCGACGGCCTCGTTCTCACCGTCGGCGATCTGGGCCGCGTGCGGGACGGGTTCGTCGACGTCGCGGGCCACGGCCGCATCAACGGCCGGCCGGGCCTGGTCGTCTCGGTCGACAGGAGCTCCGGCGAGGACCTCCTGGCGATGGTCGCGGCGGTGAAACGGTACGTCACCGCGACGCGGCTGCCTGACGGGTACGAGATGGTGACCTGGGCCGACGCCTCGGTCGACGTCCGCGAACGGCTCGACATGCTGCTCTCCAACGGTACGCAGGGGCTGGCGATCGTCTTCGTGCTCTTGGCGATGTTCTTCGACCTCAAGATCGGGTTCTGGGTGGCGATGGGCGTGCCGGTGTCGATGCTCGGGACCGGGGCGCTGATGTACGCCGGCGACCAGACGCTCAACATGCTCTCGATGTTCGCCTTCCTCATGGCGGTGGGCATCGACGTGGACGACGCGATCGTCGTCAGCGACAACGTCGAGCGGCATCGGCGCATGGGCAAGGGGCCGATCCAGGCCGCCATCGACGGGACGGCGGAGGTGGTGCCGTCGGTCGTCTCCGGCGTGATGACGACGGTGATCACGTTCCTCCCGCTGTGCTTCGTGTCGGGGGTGATGGGGAAGTTCATCGCCGTGATGCCCTTCGCCTTCATCGCCTGCCTGCTCGTGTCGCTGGCCGAAGCGATCTTCATCCTGCCGGGGCACCTCGCCCACGACGACAGCGGCATCCTCCGCTTCTTCCAGTTCGTCACGAGCCCCCTGCGGCCGCTGCTGCCGGTGCTCCGGGCGGTGCAGCGGTCGTGCGACGAGGGTCTCAAGTGGTTCGTGAAGCGGGTCTACGCCCCCGCGCTCGAAATGGCCATCGACAACCGCTGGGCGGTGCTGGCGTTCGCGGCGGGCATCCTCATCCTCGCCGTCGGGCTGATCCGCAGCGGCACCACCCCCTTCAAGATCTTCCCCAAGATCGACGCCAAGCGGATCCAGGCGCGGGTCGTGTTTCCCGACGGCACTCCGGCGAGCGTCACCGAGGACGCCGTTGCGCGGATCGAGCGGGCACTCGACGAGACGTCTTCACGGCTCGGCGCGGGCGGCCGGCCGCTGGTGACGTTCGTCCACAGTTCGGTGGGGTCGGCGGAGTCCCGCGGCCGCCCCGGTGTCGAGGCGAAGCTCGGCGGCAGCCACATCGGGGCGGTGAGCGTGGAACTCGAGGATGCCCTCCACCGCAGCGTGTCCAGCGACCAGTTCCTCAGCGAGTGGCGGCGGGCGACCGGCGCGGTGCCCGGGGCCGACAGCGTCGTGTTCACCTCGGAGAACATCGGGCCGGCCGGGAAGGCGATCGAGTTCAAGCTGCTCGCCGCTTCCGACCGGGAGTCGGTGCGGCAGCTCGAGGCGGCCGTCGAGACGACCAAGGACTGGCTCGCCGAGTACCCGGGCGTGATCGACATCGACGACGATTCGCGGCCCGGGAAGTGGGAATACCGCCTCAAGGTGAAGCCGCGGGCCGAGGCGCTCGGGGTGTCGCTTTCCGACATCGCCTCGACGGTGCGGGCGAGCTTCTACGGTGAGGAGGTCATGCGGCTGCAGCGCGGCCGGCACGAGGTGAAGCTCATGGTGGCCTACCCGCGGGAGGAGCGGCGGTCGTTCACGGCGCTCGACGAGGTGCGTGTGCGGAGCAGCGACGGCGTGGCGCGGCCGCTTGGGGAACTGGCCGAGACGACGGTCGCCCGGGGCTATTCGGAGATCAACCGGCTGGGCCAGAAGCGGTCGATCACGGTGACCGGCGACATCGACGCCACCTCCTCGCTCACCTCCGGGCAGATCACCGCCGACCTGGAGCGACGGCTGCTGCCGCGGCTCCAGGAGGATTACCCCGACGTGCGGGTGCGGTGGGAGGGGGAGCAGGAGCAGACGAACGAGTCCCTGCGGAGCCTCGGGCTGGGCTTCACCGTCTCGTTGTTCGCCATGTTCGTGCTGCTGACGATCGAGTTTCGCTCCTACCTGCAGCCGCTCCTGATCCTCACGGCGATCCCCTTCGGCGCCGCCGGGGCCGTGTTCGGCCATGCGCTGCTCGGCTTGCCGCTGTCGCTGTTCACCATGTTCGGCGTGGTGGCGCTCTCCGGCATCGTCGTCAACGACTCGATCGTGCTCATCGACTTCATCAACGCCCGCGTCCGGGAAGGGCGGCCCCTCCACCTGGCGATCCGCGAGGCGGGCTGCGTGCGGTTCCGGCCGGTGTTCCTCACGAGCATCACGACCGTGGGCGGTCTGCTGCCGCTGCTCTTCGACCGCAGCTTCCAGGCGCAGTTCCTCATCCCCATGGCGGCGGCGATGACCTTCGGGGAGATGGTCACCACCGTGCTGATCCTCGTGATGATTCCGGTGGCCTACACGTTCATCGGCGGCGCCACGCCCGACCCCCATGAGGAGGCCGAGGCCGACGCGGCGGCCGGAGCCGCGGGGGCCGACGAGGGGGACGACGACTGGCTGCCGGAGCACCTGCGGGAGTCCGGGCAACCGACGAAGTCGCTGCCGGACTGAGCGGCGCGGATGCGGCCAGGTGCCGTGCGGGCCGAGCCTCGCGGCGGGCCGCACGGACGCTCGGTCACCGGTTGAAGAGGAAGTGGCAGACGTCGCCGTCGCGCATGACGTAGTCCTTCCCCTCCACCCGCAGCTTCCCGGCGCCGCGGATCTCCTTCTCGGAGCCGTGCGCCTCGAGGTCCTCCACCGAGTAGATCTCGGCGCGGATGAAGCCCTTCTCGAAGTCGGTGTGGATCACGCCGGCTGCCTGCGGCGCCGTCGCCCCCACGGGAACCGTCCAGGCCCGCACCTCCTTCTCGCCGGCCGTGAAGTAGCTCTGCAGGCCGAGCGTGCGGTAGGCCGCGCGGGCCAGCGGGGCGAGCGCCGGCTCCGTGAGGCCCGCCCCCGCGAGCATCTCCGCCCGGTCGGCCTCGTCGAGTTCCGCGATCTCCGCCTCGAGCTTGGCGCACACCGGCACCACCTCCGCGCCGGCCGCCGCGGCCGCCCGGCGGACGTCCTGCACGAGCGGGCCCGCGCCGGCGAGGTCGCCCTCGTCGACATTGGCCACGTAGAGGATCGGCTTGGCGGACAGGAGGCCGAACTCCCGCACCGCGGCCCGCTCGGCCTCGTCGAGCGCGAGCGTGCGCAGCGGCTTCTGCCCGCCGAGGTGGGCGAGGCACTTCCGCATCACGTCCACCTTGAGCTTCGCGTCCTTGTCGGGGCCGCGGGCCGCCCGCTCCGCCTTGGGCAGCAGGTTCTCGAGGTGCTGGATGTCGGCGAGCAGGAGTTCGATCTCGATCGTCTCCATGTCGGAGACGGGATCGACCTTGCCGGCGACGTGGATCACGTCGGGATCCGCGAAGCAGCGGACCACCTGCAGGATCGCGTCGACCTCGCGGATGTGGGAGAGGAACTTGTTGCCGAGTCCCTGCCCCTCGCTCGCCCCCTTCACGATGCCCGCGATGTCGACGAGCTTGAGGGCGGCCGGGATCACCTTCTGGGGCGGGATGAGCTTCGTGATCCGGCCGAGCCGGTCGTCCGGCACGCTCACCATGCCCTCGTTGGGCTCGATCGTGCAGAAGGGGTAGTTCGCGCTCTGCGCCGCCTTCGACATCGTCAGGGCGTTGAACAGCGTGCTCTTGCCGACGTTGGGGAGTCCGACGATGCCTGCTTCCATGGGGAAGAAAACGCTCCGGGTGCGAGGGATGCCGGCACGGACGGCCGGCGGGGTGGCTGGTGGATCGGTCCGGTGGCCGGTCCGGTGGCCGGTCCGGCTGGGCGGCAGGTTCGGTATGATGCCCGAAGCGACCCGTTCATGATAGGGAACTCCGCTCGCGTCATGGCCGCCCGCTCCGCACCGCTCCTTCCCGCCGCCTTCTTCGACCGGCCGGCCGACCGCGTGGCCCGCGACCTGCTCGGCGCGTGGCTCGTCGTGCGGGCCGCCGACGGCCGGCTCGAGCGGCACCACGTCTTCGAGACGGAGGCCTACCTCGGGGCGCACGACCTGGCCTGTCACGGCTCCCGCGGCCGCACCCGGAGAAACGCCACGATGTTCGGCCCGGCCGGCCGCTGGTACGTCTACCTCTGCTACGGAATGCACTGGATGCTCAACATCGTGACCGGTGCGGAGGGGGTGCCGGCGGCCGTGCTCATCCGCGGCGCCGGGGAGCAGGTCGGGCCGGGCCGCGTGACGAGGGCCCTGGGCATCGACCGGTCGTTCGACGGCCGGCGGGCCGACCGGCGGGGCGGGCTGTGGTTCGAGGACGCCGGTATCACGCTGCCGCGGCGGGCCGTCGCCCGGACGCCGCGGATCGGCGTGGGGTACGCCGGGGAGTGGGCCGACAAGCCGCTGCGGTTCGTCGTCGATCCGGCGGAGTGCGCTCCCCCGCCGGCGCCGCGCGCGTCTACAATTTCTCCGGTGTCGGGGCGGTCGCTGCCGTCCGGCCGCGGCCCCCGGAGCGCCAGATCATGAGTGCACGCACGTTCGCGGTCCTTTTCTTCGCCGGAGTGATCACCATCATGGGCAGCACACGCGAGGGCCTCGGGGCCGACGACGGGAAGGCCGGGCTCGCGAAGGCCACGTTCGCGGGGGGCTGCTTCTGGTGCACGGAGGCCGTCTACGCCGAACTCAAGGGAGTGAAGGGCGTGACGAGCGGCTACACGAACGGCAAGGTTCCCAACCCGACCTACAAGGACGTCTGCACCGGCCTCACGGGGCATGCCGAGGCGATCGAGATCGAGTACGACCCGGCCGTGGTGTCGTTCGAGAAGCTGCTCGAGGTGTTCTTCGCCACGCACGATCCGACGACGCTCAACCGGCAGGGTGCCGACGTGGGCACGCAATACCGCTCGGGCGTCTACTACCACGACGACGAGCAGAAGCGGATCGCCGAGCAGGTGATCGCGAAGCTCGATGCGGCCCGCGTGTTTCCCGGGAAGATCGTCACCGAGGTCGTGAAGGCGGAGACGTTCTATCCGGCGGAGGATTACCACCAGGACTACTTCGCCCGGAACCCGGCCCAGCCCTACTGCCGGGCGGTGGCCGCGCCGAAGGTGGAGAAGGTGCGGAAGGTCTTCAAGGACCTGATCAAGTAGGCCCGCACGGGTGTGTCGCCCGCGCCCGACACCGCGCCGCAATTGCCGCGGCGACGGGCCCACGACTCACGACGCGACGTTTGGGTCGCTCGAGGGTGTCGAGGACGTCGCGTACGGGGCGCGTCGTGGCTGGCCGATTCCCGGCCGGATGTTCCGGACATGACCGACGCGGTTCGGCGGCACGATGCCGACGTCCCCTGTCGAGCGTCACGTCCGGCTGATCGGCGCGCTCGCCCGGCGTCCGCCGGTGAGTCGGCGGACCGGTATGGTAGTCTGGCGTCGAGACACGGGAGTTCACGACCCTCGACGTCGCCTGATGCCGGGCCCGAGCGGCCTGGTGTGACGTTCCGTGGATCGAACCCAACTCTCGGTCCGCTCCACTCGGCGGCTCGTTCGCCGGGATTCTCCGCTGCGCGTGGTCTGCTCATGGGGTCGAACGAACGGTCGGAAACCATCGTCATCACCTCGTGCCTTCGTCCGGCGGCCACCCGGTTTTTGTCGCTCGCCGACCCGGTGGAGCGACTCCGGCACACGGTGGCGTCACTGCTCTGCTGGTTCGAGGAGCCGTCGGTTCGCAACGTCGTGATCTGCGACAACTCCGGGGTCGACTACGACTTCGGTCCGCTGGTCAGGAAGGCGGAGACGCTCGGCGTCGACTTCGAAGCGCTCGTGTTCGAGGATCACGGCATCGCCAAGCGCCTGGGCAAAGGGGCCGGCGAGGGGCTGATCCTCGATCATGTCATGAGCCACAGCCGGTTGCTCGCCTCCAGCGAAGCCTTCTGGAAGTGCACGGGCAAGTACTGGGTGCAAAACTTTCCCGCGGTCGCCTCGGCGCATCGGTCAGACGAAGCGGTGTTCAAGCGGCCCGGATGGAGCTACCGATGTCCGTTCGAGCCCGCCCGGTTCGGGGTGGCGAGAGCCGGATTTCTGTGGGCCCGCAATCGCCTGTCGTGTCTCGCCAAGGAGGTTCTCTACGGTTTCGACGCCGACGCCAACGTCAACACACAGTTCTGGCGGACCAGCGTCGCCTTCTTCGACCGCGTGCTGCGTGACAAGTACCTGTTGGTCAACGATCGGCGTCGCTACTTTATCGAGCACGTCTACGCGAGGGCGCTGACGAACGAGCCGGTGACGGCGTTCAGGGTCGCCCCCAAGATCGTCGGAAAGAGCGGCAGCATCGACGCCACGTACGGTGGGGGAGTGCCACCGGAAAAGCTCGCCGATGCCGAGGCTCTGATCGCCCGGGGGCTACCCGGCACGTGATGCGAAGGCGTCGCGGCGCCGGTGCGGACGCATCTCGTCCGCCCCGGGGGCGCCACGCCCGCGACGCGGACGGCACGGAGACGCCTCCCGCCGGGCCGTCGGACACCCCCGCGCCGTGGCGACGCCTCGCGGCCGCAGTTCAGGCGTCGCCGAAGCGGACGACCAATTCCCCCGCCTCGACCGGCGTGCCCGGCGCGACGAGCACCTCGGCGACCTTGCCGTCGCGCTCGGCGTAGACC
>Ga0207954_1000594_pt1 | contig 12421 bp, 11 predicted proteins | sample CryBogmetaGMA0M_FD_184547 | JGI IMG/M metagenome (GOLD analysis project Ga0207954, IMG submission 184547) | Freshwater microbial communities from Crystal Bog, Wisconsin, USA - MA0M (SPAdes) | ecosystem: Environmental > Aquatic > Freshwater > Lake | place: Crystal Bog, Wisconsin, USA | collected... | reverse complement strand
CGCGGGTAGAGATCCTTGATCGTGCGCGTCAGGCAGTGCCCGGGATGGGGCATGCCATTGGCGGTCGGCGGACCTTCGAAGAACACGAACCGCTGCGCACCCTGGCGGCGATCGAGCGACTTCTCATACGTGCCGCACTCCCGCCACCAGGCGGCAATCGACGCTTCGAGAGCTGGAAAATCGGGTTGGCCGCGGACGGGTTCGAACATGGGCGATGGCGAGGGGCAGGGCAGGGGCCGGCCCTCGATTTCGGGAGGCCCGGAAAGCCTGCAATCCTACCGCGATGCCCGCAGCCCCCACAGGGGGCCGTTCTTCGCAGCCGACGCCCTCGGAGATCGTCACTGCTGGGCAATCGTGGCGTCGGACGTGTAATCGGGCATCGTCCGCAGCACGGCATGGGAGGGAACGTTGAGCGGAGCGAGTTGCTCGTGCCACGACATCGACGGCAGCCGGTCGAGCGTCCGCGTGGCGACACGGACGACGATCCGCTCGGTGCCGCCACCGCGATAGGTACCCTTGTTGGGCGGCACGTCGGTGAAATCCCGTCCAATGGCCGTTTTCACGAACCGGTCGTTTACCGGGCAGCCGTTCGTGGGATCGAAGCCGGTCCAGCCCACGTCCGGCAGCCAGACCTCGCACCAGGCATGGCTCTGCGAGTCGTTGTTTTCTCGGTGGATGTAGCCGCTCACGTATCGCGCCGGCACGCCGTAGGACCGCAGCACCGCGATCATGAGGTGCGTGAAGTCCTGGCAGACGCCCTTGCGTTGCTCGAGCAGGTGGTCGATCGGCGAGGTGGCGTCGGTCACGTCGCGGGCATATTCAAACCTTCCACGGATGAACTCGGCCACCTGACAGACCCACATCCCAACCCGCATCCACGGGACCGGCCGGAGTTCCGCCAACAGCGGATCCAAGAGCGGTGTATGCCGCGCCGGTCCGCGGAGCGGCAGGTAGTCAAGGACCTCGAGCGGCACATCCCACTCGAGCCCCGGCGAGTCTGCGGCGAACTGCGTCTGACTCGCCATCGGCCCGCCGCCCGCGTCCTCGGTCTCGACAACGCTCGCCGCGAGGATTCTCACCGCCATGGGTGGCCGGAGGATGTTGAAATGATGCACGCGGTTGCCAAACCCATCGCGGTAGTTGTGGATCGGCACATGCTGCCCGACGTTGACCCGAAATGAGTGGCAGCGCTGCGCGGCGTCGCTCATTGGCTCCATGCGAAGTTCGCAGAGCCACTCCGTGACCGGATCGGCGTATTCGATCGCCGTCTCGTGCTGGATCTCAAGGATCATGAGGGGCTCCCAGTGGACGGTGCGGGGCTACGCGAGCGCGTATTGCCGTTGGAGGTGCGAGCCGATCCGTGCACAGCGAATCAGGGCGTCGGCAAGAAAGGTATGCAGGCGCTCGCCGTCGAGGCCCGCTGCATCGAGGTAGACGAGGTCGGCGAGCAGTTTGCCCACCGTCCGCGAAGCCTCGTCGTCGCAGCGGTCGGGCAGCCGGCCGGCGATGACTGCCAACGACTCGACCACCCGCGTGAGACAAAACCGCACGGAATGGGGAAAGTCTGGGTTGACCAGCAGGAAGTCGACCACCCGCTCGGGCTCCACCCGGCTGATAAAGAGCCGGCGGTATGCCTCGTAGGCCGCGCAGTTGCGAAGCACAGCACTCCACTGCAGGGTCGCGATCGGCAGGTCCGTGGCGTTGCCCGCGTCGAGCAGGCCATAGCGCGAGTCGAGGATCCGCAGCACCTTTTCAGCCCGCTCCAGATAACGGCCGAGCTGGATGAAGTGCCAGCTCTCGTCGTGGGTGAGCGTCGACTCGCAGACCCCGTGGAACAGGAGCACGCCGATCCGCGTTTCCTCGCAGAAGTCGTGGGGCGACTCTGCCACCCGCGACTGGAGCCCCGTGTCGGTGAGCCGCCAGTGAAGTTTGTTGAGCTCGCGCCACATCAGCGGACTGATCGAGCCCCGGATGCTGCGGGCGTTGTTCCGCGAGCGGTTCACGCACGAGAGCACGCTGCCGGGATTGCGGGTGTCGACCAGGATCCAGCGCATCGCGGCCGTGGCCGCGGTCGAGCCGGGCCGCGGCTCCGGCGGAGGCATCCGCAGCAGCGACAGCAGTGCATTCCATTCGAGCTCGACGGGGTTAGCGAGCACCCCGTGGAGATCCAGATCGAGTTGAAACGTCACATCGACCGCCCGCGCCACGTGCTCGGCACGCTCCAGATACCGGCTCATCCAGTAGAGGGCGTCGGCCACACGGCTGAGCATCAGCGGCCCCCTTCAGACGGGTCGCTGCCGTGGTCGGCGAGCACCCACGTATCTTTACTGCCACCCCCCTGCGAACTGTTGACCACGAGGCTGCCCTTGGGCAAGGCCACGCGGGTCAGGCCGCCCGGTGTCACCGTCACCCGCTCTCCGCAGAGCACGAACGGCCGCAGATCGACGTGGCGGCCGTCGAGCCTGCCATCCACGAATGTCGGGTGCGTGGAGAGTTGGATCGTGGGCTGGGCGATGAAGTCGCGGGGGTTCGCCTCGATCGCTGCACGAAACTCCTCTCGCTGCTCCCGCGTCGACGCCGGACCGACGAGCATGCCGTACCCGCCCGACTCGTTGACCCGCTTCACGACGAAGTTCTCCAGATTGGCGAGCACATGGCTCCGCTCCGCCGGGATCTCCGGGCGAAACGTCTCCACGTTGGGCAGCAATGGCTCCTGAGCGAGGTAGTAGCGGATCATGGCGGGCACGAAGGGATAGACACCCTTGTCGTCGGCGATGCCCGTGCCGACGCTGTTGGCCAGGGCAACGGTGCCGCCGCGGTAGGCGTTCACGAGACCGGGCACGCCGAGGGCGCTGTCTGGACGAAACGTGAGTGGGTCGAGGAAGTCGTCGTCGATCCGCCGGTAGATGACGTCGACCCGCCGCGGGCCGCGGGTCGTTCGCATGAACACGCGATTGCCGTCGACGAACAGGTCGCGACCCTCGACGAGTTCGATGCCCATGCGTTGGGCGAGGTAGCTGTGCTCGAAGTAGGCCGAGTTGTAGATGCCAGGGCTGAGCAGCACCACCACGGGCTGTGCCGCTGTCGGCGGTGCGATCCACTGGAGCACGTCGAGCAGGGCGGCTGGATAGTCGTCGTTGGGCAGGACGTCGTAGTCGTTGAAGAGGGACGGAAACACTCGCTTGAGCACCTGCCGGTTTTGGAGCATGTAGCTCACGCCGGACGGCGTGCGGGCATTGTCTTCAAGCACGAGGTAGGTGCCGTCGGCCGCCCGGATCAGGTCGGTGCCGCAGATGTGAACGTAGATCCGACGCGGCACATCGACCCCGACGAACTCCCTCCGGAAAAAGCCCCCTTGGAGCACGAGCCTCGCGGGCACCACTCCGTCGCGGAGAATCCGCTGCTCGTGGTAGACGTCCCAGAGAAAGAGATTGAGGGCCGTGATGCGCTGGACGAGCCCCTCCTCGATCCGTCGCCACTCGGCCGCCGGGATGATTCTCGGCACCGGATCCATCGGCCAGACCCGCTCGATGCCCTCCTCGGCACGGTAGACCGTGAACCCTACGCCGTCCTCCCGCATCGAAAGGTCGGTCATCGCCTTGCGCTGGCGGAAGTCGTCGGGCGATGTCTGGGCCAACCGCTCACGGAGCGCGGCGTAGTGTGGTCGCGGCCCGTCGGACGCGGCAAACATCTCGTCGTAGGCCACGCCGAGTTCGTAGCCGGAAAACACCGATTCCTCCGCGGTCGGCGGCCGCGCGGGATCGACGGTAGGGTTCGATAACGGGTTCATCGTGTTCGCCTGAGCGATTCCAGCCGCCTTGCGAAGTTGCCCGAAGCCTGCCCGAAAATCGAGCAGGCCATGCCCGCAGGCGGAGCAGGCTCCACACCGGGCACCGCGAACTTCGCCTAATTCCTTGACGAACGCAGTGCGTCCGCTAGTCTCCGCGGACGACAGTTGTAGCACAGCAACTTGCGCGCCAAACGGGAGTTTTCATGACGTACTGCCTCGGTATCCGCACCCAACAGGGTTTGGTCATGGCCTCTGATTCACGGACGAACTCGGGAATCGACCAGGTCGAGGTGTGCCGCAAGATGCACAACTTCGTCGTTCCCGGCGAGCGGATGTTCACGATTCTTTCGAGTGGCAGCCTGTCGCTCACGCAGTCGGTGATGACGCGACTCGAGAAGGAGTTTCGGGCGGGCAAGGGGCTCGCGACGGTGGCAAACTTCTACGAGGCATCGCGGTGCGTGGGCGGTCACGTTCGCGATGTGGCGGCGCTCGATCGCGACTTTCTCGAACGCGACAAGATTGGCTTCACGGTCAATCTGCTCATCGGGGGACAGATCCGCGGCGAGCACCCACAGCTCTACATGGTCTACGCGCAGGGCAATCCGCTTCGCTGCACGAGACTTTCTCCCTATTTGCAAATCGGCGAAAGCAAGTACGGCCGGCCGATTCTTGACCGGGGCATCCGGTTCGGCGAGACGACGCTCGAGCAGGCAGCGCAGTACGCGCTCATTTCTCTCGACTCGACGATGCGGTCGAACGTGGCAGTCGGTCCGCCTATCGACCTGCTCGTCTACGCCAACGACGACTTTTCCGTGAGGCGCTACCGCCGGCTCGAGGCCTCCGACACCGATCTGGTAGAAATCCGCGCCAGCTGGGAGCAGGGCCTTCGCAAGGCCATCTCCACGCTGCCGCAGGTCTCATTCGCGCCGCCGCAGGAGCAGCTCGGCGTGGCGTTCACCCGCGATCCGTAACTGGCCACGTTCCCTGGCGCATCTTTCGGCGGCGTCGCTCGGCCACCCCCTCTGAGTGCTGCCGCCGCTCCGCGGTGCAACCACGTTTGGTCCCGCAGTATAAACTCCAAGTCGCCATGGCCGATGACGACCTCTATTCTTGCGACGATTGGCCCGTCGGGACCGTGCTCGTGCAGGCAGCGACCTACAACGAGCGAGAAAACGTGGCGTCGCTGATCGATGCCGTGCTCGCCGCCGACCCCGTCCTGCAGTTGCTCATCATCGACGACAGTTCGCCCGACGGCACGGGCGAGATCGCCCTCAGCCAGGCGGAACACAATGCTCGCCTCCACGTGCTTGTGAGGCGTGGCCGCCGGGGCCTCGGCAGCGCGATCCTTGAAGGCTTTCAGCTGGCCAAGAGCCGTGGCTTCGCGGTTTCCGTGAACATGGACGCTGACCTCAGCCACGATCCGGCCGACATCCCGCGGCTGCTGGCCGCACTCGACCCGGTCGGCGGCCGACCAGCCGACGTCGTGATCGGCTCGCGTCGCGTGCCCGGGGGGCGGACGGTCGGCTGGCCTCTCTCGCGACACGTGGCGAGTTGGCTGGTGGGCTGGTTCACCCGCTGGGTCCTGTGGGTGCCCGTGCGGGACGCGTCGAGCGGCTTTCGGGCCATCCGGTTGGAGGTTTTCGAGCGGTTGCCGCGACAGTTCTCGGAGGGATTCGCGTTTTTCGAGCACCTGCTCTGGAGCGTGCACCGCGCCGGCGGGCGGATGACTGAGATCCCTATCACGTTCACCGATCGCACCCGCGGTACGAGCAAGGCTGACATCGCAGAGGTCGGCCGGAGCGTGCGGGAACTGCTGAGGCTCGCCCGCAGAACCTGGATCAGACCACGCCAAAACGCCCCGTGACGAGGTTATGGACGATCCGTCGCAGCTGGCGCGAGCCCGACCTTCTCCATCAGCACCTTTAACTCGTCCGCCGTCGCGCGCTCCATGGCCAATGCCTCTACCCGGGCGTCGGGATGGTGGAGTCTCGGATCAACCTCAAACGCCTTCGCGAGCATCGTTTTTGCCTCAGCAACTCGGCCCTGGCTGTCGAGAATCAGGGCCAGCGTCGCCCAGCTGTCGCCGCGAGATCCTTCGGACAGCCGGATCGCCTCGCGAGTCGCCTGCTCGGCTCCGTCCAGTCGGCCTACCTCGCGGAGCGCCTCGCCCAGACCGGTGGCCGCGGTGAACGACACAGGATTTTTCCGATAGGTGTCGACCCACAGGGCCACGGGATCCGCCCAGACCTTCTGCCGCTCGACGCAGGCCATCCCAAGTGCCGCCACGGCCGCCAGAAGACCGATTACGCACCGAGTCCGCAGGTGCGGCCGCGACGCCAGCCACGTCGCTTCAAGCAGCAGTCCGACCGTGACCGCCACGCCCGTCATCGAAAAGTAGAGATATCGGTCGGCGGCAGCACGATAAATCGGAATCAGGTTTGCCACGGGCACGAGCGGCAGCACGATCAGGGCCGTCGCCAGGGCGAACCGTCGGTCCATGCGGATCGCGACAAGCGCCGCGGCGGCGAGTCCGGCCAGGATGAAACCCGCGACCGGCAGCGGCAGATATCGCACGGAATAGAGACCGTAGTCGGCACTAAGATTGACTGGCATGAGCACCAGCTGCGCGTAGAGGGCAAGAATGCGAGGTTCGATCAGCATCGCCGCCCCCAGCGACCCGCCGGGATACTCAGGTCTTGATTCGAAAATCCTCGACGGCGTTGGCTCCAGCAGAAACCGCGCCGCAAGAAAGGCGACCGTGACAAGCGCTCCACAGCCAATCGCGCTCCGCCAGAATCCGTTGGTCTCGTCGCGGCGAAACACCCACCAGAATGTCGCCACGAGGAACGGCGCCGCCACGCCCGACTCTTTGCTCGCGGTGGCCAGCAGGCAACACGCCACACAACCAATCGCCCGCCAGCGATCGCCAGTTCGTGAGACTGCCGCCTGCGGAATCCGCCCCATCACGAGAAGCAGGGCACCAAGCGAGAAGCTCGTGACCAGCAGGTCTTCGCGAAAGGTCGGCTCACACACGGCCTCTGTCACGACAGGATGCACGGCAAAGACGGCCGCCGCGACCATCGCCTCGTACTGCGGAAAGGAACCGGCGGTCTCCGGACCCTCCGCCCCCGGAGCACGGCTTATACCACGGACGAGTGCCCAGACCATCAACACATTCACCACGTGCAAGAGCACGCTCGTCAGGTGATATCCAAACGGCGATTTCCCCCAGACTGCCGCATCGAGCATGAGCGAAGCGAGATTCACCGGCCGATTGAAATCGAGGACGTCCATTCGCAGCGTGGCGAAGGAGAGCACCGGCAGCCAGTTCCACGGATCGTGCAGAAACGGATCGGTGAGGATCTGCAGCCGCGCGTCGTACACGAAGCCCGAAGCAAGCGTGGGGGAGAAGACGGCGAACGTGATCCCGGCGAGGATCGCAGCCTGTTGCCAGGGAAGAAGGCCCACATGATGCTCCGTTTTGCTGGAATATACCGGCGATGAAGCCCGCCGTGCAGCGACGGGAGCCCGACTTTCGAAGAGCGTTCATCGCGGTTAACCTGTTCGGCATGAAAGCCTCCACGATCCGCTTCGTTGACCGGTGGCTCGGCATCCCGGCCTGCGCCGTGCTCACGCTCTGGCGGCGAATCGCCGACCGTCGCCCGGGCACGGGGCCGGTCAAGCGGATCCTGTTTCTGAAGCTCGTCGAGCAGGGGGCGACGGTTCTTGCCTATCCGGCTCTGCGCACGGCCGTGGAACGGGTCGGGGCCGAAAACGTGTTCTTCATGGTGCTCGAGGAGAACCGTCCGATCCTCGACATGCTCGAGATCATTCCGCCAGAGAATGTGATTTCGGTGCCGTCAGGCGGCCTGTTCACCACGGTCGCCGGGATGATCCGGGGCCTCGCCAGGGTCCGCCGCGAGCGGATCGACTCGGTGCTGGACTTCGAGTTTTTCGCCCGCTCGTCCGCCGTGCTGGCGTATCTCACGGGCGCCTCCCGCCGCGTGGGCTACCACGCTTACAACGGGGATGGTCCGTGGCGGGGAGATCTGCTGACGCACCGGCTCGTCTACAACCCACAGGTGCACTCGCTCCGGGCGATGCTCGTGCTCACGGAGGCGCTGTGGCGGGATCCCGCCGGGCTGCCGGCGCTCGACATCGACATGGCATCGTTTGATGAGTCGATCAAGCAATTTCAGCCATCCGCCGACGAGACCGCTGAGGTCCGGCGGATCATGCACCTCTCCACCGGGGGTCGTGACCCACGGCCACTGGTGCTGCTCAACGCCAATGCCAGCGACCTGATCCCGCTGCGGAAGTGGGAGGGCGACCGCTACGTGGAGTTGGCCCGCCGACTACTCGCCGAATATCCGGAACTCTTCATCGGCTTCACCGGCGCGCCCTCGGAGGCGCCGCCGATCGAAGACCTGGTGCGGCAGGTGAACGACCCGCGTTGCTTTTCGATGGCGGGCAAGACGTCGATGCGGCAGCTCCTCGTGCTCGACTCGCTCGCCGACGTGCTGGTGACCAACGACAGCGGCCCGGCCCACTTCGCGGCGCTCACCGAAATCGAAATCGTCACGCTTTTCGGCCCCGAAACGCCCAAACTCTGGGGCGTGCTCGGGCCGCGGAGCCACGTCATCTCGTTGGGCCTTCCCTGCACGCCCTGCGTGAGCGCGTACAACAACCGCCTGTCTGCTTGTCGTAACAACCTCTGCATGCAGGGGATCACGGTCGATCGCGTGCATGCGACGGTGCGTGGCCTATTGGAGAAGCGTCGCGCGGCTGGCAACGCCTGACACCGTGGCCGCGATCAGCGGGGCGTCCGCCGATCAGCGGGTGGCGATGATCCGGTCGACGATGCTGGTGGTCGAGGCGTCGGGCACGAAGAGCGGCGTGACCACCCGCCCTCCGCGGGCGATCACGAGATCCGCCCCAACCACGTCTTCGGCTTTATAGTCGCCCCCCTTCACGAGCACGTCGGGCTCGACGGCCTTGATCAGTTCGAGGGGCGTGTCTTCGGTGAACTCACTGACCCACGCCACCGACGAGAGGCCCGCGAGGACGGCCTGTCGCTCCGCGGACGGCACGAACGGTCTGGGAGGTCCCTTCAGCCGCGTGACTGAGGCGTCGGAATTCACGCCCACGACGAGCAGATCGCATTCCTTTGCGGCCGCCTCGAGCAGGGCTACGTGGCCGCGGTGGAGGATGTCGAAGCAGCCGTTGGTGAAGCCGATTTTTCGGGATTCCGCGCGGGCCTGCCGCACGTTTGCGATCAGTTCCTCCCGCGTCACGACCTTGCCGCGCGAGATGTGCGACTGCTGGTCGATCGCTGCCATCAGTTCGCTCCAGGCGATCCGGGCGGTGCCGATTCGGGCGACCTGGAGCCCCGCAGCCACGTTGGCAAGGAAGCAGGCGTCGCGGAGCGAGGTGCCTTTGCCAAGCGCCACCGCGAGCGTGGCCACGGCGGAATCTCCGGCCCCCGTTACGTCAAACACTTGGCGGGCCTGAGTGGGGATCACGGCGGAGCCCTCGGCCGTGACCACGACCATCCCTTGCTCGCCGAGCGTGACGACGGCCGCGCCGATCCCGAACTTCTGGCGGATCACCTGTGCTGCGTGGATCCCGTCGTCGGGATTGCGGATCGCAAAACCGACAACGGCCACTGCCTCGGCTCGATTGGGCGTGATCACCGCGGCACCTGCGTATTTGCTGAAATCGAAGCCCTTCGGGTCCACGATCACTGGAATCCCGCGTGGCTTCGCCGCCTCGATCACCGCCCGGCAGACAGTCGGGTCGCACACTCCCTTGGCGTAGTCGGAAATCACCGCCACATCGGCCTGCGGCATCAGTTCTGAAATCCGGCTCATGACCGCCATCCTGGCGGGATCGTCGTTGAGAAACGCCTCTTGGTCGAACCGCGCAATCTGGCTGTGGCCGGCGAGAAGACGGGTCTTGACGGTCGTCGTGGCCGCCGCCGTGGCCACGAGCGATCCACAGGCAACGCCATCCTGTTCAAGCACCGTTTTGAGTTCGCGGGCTGCCTCATCGACGCCGACGGTTCCCACGAGCATCGTGGTGCCACCCATCGCCGCCATGTTGACGCCGACGTTTGCCGCACCGCCGGGCCGGTTGAATGATCGCCGCACCTGGAGCACGGGGACGGGGGCCTCGGGCGAGATGCGGTCGACCGTGCCGTCGAAATACCGGTCGAGCATGACATCGCCCACCAGCAGGATTTGGGGCGCGGGCGATGTGAGCGACTGCAAGGAGTTCATGGCTTCATTCTGTGCATAAAGTCGCGAGCGACCGCGTGGTGCCTCGGAGACAAGTCCGGTGATGACGAGTATGCCCTGCCACACTCCCGCCGTCATCCACCGCATCCGTTCGGGCCGCTTCCGGCGGGTTGCCGGTTGCTCGTCCGGTTCTGCGCCTCGTCGCTGGCCAACGGGTGATCAACCGCAGCCCTGCGCAGGGGCAGCGGCGCAAAAAAAGCACCCCGCACGGCAAACCGTGCGGGGTGCCACATCAACGTATCTGAGATTCCTGACGATCACTCAGGAAGAATGACGGCGTCGATCACGTGGATGACGCCATTGCTCGCCTTGATGTCGGTCTTGGTGACGTTGGACATGCCCTTGGCAGTGCCCACCTTCACGCCACCGTCCGTGGAGATCTTCACGGTCGATCCGCCGGCGGTCTTGGCGTCCTTGAGTTTCACAACGTCCGCGGCCATGACGGAGCCGGGAACGACGTGAATCAGGAGGATGGCCTTGAGCTTGTCCTTGTTTTCCGGCTTCAAAAGCGATTCAACCGTACCCTTTGGCAGTTTCGCGAATGCCTCGTCCGTGGGCGCGAACACCGTGAAGGGACCGGAGCCCTTCAGCGTGTCGACCAGATCAGCGGCTTCGAGGGCAGCCGCAAGGGTCTTGAAACTGCCGGCCCCAACGGCCGTTTCCACGATGTCGGCGGCCTTCACGCTTGCCGAGGCGAACAGCATCAGGGCAGCCATAAAGAACGCGGGGACGAACTGGGAGTGCAACATAATCTCTCCGGGAACAGGTGTTAGAGAACCGCGGCAGTGTAGGCCGTGAAGCCAAGCTGCCAAGGTGGGCAGCGATAACTGCCAGGACGATCAGTTCGTTGTCTCGAAGATTGCCGGAGGACACTTTGGCAAAGTGAGCTCGGCACGGCGGCCTGAAGCCGTACCCGCCGTCGTTCGGCGATCAGGCCGAGGGAGCCCGGCGGGGCAGCCAGGCGGATGCCCGGTTGAAGGCGATCGCCAGGACTGCTGAGCCGGCGGCGTACACCAGCGGCGAGGAGCCATACGTCGCGGCGTCTTTCGGGTTCACAGCGACCATCAGAAACAGCGCGGTCGCCGTGACACACGTCAGGGACAAACCCGTGAACACGACCCGCCAGGCTTCCGTCTTCATGCCGAAACTCCGTGTTCAAGGAGCAGGTCTCGCGCGGTGGCGAGCGACTGCAGGGCCGCGTCGTTGAGATTCGTGGCGTTGTCCGTAGCGCCCTGCGGCATGATACCCGCCAGCGTCGCCCGGGCGAACAGTCCCAGCTTGCCGAGCGCTGAGACCCGGGCCCGTTCCTCGAGCACCCGATAGCCCCGCCGCCTGATCCGCGTGCCGATCGCCCGGTAGATGCTCGACGCCGCCCGGACCGCCAGGCGGGCATCGGCGTCCAACGCCGCGATGCCCGCATCCCCGGCCGCGTAGAAGCCGTCGGCGACGTCGAGGACTCGCCGCACGCCGCTGCGGACACTCTCCGCATCGGGGGACGCGCCGCTCGGCCGCAAGCCGCCGGTCCATTCGACCGGCAGGTAGCAGCGGCCCCGCCGCCAGTCTTCCGCGACGTCGCGGGCGATGTTGGTGAGCTGCATGCCCATGCCCAGGGCCGCGGCATGGGGCAGGAAGCGGCGGTCCCGGAGGCCGAGCAGCGGGCACATCAGCACGCCCACCGCCCCGGCGACCCGGAAGCAATACCGCATCAGGTCGGCCTTGCGGAAGTCTGCCGCGGGAGTGAGGTCCGACTGCATGCCCGCGAGCAGGGCCTCCGCCGCCGGGATGGACAGGTCGTGCCGGCGGACGAGCGTGGCCAGCCAGAGGCTTTCGGCCGCGGCCGGCTCGCCCCCGGCCGCGATCAGGCGCAGGTCGCCGGCAGCGCGATCGACGAACGCCGCCGCCGCCGCGGGTGACGGAGCGGTGTCGACACCGTCGTCGCACCACCGGCACCAGGCGTAGAGCCGTTCCACGTCGGACCGTGTGGCGGCCGGCAGCAACCGGCTCGCGAACGAGAACGACCGGCTGTGCCGGCGGATCGACTCTCGGGCCGCCGTCGCGGCGTCCTCGTTCCCGAGGCCGCTAGCCGGTGACGACATGGAAATCTGCGACATGGAAGTCCGCGGCGATCGTGTCGCAGGTCGCCTTGGCGGAGTTGACCACCCCGGGCACGCCGGCGCCGGGGTGGGTGCCCGCTCCGGCCAGGTAGAGCCCGGGGATGTCCGGGTCGCGGTTGTGCGGGCGGAAGTAGGCGCTCTGCGTGAGCTTCGGCGCCACCGAGAAGGCCGACCCCTGGTAGGAACTGAACTTGGCCGCGAAGTCGGCGGGCGTGAAGTGG
>Ga0207954_1000590_pt1 | contig 12441 bp, 10 predicted proteins | sample CryBogmetaGMA0M_FD_184547 | JGI IMG/M metagenome (GOLD analysis project Ga0207954, IMG submission 184547) | Freshwater microbial communities from Crystal Bog, Wisconsin, USA - MA0M (SPAdes) | ecosystem: Environmental > Aquatic > Freshwater > Lake | place: Crystal Bog, Wisconsin, USA | collected... | reverse complement strand
CCTTCCCCATCCAAGCCATCGCCCGCCGGCGCTGCTCGGTGCAGCCACGCCATCCCGAGTGCCACGGCTGCCAAGGCGACACCAAGCGCGCGATTCATGCTTCCCCCCCGCAAAGACAGTCTGCCCCCCACTTCCTCAAAGGTACGGCGGGCGGGTGTCCTTGGGCAAGGATTGGACCGCGGCGGTTGGATGAGACACTCACCTGTCGCCCCGCGAGTCCTCCATACCCGGAGGCCCAGTGGCCTCAGCCCCGGTCCCCAGCCCGCCGCTTCGCGGCTTGGCGGATCGCCTCCACCTGACAGGCCATCTCCGGTGCCGGCCGGTGGGCTTTTCTAGTCCCCTGCCGTGCCGCACGGATCGCGTCGAGGGCGGCGTCGGCGTCGGCCCCGCGCGACACGTGAACGAGCCCCACCACCGTTCCCGTCCGCCCGACGCCTCCCCAGCAGTGGACATACACCGGCCGGCCGGCGGCCAGCTCCGCGTCGATGTCGGCCAAGATCGCGTCGTAGCCTTCCGGCGTCGTCACCCCGAGATCCCGGATCGGATGATGGAGCCGCTTGAGGGGGCGGCCGCGCACTTCGCCGAGGGCCTCCCAAGGCGCCGCATAGGCGGCCAGTTCGTCGTCGTCACGGGTGAGATCGAGGATCGTGGTGATGCCGGCATCAGCGAGAAGCGCGAGCTTCAAGTCGCGCTCGGCTGGGTCTGGGCTGCCGGGGTATTCGCCGGCGAGAATCCGCCCCGGCTCGACCCACCAGGCGTGGAAGTCCTCGTCAAACGCCCAGCGATCGCGCTCTCCGATCGCAGACCTATGGAGCGCATCGGCGAGCGACTCGATCCGCTTCCGCATCGCGAGAATCTCGAGCCACAGCTCCGGGATCCCCGCCGCGCCAAACCGGGCACCGGCGAGTTGGCCGGCGATCGCGGCGGTCGTGTCGGCGTCATCCCCCAGATTCGCCCCCCGAAGAACTGCCTCGCGGAAGTCGGCAGCTCCCGCCACGGCCCAGATCGCGGCCTCGAGGGCATCGACGCAGTAGCCGGTGCCACGGATGGCCGGCGGCTCCTTCGCCCTCCAGCTTCCGCGGGCAATCGCCTCCACCTCCGAATGGAGCGGTCCTTGAGACCAGAAGCCGGCGTCGCTCACCGTCTCCCAGGCCTCACCGCGGATCAGCGCTGCGGTCATCGCGGCGAGGAGCTTGCAGGCATCGACGGGGCGCGCAGCGGCATGCGTCGGTCGGCTCGACTCGGCCGCCATCTCGACGACCCGGTCGCGGTCGTGCGACCAGCGAATGCTCACGGGGGCCAACCGCATCAGCGATCCGTTGGCCGCTGAATCTTCGTCGACGTCCGGGTCGACGGGCACGCCGGTGCGGAGAAAGCGGGCGAGCTGGGATGCCGTCGTGACCCCGATGTCGAAGCAGCGGCCGGTGGGGGAGAAGGCCCCCAGTTTCCACCAGCGCCCATAGCGCCGCATCTGATCGGCAGGGTCGTGGCCGCCACGATCGACAAGCGATTCGGCGAGGCAGAGGGCCATCGACGTGTCGTCGGTCCATTGCCCAGGCTCGAGGCGAAACGGCCCGCCGCCGACCATGTCGACGAGCGGCTGAAACGATCCGGGGGAGCGAAACTCCACTGTCGTTCCCACGGCGTCCCCGGCGGCGAGGCCCAAAAGCGCGCCCCGGGCCCGGTCACGAGCCGCGATGTCGAGTGAAGCCTGCATATCGATGTTCCTTTCTCGGGCTGTCTCGTTTCCTTCGCCAGATCGGCACTCTCAACCCCGCTTTTCGTCGCGCGGCACGAGGAACCCGAGGTGGTGCGAGGCGTGGATGAGCATCAGATCCTCGTAGGACTCCCGATCGATCCGGTCAAACGCCGGATGGGGGTGATACGGGCCTGTGTGGGCGAGGAACGCCTCCACCTCGGCACGGAAGCGAGCGACTGCCGTGGCGTCGTCGGCGTCAGCAGGGACCTGCGGCTGCCACCACGTGGGCGCCGGGAGGCCCGCCGGGATCCGCCTCCAAGCCCGCATCACGGGTAAGGCAAAGCTCCGCGCCGACATCCGCATCACCCACGGCATCCGCTTCGTCGAGCCGCTGAGCGCGACGCGGAGTCCGGCGCCGACATGATCGAGGACTTGCGCGAGCGACCATTTCCCGGCGCGGTCATAGCCGCGGCGGGCGAGGGTGTCGACGTCGGCAAGGAGATCGTCCCAGGAGCGGAAGTCGAGCCGACGTCGCGTGACGGAAGAAGCAGCCATGTCGTCTCCCCGGTGGTTCCCAAGAGCCGATCAGGAATGGGCTCCGATCGGCAGCATACCCTGCGCCGTGATCCGCGGCCGCATCCAGTGGCGGGGAGGTGTTTGACCGCTTGCCAGCCCTCAGGCAAGCGGCGCTAGCTCCAGCCGCAACACCACCGGCCGCGAGGTCCGCAGCGTGACCCGCGGTTGCGGCCTGATCGGCGCTGGATCCGCCAGTCGGACACGAAACCGCGACAGGAGTGTGCCCACGATGATCTGCGACTCGATCATCGCAAAGTTGTTCCCCAGGCAGGTCCGCGGACCGGCGCTGAACGGCAGGTAGGCGAAGGGATTATGCGCCTTGCGGCCGGCGTCAAACCGCTCCGGCCGGAAGGTTTCGGGATCGTCCCACAGTTGTGGGAGCCGGTGGATCGCGTAGGGGCAAAAGATCACGAGGTCTCCGGCAGCGACGCGGGTGCCGCCGAGGTCGTCGGTGCCAAGAGCGCGGCGGTCGAACATCCAGACCGGCGGATAGAGCCGCAGCGTCTCGAGGATCACCGCCTTGAGCCGCGGCAGCCGCGGCAGGTCGGCCACCGTCAACGCGGCGCCGCCCGTCGCCGTCAGAAGTTCGGCCCGCAGCCGCTCCTGCTCGTCGGTGTGACGGTCGAGCAGAACCCACAGCCACGAGAGGGCGTTGGCCGTCGTCTCGTGCCCGGCGATCATCATCGTCATCACCTCGTCGCGAAGCTGGATGTCGCTCATCGACTCGCTTGTCTCCTCGTCCCGTGCGGCCATCAGGATCGTGAGCAGATCGCGGTGGTCTGCGTCGGAAGCGGAGCCGGCCGCCAGCCTTCGCCGCTTGGTCGCGATCAGCCGGTCGACGATCGCGTCGAGCGTGGCGAGCGCGGGACGCAGCCGGCGGTTGTTGGCGGTCGGCATCCAGAGGGGAGCCCGCAGCGGAGAGGAGACCCGGGCGGCGAGGCAGGCGAGGATCACGGGGAAGACCCGGTTGACCTCTTCGGTGCTCTCCGCGAGGTCGTCGCCGAAGAGCGCCTCGGCCACGATCCGGAGCGTGACCTTCATCATGTCGGTGCCGGCGTCGACGGTGCCGCCGACCTCGGCGACGTCTCCCCATCTAGCTGCGCAGTCCGCCGCCATGCGCGAGATCGTCGTCCCAAACCGCTGCACGCTCTCCCCGTGAAACGCCGGCTGAGCGATCCGCCGCTGCCGCTTCCAGAAGTCGCCCCCACTCGTCAGCATGCCATTGCCGAGCACGACTCGGACGGCGTCGAAGGCGGGGGTGTGCTTGTCGTAGTTGGCGATGTTGTCAAGCAACACGTGTCGGATCAGGGCCGGATCGGAGACGAGGTGCCCCCGCTTGAGGCCGATCTTCAGCGGAACCACCCCACCCTGCCGCGATCGCCGGCAAAACTCCCCGAGCGGATCGCGGGCGAGCGCCGCCAGGTCGCCGCCGATGAGCTTGGTGATGAAACCGGCCATGGTTCGCGGTTCACTCCGGGGAAGAGTTCGTGGGCCGTGGGGTCAGCGCATACCATAGCGGCGGCGAATCAGCGCGAGGAACCATGATTCCGGGAGCAGCTTGCGGAGTCGCACGAGGAGCGGGGCCGGCGGCGCTACCGGATACCGCAGCCGCCACCCGCGGTCCGTGACCGCGCGGACGATCGTTTCGGCGACCACGGCCGGTGCGACGCCCCGGCTGCCCGCTGCGAGGGCAATTCCCTCGCAACGAGCGACAAACGCGTCGTAGCTGCCATCGCCCGGCGCCTCTACGACGTGCCGGCTGCGGCCGTAGAAGTCTCCGCGCACGACCCCCGGCTCGACCAGCCGCATCCGGATCCCGAAGGGCCGCAGCTCCATGGCCAGCGATTCGCTGAACCCCTCCACGGCCCACTTCGTGGCGTGGTAGATGCTGTAGAGCGGAAAACAGGCGCGGCCCCCGATCGACGAGATCTGCACGATCGTGCCGCCACCCTGTCGCCGCATGATGGGGATCACCTCCCGCGTGACCCGCATCAGGCCGAGCACGTTGGTCTCGAACTGCCGGCGGATGACAGTGTCATTCATCGATTCGAAGACCCCGTCCACGGCAAAGCCGGCGTTGTTGACGACCGCATCGAGATGGCCAAACTCAGCGACGACGCTTGTTAAGGCGGTCGTGACGCTTTCCGGATCGGTCACGTCGAGCGGCAGCACCGTCACGCCGGGCATCGACGCCAGCTCGCCGGCATCGTCGATGCGCCGCATGGTCGCCGCCACGCGCCAGCCTCTCGCGGCGAAGGTCACGGCTGTCGCCCGGCCGATCCCCGACGACGTCCCGGTGATGAGTATGGTCTGGTGCATGACGTCGGTTGCTCGCGCCTTGTCGATGGCGAGTCTCAGGCTGAGACCTCGGGGGCCGGCCGCTCCATGCCAGCCCGGGCGAGCATCGGCCGACCGCTCCGAAACGCCTCTTCGATGATGTTGGCGGCAGCAATCAGGCCGTCGAGGCTCGCGATCTCCGCCGCCCGGAGCCGGGCCCGCTCCCGGTAGCCGGGATCGCCCATGACGCGGCTGACCGCTGTCCGCAGCCGCGACACGGTCAATCGGGCGGGAAGCACCACCTCGGCAACCCCGAGCCACTCCAACCGCCGCGCCACGCCCGGCTGATCGTTCGTGATCGGGATCGCCACCATCGGCACGCCTCGGGCAAGCGACTCGAGCGCCGTGTTGAGCCCGGCATGGGTGATCGCAACCGCCGCTTTTTGAAGCAGCGCAAGCTGCGGCGCCACCGGGACGACGATCGGGGTCCCTGGGCAGCGGGCAGCCACGGCGGCGCTGTCTTGGTCGGCCGATCCGAGCGAGATGACGAGCTGCGCATCGAGCGGCTCAACCGCCTCGGCGATCGCGGCGAAGGTGCCTGCGAGTCGGTTTTGCAGCGTGCCGAGCGATGCGTAGACGAGCGGCCGGCCGTCGAGGCGGTCCCAGGGAAAGGGGATCTCCGCCGCCGTCGGCCCATGCCATGGCCCCGTGAAGTGCAGCCGCGGTTCGGGAGCGGCCCGCGGAAAGTCGAAGAAGGCTGGCTGCTGGGCGATCTCTGCCAGATACGCCGGCACGCTTCTGCCCAACCGAGGCGCGAGACCGTGCCTCACACGGCAGGCGTTGATCTCGTCGCGCACTGGCGCCGTCACCCGCGTCAGGAACCAATTTCCCAACCGGTTTCGCAGCTGCCCGAAAAGTCCCGGTCGATACCGCCACGGAAGGATCGCCGGCGGGCAATCGGCGTCACGATTGAGGGCCAGGGCGTTGCAGACCTGCACGTAAGGCAGCCCTTCGATTTCGGCGATCGTGCCCGCGGCGGGATTGACCTGATCGATCACGAGCCCGTCGATGCCCTCGGCGCGAATCACGGCCGGCAGGTCGCGGAGCGTCACCTCGGCGGCCAGCCTCATCATCTCCACCGTGTAGCGGAGGGCTGCGAGCGCCGACATCCGGCCGAGCGTCACCGCCTGCGCTGCGATCGCCCCTTGGGGAAACTCCGTCGCACCGATGGCCGCGAAGCCCAGGCCCGCAGCGACCGCCTTGGCCTGACCATCGGGCCGGGCCAACACCGTCACGCGGTGTCCCCGGCGGACGAGTTCGCGGCCGAGTGTCGTCATCGGATTCAGGTGCCCAGAGAGTTCTGGGCAGTTCAGGCCGATGTGCATGAGCTGGGTGCTTGGAGGTTGAAAAAACGCCAGGGAGTCGATTGTCGGCGATGAACGACCGCGTCACAATCCGTCGAGGTTTCCAAGCTTTCCGACGCCGTTCAACGCACCGCCCCCAGCCATGCCTACCTCTGCCCGCCGTGGCACCCTCGACGATTTTCTGACGCCTGAAGACATCGCCCCCATCCGGCCGCTCACCGACGCCGACTGGAAGGAGATTCGGCGGACGACGGGCTTGCGCCTTGCACGGAGGTTCTGCACGCTTCGCAACCTCATCGTGCACCGCGGGCGCTTCGCCCTCGACGCGAGAGGCTTCGCTTGGGGAGGCATCTACCGCACGCTGTTTGTCGGCTCGATCGTCACCACGTCATACCGCAACGAGGGCCACTTCCGGTCGGAGGAGCGGATCAGGGGCACCAGCGACTTCTTCTTCGGTTCGTTCGCGCTGCCTCGATCAGGGGCCGATTTGCAGGAAATCGTGCGGATCGTCAATCTCAGGCACCACGTGGCTGGCGTTGTCGAAGCCACGGGCGACGGGCACGTGCAGGTCATCGACGCCTATGAAGCCGAATACGCCTACGTTGCCACCGCCTTCATCGAATCGATCCGCCGGGGTCTCGCCGCCTGCGGCGTGCCGCACGAGAGCCGCAGCGGCCGCGATCTTGCCGGGCGGGTCTGCGTCGTCCTTTACCAAATCGCCGGCTTCATCGGCCTCACCCGCATGCCGCGCGACCTCGCCGCTCACGAGCGATTCCGGGATGCCTTCGAGCTTCATCTTCGTGAGCATCCGCCGTCGCCCCGAGTTCGTCGCATGGCCCAGGAGATCGCCCGCCGGATCGTCCCGATCACGTCGTGCCTGGCCGACGAGCCGATTGCAAGGCATCTTGCCCGTCACCTCGATCCCGAGACGCGGGAGTATCTGTTTCCCAACGGCGAACTCCCGCCAGACATCGAAGCAAAACGGGCGGAGTCGCAGCGGCGTCAGTCTGCCACGCGCAGGGCCGCCGGGATCGAGCAACGCTCCCGCGAACGGCAGGAAATCTGGCACCGGCCCGACGTGGCCGCTCTTCACGAGGCTTACCGAAAGGCCGCCGCGGCCGACTCCGATCATGAACTGAACGACCGGCTCCTCGGCGCGATCCTGCTCCACGCCCTCGACTCTAGCAGCGAGTCGGCCCGCCCCCTCGAGCGGCGATCGATTGATCTCGCAGCGGGTCAGGCCCTCATCCGGCAGGGTGAAACCATCGGCGAGATGTATGTCGTGCTGTCGGCCACGGCGCCTCTGGTGGTCCTCCACGTGACGGAGGCCGCCGAGGATCCACGGCAGGTCGCCACCGTGTTGCCGCCCACCGTGCTCGGTGAGATCGGAATGTGGCGTGGCCAGCCAGCCGTGGCCACGGTGCTCTCCCGCGAACCCAATCGGCTCGACGTGCTCGTGATCGATCAGGCGACGTTTGAGTCGCTCAAGGACGAGTCGGGATTCCGCGCGGCCACGGCGGCAGAGGTTCAGCGAAGGCTTTCGCTCAACTCGGCTCTCGTCGGGCCCCTCCTCGAGGATACCGCCGCTCGGACGGGCGATCCGCGGCTCGCGTCGATCGCCCAACTCTTCCGCTTCCTGACCGGCGACTCGCACGTGCCGCTCGACAAGGTCATCGACCTCTCCGACCATGCCACGCCCGCCGAGTGCGTGGAAGCCCTCCGGAGGCAGGTCGACGAGGTCACGAGAACCGGCCTACCGGCCGATCTCGAGCGCTACCTCGGTCATCTCGTGGCTACGATCGGATGAGCATGCCACACTCCCCCCCAGCCGCGACTGCCGATCGCGGTCGGCGTGACGACCTCGACGCGCTCCGCGCCGTCGCCATGCTGCTGGGCATCGTGCTGCATGCGAGCCTCGCCTACTTTTCCTTTCCCTGGCCGGTGCAGGATTCCCACCGGGATCCGTCCTTGGGGCTTGTCTATGCCCTCATCCACGGCTTCCGGATGCCGTTGTTTTTTCTCCTCAGCGGCTTTTTCACGATGCTGACGCTTCGGCGGCGCGGGCTGAAGGCACTCCTCGCTCAACGGTTTCTCCGCATCATCCTCCCTCTCTTCGTTGCATCGTTGACGATCCTGCCGCTGACGCGTGCCGCGATCGATCTGGCGGTGCGGCGGACCGCGGCCGCAACCACGAGCCATAGCCCGCTGGCGGGCCGCATTCTCGCCGATGATCGGGAAGCGGTGCGCCGCATGCTGGCAACGGCCACCGAGAACGTTCTCGGCCGTGATGACACCACCGGGATCACGCCGCTCACCCTCGCCGCGATGGGGGGCGACGGTGAAATCGTTGCCGCGCTCCTCGATGCGGGGGCCGATCCAAACGCGACCAATCGCGATGGCAGCACGGCCCTGCACGCCGCGGCCTTCATGGGCCAGGCCGACGTCATCCGGCTGCTCCTCGACCGCGGGGCAGATCCAGCGGCGAAAAACTCGGGCGGAAAGATACCGCGGGATGCCTTTTGGGCGCCTGCCGAAATTGCTGCCGCCGTCGGCGAGTTTCTCGGATTGCCGCAGCGTTCCGCGGAGGACGTCGATCGTGGCCGCGAGGCAGCCATTCGATTCCTCGCTCCACTGACACTCTCGGGCGAGCCACGCGGAGGGCTCGCATCCCTCGCCTCTCAATACCATGCGGCCCTCGCATCGCCGCGGCTTCGACTCGGACTGGCCGGCCGATCCTGGCAGCTCTTCCAGACGGATGTCTTCGAGCACCTGTGGTTTCTTTGGTATCTCTGCTGGCTCGTGGCCGCCGTGGCCCTTGCCGAGTGCTGGGGAATCGGACCGTCGGGCCGGCACCGCTTGTGGGTCGTGCCGGCGAGTTGCCTGCCGTTTGCACTGATGTGGTCACCGTTCGGCCCCGACACCGCCCTCGGACTGCTGCCGCAGCCCCACCTACTGCTGTTCTACGGCTGCTTCTTTTGGTTTGGAGCGGGCACGTATGCAAGCGAGGGCCTCGATGCAACGCTCGGCCGTCGCTGGCCCGTCGTGCTGCCGCTGTCGCTGCTGGTGATCTTTCCCGCAGCCATCGCCACGATCGGCCACCCCCTGATGGCGCCGACGCTTCAGCCTGCGTTCGCTTGGGGCACGTCGCTCGGCCTCATCGGCCTGTTTCGACGCTACCTATCCAGGCCTTCCGCAGCCTTCGCTTGGCTCGCCGATGCCTCCTACTGGATGTATCTGGCGCACCTGCCGCTCGTGATCATCGCGCAATCGTATAGCCGCGATCTGCCGTGGCCGGCCGTGGCGAAGTTCATGCTTGTGTCAACCTTCACGGTCGCGGTGCTGCTCGTCACCTACCGTTTCTGCGTGCGGTTTACGCCGATCGGCTGGCTGCTCAATGGACCACGGGCCCGCCGCGGTGGGGCGTCGCTTCCTTGAATCCTTTTGTGGATCGGCCTCCCGAGGGCATCGCACCATGCAAACTCCCGTCATTGACGCCTGCCTCACCACGCTCGGCGTCCCGCCGGGGGGCCTTCCGGGCATCCTGACGCCGACGTCCTTCGACCGCTTCGAGTTGCTCCAGACGCCCGGCCTCTGGGGGCACGATTCCACCGACAACTCCTATTGGCTTGCCGCCGACGGCGGCCCCGCTCCGCTCCCGGCCGCGAGCCGACGGCTGCTCGACGCCATCGAAGACGTCGTGGCCCATGCCGAGTCGCTCCTCGACATCGCGTCGCTCGAGTCGTTCGCCACCGGCGAGTTTGCGGCGGCGATCCGCCGCGGATTGGCCACGGCTGCCCGGCAGGGAAGGCGACCGATCGTCCGCATTCTTTATGGCCGACACGGCTACGTCCGCGAAGGCTTCGCCTTTCAGCACGAGGCTGACTTCGACGCCTTCGTGGCAGATCTCGCCGCCGATCTCCCGCTCGGTTGCGGCATCGATCTCCATGCCTGCTTGATGAAGTCGTCGAGCACCATGCCAACCGTCTCCTGGAACCACGCCAAGATCGTGGCGGCGGATGGCCGTCGAGGAATCGTCGGCGGGCACAATCTCTGGCACGACGATTATCTCACGCTTGCCCCGGTCCACGACGTCTCCGCGATGGTGGAGGGCCGGGCCGCTGGTGAGGCCCACACCTTTCTCGACACGCTTTGGAACTGGGTCGCGGGACAGGCGACAAGCCCTCGCCCAGACGCCCTCGTCCACGCGATCCGCTCGGTCGCCGGACGCATCGAGAAGGCGCTGCCGCCAACGCCTGTCGCCCTTGCGCCTCTGCCGCCCGGCGGCATCCCGGCGCTCGCCGTCGGCCGGCTGGGCATAGGCGTGCTCTCCGATCCTCGGATCGCCAACGCGGGTGCAGCCGTGGCGGCGGCGGTGTTCCGTCAGGCCCGGCATTCGATCCGGATCAGCCAAATGGACTTCGGGCTGTTGTGGGAGGGCACCAATCACTGGTCGGCCGACGTCATGGCAGCGCTTGTCGCCGTGCTCACCGATCCCGAGCGAGAGGTCGAGGTGTCGCTCGTTCTCAGCGAGTGCGGTGCGAAGACGGCCACGCGTGGGCCGTATTCATTCGGCACCACGATTCCCGATGTGATCGCGGAACTACGGCGGGGAATCGGATCGCGGCCAATGACCGGCCGGATGCGGATTGCCCCGCTCCGAATCGCCCCGCAGGGCGACCGCTGGGTGCACGGCGAGCAGTCATTCGCTTTCGCAAACCACGCCAAGGTGTGGATCGTGGATGACCGCGTCTTTCATGTTGGATCCGACAACCTCTATCCCCACGTCCTCCAGGAATTCGGCTATGTGGTTGAATCCGCTCCGGTCACGCAAGGCCTCCTCGATGATTACTGGACCCCGCTGTGGACTCACTCCGCCCGCGCGGGCATCGACTTGACCATGCCGAGTCAGCCCGAAGGCTGCTGAATCTCATCACGCCCACCACGCTCTCATCCGAATCCGTCTCCCCACGCCCCGCCTGCTCCTCAGGCACCAGACGGCCATCAAATCCCTGAGACTGCCTGTTCTGGCAGCCCAAACCGCGATTGGCGCAGCGTTGTTGTCAGACCTACACTCCCCCCCCCCGGCGGCAAAGCCTGTCGCAGAAAGGTGTTACCGAGCACCCGCGGTTAAGAAAGGGATGTCCGAACGATGAAACTCCGTTGTGCCACGGTGCTGTTCCAGTCATTCTTCCTCGCCGCATTCTTCCTCGGCGCCACGCTTCACACGGCGACAGCTGAGACCTTCAGTGGCCTCTATATCTTCGGCGACAGCCTGTCGGATCCGGGAAACAACGCCATCCTTTTCAATTCGACCGCGTCCCCGCCGAGCAGCGTCACCCTGCCAAGCGACATCACGGGGAACTCCTTCATCCCGACGTTTCCCTATGCGCCGTCCTTTCAGTACAGCAACGGCAACGTCTGGGCGTATCAGTTCGCCACGATGCTCGGCCTTCCCTCCGCGGTGGCGGGGCCGGTGCTCGGAGGCGGTCTCGGGTCCAACTTCGCCTTCGGCGGCGCGACGACGGGGCCCTTGAACAACGTCGGTTCCGTGCCGAGCCTCCTCACGCAGACGGCAAACTTCGTCTCTGCGCTGGGGCCGGCATCCGCGCCGGCCAACGCCCTCTACGTCGTGGCAGGCGGAGGCAACAACGCCCGTGCGGCGATGACCGCGATCGCCGGTGGAGCCGATCCAACGGCTACGATCGCCGCCGCCGCGAATCAATTCGCGGCCGACATCGGCAGCATCGTCGATACCCTCCAAGCCAAGGGTGCCGAGCGGATCATCGTTTGGGACGTGGTGAACTTGGGTCTCGCCCCGGCCATCGCCGCGAACGGTCCGAATGCCGCGTATCTCGCCACCGCGCTCACCCAGACGATGAACGACGTTCTCGGGTATCGACTCGCGACCGAGTCGAATGTCCTCACGTTCGATATCTTCGGCCTGACCACGGCGATCAGCGCCAATCCCGCCGCGTACGGGCTCACCAACGACAGCGACGCCGGTGGGGCCATCCCCGGTGCCGACCTGTCAACCTTTCTCTTTTGGGACGGCATCCACCCGACGGCCGCAGGGCATTCAATCCTTGCCACGTCGATGTATGCGTTGACGATGAGCGTCCCGGAAATCGATCCAGCCGGCGGCACCAGCGTCGTGGCCCTCGTCATCGGCGTCCTTGGCCTCATCGAGCGGCGACGCCCCAAGCAGGCATAACCTTCCCTCCGACTGGATCAGGACTTCCAAGACAGGCTCGTTCAGCCGATCAGCACCGTGAATGCTGCCGGTGCGGCGAGAACCCCACCGATGTGCGGCACCGGTCCGGTGCGCATCGGGCAGACCTGCATGTCCCCGACTCTTGCGGCAGGCTGTCCCATCGTTCAATTCCCCTCCCAGGTGTCGCTGCCTGCGGCAATCGCAAACCCGGCAGCGAGCAAACGCGAAAGCTCCTGATTCGGATCCGCGGCGGCCCGACTGGCAGCGGCGAGTTTGACGGCACCGGCGGCCGCCATGCCGGCCAGATGGGGAAG
>Ga0207954_1000589_pt1 | contig 12454 bp, 21 predicted proteins | sample CryBogmetaGMA0M_FD_184547 | JGI IMG/M metagenome (GOLD analysis project Ga0207954, IMG submission 184547) | Freshwater microbial communities from Crystal Bog, Wisconsin, USA - MA0M (SPAdes) | ecosystem: Environmental > Aquatic > Freshwater > Lake | place: Crystal Bog, Wisconsin, USA | collected... | reverse complement strand
GGACTGTCTCCAGGCGTCGAAGTCCTTGCGGTTGGCTAGGTACTCCTGGGCGATGGGCATTACCTGCTGGTACTGCTGGAGGGCCCTGGAGGCGGCCTGCTCACGCTGCATGGACTGGTACAGTCTGCCGGCGATAGCCCGGTCATCCTGTCCCTGGAACTCAGGGAGTTTCTTGAAGGCGTCCCAAGCAGAAGGCTGGGGCTGAGAGGGGATACTGGCGGTGTTATCGACAGGCTGGGAGTCCTGCTGCGGCTGAATGTCAGCAGATTCTTCTACCGGCTGCGAGTCAATTTGATCGTCCATAGTCTGTTACTCCTCGGGTAAGACTGGCCTCTCAGCCGATCTCACTAGGGAACAGACAATCCGGCAACGGTCATTCAGGTCTTGAAGCCTGAGTTCATATAAGAACCTGATGGAGTCGATTTATTAACTGGGCGAGGTGCGGCCTTGTTGGCTTTACGGAGAACATCTAAGGCGGCGTCCTGGTTGCCTTCATGGGACTGGATTCGTGCCATGCGATCCTGGTGCGACTCACTGGGAACGTCGGTGCGGGCCTCGTCTCCCGGAGTAAGCCAGTCTTTGAATGGAACTGGCTTGGTTCCCTGGCCGTGGTCGAACGGCACTGTGGCCAAGGCGGTAGTAAGGGCGACGTTGGGGAAGAAGTCTTCTGCCATCTCGCCGGCCATGGCTGCGGCGGTGGTGACGTTCTTGCCTAGAACTGAGCCAACGGCTTTTGCTCCAAGGCCAGTAACAAGTATGGACGGGTCAATGGCTTGAGCTGCTATCGAGCCACCCATCGAGCCTGCCTTGCTGGGAAGCTGGCCGGTCTTGCCGTAGTGGTAGCTGTCAAAGTCCATGTTCCTGGCACCGGCATTGGCGGCACGGAGGCGTTGCAGTTCTCGGACCCGATCCTCGGCTGACATGCCACTGCTTGTAGCTGGGAGTTTGGGACTGTGGCGGTTAAACTGGGCTCCTCGGGCTACCTCGATGGCGTCCTGGATGGTGGACTTGTCGCTTAGTGCATTTCGGAAGAAGTCATAGACGGGTGGGAGGATTGCTGCCGGCGTCCAGGAGTTGCGGACATCCTGCCAATACTGTGACTCCTTGGCGGTCGGGTCCCTCATGGTCTGCTTCTGGACGGCGTACCCTAGCGGGTCCATGTACTGCGTGGTCAGGTGGCCGAAGGCGTAGTCGGGGTTGTCGCTGGCATCAAAGAATCCACCGAGATCGCTGTACTTCTTGAAGTTTGAAGTGCCGTGGCCCATGGCGACTAAGCCGGCGATGGTCCCGGGGATGCTGGGTGTCACCGAATGAGTGGCGTTCTCTCCCCGCTTGTACCAGTGGAGGGCTTCCTCCAGCTTTCTCTGGGCTTGCTGGTCGTGAGTGGCACCAGAAGAGCCTCCCCAGGCGGTCACAGAACTAGGAAGCTCCCCCGTGTTGACAGTCTGGTTTCTGCCCAGAACATCATTGAGGTACTGGGAGTCCCGCATCCACTGGTGGGAGGTGCGGTCGCCAGGAGATAGCTCGAAACCTTCTGGGTCTCTTCCTAGGGCTGCCCGTTCCTCGGGGCTCCAGCCTGGGCCGGTCCAGCCCTGCCACTGCTTCTGCCGGATCTGAGCTGAGATGGGATCGATGTCGGTGGTATTGGGGTCTCGGATGCTGGCTAGGTGGGACCAGTACCCGGGGTTGGTCATCCGGGTGCCGTCGTTGGTCCCGTGATACAGGTGGTGGGCAATGGCGGTAACGTCATCGGGACTGAGCATCTGCTCGTCTGGGTAGCGGGACTGTTCGTGGAGCCGGTGGATGACTTCCCTGAGTTCCGGCATGCCGAGTGGGTCTTCAGCCATGGACAGCCTCCCCTGGTTGCTCGTTGTCAGCGAAGGTTCTCATGAACTCGATGAGCTGCCGGATTCTCTTTTCAGAGGTGTCATCTGGGAGAACGTGTTGGAGCTGGCCCTTGATGTACTCGAAACCGTGGGCTGGCTGGCCGGCGTTGGGGCCGTACTGCATGGTTTGGTCTGGGCCGTAGATGTCGAGCTGGCCGGCGGGGTCATCGTTGACACGAATACCCTGGGTTCTCCAGCGATTCAGGGCGTCATAGTGCTGCTGGGGTGTGATGATGGGCCTGCCGGTCATGCCGTAGTCCAGGCGTTTGGCATGGCCGAAGAAAGCACCTAGCTCATCGAGGGTGCTGGCGTACCCTGCCTGCATTGCCGCCCTGGGGATCAGGACTGGATGGACCCCCTGATCCAGCATTCTCCTGGCAGCCATGTCTTCTACGGGCTTCAGGTGCGGGTAGAGTCCAGCTCCGAGGCCGGCTTTTGACCTTTGAAGTATGTGGGTGTTTTCGTGGTGCCTGGAGTAAGACGGGTGAAGTCCTAGTTCTTCTGCTTCCCCGTGGCTGAGGTTGATCACTCGGTCTTCAGGCAACGCCTCATTCCTGCCGGCAAGCCTGTCATCGGCCCGGCTGTGAATGGTGTTGGTGGTCACCGGCCTGGAGAGGTTCTCCTCCATGGCCTTGCCGGTGTACTCGACCTTGAAGTTTGGGTTGCTGGGCTGGGGGGCACTGAGCAAAGACTCGCGGACCTGGGGCCAGTGCTGCCCATAGCCACTGTCCCTAAGGAACTCCTCGGGGGTGGAGACGGAGTTGGTGATGTTTGGTGACCGAACCACCCTGGGCGATTGATTGAACCTGCTGAGACCACCCATTATTGCTGCTCCTGTTGCTGGGACATGAGGAGCGGGGCTAGGAGGGACATGATCGGGAGGCCCTTCTCTAGGCCTTGGCGTACTGCCATGGGAGAGGGCTTGATGGTCCAGCCAGGGGCGTCGGGGTTCAGCTTCTCCCATGGGCCGCGACGGTTGATTGCCCCTGCAAGAACTCCGGGGTGGCCCATCTCTTCCATGAGGCGGTCGTACTGGATGGAGTCCATGGCCGCCTTAAGAAACTCAGGGCTAAGAGCATCGCCGTGGTTCCTTGCGGCTTGGATAGTGGCCTCAAGATCTGCTCGATTACCGCCGCTGGACAGGATGTTGAAGACTTTTCTGTCTGGCCTTTTGAGCTTTTCAAGGCCACTTGCAACCAGATTGTCGTAGCTCCAGCCACCCCCGGCGTCGTCCTCGCCCATTGCATTCACGGGAGGGATGTAGTTGGGGCCATCGGGATCATCGAAATCCAGCAGATCGTCCACGGACTTGCCCTCAAGTTCTGCGTTCCTGGCCTTGTCTTCCAGGGAAGCGATCACCTCCTCCAGGTCATAGGTACGTTCGCCCATGAAGTGCTTCCGCTCAAGTTCTGCCTCCCTTTTGCTGATGGCGGTGATCAGCGGCTCAGGTCGGGGGGCAGTGGCGGTTTCGATAACCTCGGCACCGTCCTTGTGGAGGCCCCTAAAGATCTTCTGGAGCCGGCGAACGAGATCGGTGTTGAAGTCGGTGGCAGCCCTGGCAGCACCCCCTTCGTCATCATGAGTGCCACGCCCAAACCCCTCGACATCCACCATCTGCTTGCCGGTTGGGATCGTGATGGGCTTGCCGCCGCCGTTGATCGACTGCAAGGCGATGTGCCTTGCCATCAGGTTCTTCCAGTTGCTGTCTTTGGCTATGGGGGAGACAGGGAGAGTGTCTTGGGTTAGGAATTGCCTGCCAACAGCATCCTGGGTTACCTGAAATCGGTAGTGGTCCGCGCTCGCCAGGAGGTCATTGATCGTTTCTTTAGTTTGGCCGAGTTCGGCCTCCAGCCGGTTGTAGATGCGTGCCGCACCGCCGCCCTGAGGCAAGGCAGAAAGCTCTTGCAATATCTCCTGGGCTCTCTGCTGGAGATCCCGGAGGTGGGCGTTCATGCCGTTGAGCTGGTCTTGGTTGGATTTCCCCTTGGTGTATTCCTGCCCAACGTCAGACTGGATGTTCTGGACGGCGATCCGGTCATCGTATTCGTTGTACCGAGTCCAGTAGTCGGAGCGGTGGGCGTCAACGGGGCCTGCCAGTCTCATTTCCCCGTCTTCGCTCGTCGGGATCATCCGGTCACTAGTGCCCTTACTGTTCTTGGGGTCTTCCAGTAAGACCTCCCGGTAGCCAGTGAAGTCGCCGTTCTTCCCGGGGACCGTGTAGCTGTGGTACCGGGTCGTGTCGCTGGCGAACTCTGGATCAAAGGGAGCCCGAATGTTCTCGGCATAGGCCGGCGGCACCGGCAGGCCCCCAGACTGGGCATGATCCTCCAAGCCGAACGGGATGCCGTCACCGCCAATGTCATTCGATGCTGGTCTTCCATTGACCACCTGCTGCTCGACCCGCTTGAGCTGCCCAAGGGGCCCTTCTGTACGGAGATGGGCCAGAACATCAGCGGCTGAGACAGGCTTGCCTTGGTTCTGGGCAATGAAGTCATCGATGCCGGCGTACTCAAGCTCCAGGGGCTTGGCACCGCCCTTGAGTAAGGCATTCTTTAGAGACTGGGACTTGATCGTGGCGGGCAGCTTCTCGGCGGCTTGTTCAGCCTCAGAGATGAACCGGGCCTGCTTGGGAGCGGGAAGGTAGCCGGCGGGCTGGAAGCCACCGGGAGCATTGAACCTGGAGAGGCCACCCATTACTTCCGCCCCCTGATCAGATAGTCAAATAGGGAGAAAGCAATAAAGGCCACTCCCAGGAGGATGAGGAAGTTGCCGGCGGATAGCAGGACGTTCTCCATCACGGTAGCTCCCAGTTCTTAGGGACCGGAGCAAGCCCGCCCTCCTGCTGCCTTTTCTGCCGGTGTTCTTGGAGGATCTTTCGCTGCATGTCCCGAAGCATCCTGTCCTGGTGGGGCAGGTCGATGTCGGTGTCAAACCTTTTGGTGTGTTCCTTGAGGTGTTCTCCGAGGACCCGCTGGGCCTGCCGTTCCATGGGGGAGTCGGCCTCGTCCACTGGCAACCCGGGTCCTGGGACAACTGGCGGTGGAATGAAGTCTGGGACTGGTGCTGGGGCCCGTATCCTCGGAGCCTCGGGCGGGGCCTGCCTCATGAGCTTCAAAACCTTGCGGATGTTCTCTTCCGTGGTGGGGTAAGCCGACTCGGCAGTGGGCTCGTACCCCGGCATCTGGCCCATAGGTAGCCCGACACCCTGCCGCTCGTCGTCGTTCCTGATGGTCTCAAGGCCGGCGGCAAGGGGCTCGCCCAAATCTCGGGGGTCGGAGTCCAGCAGAAGCTGCGGTACAGCCTGCATCGGCCTGCTGACATTCGCCATCACGGTAGCCCTCTGGTGTCTAGGGCTTTTATGTACCGGGAGGGGCTAGGAGAGGCGTTCCAGGAGTCTGCGGAGGGTGGCGGCAATGGGGCAACTGCCCGCGCCGTCATATTCCTCTGCGTGTTCCTCACAGATTCCTGCTGCCAACTCAATCGCCTCCCGCTCCTCTGCGGTGAGGCCCCGGTCCTTGAGGAGTCTGTCAATGATGTTCTGCTTGGTCTTCAAGTTCCACCGGAGAAAGATGATCTCCCATTCCAGTGTTCCAGTGTTTCGGTGTTTCACTGGAACATCTGAGTCAGTCAGTTTGTGAGTCAGTTTGTCAGTCATTTGTTTGTGTCCCCATATACAGCGATGTCTACTAACTCGGCCTGAAACCGTGTTTTCTGGTTTACCACGGATCTGAGTTTGGTGCTGGTGTTCCCGGATCTCATTTTGGGAAAAAAATCAGGGAGGGAACGTAACTCAACAGGACAACTGATTGGGGGGAGGGGGTCTACCCTAGTTGAACCTTCCGTTTCGTTGCTGAGTTGGTCCATCGGAATCACAGCTTGGAAGGGAACCACTTACTTAACGACCTAAACTAAATACGTCTATGACAACCACTCCCCGTTTTAAGCATTTCCTTCTTCACTATTAAACCAACTGTTTGGTTAGAGGGGTTTGGGCCTTCGGCCCGGCGGCAGCGGTGCTGTGCCGGTCGTCGATCGGCTCTCGGAGTTCCCGAGAAAGAACCCTTGCTCTGGAGTATTTACCATGAACGATGCCCTTATCTCTGTTGTCAACACCATGAACCTTGAGGATCTCCGCAAGGCTCGGAAGCAGAGTGTCTTTGCCCCGGCTCTGACTCAGATCGAGACCAGGATCGTAGAGCTTAGTGCCAAGCCCAAGTACACCTACAAGGTGCAGATACTTGAGTCTGGGATGCTGAAGCTCCCTAGGGCTCTGGGTAGGGAGTCTTGGGAGGATCTCAAGGCCGCCGTCGATGCGGAGTTCGCCAAGGCCGATTCCAAGTGGGTCACCTACCAGGAGGCCCATGGCTGATAGGGGTCGCTGAGTGATCTAAGGGCCGGGGCTGCTGGGAAACCAGTGGCCTCGGCCTTTTTTTGTTGCCCTTACTGGTGGCCTCTGGTTGGTCACTAGAGGGGCGGCGGGGACGGCGGCGGCTCTGACACTAGTTACTAACGCACGGGGCCCTTAGGCCCAGCGGCAGCGGTCTGGTGGCGGGGCGGCAACGGCTGGCCTCGGACTCTAACCCTTGCTCGGGAGATCTACCATGAAGTCCTATGACGCGATCAAGAACCTGCGACTCTTCGCTGCCCTCCAGTCTCTGACACCTGAGGTGGTCAAGGACCTCCAGGTTCAGGCTGAGTTCAACCGCATTGATCCTGAGTACCGGCGGCTGGGTTGCCGGCTGGCTCAGTTCAAGCGGGCTGTGTCCCACACCGTGGACATCGAGCTGGTCGCCAAGCCTCAGTGATCGGGCACCCCCAGTTAGTTACTACCCCCGGCCTCGTCCACTACTGGATGGGGTCGGGGGTTTTTTATTGGCTCGATTGGTAGCACCAACAAGTAGGGAGTGACAGCCCATGCTAACAAGCAGTGAGTTGTGCGAGGTGGCGGTACTCAAGGCCGACCTTGCCAAGGCCAATGAGTACATCGAGTACCTCAAGGCCAGCCATATCAATGCTGAAAAGCTGGCCTCCGATTACTTCAAGCTGGCCGAGGCCCGACTTGAGTGGGCGGTCAAGCTGCAAGACAAGATCAATGCCCTGAGGGGGCGGATCTCTGACCTTGCTGACCAGGAGGGGAGGTGAGCGATGGAGTGTGTGAGCTGCGGTCTGGATGTAGATCAAGAGCGGGCAGAGTTTCTAGTTGAGAGTGGCCGGCAGGTTTCCTGCATCCACTGTTCAAACGAGCTGCCCAAGGTGTGCTTCATGGATTACTCCCACAAGACAGCCCCTAGTTTGGTGGTGGTCGGGGCCAACCCTGAGTCAATCAGGCTGGCGACTAGGGCATTCAAGAGAAAGAGGTGAGCCGATGGGCTTTGTAGCTAGGGCCGAGGCCGACATGGATCCCGGCAAGGAGATCGAGCGACTGAATGGTGTGATCCTTAGTCTGGATCAGACCGTGGACAAGCAGGATCGTGAGATCACTGACCTTCAGCGGCAGGTGGCTGCACTGAAATCAGAAGACAGCGATGAGATCAATATCCTGCGGGATGAGGCCAAGCTGGCGTCCGACAAGGCGGTGAAGCTGACCGAGATCATCAAGGCCCGGGAGTCACGGATCAATGAACTCACCGGGGATATGGAGGAAGTGCAGGCCAACTTCGCCGCTATTCGTGAGTCCAATGAGCGGCTGCGTCAGGAGAAGGGTGCCCTTGAGGGTCAGATCAGTGGGCTCAAGGCGGACAACGACTACTGGGTGCAGCAGTACCAGCTCCAGCTTGCCAAGCAGGAGACGAGTGAGGCTGCCTACCTGAAGGTGATCAAGGTGCTGACCGGCCGGGAATGAGAACTCCGCGTGCGGGGCCCTGAGGCCCGGCGGCAGCGGTGTTCCGGGGGCTGGGCGTTCCTGCTCCCCGTGTTCAGTGTGAGTGGGGCTTCAACAAGGAGTTGAGTATGCCGAGCGAGGCAACAGTCAGTGAGTTCGACAAGTTGATGAGTGAGCTGATGGCCGCACCCGAGGTGGGTGAAGCTGAGACCACCACCACCAGTGAGCCCATCAAACTGGAAGTTATTGGCAGTGAGGTCAAGCTGGTGCCGACTCAGCCAGTGGTGGCAACCTCGGAAACTAAGCCAGTACCGGCAAGCAAGTATCGAACTGATGATGGCAAGCAAGAGATTCAGGTGGAGGCCCCATTCACCGCGACCATGTACTCCAAGGGGTACTTGAACATGGCGTTTGGTCAGTCATGGAACAAGGCCGCCCTCTACAAGAAGAAGTTCCTCGCCCTCCGTGAGTTCATGCGGTCGGAGAAGTGCGATGAGCTGATTGCCCAGGCTGATGCACTGGGGTGGAAGGATGAGCCCTCTAAGAAAGGGGGCTGATCTACATGGCGGCTGAAGAATCCTTCTGGATGGTGGTCGGTGCGGTGGCGTCTTTCCTAGTGTTCAACTTCCTGTAGGAGTATTCGCATGCTCAGTCCCGAAGCGGTCGTTGTCGAGCAGATTGCCAAGCCGGATCAGGTGATCGAGTGGCTGGACGAGGTGGCCGGTTTCATTCACACTGAGGCGTACTCCAGCTAGTCCAGTCAACAAAGCCCTTGCCGGCTTATCGAGCAAGGGTTCGCCGGTGAGTGAGCTTTACCCCCGGCCCGAGGGAAACCTTGGGTCGGGGGTTTTTTTGTTTCCCTATGTGGGGTTTTCCCCGGTGAAACAACTGTTGACCGAGGCCTTCTACTGGAAAGAGGTGTGCAAATGGACATGCCTGATGAGGAGCTTCTCCACTGGCATGAGCTGGTTGAGGACATGGCCGACGAGCAGGCCGAACTCGATAGATGGGAGGACGAGGAATGAGCAAGGTCAGCACCATCGAGGAGCTAACTGCCCACCTGAAATCCCGTGGATTCAGGGGGCCGCAACCCAACGAAAGTCGTGAACAGTACGTCAGGGCTTTCGCCAACTGGCTGGCCCCGCAACTGACATGGAAGGGGGGCGAGGAATGAATTGCCCATTGTGCGGTGCCCCCGAGTGCCCCAACAACGAGGATTGGAACGACTGCGACCAGAACCTGCTGCATGCGGGTGCTGAATTACTGGCTGCGTTGAAAGATGCAGTTGAGTTCATCAGTGGGCACAACGAGTGCCTCGATCCATCAGCCCATAGCGGCGACAAGGAATGGATTGCTCACTGCGTTGCCCTTCACAGGTCATGCCAAGAGGCAATCAACAAGGCAGAAGGGAGGGGCGAGTGAGCGATCCTAGCAATTCAGATCGGGCACAGTGGGCACTGAACGCGGTCAAGGTGTTTGCCACTGAGACCGGCTTGGACTGGACGGAAACAGAGGACCTTGAGTGTGCCATTCAGGACTTGATGACCAACCTCATGCACTTGGCTGACTCCGAAAGCCTTGATGCCGAACGCCTCAAAGATGTGGCGGTCAGCATCTACCACGAAGAAGTGGAAGAGGAGGAGGACGAGTGAAGCGATACCACAAAGACATCCCTCTGATGAAGAGGCGGGAAAAGCTGTGGACTGTAGTGGTCGGCAAGACCGGCAAGGAACGGGGGTACTTCAGGAAGAAGAAGCCACTGGACTGTGGCAAGAGTCGGTGTCAGTGCTGCCATGGGGGGAGCAAGTTTCCCAAACGAACACCAACTAGGAAGGAGCGGCTCCATGAGTGCGAGAGTTATTGAGGTCGATGGCAGTGGCGAGGACGGGGCCATGATCTGGTGGGACCCGGGCCAACTGCCAGTTGCGGGACTGAAGGACGCCCTGGAAGAGATCAAGATGGGTGGCCTGCTGCCCAAGGCATCGACGGTGCCGGCGGCCCTCAGTGAAACCCTATCTGGTTTTATCGAAGCGGCTAAGGTCAAGGTGCGTGGCAAGCCTGTCCGCATCAATCAACTGGCCGATGATGTCAAAGGTTTCGAGGCTGTCCGGCAGGACCGGGGCAGTGTCGAGAACTACCACGACTTCGTGATGTCGATTGTGCTGGACGAGCCCACCCAAACGGTGAAGATCGCCAAGTACAACGACCAGCATGTCCCCCAGATCGGTGCTATCCAGGACAAGCTGGAAGCCAAGATGACTGAGATCTTCCGGGGCCACCTCGACCACTACCCCACCTCGATGGTGAGTAGCTGTCTTGCCCGTGTCATCAGCCGGCTGGGCGGGGTGCTGTGCCGTAAGTCAGGTGGCGTGTACTTCCTGCCTGAGTCCTCGGCCCAGGTGTTTGAGCCACTGGCTGACAAGATCGACGCCCTAGGTGGGGTGGCAATCACCATCACCAAGTTCCCACTCAGGCCGGGCGAACGGTCTTACGAGTTGGTGGTGAAGTCCCTTCGTGAGGAGATCTCGACCGCCCTGGTTGAGATCGAGGAGGGGCTGAAGGAACTGGGCACCAAGAAGCAGCGGGCCAATGGTGAGGCTACCCGGCTCGACACCCTGGTGGCACTCAAGGCCAAGGTCACTCGGTATGAGTCACTGCTGGGTGTGGCACTGACTGACGTTCATGAGGCGGTGGACAAAGTGAAGCAGGCCGTGGCGGCACATAACGCCATGGAAGCCTGCGTCTAGTGAGAACTCCGTGCGTGGGGCCCTTAGGCCCGCCGGCAGCGGTGGTCCGGCCCCCCCGACACGAACCCCAACCAACAACAAGGAGATTCAATTGGCAGCTAAAGGTTTAGCTATTGGTTTTCAGATGCCGACCGCCCGTGATTGGGCTAAGGCTGACCCGAACGTGGCTCACTTCCTGACCCTGATGGCTGGCCGCAATGGCATGGTCGAGGGTCCCCCCGGTGTAGCCAAGTCCCAGAGCCACTTCCAGTTGGCGAACAACACTGGTCGTGAGCTGCTCCTCCTCCTCGGTAGCACCATGGCTCCTGAGGATGTGGGCGGTATCCCCCATGTCTACAACGCCGAGCAATTCTTCCGTCAGATCCCACCCTACTGGGCTCATCGACTGGAGAAGCCCGGTGTGCTGGTGCTGGCCGACGAGTTCACCTGCACTACTCCCAGTGTGCGGGCTCCCCTTCAGACCATGTATGCCGACCGGCGTATTGGTCAGTGCAAGATCCACGATGACAACTGGCTGGCCGCCGCCTGTAACCCTCCACGCTGGGCACCTAATGCCAGCCCACTGGAGAAGGCCATGGCCAATCGGTTTGTCCACTTCAAGTGGCAGGAATACTTCGACGGGTTCTGTGACGGCATGGAGTCCGAGTCCGACGAGTTCACCACGGGCTGGCTGCCCACCCTGCCTTCAGACTGGGGCCGGCACAAGGTGAAGTGGGGCCACTTGATCACTGGCTACCTGCGGAAGAACAGCAATGAGCGGCTGATGGTCCCGGAGAACGATGACGAGGTGGCCTACCCCACCTACCGGTCGTGGCACACCCTCCGTGACATTCTCGCTGCTGCCTCTTCAGTCGAGGCCCCGTCAAACATCCAGTCCAAGTTGGCGGCTGGTGCAGTGGGCAAGACCGTGGGCTCCAACTTCCTGCGGCACGTTGCCCAGTTGGATCTCGCTGATCCCGAGGGGTGCCTTGCCGGTACTACTCAGTTCGTGTTCGACCGGAAGCGTATCGATCTGGCCTCTGCCCTGCTGGTCAGCTTGGTGTCTTGCATCAAGCAGAACTACACGGAGGACCGGCTCGATGCTGCGGTTGACATCTTCTGTAACAACATCGGCAAGCACTGCAAGGATCTGGTGTTCACCCAGCTCAAGCACCTTGTCATGGCACGGCCTGAGGGTACTCCCCTGTCGGCCAAGTCCATCAAGGTGATTGGCGAGTTCGGCAAGACGATTCCCGATTCCATCCGCAACAAGGGGAAGTGATCCATGTTCATCATGCCCAAGATCAGTAAGGCGGAGCTAGAGAAGTGGCGTAAGGCCAACCCTGCGTTGGCTGCCCAGATGGACCAAGAGATGGCTCGGGTTATGAGCCAACTCACGAAAGACAGCCTGAAGAAGTACGGCAAGCAGGCCAATGGCTGTATCCGTATCGACAGCAAGATGTTCACCCAAGCACTGGAGGGCAAGTGACCCAGCTACCAGAAATCGTGTCACCTGCGGAGTTGGTCACCCACTTCCGCATGATGGCACACCAATACTTTCCCTACTTGTCCCCATACGTCTACTCCCTGGTCCCGGTCGAGAGACCCGGACTGGGGACGATGGCGGTGGATATGCAGGGTCGTATGTACTATGACCCCGAGTTCTGTGAGAAGATCACGCTCAATGAGGGGGCCTACGTTGTCCTTCATGAGGCAGTCCACCTGATTCTCAGGCACTGCCACCGGGCCGAGTCAATCATCGGCAAGAACCCCACTGCCCAGGAACGACGGTGGTACAACATCGCCGTTGACTTGGTGGTGTGGGAGTTTCTTGAGGCGATTGCCCACCATGCACCCGAGGGGGGCGTGACCTATGACGCTCTCAAGAAAGACTTCCCCGCAATCGAGAGGAACATGCTTCCCGGGGAGATCTACGCGATCATCTCCAAGAAGCCCGAGAAAACTCCACCTCCCCCGCCACCACCACCTCCTCCAGGTTCAGTCTTGTCATCACCTAGAGG
>Ga0207954_1000588_pt1 | contig 12458 bp, 7 predicted proteins | sample CryBogmetaGMA0M_FD_184547 | JGI IMG/M metagenome (GOLD analysis project Ga0207954, IMG submission 184547) | Freshwater microbial communities from Crystal Bog, Wisconsin, USA - MA0M (SPAdes) | ecosystem: Environmental > Aquatic > Freshwater > Lake | place: Crystal Bog, Wisconsin, USA | collected... | reverse complement strand
GGAAACGGCAAGGATATCGAGACCTCTCAAGCCACTGGCGGAACCTTTCAGCAATCGTGAGCACGAACGGGAGGGCTCCCGTCTCTGAACCAATCCGGGGGATTGGCCGATAGGCTCGCCAGTGCGGGGGCATCACCCGATGGTGGCAGTCTCGGCAGTCTGGCGGTAGGATCTCCCGTCAACGCCTCCCTTTTTTCTTGACCGCACACGCTTGTATCGGCGGGCGAGGGGGACCCGGGGATCCTGTCTTTATAGGGAAGGCCTTGCCATGCTCAAGCAGCTCTTCACCCGCCACGTCGCACGTCGCGGCCTCATCGAAAGTCGTCGTCAGCGGGCCGGCGCTCGCTACCGGATGCTCGGCGAGACACTCGAACGCAGGTCGATGTTGGCGGTGTCAGCGAGCCTGTCGGCGGGCACGCTGAGCATCGTATGCAACGCCGCCAACGACGCCGCCTTCCTCTCGATCACGGGCACCACGTACGCCGTGACGGACGGCAGCGGAAAAGCCGTGTCAGGCTCCCCGTTTTCGGGCGTTACCGCCGCGGTCTCCGTCACTGGCACGGCGGCAGCCAATCAGTCGTTCACGTTTGGCGGATCGACGGCACTCCCCGTCAGCCTCAGTGTCGACGGCTCCATGGAGGCGGCCTCAATCAGTCAGACGATCGCCGCGGCCGCGCTGGCAAACAGCACGGTGTCGATCTACTCGCCCGTGACGATCATTCTCGCTGCCGACATCTCGACTGCAGGCTCGCAGACCTATGCCGGCCCAGTGCTGCTCGCCAGTTCACCGTCACTGAAGAGCACGGAGAGTGCGGTCAATTTTCAGAGCGAAGTCGGTGTGGGTTTTACGCCGCAGAAGAGCTTCGCCACCGGGACCAATCCTGCTTCCGTCGCGATCGGCGACTTCAACGGTGATGGCAAGCCCGACCTCGCCATCGCCAACGATGGTTCCAACTCCGTGAGCGTGTTGCTCAACACGACGGCCGCCGGAGCCGGAACGCCGTCGTACGGCACCCAGACCACGTTCGCCACCGGGAGCGGCCCCATCTCCGTCGCGATTGGCGACTTCAACGGAGACGGCAAGCCTGACCTCGCCATCGCCAACAAGTTCTCCAACTCCGTGAGCGTGCTCCTGAACACGACGGCCCCGGGAGCTACGACGCCGAAATACGCCGCCCAGACCACGTTCGCCACCGGGGTCTCCCCGCGCTCCGTCGCGATCGGCGACATCAACGGCGACGGCAAGCCCGACCTTGCCATCGCCAACGGCGGTTCCCCATTCGTGAGCGTGCTTCTGAATACGACAGGGGCGAGAGCCACGGCCCCGTCCTACGCCGCCCAGACCACGTTCGCCACGGTCACCGGAGAGATCGACTACCCGGACACGTATAAGTACCAGTACGCCGTCGCGATCGGCGACCTGAATGGCGACGGCAAGCCCGACCTCGCCATCGCCCAAAGGGGGCCGGGAGTGGGCGTGTTGTTCAACAATACGGCTTCAGGAGCCACGACGCCGTCGTACCGAGCCCAGGCCAAGTTGGAAATCTTCGACAACCATACCCAATTTTTTGCGCTAGGCGACCTTAACGCCGACGGCAAGCCCGACTTCGCCGCCACCGGTTATGATGATACTTTTAATGTACCGGTTACATATTCGTATTTTTACTTGGGACTAAACACGACCGGGACTAACGCGACGACGCCATCGTACGCCTATTCAATGAAGTTCTCCGCCTTTACATTAACTTCCCTAGGGAAGTTGTGGTGGTTCGACCAACAGGTGGGCCAGATTTCGATCGGTGACTTGAACAACGACGGCAAGCCTGATCTCGCCATCGCCAACGGCGTTTCCGTAAGCGTGTTCTTGAACACGACGGAGGCGAAAGCCACGACGTCGTCTTGGGCCGCGGAGACCACGTTCGCCGCCGAGGGCAATCCGGTCTCTGTCGCGATTGGTGACATCAACGGCGACGGCAAGCCCGACCTCGCCATCGCCAACAGAGATTCCAACTCCGTGAGCGTACTTCTAAACGCCATGGCGAGCCGTAGCCTCACCGTAAACACGAAGACCGGGACGTCGTTCGCGGCCTCCGTGGGGGCGAGCAATCCACTGAGCAGTGTCACCATCGCCAGTGGGCCGACGACCCTCTGGGGCAACGTCACCACCACCGGCAGCCAGACCTACAACGACGGCGTCACGCTCGCCGCCGACGCGATCGTGTCGGCTGGCACTGGCGCGATCACCTTCGCAAGCACGGTCAACGGGGCCAAGTCTCTAAGAGCCGTGACCACCGGCACCACCACCTTCAGCGGCGTGGTCGGCGGCACGACGCCGCTCACGAAACTCTCCACCAACGTCGGCGGCACGACGCGCCTCGGCGGCAACGTCACCACCACCGGCAGCCAGACCTACAACGACCCCGTGCTGCTTTCGGGCAATCAATCGCTGACGAGCACGAACGAAGGGGTCGGCTTCAATAGCACGGTCGACTCCAGCATCGGCTTTGCGCCGCAAACCAGCTTGGCCACCGGAACCAAGCCCAACTCCGTCTCGACCGGCGACTTCAACGGCGACGGCAAGTTCGACCTCGCCATTGCCAACGGAGATTCCAGTTCCGTGAGCGTGTTGCTCAACAATACCGCTCCAGGAGCCACGACGCCGTCGTACCGCGCCCAGGCCACGTTCGCCACTGGGACCAAGCCCCGTTCCGTCGCGATCGGCGACTTCGACGGCGACGGCAAACCCGACCTCGCCATCGCCAACTACGGTTCCAACTCAGTGAGCGTGCTGCTCAACAAGATGGCGGTGGGAGCCACGACGCCGGCCTATCGAGGCCAGGTCACGTTCGCCACCGGAACCGGCCCCGTCTCCGTCGCGACAGGGGATTTCAACAGCGACGGCAAGCCAGACCTCGCCATCACCAACAGCGCCCTACTTCCCAACTCCAACTCCGTGAGCGTGCTCCTGAACACGACGAATCTGGGAGCCACGGCGCCGTCCTACGCCCCCCAGACCACGTTCGCCACAGGAATGCTGCCCACGTCCGTCGCGATCGGCGACCTGAATGGTGACGGCAAGCCCGACCTCGCCATCGCCAACAGCGGTTCCAACTCCCTGAGCGTGTTCCTGAACAACACGACCACGGGATCCTCGAGGCCGTCGTACGCCCCCCAGACCACCTTCGCCACAGGAAAGCTGCCCACGTCCGTTGCGATCGGCGACCTGAATGGCGACGGCAAGCCCGACCTCGCCATCACCAACCGGTCTGCCAACTCCGTAAGCGTTCTCGTCAACACGACGATAGCGGGAGCCTCGACGCCGTCCTATGCCGCCCAGACCACGTTCGCCACTGAGGCCTTCCCCTACTCGGTCTCAATCGGCGACCTGAACGGCGACGGCAAGCTCGATCTCGCCGTCGTCACAACTGGCACCGACTCCGTGAGCGTGCTCCTGAACACGACGAATCCGGGTACCACGACGCCGTCATACGCCGCCCCGATGGCGTTCGCCACGGGGGCAAGCCCCCGCTCCGTCTCGATTGGTGACCAAAACGGCGACGGCAAGCCCGACCTCGCCATCGCCAACTATGGTTCCAACTCAGCGAGTGTGCTCCTCAACACGACGACCTCGGCGAACTGCAAACTCGCCGTGTCGTCGGCGACCGGGACGACGTTCGCGGCGCCCGCTGGAGGCATAATTCCGCTCGGGTCGCTCACCGTCGCGGGCGGCACGACGAGCCTCGGCGGCAACATCACCACCACCGGCAGCCAGACATACAACAACGCCGTCACGCTCGCCGCCGACACGATCGTGTCGGCGGGCGCTCGCGCCATCACGTTTGCGAGCACGGTTAACGGAGCCAAGTCTCTCAGAGCCGCGACCACCGGGATCACCACCTTCGGTGGCGTGGTCGGCGGCACGACACCACTCATCAAACTCTCCACCAACGTCGGCGGCACGACGAACCTCGGCGGCAACGTCACCACCACCGACAGCCAGATCTACAACGACGCCGTCACGCTCGCCACCGACACCACGCTCACCGGCAGTGCTACGCTCACCGGCGGAGTCGCTGGCGTGGCGATCGCCTTCAGAAACACCGTCGACGGCACCAAGAGCCTCACCCTGCAGGGTGGCGCGGGCACGATCGCCTTCGACAAGGCCGTGGGCGGCAACACGCCGCTGGCCTCGCTGCAGGTGACGCAAGGCGCCGGGATGACCGCGGCCGCCCCGGTGACGCTCGACGGATCAAATAAGCAGGTGAACGGCCTGGTGATCGCCAACGTGAACAACGTCGTCATGACGGCGGCAGGTAGCTCGATCAAAAACTACTCCACCAGCGGCATTCAGCTGAATGCCACGAAGAACTCGACGCTCTCGGGCTTCACGGTGTCGGGTATCGGCTCCCGTGCCATCGATGTGCTAACTGGCGACTACACCGGCACGAAGATCACGGGCAACACGTTCGAGACCAGCACCAACGGCATCTGGCTCGAGGCCGCTCGAAACATCACGATCAACAGCGGGAACAAGGTCGCCAAAAACACCACCTACGGGCTTTATGCCTCTGGCGATTCCGTAGGAACCTCCGTCACCGGCAACACGATCTCCGAGAACGGCATCAACATCGACACCTCTCAAGCCACTGGCGGAACCTTTCAGCAATCGTGAGCACGAACGGGAGGGCTCCCGTCTGCTGCGGGTGTGAATGCCAGCCCAGGCTGGCGCATGTTCCTCGTAGGTGCAGGTTGGTAACCTGTACCAGCAGCGGCGCCGACGAGGGCTTCGGCACAGGTTGAAAACCTGTGCTACGAGGCGGAGGTTGGTAACCTGTACCAGCAGCGGCGCCGACGAGGGCTTCGGCACAGGTTGAAAACCTGTGCTACTTGGGACAGGTTGACAACGTGCACCAGCAGCGACGTCGAGCAGGGCTGCGGCACAGGTTGACAACGTGCTACGAGGGACGGGAAGAAAACCTGTGCTACTTGGGACAGGTTGAAAACCTGTGCGACGTGTGGCCGCGAGTGTGAAGGCCGTCACGCCCGGCGGGCCTGCACGATCCGGGCGAGCCCAGCCATGTCCTTGAGCGTGGGCCCGGGCTCGAGGCCTGGCACCGCCAACGCGGCGGCCGCGGTCGCCGCCACCGCCGGGCCGATCTCGACCACGAGCCACCCGCCCGGCACGAGCCGCTCGGCGGCCTCCACGGCCAGCCGAGCAACGATCTCCACGCCCGTCGGCCCCGACACGAGCGCGGCCTTCGGCTCGTGGTCGCGAACGTCGCGGGGCAGGGCAGGGTACTCATCCTCGCGGACGTAGGGGGGATTGCTCACGATCACGTCCCAGGGGCCCGCTGCCCGCGGATCGGCGAGCAGGTCGCACTCCACGAACTCGATCCGGTCGGCTACGCCATGCCGCTCCGCGTTGGCCCGCGCGACGGCCAGCGCCGCCGGCGAGATGTCGGTCGCCACGAGCCGCGCCTTCGGCAGCTGCTTGGCAAGCGTCACCGCGATCGCGCCGCTCCCGGTGCCTACGTCCACGATCCGCGGAGCCTCGGCCGACTTACAGAGATCGAGCGTCCGCACGACGAGCCCCTCGGTCTCGGGCCTTGGAATCAGCACGTCCTTCGTGACCGTGAAGGGAAGCGAAAAAAACTCGCGGCTGCCGACGAGGTAGGCCACCGGCTCTCCCTCGCCCCGCCGCTTCACGAGGTCGCGAAACCGCGCCCGCTCCGCATCGGCCACCGCAGTGTCGAAGGCGGTGTAGAGCGCGATCCGCGGGCAGCCGCGAACGTGGGCCAGCAGCACCTCGGCATCGAGCCGGGGCGATTCGGACCCCTTCGCCCCGAGCCAGTCGGTCGTCCACGTCAAGAGCCGCCCAACCGTCCATGCCTCATCGCTCATGGCCACCTCCTTCAGGTCGCCGCCGGCTTCGCCGACTGCTCCATCTCGCTCTTCCGCCTCTCGCGGGCATGCCGCTCGATCGCGTCCACCACGAGGCCGAGGCGGCCCACCATCACCTGATCGAGCGTGAAGCTCTCGTTGATGCGGTGGTCGGTGACGCGGTTCTGCGGGAAGTTGTAGGTGCGAATCCGCTGGCTGCGGTCGCCCGAGCCCACCTGCTCCCGCCGCTCCGTGGCCCGCTTCTCGTGCTCGATCCGCCGCTCGTGCTCGTAGAGCCGCGTCTTGAGCACGCGGAGCGCCTTGGCGAGGTTCTTGTGCTGGCTCTTCTCATCCTGGCACTGCACGACGATGTTGGTCGCCAGGTGCGTGAGGCGGACCGCCGAGGCGGTCTTGTTGACGTGCTGGCCTCCCGGGCCGCTCGCACAAAACAGGTCTTTGCGGTAGTCGTCGGGAGCGAGGGCCACTTCCACGTCTTCCGGCTCGGGCAGCACCGCCACGGTGGCGGCCGAGGTGTGGATCCGCCCCTTGGTTTCGGTGTCGGGCACCCGCTGCACGCGGTGGCCACCGCTCTCATGCTGGAGCTTGCGAAAGACCGCGTCGCCCGACACGCCGAGGATCAGTTCCTTGAAGCCGCCGAGTTCGGTGGGGCTCGCGTCCATCACTTCGAAATCCCAGCCCAGTTCGGTACCCCAGCGGCGATACATCTCGTAGAGGTCTCGCACAAAGAGCGCCGCCTCGTCACCTCCGGTGCCCGCGCGAAGCTCCACGATGCAGCGGGCACGGTCGGCGTCTTCGTCGCCCGAGCAGAGTTCGAGAAGGTCTTCCCACTCCCGCTCCCGCTTCGCTTCGAGCTCGGATAGTTCCGCCTCGGCGAGGTCCCGGAGGTCGGCATCGTCGCCGGCGATCATCTCCCGGTGCTCGGCGATCTGCCGCTCGAGCAGCGTGAAATGGCGGTAGCGGAGGGCGAGTTTGGCGAGGGTGCCATGCTCCCGGGCCACCGCCGAGAGTTTTGGCTGATCGGCAAGAACGACCGGATCGATCAGCGACCGTTCGAGTGCCTCGAACCGGGCGAGCTTCTGCTCGAGATCGCCACGAATACCGCCGGAGGAGGAGTCAGCCATGGGTCGGGGCGACCTGCCGCCCGCAGATGTGACACGAGGGGCGTATGGCCATCAGCCGGCAGAACCTTGCTGCTCAGGAGGCCGGGGCCTCGGCCGTCTTCTTCTTTTTCAGACTCGCGTAGCCCGCGCCCGCGAACTTCGACTTGAACTTCTCGATACGGCCCGCCGTGTCGACGAACTTCAGCTTGCCGGTGAAGAACGGGTGGCAGACGTTGCAGATGTCGACCTTGATCTCCGGCACCGTGCTCCGGGTCGAAAACGTGTTACCGCAGCCGCAGCGGACGACGGTGTGGACGTAGTTGGGATGAATGCCGTCTTTCATGGTCGCGAATCCGGAACGATACGGGGAAGGAAATCGGGTAGCCCCATACTCTACCCGGCCTTCCCCGGGCCGGCAATGCGGGCCGTTTCGGCCGCGAGCCGTGCCGCTCGCACGGCGGCACCTCCTGGTTTCACGGCGTTCGGCTTGGGCCCAACGCCTTGTCTTTCTCCAGCCGGTCTGCCTCCAGCCGGTCTGCCAGGAGCCGGCTCCCAAACCGCTGCGGCGAGCCGTCTTCGCGAAGCACCTCCACCGCCTCGTCGATCCGGCCGAGGGCGGCGAGCGCCCGCCCGAGATTGGCCCGGGCGGCATCGGTCCAGCGACTGTCGGGCGAGTTCTCGAGGGTCATCCTCCGCAGGTAGTCGATCGCCGCTTCGGGCTGGCCCTCGCCGAGCGTGGCCACGCCGAGCCAGTAGGTCGCGTCTTCCTTCATCTGGCGGTAGAGGCGGTCGACGGTGGCCGACTGCTCCGGCGGCACAGCCTGCAGCGCCTGCTGGATGGCCGCCCGCGAAGGGCGGGCAGCAAGATACGAGGCCTTGGCCCCGAGCGGTCCGTCGAGGTCGCCGCGAAACTCACGAACCCGGGCGGTGAACAGGGGCCGCACGAGCCGCGGGGCCTGGCGGTCGCCGCCGCCCATCTCCGCCATCGTGATTGAGAACGGGGCAAGCTCCCGACGTGCCGCGAGTTCCACTCCCTGCGTCGGCCGCCTCGCGACGCTCTCCCAGGGAAACTCCCAGAGCCCCACGAAGGGTGAGGCTTCGCCGGGCAGTGCCTTCACGGCTGCGGCGGCCACGGCGGATGCATCGATCGCCAGCCGCAGGCCGTGCCGCGACGCGGTCTCCTTGTCGAGCGCGGCCATCCGTCGCGAGAGGCTCCGCGGGTCGGCCACCGTGAGCACCGCCAGCGAACCGATGTCCGCGGCCTTCACCGGATAGGGCCGGTCGGGCAGCGAAAGCGCGTCGAGAATCGCGGGGTCCGCGGCCGCCTGCCGGGCCGTCGCCACACCCGAGCCCCCCGGGCCCGGCACGGGCATGCCGTAGGTCGGTTCGAAGAGGTACGCCTCGCCCTCGACGATCGCGGCAGGAAGCCAGGGCCGCAGCGTGCCGGCCTGCGGGTCGCCCGTGGCGAGCATCACGGCATCGATGCCCACCTGCCGGAGCAGCTCGATAAAGATCCACGACCGCTGGGCGCCGCTCGCCCGGCCGGTGAGGAGGATCTCACCGGCCGTGTACCACCGTGTGCCCGGCGTCGCCTCCGATGGCACCATCGGCGGATCGCCGACGGCCGCCAACGAGCGGACCGTCCAGTCGAAGAGCCGCACCGCGGTGGCCAGGTCTTCGGCCGCGTCGCCTCGCGCGGAGGTGGCGATGTCGGCCAGCCAGCGACGGTCGCGGAGGTAGGCCACGTCGCCCACGGCATCGAACGCCGGCTGCTCGAGCATCGGCTCGACGCCCGTGCGGAGCCGCTCCGGCAGGGCGGAGATCAGCGGGTCGATGCGCCACGACGGCACCTCGACCCCCGACTGGTGGCTCCACTGGGTGAGTCGGTCAAACGCCTGCTCGTAAGCCCGCTGCTCTTCGAAGTCGTCGAGCTTCGAGACGGCGGCCAGCGCCCCGGCCACGAGTTTGTCGCTCGTGACGCGACTCACTGCCGGACGCGCGTCGGAAGCCGGGGCTAGGCCGGACGGTGCCTGCGACGCACCGCAGCCCGCGACCGCGATCGCAAGCCATGCCACAACCGCTCGGGAGGTCACGGCCGAAGATGCGTCCGCCCCGGTCATGCCTTCTCTCCGGCCAGCCTCGCCTCATGGATGCGCAGCACCCGCTCCAGCACACCGCCAAACTGGTCGAGGGGCACCATGTTTGCACCGTCGCTCGGGCTTTCGTCGGGGCGAGGGTGCGTCTCGAAGAACATCCCGTCCACGCCGACGGCCGCCGCGGCACGGGCAAGCGGCTCGACGAGCGTGCGGTCGCCTCCGGTCGCACCGCCGAGGCTCGCCGGCTGCTGCACGGAGTGGGTCGCGTCGAAGATCACCGGAACGCCAAACGACTGCATCACCGGCAGGCCCGCAAAGTCGTTGACCAACCGGCCGTAGCCAAAGAACGTGCCCCGCTCGCAGAGCAGGATGTCGGTCGCCCCGCCGGCCAGCAGTTTGGCCACGGCGTGCCGCATGTCGCCGGGGGCGACGAACTGCCCCTTCTTGACGTTCACAGCGCGACCGGTGGCCGCCGCTGCGAGCAGAATGTCGGTCTGGCGGCAGAGAAACGCCGGGATCTGCAGCATGTCGCAGACCTGCCCGGCCGCCGCCGCCTGCTCTGGCAGATGGACGTCAGTCGTCACCGGCAGGCCAGTCTCCCGCCGGACGCGGTCGAGTACCGCCAGGCCTTCGTCGATCCCAGGGCCGCGAAACGACGACGCACTCGTGCGATTCGCCTTGTCGTACGAAGCCTTGAACACGACCTGGATGGGAAGCCGCGAGGCGAGCACCGCCAGTGATTCGGCGATTTGAAGGCAGAGGTCCTGCGTCTGGATCACGCACGGCCCTGCGATCACGAGCAAGGGTTGGCCCGGCCCACAGCGGTGGCGGCCGATCTGGGCGGGAAGTCGGGCGTTCACGGGCGTTGCTCCGCGGCCTAGGCCTCGGCTTGGGGGCATGGGATCCAAACCGGGTTGCAGCATCGTATCGATCCGGAGCGAAATGCGGCGCGCGCCGCATTTTTGAACACCCTCCGACAGAGCGACACCCTGAAAAACACGCAAAAAACAAAGATTCGTGTTTGGCACGGCATGTGCTTTCCTTCTCTCCTATGGCAACGGCTTCGGCCGCGGCCACAGTCCACACTCTTGGAATACCAAGGTGGGGTCTCCGGCTTTCTTCGGGCGTGCGGTCGTCTTGCCCCTGACCCGCATGCCCATGACAGGGTGCTCCTGTCGAGCCGGAGGCCCCACTTTTTCTTTTCGGCCCCAGTGGTTCCCCTCGGGTTCGTTCCCGCTCGGTTCGTGGCGACCTCCCCAAGGGAGTCCCTAAAAGCCTGAAAAACAGGCCTCACTTGACGATCAGGGGGGCCGTGCGCTAGTTTTGCGGGGCTAACGCGTTCCTCGGGCCGGCCCCGTGGAGTCCGTGGATCGTGCCAGCGTAGCTTCAATTGGCAGAGCACCGCATTCGTAATGCGGGGGTTGCGGGTTCGACTCCCGCCGCTGGCTCTCGGCGGATCACTATCCGCACCACTGAGTACTTGCGGACCGTCGTCCGCACCACTTATCACTGACGGACCTTCGTCCGCACCAGTTTATCGCCACCTGTGAGGACTTCCGAATGGTTGCCACGGCCCGTCTCGACATCCGCGATCTGATCACCGGCAGCGGCCCATTTGGCCCTACGGAAGTGAAGGCTGTCCTCGACCTCCTCGGCACCGACGCCGCCGCCCACCGCGACCTGCGTTCCGCCGTTCGCGACCTCGAGTCGATCTCGGAGCGAAGCCCGGCCTCGTCGGTGAAACTCGGCGTCTGCCAGCGACTGCTCGGCAAGGCCCGCGACGCGCTTGAGACCCTCAAGGGTGGCGACGGCGGCGCCCTCGCGCTCTTTCATCAGGGACTCGCGCACATCGCGGAAGGCGCCCACGACAAAGCTTGTGAACTCTTCGAGTCGGCTCGCAAGGCGGGCTACGACGCCGCCGCATGCGTGGCCGCTTCCGCCGAATCGATGCGATCGGCCGGCAAGCCCGCAGAGGCTCATAAGGCCCTCGACGCCCTCGGTTCGCAGGGCGAATCGTCGGCCGACTTCTGGGCTGCCCGCGCCGGCGTGCTCGCCGACTCGGGCCACGGCCCGGCTGAAGTGGCCGCCGCCTGCGAAAAGGCGATCGCCATCGATCCTGGCCACCCGGGTGCGCTTTTTCTGCTTGGTGTGATTGCCGACCGCGTCGGCAACGAAGATGACGCCAAGGGATATTACGAGCGGTCGCTCGCCAGGTATCCGGCGAGTGTCGGGGCCCTGATCAACCTCGGCATCCTCTACGAAGACAACGACGACTTCACGAAGGCGCAGCAGTGCTACCGCCGCGTGCTGGAAGCCTTCCCCGATCACCCTCGGGCCCGGCTGTTCCTCAAGGACTCGTCCGCGTCCGGCGACCTCCAGCTCGACGAGCAGGAGATGAAGCAGCGGGATCGGCTCGATCAGGTTCTCTGCCTGCCGGTCAGCGATTTCGAACTCTCCGTGCGGAGCCGCAACTGCCTGCAGAAGATGGGGATCCACACGCTCGGCGACCTGGCCCGGACGACCGAGGAGGAGATCCTGGCGAGCAAGAACTTTGGCGAGACCAGCCTGGTCGAGATCAGGGACATGCTGTCGTCGAAGGGTCTGTCGCTCGGCCAGATCGCCCAGCCCGTGCCGGCGGCGGACGTGGTGGAGGTCGAGGCCGTCGAGCCGTCGGCCGACGAGCAGGAGGTCTACTCCATGCCGATCACCGACCTCAACCTCTCGGTCCGTGCCCGCAAGTGCACCACCAAGCTGGGAATCACGACGATCGGCGACCTCATCCGCCGCACCGCCGAAGACCTGCTGGAGTGCAAGAACTTCGGCGTCACGAGCCTCAACGAGGTTCGGGAAAAGCTCACTGAGCGGGGCCTGAAACTGCGGGGCGACTGACCCTGGGATGGGCTCTGGATTGAGCCTGGGATTTGCCGCAAGTTATGGCCTGAAAGGCACTTAGGGAGGGATTCCGCGCGCCCAAAGTTTGCCCACGCGTCCTTTTCTCGTTAGCCTCGACTAGGAGGATGTGGTACGGGCCCCAGTCGGCCCGAGCACGTTCCCTCCAGCCCAGCAACCGGGAGCGCATCAGCATGACGTCCGCCAGCCTGAAAGAAAAACCCGTCCGCGACCTGGCCCGCATGGCCAAGCAGCACGGGGTGGCTGGCTGGCACGCGATGCGGAAGGACCAGCTGATCAAGGCGCTCGTCAGCAAGGCCAAGAAGGCGCTGCCGATCGACGCCCGGCGATCGGCCGCACGCCCCGCAAAGCCGTCGGGCGAGCGGTCGAAGGCGGCCTTGGTGCAGCCGAGTCCTGCCGCCGTGGCCCACAACGCCGAGGTGGCTCGGCGGATCGCCGAGGCACCTCGGCG
>Ga0207954_1000582_pt1 | contig 12493 bp, 12 predicted proteins | sample CryBogmetaGMA0M_FD_184547 | JGI IMG/M metagenome (GOLD analysis project Ga0207954, IMG submission 184547) | Freshwater microbial communities from Crystal Bog, Wisconsin, USA - MA0M (SPAdes) | ecosystem: Environmental > Aquatic > Freshwater > Lake | place: Crystal Bog, Wisconsin, USA | collected... | reverse complement strand
AGTTGTATGGAATCGCAAATTACGTAGGCGCTGTAGCGCAATATTTTTCTTGCGGATGAGATTGAGTTGAGCGATGAAGGGAGCAAGAGTCAGCTTCTTCTTTTCAGCGCCTTCCCAATCGCGCACCTTGATTTCATATTTCTCTGAATCAAGGTATTCCTCGCCACCTTCTTTAAATCGACGATGTTCAAAGAGTTCGTACCCTGCATACATTCCCCATGAAGGAGTCAAAGTTGCTGCCAGCGCTGCACGAATTGCAAAGATTGCCGGATTTCCTGATTGCAGATGGAAAGGCAAGATATCGGGGGTATTCACCCAGAAGTTTGGGCGGAAAAATGCGCTTGTATGTTGCGAAACTTCAGTCGCATATTCAGTCAACTCTTGCTTGCTGGTGCGCCAGGTGAAGTATGTATAAGACTGGTGGAAACCGGCTTTACCAAGGGCATGCATCATCGAAGGCTTAGTGAATGCTTCAGCGAGGAAAATAACATCAGGATGCTCTGCATGAATAGTCTTCATGATCTCGGCCCAGAAGTGCACTGGCTTGGTATGAGGATTATCAACACGGAATATTGAAATTCCCTTTGAAATCCAGAAGCGAAGAATGCGCAGGGATTCGGCAACTATTCCTGAATAATCATTATCGAAGTTGATGGGATAGATATCCTGATATTTCTTCGGCGGATTTTCAGCATAGGCAATTGATCCGTCAGGGCGAGTTGTAAAGAATTCTGGATGTTCTGCAACCCATGGATGATCAGGAGATGCCTGTAGCGCAAAGTCCATCGCAACTTCGAGACCATTCTTCTTCGCGCTCTTCACGAAGTTTTCAAAGTCAGCCAAAGTACCCAGCGCTGGGTTGATGGCATCGTGGCCACCTTCTTTATTGCCAATCGCCCATGGAACACCAGGATCAGTTGCTGTAGGCGTCAGAGTGTTGTTCTTACCCTTGCGAAAGTTTGTTCCGATTGGATGAACTGGCGGTAGATAGAGAATATCGAAACCCATGGCAGCTACTGCAGGGAGTCGAAGTTCAGCAGTCTTAAATGTGCCGCTCGTAACGGTTCCATCTGCTGCAATCTTTGCACCTTCGCTGCGTGGAAAGAATTCATACCAAGAGCCGACAAGTGCGCGTTCGTGATCTGCGCGGATTGGGTAGCGCTCAGTCGAAGTGACAAGTCGTCGTAGCGGATTGGCAGTGAAGTAAGCGCGAGTTTCTTCGGTGGAAGTCTGCGAAAAGCGATTCATGGGCGCGAGAGTTGTATCGCTGAGAACTTTGATTGCAGGTGCAAGAAGAGATTTGGCGTTGGGATCTTGCGCTAACTTCTCTTCAAATATCAATCGACCAATGGTGCACATGAGTTCGGCATCGATATCTGCCGGAATCTTGATTTCTGCATCATGAATCCAGGTTGCAAAAGGATGGTCGTATGAGTCAATGGTGAATGTGTAATCGCCTTGAGCTGGAATGCGCACGGAGCCCGTATAGCGATCTCCTCCGTGCCATTCCTCGCGCATGACCGAACGTGAAAGTTCAGCGCCTTGCGAGTTATAGAGAACTACATCGGCCCCAAGCAAATCGTGGCCTTCGCGAAAAATTGTTGCACTTACTGGAATCTCTTCACCGGCGATCGCCTTTACAGGAACGAAATCTCCCCCAAAAAATACTGTGGGGGAGATGTCGGTGACGGGGATTCTATTGATCAACCTGAACCTTCAGTGTTGCCAGCATCTGCTGAACGTACATCGAAAATACGATACTTATCAATAGCTTCTTGAACGACAGAATCCTTAACTTCTCCTGCCTTTGCTAGCTCTGCAAGAGTTGCCACAGTGATTGATTCTGCATCGACCTTGAAGTGGCGACGAAGTGCACCGCGAGTGTCAGATAGACCAAAGCCATCAGTTCCGAGTGAATGGAATGTATTTGGAACCCATGGAGAAATCTGATCTTGCACTGCGCGCATGAAGTCAGAGACTGCAATAACAGGGCCTTCAGTTCCCTTGAGCTTATTTGTTACATAAGCAGTCTTCTTATCCTTTGGATTGAGCATGTTGTGGCGATCTACTTCAAGACCATCGCGACGAAGTTCATTCCATGAAGTTACTGACCAGACTGAAGCGGCAACGCCCCAATCTTCAGCGAGAAGTTTCTGTGCCTTAAGCGCCCAGTTGACCCCAACACCTGATGCAAGGATTTGTGCATTCTTCTTACGCTGCTTTGAAGCAGGTGCATAGAGATACATTCCCTTGAGCAATCCATCGAGATCCAAGTTATCTGGTTCTGCAGGTTGCATATATGGCTCGTTGTAAACGGTGAGGTAGTAGTAAATGTTCTCGCTATCTTCACCGTACATACGACGTAGACCATCTTTAAAGATATGTCCGACTTCGTAAGCAAATGCTGGGTCATAAGCCACTACTGCTGGGTTTGTTGCAGCAAGTAGGTGTGAATGGCCATCTTCATGCTGCAAGCCTTCACCGTTCAGAGTTGTACGTCCGGCAGTTGCACCAAGTACGAATCCACGAACCAACTGGTCAGACGCTGCCCAGAAGGCATCACCTGTGCGCTGGAATCCGAACATTGAGTAGAAGATGTAGATCGGAATCATTGGTTCGTCATGTGTTGAATATGAAGAACCGACTGCAGTAAATGAAGCTACGGATCCGGCTTCGTTAATACCTTCGTGAAGGATTACGCCAGCTGTTGATTCCTTGTAAGACAACATCAATTCACGGTCCACAGCCAAGTACTGCTGACCATGAGGTGAGTAAATCTTCAGTGATGGGAATAATGAATCAAGACCGAAGGTACGAGCTTCATCAGGAATGATTGGAACAAGACGGCTGCCAAGTCCTGGATCTTTAATCAGATCTTTCAACATACGAACAAATGCCATTGTGGTCGCAACTTCTTGTTGACCTGAACCACGACGAACTGATTCGTATGCTTCGTCAGCAGGTTGTGGCAGTGGTCGTGAAACTTTGCGACGGCTTGGGATTGATCCACCGAGTTCGCGACGACGTTCTTCGAGATATTTCATTTCCGCTGAATCAGCAGGAAGCTTGTAATAAGAAGGTGTGTACTTATCTAGCGCGCTATCTGGAAGTGGAATCTCAAGACGATCGCGGAATTCGATGATGTCTTCAAGAGTCATCTTCTTCATCTGGTGCGTTGAGTTACGTGCTTCGAAGTGCGAACCAAGTGTCCAGCCCTTCACTGTCTTAGCCAAGATAACTGTTGGGCGACCGTTCTTTTCAGTTGCTGCGGTGTATGCCGCAAACAACTTACGATAATCATGGCCACCGCGCTTGAGGTTCCAGATTTGATCATCTGACCAATTTGAAACCATTGCAGCAGTACGTGGATCGCGACCGAAGAAGTGCTCGCGAACGAATGCGCCACTTTCAGCCTTAAATGTCTGGTAATCACCATCGAGAGTGGTGTTCATCAAATTAACAAGTGCACCTTCGCGGTCTTGCGCAAGAAGTGGATCCCAACCGCGGCCCCATACAACCTTGATGACATTCCAACCGGCGCCACCGAAGATTGATTCGAGTTCCTGAATAATTTTGCCGTTACCGCGTACAGGTCCATCAAGACGCTGTAAGTTACAGTTAACAACGAAAGTTAAGTTGTCTAGCTTTTCGCGTGATGCAAGACCAATTGCACCCAATGTATCGACTTCATCCATTTCACCATCACCAAGGAATGCCCAGACGTTCTGATCGCTGGTGTCCTTGATTCCGCGATTATGGAGATAGCGGTTAAAGCGTGCTTGATAAATTGCGTTAATAGGACCGATACCCATCGACACTGTTGGGAATTGCCAGAAGTCCGGCATCAAACGTGGATGTGGGTATGAAGATAATCCGCCCGCTGTATGTGAAAGTTCCTGACGGAATCCATCGAGTTGATCTTCGGTGAAACGTCCTTCAAGGAATGCACGTGAATACATTCCGGGAGATGCATGGCCTTGGAAGAAGATTTGGTCTCCGCCACCTGGGTGATCTTGTCCGCGGAAGAAGTGGTTGAACCCAACTTCGTATAACGCCGCAGAAGATGCATAGGTAGAGATGTGTCCGCCTACGCCGATTCCTGGACGCTGAGCACGGTGAACCAAGATTGCTGCGTTCCAACGAACTGCTGCGCGAATGCGACGTTCAATATCTTCATCGCCAGGGAATGCTGGTTCGTTTTCAGGAGAAATAGTGTTGATGTAATCGGTTGTGCGAAGTGATGAGAGGCCGATGTTCTTTTCGTGCGCTCGCTTGAGAAGTTGCAACATCAAGTAACGAGCACGGACTGGGCCAGCAGCGTTCAGAGCTGCGTCAAAGGACGCCTGCCATTCAGCTGTTTCGGAAGGATCTGTATCTACTAATTGGTCGATTATCTGATCTGGCGATCCAGCGAATTCGGTCATGCCCGTATTCTCGCGCCAAAGGGGTGCCAGCGCAAAAAAATCCCGTGTGAGGCAGGTTAAACCCTTGTAAATATTCGTCTCATCCGTTGGACTTATCCCGTGGCAATGCGCATGGGTTTTGCTAAAGGAGAGCTAATCCTTGAGATCGGGTACGGACCTGATTGTGATGATGCTCTGCGTGCCGATATCAAGAAAATCGTTGGCACTGAATTCCACGAAAATTCAACAACTGAAGTTGTCGATGCCGTCCTTCTGTGGTTCCGCGAAGATGATGGCGATCTCGTTGATGAATTAATGGATGCGATGGCATATCTATCTGAGACTGGACCAATCTGGGTACTAACTCCAAAGGTCGGTCGCGATGGCCATGTCGAACCAAGTGATATTCAAGATGCCGCACCTACATGCGGATTAAGCCAAACTTCAACGCTTGCAGTCGCGCAAGATTGGACTGCAACTCGTCTAGTGGCACGTAAGGCGGGCAAGCGATAGATTCGCGCCATGACACTGACAATTGGCCAAGCCGCACCAGATTTCGAATTGAAAGATCAGCACGGAAATAAGGTTCAGCTCTCATCATTTAAGGGCAACAAGAACGTAGTCGTTCTCTTTATTCCATTCTCATTTACCGGTACATGCACAGGCGAACTCTGTGCAATCCGCGATGATCTTGCAGCATTCCAGAACGATAATGTTCAGGTGCTTGCAATCTCTTGCGACTCAATGCATACACAGCGCATCTTCGCTGAGCAAGAGGGTTACAAGTTCCCAGTGCTTGCAGATTTCTGGCCACACGGAGCAGCAGCAAAGGCATACGGAATCTTCAATGAAGATCTCGGATGCGCAATGCGCGGAACTTTCATCATTGATAAAGAAGGCATCATTCGTTGGTCAGTTGTTAATGGCCTTGGCGATGCTCGCAACAATGGTGATTACAAAACAGCGATTGCTGCGCTGTAATCTCGCGTACTTCACGCACGATTTTCGTACTTTCGACTATATAAAGTAGTATTCGCAAGTCCGAAAGCCAGCACACGCTGGTACCGGGTGGTTAGCTCAGTGGTAGAGCGCCTCGTTTACACCGAGGATGTCGGGGGTTCGAAACCCTCACCGCCCACAGTTCTCTTCTTAGAAGTCTCTAGTTTCATCTCTTCATATCGCATCAGGGTGAATCCAGCATGGATGCGGATTTCATCCTTTGGAGAATTGGTCGCCTCTTTGAGCGGCGCGAGAATGCAATCTCCCAAAGCACAGAGAAATCTTGTGAGATCAAATTGGACATCAGAATTCCCGCGACCCAATTGCGTAATTAAAATTTTGGTGAGAGCGCCCTTTTCATCTTCGGGCACTAGCACTGATGCTGCGCGCCAGGCAGTGACTGCGACTTTATCGTCAGAATCAAAGAGATGCTCGTGTGTAATCAGCGAATAGAACTGCTTGTCGGCAATCTTGGTAAGCGTGTGTAGCGCTTGGCTTTTGGCTTGAGGGATGTGAGAAATTAATTCAGGTTTGAGGCGTTCAACAACTTGAGAGACCTCATTTCGCATGAGTGCCCAAGTGAGTGTGTCGCGGACAAAGAAATCAGGTTCAATGGCGCACCGCTCGACTAGAACATCTATGTATTCAGTTTCTGGGTATGTTCCCGCTGCAAGTGCTGCTTTCAGGCGCACAGATTGATCAGGCGATTCCAAGTGAGCTTTTAGAGTCCCCATGCGAAAACGCTATCAGGTGCTGATTGAGCGCTTCAGATATTTTGAGAATTACTTATCTTGCTAAGTAACCGCCATCGACGGGGTAGTACCCACCTGTAATGAATGAAGCTGCAGGGGATGCGAGAAAGAGAACTAACGCGGCAACTTCTTCCGAAGTTCCTAGACGGTTCATCGGATGCAATGCTGCAATTCCGCCTAGGGCGTCTGCAGGAAGTGCATCGAGAAGTGGGGTTTTGATAAAACCCGGACCAACCGCGTTTACTCGAATTGAGTCTGTCGCATATTCAATTGCAGAAGTTTGCGTTAGGCCGACTACACCGTGTTTAGCTGCTACATACGCGGAAGAGTTTGCAAATCCAACTGCTCCGAGAATTGAAGCCATATTGATAATGGATCCGCCGCCAGATTTCTTCATTAGTGGGATTTCATGGCGCATGCAGTAGAAGACTCCATTGAGATTGACGTTGATTACCTTCTGCCACCCAGAAACGGACTGGTCAGCGGTGGGTGCGAGATCTCCACCAATTCCTGCGTTATTAACTGCGATGTGCAGAGCGCCGAAATCCTTTTCAATGGCTCCCATAACTGCAGCTATTGCTGAGTCATCGGCGACATCCAAGATGTAGACCTTTGCCGTTCCGCCAGAGGCATTGATTTCTGAAGCAACGCGTTCTGCTCCTTCAAAATTCATATCTGCGATTGCAACTACAGCCCCTTCAGATGCAAGAAGTTTCGCTGAAGCTTCGCCAATTCCAGAGCCTCCACCAGTTACGAAGGCAACTTTCTTTTCAAGAATTCTTGTCATTTTCTTCTCCTTTGTTACTTTCACAGTAGAACTAAAAGTAAGAAATGGAAGAGGAATGCTTATTTATTGAGTGCTAGCCCACATTCACGAGTAAACGCGTATGACTTGCAACTGCAAAGTGAACGTTTAGTAAAATAGTTGAAATTTCAACTATTTTGGGTTATGTTCCTCCCATAACTACTACAAAAGGATTTATCAATGTCTGTTCTTTCAACTTTGCCAGCAGGTACTTTCAACATCGATCCATCACACAGCCGTGTTGGATTCAGCGCTCGTCACGCAATGGTGACAAAGGTTCGTGGTTCATTTAACGAGTATTCAGGCGCAGCAACAACCTCAAACGGTTCTGCAAACCTTTCAATCGAAATCAATGCTGCATCAATCGATACACGCAGCGCAGACCGCGATGGTCACCTAAAGTCAGCTGACTTCTTCGACACAGAGAAGTTCCCAAAGATCACTTTCGTATCTACATCTGTCAAGGATTCAGGCTCAGACAAGATTGTTGTCGACGGAAACCTCACAATCAAGGACGTTACAAAGCCACTTTCAATCACATTTGAATACACAGGCACAGCGACAGACCCATTCGGTAACGCTCGCTATGGCTTTGAAGGCGAAGCAGAGATCAACCGTAAGGATTACGGCCTAACTTGGAACGCTGCTCTAGAAACTGGCGGAATCTTGGTTTCAGAGAACATCAAGCTTGAGTTCGAAATCTCAACAATCGCTGCTAAGTAATTAAATAAGGGAAGGCCTCACGAGAAATCGTGGGGATTTTCTTTTTCTTGCCCTACCTGAAAGAATGCATCCATGAAGCTACGCGGCCTAGTATTTGCAGGAGCACTTCTTGCTTCATCAGTGGCGAATACGCCTAATTCATTCGCTCATGCGGCGCTCGAAAAGACCGTGCCTGTAAAAGGATCGATAGTCGCAGCAAGTACCAACAAAGTGACCTTGTATTTTGGTGAAGATATTTTGGTATTAAAGGGAAAGAATCCGAACTCAATTTCCGTGACCAATTCCAAAGGCATTTCAGTCAACGCAGGTGAAACAAAAGTATCCGGAACTACAGTCTTGGAAGCGCTGAAGACTCCACTGGCATCCGGCAAGTACAAAGTGAGTTATCGAGTTGTATCTGCCGATGGCCATGTAGTTTCAGGAAGCTATTCCTTCACCGTTAAGTAATTTAAGGTTTTACAAAATCCTTAAGAACAATTTTGCCCATAGAACGCATGGCTTGCCACGCATATGCCTGTTGTTCAGGATCGCTACTTCCGAGGTATTCACCCATTTGAATCGGAGTGATCTGCCAGCTGACACCAAATGGATCGACGCACCAACCGCATTGCCCGGCTTTTCCATCTTCAGTAATCGCATCCCACATACGATCAACTTCATCTTGGCCATCGACTGCCAGTGCGAGCGAGATTGAATTATTAAATGTATCTCCGCCAGGCCAACCCATGCCGACGAGTTCGTGCCCGTAAATTGAAAATTCTGCAGTCATCAACCTTCCTGATGCATCAGGACTTCCAGATGAGCGGATTACCAAGTTGCTGCCAAAGAGTTCTTTATAGAAATCGAGAGCTTCTCCGAGATTGTTGTTGTACCAGAGGAAAGTGCGCAACGTTGATGGCTGAGTCATGCTGAAACTATAGGGCTAATGGATAGGTCATATCTAATGAAGTAAGGTGGCACCGTGAAAGCATCAGTAAGCGACCAGCGATCAATACTTGATATCCAGAAGTTTGATCACCAGACCGCTACATTGAAGAACAAGGCTGCAAATTTGCCCGAACTCGCTGAACTTTCAACAACCACCATTAAGCAGAACAATGTTCGCGATTTACGTATCGCTGCCGAGACCGAGCTCAATGATGTGAAGCGCGAATTGGCTCGTGCCGAAGGCGATGTCGAACAGATTGTCACCCGCATCGAACGCGACGAGAAGCGATTGGCTTCAGGCACTGGGACTCCTAAAGAGTTGGAACAAACTCAACACGAACTTGCAACACTAGCCACACGTCGAGCAGAACTTGAAGAAGTAGAACTCGAAATCATGATGCGGGTGGATGGCCTGAAAGAACGAATCGCGACTCTTTCTACAGAAGAGAATGAGCTAGCGCTTGTCATTGCTGATCTGAATATCCGCAAAGAGAATGCATTGGCTGCGATTCACACTGAGCTTGAAGGCATCGCAACAGATCGTAAAGCGACAACTCAATCTGTAGGTGCCGAAATTCTTGCGCTCTACGAAAAAATCAGAGAAGCAAATGGCGGAATTGGTGCAGCGGCACTTGCGGGCAATCAATGCAAAGGCTGCAACCTGACCTTGAACACAATTGAATTGCAACGTATTGCAGGGTTAGCAGAAGATGAAGTTGTTCGCTGCGAGGAATGTCGCTGCATCTTGGTGCGTGATAAGTAGTGGCTCGTCATTTCAAATTAACCGCTGACGGTGGTTCACGTGGAAATCCTGGTCCAGCCGGGTATGGCGCGGTTGTTAGCGAGAATGGCAAGATCCTCGCTGAACTCTTTGATGTCATCGGAATAGCTACAAATAACGTTGCTGAATACAGCGGATTGCTTGCCGGACTTACTCATATTCATCAGCTTGATGCGCAGGCAACTGTTGAAGTCGCAATGGATTCAAAGCTCGTTGTTGAACAGATGTCGGGGCGCTGGCAGATTAAGCATGCGGATATGCGCGATTTAGCAAAGCAATGCCGCGATGCGCACCCAGCTGCACTCGTTACGTATTCATGGATTCCTCGCGATGAAAATTCTCACGCGGATCGATTGGCAAATAAAGCACTGGATGGTGGAAGTACAGGCAAGCCAATCGCAGTAATTCAGCAGAACTTTTTGACTGACAGATTACGGAGTGCAGAAATACCTACTTTTATCTACTTCGTTCGTCATGGAGAAACTGTTCTTACTCCTACACGTAAGTTTTCAGGTATTGGTGCGCTCGACCCAGAACTCATGCAAGATGGCTTAGACCAGGCCGAATTAGTTGCAGCAGAATGTGCAAAGTTAGGAGCAGAAGTTCTGATTGCATCGCCATTAAAGCGCACTCGCCAAACTGCCGAAGCAATTGCTCGCACCACAGGTTTAGAAATCTTTTTTGATGAAGCTTGGTATGAACTCTCATTTGGCTCATGGGATGGAAAATCTATTGAAGAAGTAAAGGCTGAAGATCCTGATGGATATCAAGCATGGCTCAATTCATCTTCCTATGCACCTGGCGGGGGAGAGTCATACGATGAAGCGTCAATCAGAATTGAAGAAGCGCTAGAAAAGTTGGTAGCCGAATTCCCAGGCAAAAAGATCATCGTTGTTACACATAATGGCGTTGTAAAAACTGCGGCCAAGATTGCAGTTGGTGGGCCAAGCGATGCTGTATTCCATATGGATGCAACACCATGTTCTATCTCTTCAATTTCAATCTGGCCTTCTGATGGGCTGATGGCGTTGCGTTCCTTCAATGAAAGAGGTCACTTGCGTTGATTTCAACTACAGAATGGTTTGTCACGATTGGTTTCTTAGGTGCAATCATCCTCTTCGATTTAAGCCTTGCGATTATTCGCCGCAATAAGACAACCGGCTTTGCAGAAGCATTAACGTGGACGCTTATTTACGTCGGAACAGCCATCGGCTTCGGGATCGCACTCCCTCACTGGTCATCAGCTGCAACAGGAAAAGAATATTTTGCTGGCTGGTTAACCGAGTATGCATTATCAGTAGATAACATCTTTGTCTTTATTATTTTGTTAGCTAACTTAAAGATTCAAAAAGAAAAGCAGCAGCTTGTCTTGCTACTTGGAATCCTTCTCACGATTGCGATGCGTGGATTACTCATTCCTATCGGCGCGACTTTGGTTTCTCGTTTCAATAGCGTCTTCTACCTTTTTGGAGCGTTTTTAATCTTTACCGCTTGGAAGTTAATTAACGAGGAAGAAGAAGTCGAGTACGAAGAAGGCAAAGTCGTTGCTGCTTTGAAGAAGCGAGGTTTTAGTACCTTTGCAATCGCGCTGATTGCGCTGGGAATCACCAACCTCGTATTTTCGCTTGATTCAATTCCGGCAATTTTTGGTTTAACCAAGAGCGCTTACGTTGTGACCACTGCAAATGTTTTTGCTCTTATGGGACTTAGACAGCTCTACTTCTTACTCGAAGGATTGTTGAACCGCCTCATTTACTTATCTCGCGGGCTTTCATTTATTCTTGCTTTTATCGGTGTAAAGATGATTCTCGAAGCCCTTCACGGAAATGGTGTACACGTTCCCGTCGTCTCTCTAGAGCTTAGTCTGGGTGTCATTGTCTCGACCTTAGTTATTACCGCTCTCACAAGCCTGCGCGCTACCCGCAAGGGGAAATAAGAAACATAAACCGCCCAGCTATTGCTCTTTCGAGAAACTCAAGAGCACTATAGGAGCACTCAACGTTAAGGGGTGGGCCATGAAAATAGGCAGCATAATTTCCGGCAAACGAGTTGAAACTATCTCAGCAAGTGCATCAGTTCATGATTTAGTGAATTCTCTTAATATCCATCATGTCGGCGCACTTGTCGTCTCAGGCGATGGAAAAAAGATTGATGGCATTGTCTCGGAGCGTGACGTTGTTAGGGCAATGCCTGGCAAGTTGGATCAACTCGTGGGAATGCATGTCCGAGACATCATGACAGTCGAAGTTCATACTTGTACTCCGGATACAACTGTTGCTGAACTCATGAAGATGATGACCGAACTTCGCATTCGCCATGTTCCTGTTGTCGATGAAGCTGGTGCACTTATTTCGATAGTTTCAATCGGAGATGTCGTTAAAAACCATATGAGCGAACTCGATTCCGAGCGTCAAGCCCTAAAGGATTACGTCACAAGCGCTAATTGATTTCCCGTACCATTAGGCAACGAAGAGTCGCCCGGATCACCGCGTTGTCGCAAGACACCGAGGAAAGTCCGGACTTCACAGAGCAAGGTGGTGGGTAACGCCCACCTGGAGCAATCCACGGGAAAGTGCAACAGAAAGTAAACCGCCAATAGCAATATTGGTAAGGGTGAAACGGCGGTGTAAGAGACCACCAGTGCGTGTAGCAATACATGTAGCTATGTAAACCCCACCTGAAGCAAGACCAAGAAGATAGTGCGCTGCTCGCGCTGAGCTATCGGGTAGGTTGCTTGAATCTGTAAGTAATTACAGATCTAGATGGATGGTGATCCCTCGCAAGAGGACAGGATCCGGCTTATAGGGCGACTCTTCTTTATTTAATTGAACGCTTTGCTCCTAGATACCAAGTCACACCAGCAACGACATGCATTGAAGCCAAAGCCAATGCAGTCTTTGAATCATCAGAGGCGCTAAATGGGGCAGCAGCGGTCACAATTCCAAACACGAGACCAATGATAGGTGACTTAGATAGAAAGCCTTGTGATTTCTTTCCAATGCGAGAGGCGATGAATGCCGCAATAACAAGTCCAAATAATGTAGAAGCTAAGACCATAGGTAGAGCGATTTCCTGAGATCCACCTTGATTTACGACCATTGTT
>Ga0207954_1000581_pt1 | contig 12499 bp, 8 predicted proteins | sample CryBogmetaGMA0M_FD_184547 | JGI IMG/M metagenome (GOLD analysis project Ga0207954, IMG submission 184547) | Freshwater microbial communities from Crystal Bog, Wisconsin, USA - MA0M (SPAdes) | ecosystem: Environmental > Aquatic > Freshwater > Lake | place: Crystal Bog, Wisconsin, USA | collected... | reverse complement strand
GCCTCGAGGCATGGGTCGACCTCGGTCGGCTCGAGGACTTTCCGTCGAACACGCTGCCCGGGTTCAACGACCGGATCATGTCGTGGCTGCCCACGATGATCGAGCACCGCTGCTCGATCGGCGAGCGGGGCGGCTTCTTCGAGCGACTCAGGACAGGCACCTGGATGGGCCACGTGCTCGAGCACGTGACGCTCGAACTCCAGACACTCGCCGGCACGCCGGTGGGCTACGGCCGGGCCCGCGAGGCCAAGACCCGCGGCGTCTACAAGGTGGTGATCGAATACAAGGAAGAAAAGTTCGCCCTCGAGTGCCTGTCCGCGGCCCATCGACTCGTGATGGCCGCGATTGAGGATCAGGCCTTCGAGGTCACGGCCGAAGTGAAGCGGCTGCGGCAGGTACTCCTTGACGTGCAACTCGGGCCGAGCACGCGGTCGATCGTGGAGGCGGCCACCGCTCGCGGCATCCCGACGCAGCGGCTCACCGAGGGCTCGCTTGTGCGGCTCGGCCACGGGTCGAAGCAGCGGCGGATCTGCGCCGCGGAGACCGACCGGACTGGCGCCGTTGCCGAGACGATTGCGCAAGACAAGGAGCTCACGCGCACCCTCCTTGCCGAGTCGGGGATTCCGGTTCCTGAGGGCCGGCCGGTGACCGATGCCGCCGACGCCTGGGCCGTGGCCGAGGAGATCGGTGCGCCCGTCGTGATCAAGCCGCGGTATGGCAACCAAGGCCGCGGCGTCTCCGTGAACCTCGTGACCCGAGACGAGGTCGAAAAAGCCTGGATTCTCGCCAACGAGGTTGATTCGTCGGTCGTCGTGGAGCGGTTCGTGACCGGCGGCGATTATCGCGTGCTCGTCGTCGGCGGCCGGATGGTGGCCGTCGCGCGGCGGCATCCGCCGATCGTGATGGGCGACGGTGGCTCGACGGTGCGGCAACTCGTGGACCGCGTCAACGAGGATCCGCGGCGGTGCGGTGACCACGCCACGTCACTCAGCCCAATGGTGATCGACGAGGTGGCCGTGGCCGTGCTCCGCGAGCAGGGCTTGAGCGAGCAGAGCGTGCCGGGAGCGGGCCGGGAGGTGTTCCTCAGGCGGAACGCCAACCTCAGCACGGGCGGCTCGGCCGAGGACGTCACCGACATCGTCCATCCCGAGGTCGCGGCCCGCGCCATCGAGGCCGCGCGGATCGTGGGCCTCGACGTGGCGGGCATCGACATGGTGATGGACGATTGCACGAAGTCGCTGGAAGCACAGCGGGGCGTGGTGATCGAGGTAAACGCAGCGCCCGGGCTGCGGATGCACCTTGAGCCGACCGTTGGCACGCCGCGAAACGTGGGCGCCGCGATCGTCGACTCGCTGTTCGGACCCGGCGATGACGGGCGGATCCCGACCGCTTCGGTCACCGGCACCAACGGCAAGACGACGGTGGTGAGGCTCATCTCCCACCTCGCCGCCACTGGCGGGGCCACCGTGGGCACGACCTGCACGGAGGGTGTCTGGGTCGGCGGCCGGCAGATCGACGCCGGTGACTGCAGCGGACCGAAGAGCGCCCGCCGCGTGCTCGCCAACCCGGCGGTCACCACGGCCGTCTTTGAGGCGGCCCGTGGCGGCATTCTCCGCGAGGGCTGCGGCTTCGATGGCTGCGACGTCGCCGTCGTGACCAACATCGCCTCGGGCGACCACCTCGGCATCGCCGAGATCGACACCCCCGAACAGATCGCCTGGGTGAAGGGAGCGATCGTGGCGGCGGTTCGCCCGAGCGGCGCGGCCGTGCTCAATGCGGCCGACCCGCTGGTCGTCGCCATGAAGAAGTGGTGCAAGGGCCAGGTGGTCTACTTCGACGCCAACGCAGCCAACCCCGTGATTGTCGAGCACCTCGCCAAGGGCGGCCTCGCGGCCACGGTCCGCGACGGCTGGATCGTGCTCTGCGACGGGCCCCGTGAGACGAGGCTCGCGCACCTCGATCGCGTGCCGCTGGTGCATCGCGGGCTGGTCGATTTCCAGGTCGAGAACGTGCTGGCCAGCGCCGCAGCGGCCTGGCGGCTGGGCGTGCCGCTGGAACTCGTGCGGCTGGGCCTCGAGAGTTTCTCGAGCGGGTCGAGCGGCTCTCCTGGCAGGTTTAATCTCCTCGACCTCAACGGCGCCTCGATCGTGGTCGACTACGGCCATAACGTGCCGTCGCTCGAACGGATCTGCGGAGCGGTCACGAAGTTTCCGCACCCGCGGCGGACGGCCGTCTACTCGGCGGCCGGCGATCGGCGAGACGACGACCTGATTGCTCAGGGGCGACTGCTGGCTGCCACGTTTGACCGCGTGGTGATCTACGAAGATGCCTACATTCGCGGCCGGGAGCCGGGCGAGATCACGAAGCTGATCACGCAGGGTATTCGGGAGGGGATGCGCGGCGACAAGCCCGTGCGGATTGACGTGGGCGGCGACTGGGCAACCAGCGCGGCGCTCGTGCTCGACGCGGTGGGGAAGGGCGACCTCGTGCTGCTCCAGCCCGACACCATCGAGCAGGCGATACCGTGGCTGGCGGAACGATACGGCAACCGGCTCAAAGAGGCGGTGCTCGACGAGATCGCCGGCACGGCACCGCCCGCTGCCGATCCCGCCCCGGTCGTGGCGAAGGCCGACGAGGCCGTGCCGGCCGCGTCACGGCCGGCCAACCGGCCTACTTGAGCCCGGCGCGGCGATCGAGGGCACCCTTCACGCCGAGCTGCTCGGGGTGGCGGGCGATCTTGTCGGTGAACACGCGGACGTCGTCGACGATCGGGCGAAGTTCCTTCGTGAGCCGGTTGACGTTGGAGGCTGCCTGGGCGAGGTCGTTGTAGACCTGCGGGTCGCGGACGAGCTTGCCGAGCGTGCCCTGCGACTCGTTGAGCGCCTTGGTGAACATCGCCGCCTGCTGGAGCGTCTCATCGAGCCGGCCGATCGTTACGTTGATCTGTGCCACCATCCCCTCGCCCCGCTCACCGAGTGGTTTCGTGAGCCCCTCGAGGTTGCGGAGGTTTCGGTCGGCCGTGTCGACGGTCTCGCCGATCCCCTGCACGGTGGTCCGTAGGTCGGCGATCACGTCGGGCAGCGAGTTGAGTGTCTGCTTGAGATTCGCCCGGGCCTGCGGGTCGCCCATCACGTCGTTGATGTTGGCCATCGCCGTGTTGAAGGCATCGAGGGCCGCGTCGGTCTTCTGCACCATCGTCGAGAACTTGTGGTCGTCGCCGAGCAGCATCCGGTCGAGGTTGTCGGAGAGTTTCTTGACCGACTCGCTCGCCTCGGCGAGGGACTGCATGGCCCCACCGAGCTTCGGTTCGAGCGTGGCGAACACCTCGAAGGGGTCACGGGAGACGGCACCGACGAGTACCTCATCCTTGCCCACTCGTTGCCGCGGCGGCTTGACGGTGCCGGGGACGAGTTGGATCTCGGCGTCACCGAGGAGCGTGGTGGAGATCCGGGGTTGTTCGTCCTTGTAGATCGGAACGTAGGAGTCGACGCTGGCCACGACGCTTACGCCCCCCTTTTCATCGAGTTCGACACTCGTCACGCGGCCGACGAGGATGCCGTTCTTCCGGACCGGAGTGCCGTCGGCCACGCCCCGGGCGTCGGAGAAACTCATCTTCAGGGGATATGTCGCCTGCACGAGCGACGGGAGATCGCCAAAGAGCACGATCAGGATGCCGGTGATGATGGCGGTCGCGAGGACCACCACGCCCACCCGGAACTGCATCACGCGGTCGTTCATGCGTCGTCCTCCCCCTCATCGCCCCGGTCCGCCGCGGCATCATTGGCCGCCTCACGGGCCTGCTCTTCGCGGAGCTCCATCAGGCGGCCACCGGCGCGGCCCTCGACGAACTGCCGGATTCGCGGGTCGTGGGAGCGATCGAGGTCATCGACGGTGCCGTCGAACACGATCTGCGGCTCGCCCGGCTTCAGCCGGAAGAGCGGGTAGAGCATGATCACCCGATCGGCCACCTTGCGGGCGGTGTTCATGTCGTGCGTGACGACCACGCTGGTCACGTTGGGTCGCCGGCAGACCTTGAGAATCAGTTCGTTGATCACGTCGGTCATGATCGGGTCGAGGCCGGTGGTCGGCTCGTCGTAGAGCACAAGGTGCGGGTCGAGGGCCAGCGCCCGGGCCAGGCCGGCCCGTTTCCGCATGCCGCCGGAGAGTTCGACCGGCTTCTTGCGGAGCACGGTGCGAGGCAGCCCCACCTCGTCGATGAGCGACTCCACGATCCCGCGGATCTCCGCCTCGGGCAGGCGGGTGTGCTCGCGGAGCGGGAAGGCGATGTTGTCGAAGATCGACATGCTGTCGAACAGGGCGGCGCCCTGGAAGACGAATCCGTAGCGGGTGCGAAGATGGGCGAGCGCGCGGTCGTTCAGGGTAGCGAGCGACTTGTCCTCGAAGAGCACGTCGCCGGCGCTGGGGCGGATCAGGCCGATCATCGACTTGAGCAGCACCGTTTTGCCGCAGCCGCTCTCGCCGAGCACCACGAGAGTCTGTCCGGCATCAAGGTCGATCGAGATAGTGCGGAGCACCTCCTGACTGCCAAATCGCACGCAGAGACCCTCGACCCGCAGGAGCGGTCCAGCGGGTTCCTCGCGACTGCGGGGTGGGGCGGGGGCGACGGCCGGCATGTGTCAGAGCAGCCTGCGGGGGCCTTCGGGGCGGAAGAAGTCGTGGACGTTGTTGAGCCAGATCCCCAGGAACAAATCGAGGATCAGGATCAAGACGAACGAGTGCACGAAGGCATTGGTCGCGGCGCGGCCCACGCCCTCGGCGCCCGGCTGGCAGTGAAAGCCGTGGTGGCAGCTGACCAGGGCGATGGCCGCGCCGAAGAACAGGCTCTTGAAGATGCCGAGCAGGAAGTCGAAGGCGTCGACATATTCCCGGGAGTTGGTCCAGTAGTGGTGGTAGTCGATGCCGAGGAGCACGTGGGAATAGAAGTAGCCTCCCAGCACGCCCATGAAGTCGGCCATCACGGTGAGTGAGGGGATCAGCACGAGGCAGCCGAGGAACCGAGGCACCACGAGGTAGTAGAGGGGGTTGGCTCCCATGCTCTCCAGGGCGTCGATCTGCTCGGTGACCCGCATGGTGCCGAGTTCTGCGGCCATGGCGCTGCCCACCCGGCCGGCGAGCATCGTGGCCGCGAGCACTGGGCCGAGCTCGCGGACGAGCGAGAGGTTGATCACGGAACCGAGCCGCGTCTCCAGGCCGATGGCCTTGAACTGCGCGTAGCTCTGCACGGCGAGCACCATGCCGATGAAGAGGCCCGTGAGCGCCACCACCGGCAGTGACATCACGCCGATCCGGTAGAAGTTGGGGATCAGTACATCCCGTCGCTGCCGCCGCGAAACGAGCCAGAGCAGCGTCTGGAAGGCGAAGACGGTCACATCGCCGACACCGGCGACCCAGTTCATGGCGAACGCACCGAGGTTTGCCACCTGGTTGGCGAGCCAGCCGGTCACGCCGGCGGTCGGCTGCGTCGTGGTGGTGGCAGGTGCTGTGGCCATGGTCGGTCCGGACGGCGGGCGCGTGATAAACCCTGCGGGTTGTATCGACCGTGCGGCCTGGCAGCATGAGCACCACTGCCGCTGGGACGGCAATCGTGAGAACCTAGGCAGGCCAGGATAGCCAGCCGACACGGCCAGCAAGCCATCCGACAAACTCGCCCGGTGGTTCCGCAGACTGTCTGCTGCTGCAGAAGCGGGTCTTTTTCGGTACCCGACGATCGTCCGTGCCCGTCGCGGCGGCCGTCTCTACCCTCCTTCGTGCGTTCGAGCCCAACGGAGGTATCCCGGCCATGCAGACCCAGCCCCAGGTGTCGTTCGACGATCTTCCGGTCGACGAGGTGGTCCGCGACGCGGCCCTCGACCACATCGCCCAGCTCGAGCGGGTGTTTGGTCGCATCACTGGCTGCCACGTTGTGATCGCGCAGCCCCATCGGCATCATCGCGAGGGGCGGCCCTATTCCGTTCGGGTCGATCTCGTGGTGCCCGGCGGCGAGCTCGTCATCAATCGCGACCACCACCGTGACCACGCGCACGAAGATGTCTTCGTCGCGATGCGAGACTCATTCCTCGCCGCCCGCCGCCGCCTCGAGGACCACGTCCGCCGCCTGCAGGGTGAAGGGAAGCGACACGCAGCCCCGGCCCGGCGCACACCATACGAAGTCATCGATGAATCACCGCACCTTCACTGACCGTGAGGAAGCCGGCTGGATCCTCATGGAGCGACTCCGCGGCCAGCCCCTCCACGATCCCGTCGTGCTCGCGATCCCCCGCGGCGGCGTCGAGACCGGCGCAGCGATTGCCCGCGGCTTGGGCTGCGAACTCGACGTGGTGCTCGCACGAAAGCTCCGGGCTCCGCATCAGCCCGAGCTGGCACTCGGTGCCGTCTCCGAAGACGGCGACGTCTACCTGAATGACTTTGCGACCGCCCTGACGGACTCGGGCTCCGCCTTCATCGAGGCCGAGCGGCAGCGACAGCTGGCCGAGATCGCCCGCCGCCGCACGATGTTTCGTGCAGTTCGTCCACAGGCCGACGTGAAGGGACGCACCGTCATCCTCACCGATGACGGCATCGCGACCGGAGCCACCATGATCGCCGCGATCCACACGGTGCGGGCGGCGGGAGCGAAGGAGATCATCGTGGCCGTGCCCGTCGGTGTCACGGCTCGGATCGACGCGATCCGGCCGCTCTGCGACCGCGTCATCTGCCTCCAGGAGCCGGAGGACTTCTGGGCGATCGGTCAGTTCTACCGCACCTTCGAGCAGGTCGAGGACAAGCGGGTCGTGGAACTACTCCGCGACTACGGTCTACCGCAGGCGAAGCGGGAAGCAACCGCCGCGATCTGAAAAGACACACCGTCAGTTCCGGTAGCTCACGAACATTTCTATTGCGAGGATCACGCCATGCTTGAGACCACACCCGGAACTCTGGTCTCGGCCCCATCGGTGCAACCATATGGGCTGGCCCGCGAGGCCTCCCTGGTGCGGGTGGGCTTGATCGGCTGCGGTGCCTTTTCGCGGTTTTCTATGCACCACTATCGCACCCTTCCCGGGGTGTCGATCGACATGGTGGCGGACATTCAACCCGACGCCGCCCATCGCGCGGCGGCCGAACTCGGCGCGAAGGATGTGGCCTCCGAAACGATTCTTGCCTGCCCGGACATCGATCTCGTCTACATTGCCACGCCCCCAGCCTTGCATTTCCAACAAGCCCGCTCGGCGATCCTCGCCGGTAAGCACGTGCTCGTTGAAAAACCGCTGGCCACGACCGTGGCCGATGCGGAGGAGCTTCATGCCCTTGCCACGGCACGGAGGCGAATCTGCGTCGCAAACCTCATCGAGCGATACAACCCGCTGGCGGAAGCGACCAAGCAGATCATTGATTCGAAACTTCTCGGCGAACTGATCCATGGATTGTTCATCAACGAAGCGGCTGACGAGGGGCTGGGACGTAGCCATTGGTTCTGGGACAGAAAGACGAGTGGCGGAATCTTCGTCGAGCACGGCGTCCATTTCTTTGACCTCGTGGCCTCATGGCTTGGGCCGGGACGCGTGCTTTCGGCTTCGCGGGGCCTGCGGCCGGGGTGTGATCCGCCCATCGAGGAGCAGGTGATGTGCACCTGCCGGTACAATGGGGTGCTGTTTCACTTCGAGCACGGTTTCCACCAGCCGTCGCGGATGGATCGACAGGAAATGCGGCTGGTGTTCGAGCGCGGGGAGTTGCAGCTCTTCGACTGGGTGCCCACTCATGGGGTCGTGCACGGGCTGGTCGACGATGCCGGCCAGGCCATACTCATGCAGATGCTGCCGCAAGCCAATGCCTGCCCGCTCGAGTGGTATGAGGGAACTCAGCAGAGACTCCTCGGCAGGTTCAAGCCGTTCGAGGCTTCAGCCTATGTAGAAATTACGTTTACGACCGGTCTCGATAAGCTAGGCATCTACGGCAAAGTCGTCGGCGATCTGGCTGCTGACCAGATTGCGTGGATTCGCGAGTCGACGCACGTGCGCCGCCTCACCGAAGCCGACAGCGTCGCCTCCGTCATGATGGCCTGCGCCGCTGACGAGATGGCACTTGCCGGGCCATGATGGAGTGCCAGGCGTATGCTGCCGCCTAGAGCGTCGACGCCCACTTCATTCACTTTCTGGAGGCGGCACCTGGCCAAGGGGCCGATCGGCTGAGTCGCTATGGCTGCAGGTATGCCAGCGTGTCGGTGTGGTGGCCGATCACCTTCCACTGACCGTTCTCTCTGCGGAACGTGGTCGTCGCTCGGATAGAGACAGGCTGGACCTGGCCGTCGATGATATTCTCGCCCTTCTCGTAGTACACCGCCACGCCCAGCTGTGGGCTGGCCGTCACGTGCACGTCAACCGCATCGACCTTGCCCCCAAGTTTTTTGGCTGCCTGCTTGTCCCAGTGGGGCTCGACCTGCGACCAGCCAACCTGCTTCGTGCCCGTCGGGCCCATGTAGGTCACATCATCGGCGTGCGACCAGATGGCCTTCATGGGAGCGGCGTCACCGGTGAACAGCTTGTTGAGGGCTTCGTGGAACGTGGCGACCGCTGCCTTGACCGCCTGCGTGTCGTCGTCGGCTGCGCGAGCCGGAGACGTGACGATGAGGGCCGCCCCCGTCAGGACCAAGAGGCTCAGAGTGATGCGAGTGCGCACGGCGTTTTCTCCAGGTGTATGGGCAGCAGGACATTGGCCCGCCCTGTCGAGCACGACCCGTCAGGGCGGCCAGCCTACCAGCGTTCGCCGGTGGGTGGCGATGAGTCTAAGGCTCACACGCGAACCTCTCGCGTTGGAGGGCCACCGCAGCCGGCCGGCGACATGCTCGAAGCCGGCGGGACGTGTGAGTTCTCTGCTCAAACGTTCCGGAGCGACCGCCGCGGGGCACACGTCGCACCGACTTCTGCGCGTGCCTCCGATCCGGCTGCTCCCGCTTCCGGAATCACATGCGAGGGATGACGCTGCGAGGGGCTGCCCGTGCCCGGGAGCCGGCGTTGCTGACAAGCGCAGCCACGGATGGCGGAGCGAAGTCAGCATCGAGCGAGCGGAGGGCAGGATGCTAGGAGCCGGGCCGCGCCCGGCGACCGTAAGCCGGAGCCGACGCCGGGACGGCGGCGACGGCGCGACAGTCGCATGGCCGAAGGGAGCGTCCGGCGACGGGCATGGGCAGCCCCGAGTTCGACGCAACCCGGAAAGACACACAGGTTGACAACCTGTGCTGCGAGAGGCCCCTCGCCTCGTGAACGCCTCAGGAGGCGCCACCCTCGGCCGGGGCAACGGCGACGGGCTCGGCCGTCGCGATCCCCTTGAACGAGAGTTGCTTCTTGCCGGCGACCTCGATGCAGTCCACCTGAATGGTGTCCTTGCCCTCGAACTCGCCCTTGAGGAGTTCCTCGCTCACCGGATCCTCGATGAAGTTCTCGAGGGCCCGACGCAGCGGCCGGGCGCCAAAGTCGGTGTCAGAGCCCTTTTTGATGAGGAACTTCTTGGCTTCGTCGGTGAGCTCCAGCTTGAGGCCTCGCTCGAAGAGCCGCTCGCGGACCTTGGCCAGCTCGATGTCGATCACCTGCTTGAGGTCATCGACCGTGAGGTGGTGGAACACGATCACGTCATCGAGGCGGTTGAGGAACTCCGGCCGGAAGACCTTCTCGATCCGCTCGTTGACGCGGCCCTTCATTCCCTCGTAGCTGGCGTCATCGTCGGGCTTCTGAAAGCCGAAGGCGGCCTCGTTCTTGATCGCCTCGGCGCCCGCGTTGGTCGTCATGATGATGATCGTGTTGCGGAAGTCGACGTTGCGGCCGAAGGAGTCGGTGAGCCGCCCCTCCTCCATCACCTGGAGCAGCATGTTGAACACGTCGGGATGGGCCTTCTCGATCTCATCGAGCAGGACCACGGCGTAGGGCCGGCGGCGGATCTTCTCCGTCAACTGGCCGCCTTCCTCGAAGCCTACGTAGCCCGGCGGCGCGCCGATCAGGCGGCTGACGTTGTGCTTCTCCATGTATTCGCTCATGTCGATCTGAATGAGCGCGTCGGCGTCGCCGAACATGAACTGCGCGAGGGCCTTGGCGAGCAGCGTCTTGCCCACGCCCGTCGGCCCGGCGAACACGAACGAGCCGATCGGCCGCTTCGGGTCCTTGAGCCCGGAGCGACTGCGGCGGACCGCCTTCGACACGCTCTTGATCGCGGCCTCCTGGCCGATGACCTTCTTGTGGAGTTCGCCCTCCATGCCCATCAGGCGGGCCTGGTCCTCGGTGCTCATCCGCGTGAGCGGAATACCGGTCATCTTGGAGACGACCTCGGCCACCACTTCCTCGTCCACGACGCCATCGGCCTCGCGGCTCTTGTCCCGCCAGTCGCGGGTCATCGACTGCTTCTTCTTCTTGAGCTTGTCGGCCTGGTCGCGGAGCGCCGCCGCCTTCTCGAAGTCTTGGTTGGCGACCGCCTCCTCCTTCTCTTTGTTGAGCCGCTCGACCTCCTCGTCGATCTCCTTGAGATCTGGCGGCTTGGTCATCGCCTTGAGGCGGACGCGGGCGCCGGCCTCGTCGATCACGTCGATTGCCTTATCGGGGAGGCAGCGGCCGGTGATGTAGCGGCTGGACAGGTCGACGGCCGCCTCGAGCGCGGCGTCAGAGATGCTCACGCGGTGGTGGCTCTCGTAGCGGTCACGGAGACCCTTCAGGATCTCCACGGCCTCGTCCTTCGTGGCCGGCTCAATCATGACGATCTGGAATCGGCGGTCGAGAGCCGAATCCTTCTCGATGTACTTGCGGTACTCGTCGAGCGTGGTGGCACCAATGCACTGGATCTCACCGCGGGCGAGGGCCGGCTTGAGCACGTTGGAAGCATCGATCGCCCCCTCGGCGCCACCGGCGCCGACGAGCGTGTGGAGTTCGTCGATGAACAGGATCGTATTCTTGGCGCGGCGGACTTCGTTCATCACCGCCTTGATCCGCTCCTCGAACTGGCCGCGGTACTTCGTGCCCGCGACCATCATGGCAAGGTCGAGCACGACGATCCGGCGGTCGGCGAGCAACTCGGGAACGTTGCCGTCTACGACCCGCTGCGCGAAGCCTTCCACGATCGCCGTCTTGCCCACGCCCGCCTCGCCGAGGAGGACGGGGTTGTTCTTGGTGCGGCGGCAGAGGATCTGGATCGCCCGCTCGATCTCCTCCTCGCGTCCGATCACCGGGTCGAGCTTGCCCTGCCGGGCGAGTTCCGTGAGGTCGCGGCCGAAGCTGTCGAGGGCGGGTGTCTTGCTCTTGCCCCCCTTCGGGCTGCCCTCGCCGCTGCCGCCGCCGGCGCCGGCCGGCTGTCGGCCGCCCATTCCGGCCCGCTCGCCCCCCTCGTTCTCCATGCCGTGGCCGAGAAGATTGAGCACTTCCTCGCGGACATCTTCGAGCTTGAGGCCGAGGTTCATCAGCACCTGGGCCGCAACACCCTCCTGCTCGCGCAACAGGCCGAGAAGGATGTGCTCGGTGCCGACGTAGTTGTGGTTGAGGTTGCGGGCCTCCTCCATCGAGTATTCGATGACCTTCTTCGCCCGGGGTGTCTGGGGGAGCTTGCCCATCGTGACCATGTCGGGGCCGCTCTGGACGAGCTTCTCGACCTCCATGCGGATCTTCCGCAGGTCGATGTCGAGGTTTTTGAGGACGTTGGCAGCGACGCCGCTACCCTCCTTGATGAGCCCCAGGAGAACGTGCTCGGTGCCGATGTATTCGTGGTTGAACCGCTGGGCCTCCTGGTTGGCCAGCTGCATCACCTTCCGGGCACGATCCGTGAAACGCTCGTACATGGGCAGATCCTGTGGTGCTTTCGGCCCCGGGATGGGGCATGCGGGATGGCGTGCCATTCCGGCAGCCACCACCCCAAACTCTTTGAAGGAGCAAACCTTACGCCAAACCCGTCAGAGGATTCTAGGACTGACGGACGGGAAAGTCTGGCCGGTGGTGCCGCACCCGGGAAAATCCGGGCTTTTGCCGGCTCACGCGGCGGCGGACCGCGGGTTTTGTCCGCCAGACTCGTCGCGGAGCGGCAGGACGGCCGGTTCCTCGCCACCATGCTTGTCAGAGGGGCCGGCGAGCCGGTCGAGTTCCATGGCGATCTCGTGCCGCCACGGCGCCCCGCTGTCACTGCGGGCGAGTTTCTCGAGGGCCTTTTTGGCATCGGCGCTCCGGCCAGTCCGTCGCAGCAGCGAGGCATGGAGGAGCTGCGCCTCGCCGTCGGTCGGCGCGATGTCGAGGAGGTCCCGCAGCCGAGCCTCGGTTTGAACCCAGTCGCGGGCGAGATAGGCGTCGCGGGCCCGCGCGAAGAGGGCGTCAGCGTCGTCGCGGCGGGGAACCGCGATTGCTGGCGGGAAAGCTGCCGCGGCCGACACCGTTGAGATCAGCCACAGAACGGCCACGGCCGTCCAGAGTCCGAGCGTGAACTGGATTTCCACCAGGCCAGGCCAGATGAAGGTGGCGAGGATCGCCATGTCGACCGACAC
>Ga0207954_1000580_pt1 | contig 12500 bp, 6 predicted proteins | sample CryBogmetaGMA0M_FD_184547 | JGI IMG/M metagenome (GOLD analysis project Ga0207954, IMG submission 184547) | Freshwater microbial communities from Crystal Bog, Wisconsin, USA - MA0M (SPAdes) | ecosystem: Environmental > Aquatic > Freshwater > Lake | place: Crystal Bog, Wisconsin, USA | collected... | reverse complement strand
TTATCAGCCCGTGGAAAAAGTCCTCCGGACGTGTTTCCACGGCTGAAAACCTCCGGTTTTCACGGGAGCTGCGCTCCCGGGATCGCATCCCTGCGATGTGCTTCTTGCCGTGGAAAAATTCCTCCGGACGTGTTTCCACGACTGAAAACCTCCGGTTTTCACGGGAGCTGCGCTCCCGGGATCGCATCCCTGCGATGTGCTTCTTGCCGTGGAAAAAGTCCTCCGGACGTTTTCCACGGCTGAAAACCTCCGGTTTTCACGGGAGCTGCGCTCCCGGGATCGCATCCCTGCGATCCAGCAGGCTGTTTATCCACAGCCTGTTAGGCCTCACCTTCAGCGGCCGTGCGTGGTCCGCCCTTTTCCCGGCGGATCGGACGCGAGGCGAGCGTCAGCGCGGCTCGCGGCGGCGAGCGCCGGTTTGCCAAGGGTGGGGGCGGCGTGGTAGTTTCCGCAGAGGTTTCGTCGGTCAAGCGACGCGGGCTGCTGCCCGCCGCGGGCAGGCCTTGGCCGCCCCAGGGGGGGCCGAGTTCCCCGCAGGACCTCGAGCCGCCCGCGGGACATCGTCGTCCGGGGGGCGGCGAATGCCGGCCGCCTTCACGCGCGGCGATCAGACAGCAAGCCACATCACCCAGACGAGGATTCCGAGTGTCTGTGAATGACAGGGGGGGCCGACCGGCCGACACGGGGCATGCCGGGCCGTCCGGAGCCGATGCCGAGCTGAACGGTTTTCACGCGATGGGACTCTCGCCCGCCACGCTCGCCGCCGTCGAGCGGGCCGGCTACACCACGCCGACCCCGGTGCAGGCCGGGCTCATTCCCCGGGCGCTCACCGGGGTGGACGTGCTCGGCCAGGCCTGCACCGGCACCGGCAAGACCGCTTCGTTCGTGCTGCCGATTCTCGAGCGCATGGCGCACCCGGGCCGCGGTGGCGGTCCGCGAGCGCTCGTGCTCGTGCCGACCCGCGAATTGGCCGTGCAGGTGCGCGACGAGTTCGAGAAGCTCGCGAACGGCACCCGCATCCACTGCGTCGCCGTCTACGGCGGGAAGCCGATCAAGGGGCAGATCGACAAGCTGTCACGGCATCCGGCCGTCGTCGTCGGCACGCCCGGCCGCGTGCTCGACCACATGAGCCGCGGCACGATCTCCTTCTCCGCGGTCGAGATGGTGACGCTCGACGAGGCCGACCGCATGCTCGACATCGGGTTTCGTCCCGACATCGAGAAGATTCTGCGCCGCTGCCCGGAGAGCCGGCAGACGCTGCTGCTTTCCGCCACCGTGCCGCCGCCGGTCGCCAAGCTCGCCACCCGCTACATGCGCGATCCGGAGATCATGGACTTCTCGGTCAACGAACTGGCCGTGGAGACGATCGAGCAGTTTTATTTCACCGTCGAACCATTGCGGAAGTTCGACCTGCTCGAGCGGCTGCTCGACCGCGAGAAGCCGCGGCAGGTGATCGTCTTCTGCCGCACCAAGCGCGGCACCGACAAGATCTTCGAGCGGCTCATGCGCCGCCGCCAGGGGCGTGGCGGGGCGGACGAATTGGCGTGCATTCACGGCGACCTGGCGCAGGGTGCCCGCGACCGGGCGATGAAGGCGTTTCGCGACGGCACGGTGAAGGTGCTCGTGGCCACCGACGTCGTGGGCCGCGGCATCGACGTCTCGGGCGTGTCGCACATCATCAACTACGACATCCCCGAGTTCTGCGACGACTACGTGCACCGCGTCGGACGGACCGGCCGGATGGGCCGCGAAGGCGTGGCCTACACGTTCGTCAGCCCCGAAGAAGGGCCGCAGCTGACGAGGATCGAGATGCGGATCGAGCGGCTCTTGAAGCGGGACGAGATTCCCGGCTTCGAGGCGTTCGATCGCCGTCCGAAACCGGAGCCGCCGCGTGCCGTCGTCGGCAACGCGCTGGAGCAGGATCGCGAGCCGGGCCGCGGGGTGGGGGACGAGTCTCCGGCGCCGCCACCGGCCGCGGAGCCCCCCAAGCGGCCGCCGTCGGGCCTGCTGCTCGGCAAAGGGCGGGCACCGAAGCGGTTTCGTCGGGCGCTCTGACAGGGCGACGCTTCCACGGAGGGACGCACGTGGCCGGGCAGACGCGGGGCGGCGGAGGCAATCCACGGGGTGTGCGGCAGCGGCTCGAATCCCTGGCCGCCGCCGGAGTGACACAGCTGCCTCGATCGACGCGAGGGCGGAGCCGCGCCGCCACCGAGACGGCGTCGCGCGTCGGCGCCGCCGCACCGATGGCCGGCAAGACGGTGGCCGGCAAGACGGTGGAGCTTCAGCCGGAGCAGCCGGTCCCCCGTTCTGCGGCGAGGCCCGCCGGCAAGCCGGCCCAGGCCGAGCCCGCAGCCGCCGGCGGCGATCGGGCGGGGTCGCTCGCGGTGCTGGCGGCCGAAGTGGCCGGCTGCACCCGCTGCCCGGCGCTGGCCCGGGCCCGCACCAACACGGTGTTCGGCTCCGGATCGCCGACGGCACGGCTCTGCTTCATGGGCGAGGCGCCCGGCGCCGACGAGGATGCCAGCGGCCAGCCGTTCGTCGGCCGCGCGGGCCAGCTGCTCACGAAGATCATCGAGGCCTGCACGCTCACCCGGGACGAGGTCTACATCCTCAACGTGCTCAAGTGCCGGCCGCCTGACAACCGCGCGCCGTTGCCCGCCGAGACGGTCAACTGCCGCGGTTACTTCGAGCGGCAGCTCGAGGTCATCCGCCCCGAGTTCATCTGCTGCCTCGGCACCACCGCCGCGCAGGCGTTGCTCGAGACCACCGAGCCGATCGGCCGGCTCAGGAAGAAATGGTTCACCCACGGCTCGTCGCAGGTGATCTGCACCTACCACCCCTCCTATCTGCTCCGCAATCCTGCGGCGAAGCGGGAGGTCTGGGACGACATGAAGCTGCTCATGGCGCGGATGGGGATCGCCCCCTGAGACCGCGTCCGGCCTCACGCGGGGTGCTTTTCCCGGGGAGGCGACCGGAGATCGACGACCAGGGGCGCGGCGCGGCCTTCGCCGCCGGGGAAAGTGGGGCTGTGCCGCTTTTTCTGGAGATGCGGGCGGCGCCGATCCGAAAGAATGGGCGGGGATTTGGGGAGGGGAACAGCCGCCGGGGCGTTCGGGACGCGGGTCCCGGACGCGGTCGTGCCGCCGATGGGAACCGCATGGTTTTCATCCGCGGGACGACGCCGGCAGGTTCGTCACGGTCTTGTGGGTGTGCGCGCTCGTCGCGGGGTCGGCCCCGGCGGTCGGCGCCGCGGGGGCGATCCGATGCATCGATCCAGTCTTGTCACGCCGCGGAGCCCGTCCGCCGGGAATCGTCCGGCGGCCGATGCGCCGTGCGTGCTTCCGCAGGCCGCCGGCCGATCCGCCTGGGCCGCCGCGATGTTCGTCTGCGCGGCGGCATTCTCGGGCGGCTGCCGGATGTGCCCCGATCCTTTCGATTACTCGGGTCCCGTGCCCAATGGCTCGTCGCCGCAGAACGACTTCCGCGCCCGCAGCAACGGCATCCGACCGTTGTTGGCGGCACCACGGCCCTGGCCTCCCGTGGTGCAGGCCGAGCCCGAAGTCGCTCCGGATGACGCGGGCGACGGTCCCGCGGTGACGTCCGTTCTCGTCGCCGCCGCGGCGGCGGACGAAGGCCGCATCGTGCCCGTCGTGCGCGAGGCGCTCGAGCAACCCGCGGCGACGGAATCCGGGCCGGCCGAGCGGGGGGCGGCACCGGCGCTCGAACGGGTCCCCGACTCGTCCGACGAACCGCTGCCGACCGAGTCCGTTCCGACCGACTCTGTGCCCGTCGCACCGCCTGACGCCGATGAGCGGCCGGAAGCAGGCCGCGTGAAGGCGGCCGCAGTCCCGTCCATGCCGGTGGACGTCCCTGCGGCGGCTTCTCCCCCCGCACCGCCCGTCACGCCGGCTGCAGGGATGCCCGTGACGAGGCTGGCCGCTCCGTTCGCCGAGACCCCGGGCTGGCGGTCGCGGCGCTGATAGTCCGTGGAAAAAGTCCTCCGGACATTTTTCCACGGATGAAAACCTCCGGTTTTCGCGGGAGCTGCGCTCCCGGGATCGCATCCATGCGATCCCGTCAGGCCGTGTGTCGACGGCCTGACGGCGCGGGCGTCGAAACGAGCGCTCGACGCCCAGCGCGAGGGCATACCCGGAGTCCGTGCATGCCTGCTCTGGGAGCGGGCCGCTCCCGGCCCCGGCCGGGCCTCGTTCGCCACCCCGGCTCGTCCCTCCGCGCCGATACGCCGCGGCGTTGCTGCACGTATTCCTGACGCAGCCTAGAATCCCGGGATATTTCTCCCCGGGATCCACACCCATGCCCCGCCGTGCCCCGTCGATTCGGCTTTTCTTCCTGGTCGCCTGCCTGCTGGCGGCGTGTCCTGCCAGCGGGGATGACGACACGCTCGTCGTGGTCGCGGCCAGCAGCGTGCAGTCCGGCAACGACGCATGGCGGGCCTGCGACGGGGATCCGTCCACACGCTGGTGCGCGGATGGCGGCGACGTCCCGCAGTGGTTCGCGATCGACCTGGGGCGGCCGCACGCCGTCCGCGGCGCGCGGGTCGAGTGGGAGCAGGCGGGCACCGCGTATCGACACAGGATCGAAACGAGCCTCGATGGCGTGGCGTGGACGGTCGCCGTCGACGCCGCGGCCAACGCCGCAAAGGGCCGCGACGAGCATGCCTTTTCCCCGGTACAGGCGCGGTTCGTGAGGATCGTGTGCCTGGGCACGACCGGCGGCTGGGCGAGCATCCGCGAGGCCACGGTGTCGGCCGACGGGCTCGGCCGGATCAGGCCCCGGCTCGACGACGCGCAGCAGAAGGCCCTCGAGACGGCGCGGGCCGCCGCGGAGCGGGCGCGGAACGATCCCTACGCGAAGCGCGGCAATCCGCCCCCGCGGGTGGAGCCGCTTTCGTCCGAGCGGGAGCGGAAGATTCTCGACGACGTGAAGGTGCCCGAAGGCTTCGACGTGACGGTCTTCGCCGCACCGCCGCTCGTGAATTATCCCGTCTTCGTGGCGGCCGCCCCCGACGGCACCCTCTACGTGAGCAGCGACGGCAACGGCTCGCTCGGCCGGGATCCCGGCCGGGGAAGGGTGATCCGCCTGCGCGACACCGATGGCGACGACCGGGCCGACGAGGCGAAGGTGTTCTGCGAGATCGACGCCCCACGTGGCCTCGTCTGGGATCACGACCGGCTCTACGTCGTGCATCCGCCCCACCTCAGCGCCTTCATCGACGCCGATGGCGACGGCACCGCCGACGAGCAGCGCATCCTCGTGAAGAACATCGCCTTCGGCTACGACAAGCGGCCCGCCGACCACACGACCAACGGCATCAGCCTCGGCATCGACGGCTGGCTCTACATCGCCGGCGGCGACTTCGGCTTCATGGACGCCGAGGGAGCCGACGGCCGCCGCCTCACGCACCGCGGCGGTGGCGTGATCCGCGTGCGGCCTGACGGCAGCGGGCTCGCGATCCACTCCACCGGCACACGGAACAACCTCGAGGTGGCGATCAGCCCCACGATGGATCTCTTCACCCGCGACAACACCAACGACGGCGGCGGCTGGAACGTCCGGTTCCATCATTTCACCGGGCTCGACGATCACGGCTATCCGCGGCTCTACAAGAACTTCGCGGACGAGTGCGTGGCCCCGCTGGCCGACTACGGCGGCGGCTCGGGCTGCGGCGCCACCTATATCGACGAGCCCGGATTCGGCGACTGGAATGCCGCCCCGTTCACCGCCGACTGGGGCACGGGGGCCCTGTGGCGGCACGACGTGCGGCCGCGAGGGGCCGGCTACGAGGAAGCCTCGCCGCCACGGCCGTTCATCCGCATGACGCGGCCCACCGACGCCGACGTCGACGCGTCGGGCCGCGTCTACTGCGCGAGCTGGAAGGGGGCGACCTTCAACTGGGAGGGGCCCGACGTGGGCTACGTCGTCTGCGTGAAGCCGCACGGCTTCCGGGCGGCGCCCCTGCCGGACTTCGCGACCGCGACCGAGGCGGAACTGGCCGCGCTCCTGGCGGCCGATTCCGCCGCCGGCCACCGGCGCCGCCTCGCGGCCCAGCGTGAGCTCGCTCGGCGTGGCAGTCCGCGGGCCGACGAATGGCTGCGGTCGATGACCTCCCGACGGCCCGCCGAGCGCAACCTCGTCGAGCGGTTCGTGCAGGCGACGGCGGCGCAGGACCGGGCCGTGGTCGGCGAGATGCTGTCCCACGTCGGCGCGTCCGATCCGGTGGTCGCCCACACCGCGATCCGGGCGGTCGCCGCGCTCGCCGACGCGTCCGCCGTGCTCGCCGCCCTGGATCGGGCCACGACGCCGACGGACCGCCGCGGGCTTCTGCGGAGCCTTGCCATGATGCACACGCCGGAGGTCGTCTCCGGTCTCGTCACCCGGCTCGCGGCGGCCGCCGATCCGGACGTCCGTCGTGAGCTGCTCGCCGCGCTCTGCCGGCTCCACTTCCGGGAGGGGACTTGGAAGGGGGATTCCTGGGGGACGCGTCCCGACACCCGCGGCCCCTATTATCAGCCCGAGGCCTGGGAGGAGACGCCGCGGATCGCGGCGGCGCTCTCCGCCGCGCTCGCGTCGGCCGCCCCCGCGGACGCGGCGCTGCTCGTGCGCGAGATGGGCCGCAATCGCATCGGCTCCGAGGCCGCGATCGAGCGGCTCGTCGGCCTCGCCAACCGCGATCCCGCGCTCTTGGCCGACGCGGTGTCGCAACTGGCCAACCTCGACGTCGTGCCGGCGGTGGCGGTGCCGCTCTTGTCACGGGCCGTCGACGAGCCCGGCGCGTCGGGGGAGACGGTGGGGCTCGCGGTGACGGCGCTGGCGAAGAACGACGCCGAGGCCGCCGTGCGGGCGGCCCTCGCGGGACTCGCGCGGCTCGAGTCCGCGGCGGGGGGGCCGGATGCGGCCGCGATGCGGAAGAGCCTCGAGGCGGCGGGCGCCGCGTTCGTCGCCGCCCCGCCGCTCGACCAGCATCATGCGTTCCTCGAGCGGGAGGCGGAGACGCTGCGGGGCCCCGCGTCACGCTGGGCCGATGCCGCGTTGCTCGCGCTCTCCGCCCGCGGCGGAGCCGCCCCCGAGGCCCGCGCGGCGGCGACCGCGGCGCTCGAGGCCGGCTGGCAATCGGGGCCGCGCCGCCGCATCCAGACCCTCGAGGCGGCCGATGCCATCCGCCACCGGGCCTGGGCGCCCAGGATCCTCGCGGCGCTCGACGACGCCGACGGCGACGTGCGCGGTGCGGCGGCCCGGGCCGTGAAGACGCTCGGTCTGGTGCGGGTGACCGACGCCACGCCGAAGCTCGTGACGGTGTCGTCCGCAGACGCGCTCGCCGCCGTGCTCGCCGCCGCGGGCGACAAGGCCACCGGCGAGGCCGTCTTCGCCCGGGCCACCTGCGGCACCTGCCACACGGTGCGCCAGGATCAGCCGCAGAAGGGGCCCTACCTCGGCTCGATCGCCCGCACGTACAAGCGCCGCGAACTCGCGGAGGCGATCCTCAACCCCGACAAGTCGATCGCGCAGGGGTTCGCCAGCGAGGTGTTCGTGATGGCCGACGGCACGCTGCACCAGGGCTACGTCAGCCTGCAGGGCGCCGAGGAGGTGCGGATCCGCACCGCCACCGGGCAGGAGGTGGTGCTGGATGCCGCGGCGATCGAGGAGCGGCACAAGCTGCCGACGTCGATCATGCCCACGGGACTCATGGGCACGTTCACGGTGCGCGAGTTCGCCTCGCTGCTCGACTACCTCGAATCGCTGTCGCAGTCGCCGTCGCCATGATGCCGCCGTGGTTCCGGCGGAATCGCGTCGGCAGCGGCCGCGTCAGGGCTTCCAACCGTCCGGCAGCACGGCGTCCTTGGGCACCACGGCGATGCCGTCGCGGATCATGAAGCGGGCGTCGTCGGCCGTCGATTCGCAGCCGTGGTCGTTGACGATCCGCACGCCCCGGCCCACCCGCACGTTCTTGTCGACGATCGCCCCCTCGATGACCGTGCCGGCCCCGATCCCCATCGGTGGCAGGCCCTTGGCCGCGTTGGTGGCGAGGTCGTCGGCCGTCTCGAAGAAGTCGTTGCCGAGGACCACGGAATTGCGGATCACGACGTCGCGGCCGATCCGGCAGCGCAGGCCGACGACACTGTTCTCGATCACGGCGCCCTCCTCGACGAGGCAGCCGTCGGACAGCAGGCTGTGCCGCACCGTGGCGCCGTCGATCCGCGAGGGGGGCAGGAAGCGGCCGCGCGAGTAGATCGGCGCCTCGGGCAGCGCCATCTCGAAGGGGGGTGCGGGGCTGGCGAGATCGAGATTGCACTGGTAGTAGGAGCGGATCGTGCCGATGTCCTCCCAGTAGCCGTCGAACGGGTGGAGCTGCACCTTGCGGGCGCGGATCGACGCGGGGAACACCTCGCGGCCGAAATCCTGGTAGTCGGTCTTCGTCAGCAGGTCGACGAGGCAGTCGCGATCGAAGAGGTAGATGCCCATGCTCGCCACGAGCGAGCGGCCGTTGGCGCGGATGCCCTGGCGTTCGATCCACTGCGGATCGGTGCGCACCATGTCGAGCTCGGCGGCCCGCTGCGGCTTCTCGAGGAATCCCTCGACGCGGCCCTGCCCGTCGAGCCGCATGATGCCCAGCGCCGACGCCGCCTCCTCGTGCACCGGGATGCCGGCGATCGTGACGTCGGCCTTGGCGGCCAGGTGGGTGGCCAGCATGTCGGCGTAGTTCATCCGGTAGAGCTGGTCCCCGGAGAGGATCAGCACGTGGTGGATGTCGGGCTGCTGCAGGTAGCGGAGGTTCTGGCGGACGGCGTCGGCCGTGCCCTGATACCAGCCCGCGTTGTCGATCGTCTGCTGGGCCGCGAGGATTTCGACGAAGCCGCCGCTGAACGGATCGAAGGTGTAGGTGCGGCGGATGTGGCGGTGGAGGCTCACCGAGTTGAATTGCGTGAGCACGTAGATCCGCTCGACGCCGCTGTTGATGCAGTTGGACAGCGGCACGTCGATGATGCGGTACTTCCCCGCCAGCGGCACGGCGGGCTTGGAACGATCGCGGGTCAGGGGAAAGAGCCGCGTGCCCCGGCCACCCCCCAGCACCAGTGCCAAGACGCGTCGCACGTTCATGCCGTTCCACCCGAAAGAAGGACTCGCGAAAGGATCCGCCACCGGCCCGTCAGCCTACGGCAACCCGCCGGGATCGCCAATCTCGACTCCGGCCGTCTTCCGTGCCGCGGGCGGCCGGGACTTTATGCGGTGACGCCCGGGGCCGCCCGCCGCCCCGCTCGCCGGACGCTCGCTTCCGCCCTGTGTTGCTTGATTCCAGGCCCGAGGGGCCTGGAATGTCGCTCCCGCGAATCGAAGTGAATTCGATTCGCTCCGCTGGGCCTTCAGCTCACTCGAAGCCGGCTGCGCTCCGGCATCCATGCCTGCGCTGGCCGCCTACGCCGTCTCACGGGGCAGCGGGCGGCCCCTCCACCGGATTCAGACAGTGCCGGACCGTCATGTGCGAGATCGAAGAGTTCGCCCCACGGATCTCGAGGCGAGGGGGGGCGGCGAACGCTTCCCGAGTGGAGGCCGCCGCGGCCGAACGAGGAGACTTTTGCCGCCCCTCCTCGCCGTTGATTCACTCGAGCGGGTCGCGCTGAGTTGCAGTCGCCTCCGGTAACGCCGGGGCGCCCGCTGCCCGCTAGCCCTTCAGCACGAAGTTCACGAGGCGGCCCGGCACCGCCACCACCTTCGCGATCTCGCGGCCGGCCAGCAGCTCCGCGATCCGCGGATCGGCCGCCGCGGCCGCCTTGATGGCCTCCACGTCGGCGTCGGCCGGCACGAGCACGCGACTGCGGAGCTTCCCCTGCACCTGCACCGGGATCTCGACCGTGTCGTCGCGGAGCCAGCGTTCGTCCACCGCGGGCCACGCCGCGAGCGACACGGGCGCCGGGCGGCCGAGAACCTCCCAGAGCTCCTCGGCGAGGTGGGGCGCGAACGGCGCGAGCACGGTCACGAACGGCTCGAGGATCGCCCGCGGCCGGCGCTCGAGCGGCGTGCAGAAGTTGACGAACTCCATCATCCGCGCGATCGCCGTGTTGAACGAGAGCGCGGGGATGTCCTTCGTGACCTTGTCGACCATGCGGTGGAGCTCGCGGAGCTGGTCCGGCGCGGGCTCGTCGTCGACCACCTGCGGGGCCGGCACGACGCCATCCGCCCGCTCGTCCACCACCAGCCGCCAGCAGCGGTCGAGGAAACCGCGGACGCCTCCCACGCCGGCCGTGCTCCAGGGCTTCGTCGCCTCGAGCGGACCCATGAACATCTCGTAGAGCCGCAGCGAGTCGGCCCCGAACTCGCGGACCACGGAGTCGGGGTTGACGACGTTGCCGCGGCTCTTCGACATCTTGTAGGCGCGGCTTTCGACGCGGATGCGCGGGGCGTCGCGCAGCACGAAGTGCTCCCCCTGCTTCTCCACCTGGTCGGCCGGCACCCGGCACGGCGCGTCGGCGTCGGTCTGGCTGCCGGCGGGCACCCAGCCCCCCTTCGCGCTGCGGTAGCCGGTGAACTCCATCTCGCCGAGGATCATCCCCTGGTTGACGAGCCGGCCGAACGGCTCGGGGTGGGAGACGTGCCCGCGGTCGAAGAGCACCTTGTGCCAGAACCGCGAGTAGAGGAGGTGGAGCACCGCGTGTTCGGCGCCGCCGACGTAGAGGTCGACGGGCATCCAGGCCCGCTCCACCTCCGGGTCGATGAAACGGCGGTCGTTCCGCGGATCGAGGAACCGCAGGTAGTACCAGCAGGAGCCGGCCCACTGCGGCATGGTGTTGGTCTCGCGCCGATACCGCTTCCCGTCGCGTTCGACGATGAGCCAGTCGGCCGGCGACCGCGCGAGGGGCGGATCGGGCGTGTCCCCCGGCTTGTAGTCGGTCAGGTCGGGCAGGCGCACCGGCAGCTCCGCCTCGTCGACCGCCCGGATGACCCCGGTCGGCCGCCCCGCGGCGTCGAGCTCGTGGAGGATCGGGAACGGCTCCCCCCAGAAGCGCTGCCGGCTGAAGAGCCAGTCGCGGAGCTTGTAGTTGACCGCCGCGCGGCCGAGGCCGGCGGCGGCGAGGTCGGCCGCCACCCGGGGGATGAACTCGGCGGTGGCGAGGCCGGTGTAGGGGCCGGAGGCGACCGCCCGGCCCTCGCCGCTGAACAGGCGGCCGGATGCGGCGCCCGCCGCCCCTGCGGGCTCCAGCGGCTCCACCACCGTGACGACGTCGAGGCCGAACGTCCGGGCGAACTCGAAGTCGCGCTCGTCGTGGGCCGGCACGGCCATGATGGCGCCGGTGCCGTACGTGGCCAGCACGTAGTCGGCCACCCACACCGGCACCCGGCCGCCGGTGAGCGGATGGATGACGTGGGCTCCCGTGAACACGCCCGTTTTCTCGCGGGCCAGGTCGGTGCGGTCGAGGTCGCTCTTGCGGGCGGCGGCCTCGCGGTAGGCATGCACGGCGGCCCGCTGCGCCGGCGTGGTGACCGCGTCGACGAGGGCATGCTCCGGCGCGATCATCATGCAGGTGACGCCGTAGAGCGTGTCGGGGCGGGTGGTGTAAATCCGCAGCACGTCCGTGCCCGGCTTCTCGGGGAAGCCCGACCCCTGCCGGGCGCCTCTCCATGCCGTGAAGGCCGCGTCGTCTCCCCCGTCCGCCGTAGCGATGAGGAAGTCGACCTCGGCGCCCGTGCTGCGGCCGATCCAGTCACACTGCAGCTTCTTGATGCTCGCGGGCCAGTCGAGGCCCTCGAGCTCCCGCTCGAGCCGGTCGGCGTAGGCGGTGATCCGCAGCATCCACTGCCGCAGCGGGATGCGGACCACCGGGTGGCCGCCCCGCTCGCTCACGCCGCCGATCACCTCCTCGTTGGCCAGCACGGTGCCGAGCGCGGGGCACCAGTTCACCGGCGCCTCCGACTGGTAGGCGAGCCGGTGGGCGTCGCGCCAGGCGGCGACAGCGGCCAGACCCTGCCCCGCGATCGCCGCGGGGATCGGCAGCTCGGCGATCGGCCGGCCCTTCTGCCGCACGGGATCGAACCAGGTGTCGAAGAGCACCAGGAAGATCCACTGCGTCCAGCGGACGTACTCCGGATCGGTCGTGGCCAGTTCGCGGCCCCAGTCGTAGCTGAAGCCGAGCATCTTCAGCTGCCGTCGGAAGGTGGCGATGTTCCGCTCCGTGCTCTCGCGCGGCGGCGTGCCGGTGCGGATGGCGTGCTCTTCGGCGGGCAGGCCGAAGGCGTCGAAGCCCATCGGGTGCATCACCGTCGTGCCCCGCATCCGTTCGAAGCGGGAGACGATGTCGGTGGCCGTGTAGCCTTCCGGGTGGCCGACGTGCAGGCCGTCCCCGCTCGGATAGGGGAACATGTCGAGCACGTACCGCTTGCAGGCGCCCGGCAGCCGCGGCGTCGCGAACGTGCCGTGCTCCTCCCACCAGGCCTGCCACTTCGGCTCGATCCGCGCGGGCAGGTAACGGGGCATGGCAGGTCCGGGG
>Ga0207954_1000579_pt1 | contig 12509 bp, 7 predicted proteins | sample CryBogmetaGMA0M_FD_184547 | JGI IMG/M metagenome (GOLD analysis project Ga0207954, IMG submission 184547) | Freshwater microbial communities from Crystal Bog, Wisconsin, USA - MA0M (SPAdes) | ecosystem: Environmental > Aquatic > Freshwater > Lake | place: Crystal Bog, Wisconsin, USA | collected... | reverse complement strand
CAACTATCCGGTGATTGCCGGGGATACCGACTGTCCACAGCCCCAATTCCCCTCTCCGGAGTGGGCGACAGCCGGAAAAAACCGGCGTGGCCCAGCCATTCCCCGCAGATATCCCGCTCGGTTGGCCCAGGAATTGCTTGACCAAGCGGCATAACCACCTATATTTAAGGTGTCTGAGTCGCCGCTGCTTCCCTGTCTTCGCCACTGCGGCGTTTGGCGGTGCGAAGAGAACGGCTCGCTCGGACCGCCAAGGAAGGTTTCTATGTTGGTTCTGTCGCGGAAAAAAGACGAGAGCATCGTCATCAACAACGACATCACGATCGTGGTAGTCGAAATCCGCGGCGACAAGGTTCGGCTCGGCGTGGAGGCACCGAAGGAGGTGCCCGTGCACAGGCAGGAAGTCTTCGAGGCCATTGCCAGAGGCGAGACGGTTGTCGAATCCGTCGATACCGACTCCGGCAAAAGTCGGCGCGCAGACGATTCCGTCGCCGGCGACCAACCGCATTCGGGCTGAGCCGCTTGCGTGACTTGCTGCGTCGTGCGAGGCGAATGCCTGGCACAAGAATCGCGCCACGATCTCGGATCGTGGCTAAAAATGCCAGTGTGCCCCTGGCCCGCGATTTCGGCCGCCATGAGAGGCTGTTCGAACGGCCGGTTCACGGTATGCTTGGGGACACGTGCGGCCCTGTCGTCTAGGGGCCTAGGACACTGGCCTTTCACGCCGGTAACACGGGTTCGAATCCCGTCAGGGTCATTTGCTCGGTTTCTTTATCCGCACGTCGTCTTGCCGCAGCTCACCGTCAGGTTTTCAGTTCACCTCCATGGCCGACGCCTACGACGCCGTTCTGCTGGTCTCGTTCGGTGGCCCTGATGGCCCCGACGATGTGATGCCGTTTCTTGAAAACGTGCTCCGCGGTCGTAATGTGCCGCGGGAGCGAATGCTGGAAGTGGCCGAGCACTACTACCACTTCGGTGGGAAGAGCCCGATCAACGAGCAAAACCTCGCTCTGCTGGCCGCACTCCGCGAGGAACTCGGCCGGCGTGGACCGCACCTGCCTGTCTACTGGGGCAATCGCAACTGGCATCCGCTGCTCACCGACACCATCCGTGAGATGGCCGATGCGGGCGTGAAGCGGGCGATCGCCTTCGTGACCAGCGCCTACAGCAGCTACTCCGGCTGTCGCCAGTATCGGGAAAACATCGCGGCGGCCTGTGCTGAGTTGGGGGATCGGGCGCCTCAGATCGACAAGATTCGCGTCTTCTTTAACCATCCAGGGTTTGTCGGGCCCATGGCTGACAACGTGACGCGGGCACTCGGACACTTTTCGGAAGATGTCCGCTCCGTCGTTCCGGTGCTGTTCACGGCACACAGCATTCCAATGTCGATGGCGGAGAGCTGCCGCTATGGCGTGCAATTGGCGGAGGCCTGCCGTCTCGTTGCCGAGCAGGCCGGAGTCACCGACTGGAAACTCGTCTATCAGAGCCGAAGCGGCCCGCCGACCCAGCCATGGCTGGAGCCCGACATCTGCGACGCAATCCGTGATCTCCATGCCCGTGGTGGCCGGCGGCTTGTGATCGCCCCGATCGGATTCATTTCAGATCACATGGAGGTGCTCTTCGATCTCGACACCGAAGCAGCCGACCTCTGTCGTGAGCTGGGTGTTGAGATGATCCGGGCGGAGACGGTTGGCACCGATCCGACATTTATAGGCATGGTTCGCGACCTGATCGCCGAGCGGAACGGCATGCTCAGCGAAAGGGCGGCGATCGGCATCCTCCCCGCGAATCACGACGTCTGTCCTCTCGACTGCTGCCCGGCACCTGCGGCCCGCCCTGCCGGACGGCCGACATGACACCCGGATCCGGTATGCCTCGCCCAGCCGTTGAGGCCGCGGCGACACCGGACGCCGCGGCTGGCATCGCTGCGATAACTCCATGGGAATGCGTGTCACTCGTGCACGGGTTCCTCGCCCACTCCTTCATGATGTCCATGCTCGGCCAGCGGCTCGATAGCCGTGGCTACCTGGCAAAACCATGGGGCTACTGGGACATGCGTTGCTCCATTCTCGAGCATGCCGAGGCATTCAGCCTCGAACTCGCCCGGCTCGATGCTGATCGGGCCGTGGGCACGATCCACCTCGTCACGCACAGCATGGGCGGAATCATCGCCCGCGCGGCGCTCGATCGATTCCGGCCTCGGAAGCTCGGCAGGTTCGTGATGTTGGCACCCCCCAACCGCGGGTCGTTCGTCGCCAACGCCACGGTCGGCATGCTCGGCGGCATACTCAAGCCGGTGTCAGAACTGACCACCGCCCGCGATAGTCTGGTCAATTCGCTCGGCATGCCGGCGGACATTGATGTCGGCGTCATCGCGGCCAGCCGGGATGCCCTTGTTGCCCTGGAAAGCACGCGGCCTACCGTGCCGCACGCACACATCACCATTCCCTGCCTGCACTCGATGCTGCTGTTTCGCCGCGATGCCGCTGATCTGGTGGCGGGATTCCTCGCCACCGGTGAGTTTCCTCCAGGGCCGACGGGCGGCTGATACCGAACGCCACTTGCACCCCTCGTGATGGAGCCGCCCCGCCGATGAACACTTCGCCCCGTGCCGTGGGAAGATCTGGGCTTGAAGTAGGTCCGCTGGGCCTCGGCTGCTGGCCCCTGTCGGGAATGACCCGTGCTGGCATCACGCCCGGTGCGGCCGTGGCGACGGTGGCAGCCGCCCTCGACGCGGGTATCGTGCATCTCGACACCGCCTACTGCTATGGAGAAGCTGGCGAAAGCGAACGGGCGATCGCAAGGGTGATTGCCGGACGCCAGCGAGAAAAAGCCATGATCGCCAGCAAGTGCGGCATCCACTGGGAGCCGGGCCGGAAGCAGTGCGTCGACGGCCGGCCGGAAAGGATTCGTGGCGAGGTCGAAGAGAGCCTGACCAGGCTGGGTACCGATTACCTCGACCTGCTCTATCTGCACGCTCCCGATCCGGCGATTCCGATTGAGGAGTCAGCCGGGGCCCTGTCGGAGATGCTCGCAGAGGGGAAAACCCGCGCCGTCGGCGTTTCCAACGTCTCGCTGCCGCAGCTGGAACGGTTTGCCGCCGCCTGTCCGCTCGCCGCCTGCCAGATGCATTTCAACATGCTGCAGCGCGAGATCAGCGCCGAGATCCTGCCGTGGTGCCACAGCCACGGCGTGGCCATGTTCGTCTACTGGCCGCTGATGAAGGGCCTGCTGGCTGGCCTCATACCCCGCGACATGGTGTTTCCCACGTCGGACAGCCGCCATAAATATCCGATGTTCACCGGGGACGAATTCCAGCGCAACCTCGACTTTGTCGATTCACTGCGGCCGATAGCGACCCGGTTGGGCTGCGAACTGCCCGACCTCGTACTGGCGTGGACAGCCGAGCAGCCCGGCATCACCTGCGTGCTTTTTGGCGCCACCTCACCGGAGCAGGTGCAGATCAATGCCCGTGCTCTGGCATGCGAACTCGACGACGACGCCCGCGAGGCGATCGCTCTTGCGACCCGCGACCGCGGCCCGGTTGCCAACCGACGGGCTGTTTAAACCAAAAACATCGCATCGTGCAATTTTTTCTTGGCAAACGCAGTTTGCTGGTGCTGCGCTTCGCATCCTGCGAAGCAGTCGTGGACGACGGCAGACCGACCGGCAAGGATTGTCAGAGCTCACGCAGCGCCGACGGTCTCGGGCTGGGCGGCCTTCACGCTCGCGTATGACTGTCGCACCTTCAAGCAAGTCTGCCTGAAGGGCTCCGGGCGACTCACGCCGGAGAGGCGGAGTGTCTCGATCTGCCCACGGCGAAACACGAGATCGCCACAGTCATACCACTCCTGCCCAGGCTGTACGATCAGGTCGATCGCATCGAAACGATCGAGGTCCACATACTGTTCCACCTTCGGGCTGATACCCCGTTCGACGGTGACACGTCGGTTCGTGAGCCGGTAACGGCGGATCGCCCACGGCAACCGCATCGTCAAATACAGCATCATCCCCAATGGGATCGTGGCGAGCAGTGCCAGGCGACCAATCGACACGGCGCCGAATCCGTCCTTGATCCGATACAGCCTGCCGAGCCACTGACCGAGCGACGTCGACCCCACCGATGGCCAGACCGTCATCACCGTCACCTCGGAAACCGCGGGCGGAGCAACACCGGCGATCGACTGCAGCATCATGGCGTACCTACTGAAAGCTGGGATGGGGGCCTTCGTCTCACTCAAGAGCCAGCATGGTACCGTGCCGCCCACATCGCGAAAGGGGCACATGCACCGTAGGCCCTTGCCGAGACCATCTGACTGATCAAGGCAACTGAAAAACAACCTCCACCAAAAAAAGAAACCCGCTGGGGCTCGGCCGAGCCCCAGCGGGTCCTGTTGTTCACTGGATCGTGGCAGTTGTGCCGGCGTCCGGGACGAATCCCAGAAACCAGCTATCTCTTTCGGCGGCATCTCCCGCACATATGGCCCACCCTTTCGGGCAGTCCAACGCGACGGAAGCACGATCGTCTCCACAATAAGCTATGAAGTATCAGGCTTTTAACTCTGATCTTCGTGACTTTTGGACCATGGGATTCCAGATCTTTGAAGCTCGTGCGAACACGAACCAAAAACCATTCCACCCATGGCTGCCTTCCCAGATCCGTGGATCTGGATCGGCGATATCCTTTAGAAAGGAGGTGATCCAGCCGCAGGTTCCCCTACGGCTACCTTGTTACGACTTAGTCCCAATCGCAGAGTTCATCTTAGGCGCCTGGCTCCTTGCGGTTACCTCAGCGACTTCGGATGCCCCCCACTTTCGTGGCTTGACGGGCGGTGTGTACAAGGCTCAGGAACACATTCACCGCGGTATGCTGACCCGCGATTACTAGCGATTCCAGCTTCATGCAGGCGAGTTGCAGCCTGCAATCCGAACTAGGGCACGTTTTTTGGGATTTGCTGGCTCTCGCGAGTTTGCATCCCTTTGTGCGTGCCATTGTAGGACGTGTGCAGCCCTAGTCATAAGGGCCATGAGGACTTGACGTCATCCCCACCTTCCTCCGGCTTAACGCCGGCGGTCTCACTAGAGTCCCCACCATTACGTGCTGGCAACTAGTGACAAGGGTTTCGCTCGTTAAGCGACTTAACGCGACATCTCACGACACGAGCTGACGACAGCCATGCAGCACCTGTGCTTGTTCCACCCGAAGGCGTGGCCCTGCTTTCACAGGGTTAATCCAAGCATGTCAAGACTAGGATAAGGTTCTTCGCGTAGCCTCGAATTAAGCCACATCCTCCACCGCTTGTGTGAGCCCCCGTCAATTTCTTTGAGTTTCAGCCTTGCGACCATACTCCCCAGGCGGAGCACTTAACACTTTCGCTACGACTGAAAGGCTATGGAGGACCCTTCAATCAAGTGCTCATCGTTTACAGCCAAGACTACCGGGGTATCTAATCCCGTTTGCTACCTTGGCTTTCGTGCCTCAGCGTCAGAAGAGACCCAGTAAGCCGCTTTCGCCACCGGTGTTCCTCAAGATATCAACGCATTTCACCGCTCCACCTTGAGTTCCGCTTACCTCTGTCTCCCTCGAGCACGGTAGTTTTGAATGCAATTCCCCAGTTGAGCTGAGGGATTTCACATCCAACTTTCCGCGCAGCCTACGCACCCTTTAAGCCCAGTAATTCCGAGTAACGTTTGGACGGTTCGTCTTACCGCGGCTGCTGGCACGAACTTAGCCCGTCCTTCCTCCTAGAATAGGTCAAGCAAAGGGGAGAACCCCCCTGCATTTCCTCCTCTACGACAGCGGTTTACAACCCGAAGGCCTTCATCCCGCACGCGGCGTCGCTCGGTCAGGCTTTCGCCCATTGCCGAAGATCCTCGACTGCAGCCACCCGTAGGTGTCTGGGCAGTGTCTCAGTCCCAATGACGCGGGTCGTGCTCTCACACCCGCTACCCATCGTTGCCTTGGTGGGCCGTTACCCCGCCAACTAGCTAATAGGATGCAGGCCCCTCCCCAGGTGGAATCACACCTTTGGTCCGGAGACGTTATTCGGTATTACCTGCAGTTTCCCGCAGCTATCCCGAACCCAGGGGTAGGTACCTACACATTACTGTCCCTTTCGCCGCTGTCCCCGTATTGCTACGGTTCTCGCTCGACTTGCATGCCTAATCCACGCCGCCAACGTTCATTCTGAGCCAGAATCAAACCCTTCAATTGATTGGATCGTCATGCCGGACGGTTTCCCGACTGATGCCGGGCCTCCGAACGGTGGTGATTTTTCCGGAATCTCTGAAGAGATTCGATCTGTCTTCTATTTTCATGCCGACAAGAAAACCCCCACGGACACGAGGTCCGGAGAGAGATTTCCCTGTCGGTGCCGGTCACGATCGCGTGCCGGCCGAAACCGAAAGAGATCAACTGCCGAATTGCCAATGAACACCCGCGGCCGGCAGCGGTGAGCCGCCGTCCTTAGGATTCGAGCAGTCTAGCAGCTTCGCCGGATCGGTCAACCGCCCCGGCAGAAGTCCGCAAGATTTTTCTGCACCCCAAGAATACGGCCCTTGGGGCGGAATTGTTCAGCGGCGGGGTCGTCCTCCGGAAAAATCTCCGCCACCGGCATCGCCGGCTCGGTGCGGGCCTATTTTTCCGCGGCCAGAATCACGGGCAGCTCCAACCGGTGCCCTTCTCTCTCGACGGCGATCAGCACCTGATCACCGGGATTTTTCGACTCGATCGCCGAGAGGAAATCGTCTGCGGTTTTCACCGGCTGCCCCCCCACCGCGACGATCAGATCGGCTCCCGTGCGATCCACCCGCTCGAACTCCGCGAGAAACGGCCCTTGCCGGCGGCGTTCGCGGACCACGCGGAAGCCCCGCATGCCGGCTCGCTCGGCGGGGCCATCGGGCACGAGTGCCGCCACCACGAGCCCCGCGTCGGTCTGGTAGACGCGGGCGACCCCCGCGTCGGGGCGGATCACCTTGCCGCGTTGGATCAGTTGCGGAACGATCCGCGCCAGCGTGCCGACCGGGATCGCGAACCCCACCCCGGAACTCTGACCGGTGCGGCTCGCGATCGCCGTGTTCATCCCGACGAGCCGGCTCGTGCTGTCGAGCAGCGGACCGCCGGAATTGCCGGGATTGATGGCGGCGTCGGTCTGGATGATCGACTTGATGGTGCGGCCGCTGCGGGTCGGAAGCGACCGATTGAGGCTCGAGATGATGCCCGTGGTGAGCGTCCGCTCGAGGCCGAAGGGATTGCCGATCGCGAACACCCGCTGGCCGACGCGGAGGTTGTTCGAGCTGCCAAAAACCACCGGAAAAAGCAGCTCGGGTGGGGCGTCGACCTTGAGCACGGCGACGTCGGTCGCCGGATCGAATCCCACCACGGCGCCGCTGTGCGACGAGCCGTCAAAAAGGAGCACCTGGATCTCCCGCGCCCCCTCGACGACGTGGTAGTTGGTGAGCACGTGCCCCTGCTTGTCCACCACGATCCCCGAGCCCGCGCCCTCCGAGGGCACCTCCAACAGAAAGAGCCCGCTGGCCACGGTCGCCTTCGTGTTGATGTTCACGACGCTCCGGTTGACCGTCTCGTAGACCGCGATGTTCGTCCGCTCCTCGGGCGTGAACGTGCGGCCCGCGTCGGTGTCGGTCGCCTCGAGTGACGGCGGCGGGGCCGCCGGTGCGGGACGCGGCGCGGCAGCACGAGGCACCGCAGGCGCGGTCGGGGCCTGGCCGGGGGCCAGGCCGGCCAAGCCCCACGCGACCACGCCCCCGACCAGGCCGCGCACACACAGCCGGGACGCTCCCCTGCCTTCTGTCCACCGCGTCTTCACCCCGATTCCGTCCGCCATGCCATGCTCCTCCATGCGCCGCGTGTCACAACGCCCAGTGTCACCGTCGCCCAGATGCCCGATCCGCGTTGCCCGAGCCGGGCCGCGGTCGGGCACAGACCGCGGGAGTCGGCTGAGTATCCGTCCGCCGGCCCCCGCATCCAACACGAAATCCCCGCGCCCGGCCGGCCACCGCGCCGGAGGCTGCGGCCGCCGCACCGCCGCGGATTCGTCCCGAAATCGGCGGAAACTCCGGGCAGAACGACGTTGGCGGCGGAGAGCCTTCCAAATATGCTCACGGGGTGGGTCGCAGCCTGCGCAACCGATGTCCGGAGGAATCATGTCGACGCCAGCAACAAGGTCGAACCGGCCGAGGACGATGCCTCTCCAGGGGCGGCGTTCCATTCCCGCACGGCTCTTCCGGTTCAGGCACGGCTGCGGCGGGCCGCGGAGGGCGACATCGCTCCATGCCTGCATCATCCTCCTTGCGACGCTGCTGGCATTGCCGGCACTGCCGGACACGTCGTCCTGGGCCGCGGCCGCGCCGCCTCTCGGCGAGGCGCGGGTGTCGTTCGTCGAGGCCTTCCGCCGCAACGACGACATCGGCTCTCCCTTCGTGACCGCCGTCGGCGTGCGGTGGACGCCGGCCGAAGTGGCCGCCGCCCCCGCGCGGGTGGTCGTGCTCATCGACACGTCCGCGAGCCAGATCGGCGATCACCGCCGCCGCAGCCGCGACGCCGTCACGGGGCTGTTCGAGGCCGCCCGGCCGGGCGACACCTTCCTGCCCGCGGCCGCCGATGTCACGTGCGTGCCGCTGGCCGAGGGGTTCCACGCCCCGCGCAGCGAACCGCTCGTGCAGGCGATCGATCGCCTCGACGCGCGGACGCCCCTGGGCTCCACCGACATGGTCGAGATGCTCGACCGCGCCGCCGAACTCTTCGTCGGCCCCGTCTCCGCCGACGTCCGGTCGATCGTCTACGTCGGTGACGGCCCCGGCCTGGCCGGCATCGACGCCGCCGAGTTCCAGCGGGTCCTGGAAACCCTGCGCGGCAAACACATCACCTTCTCGGCGATCGGTATCGGGCCGCAGGTCAACTGGCCCTGCCTGGCGGCGGTGGCGAGCGCCACCGGCGGCATGCTGCTCGTTCCCGACGACTCCATCGACGCCAAGGACGCCGGCGGCCGGATGGCCGGCCTGGCCGTCGTGCCGGCCGCCTGGCCGGAACAGGTCGCCATCTCGAGCGCCGCCGACAAGGCGGAGCTGCGGATGCTCCCCGGCCGGATGCCGCCGCTCCGCGCCGACCGTGATTCGGTCGTGCTCATCCTCGGGCCCCTCGAGCAGGGCCGCATCGAGATGGCGCTCGACACCGGTGCCGCCGTCCGGGCCGACGCGCCGATGACGCTCGCGGTGCCCGCCGCGCCCCTCGTCGACGAGCATGCCTACCTCGAGGAGCTCGCCCGCAACGCCTTCGATACTGACGGTGTCTTCCTGCCGCTCCTCGGCCGCGAGGGCCTCGATCTGGCCCGTCGCGCCATCCGCGGCGAGGCGGCGACGCTGGCCGCGCTGTCGCGGCAGGCCGAGGCCACGGGCGCCCATGCCGCCGCGCTGCGGCTGGCGGAGGCGTCGCTGCGCCGCGATCCCGACAACGCCGACGCCGCCGTGATCCGCTCCGTGTCCCGTCGCCAGGCCGGCGTCGGGGCGGAACTGCCCGCGCCCGCCGGCGGCCCGGTCGCGGGCGGTCCGATCCCCGGCGATCCCGTGGCGGGCGACCCGCTCGCCGACGGGAGCGATCTGGCGACCATGAACGCGATGCGCAAGGTCCGCAGCCAGCAGCTCGAGCAGGACACCGCCGTGCGGCTCCGCAACGCGCGACACCTGATGATGACCGATCCCGACCAGTCGCGCACCGACCTCAAGAACCTGCAGACGGAGGTAGGCGGCGCGGACGACCTCGAGCCGGCGATGCGCGACCGGCTCTCGCGGCAGATCGAGATGAGCATCCGGGAGTCGGTGGTCCGATCCCGGGAGCGGGTCGAGCATCAGCTGGCCTCCGAGCGGCGGGCCGCGATCGGCCGGGAACGCGCCCGCCTCGACGGCGAGCTGCGGCAGCGCGAGGAACGCTTCAAGCAGCTCGTCGAGCGGTACGACGCCCTGCTCACCAAGGGCATCGAGGAACGCTACCAGCGTCCGCCGGGCCACTCCGGCCACCGGCAGCAGACCCTCGAGGGGGGCTACCAGGGCAAATACGACGAGTTCGTCGAGGCCGAGCGGGACGTGGCCGAGGAGATGGCGGTGCAGGCCTCCAACATCTACGGCAACTACCCGATGCCGATGACCGCCCGCGAGGTGGCCCGCACGGCGCCGCTCGTGGCCCGGATCCTCCACTACGACACGCAGAACGTCCGCTTCCGCCGGGACATGCAGCGCAACTTCATGGACGCCCTGCACCTCGTCGATCTCGCGGCGATTCCGTTCGTCGACGAGCCCCCCATCCTCTACCCCAGCGCCGCGCGCTGGCGGGAGATCACCAAGCTCCGCGAGAAGTACAAGTCGGTCGACCTGGCCAACCCGGGAGGAGCCGACAAGCGGATCTATGACGCGCTCGACCAGACGGTGGACAACCTCGAGTTCCGCGAGCAGCCGCTCCGCGACGTGATCAACCAGCTCAAGGACAAGTTCGACATCCCGGTCGTGGCCGACAAGCGGGCCTTCGACGACGCCGGCCTCGACCTCGACACCACGACCGTCACGCAGAGCGTCTCGGGCGTGTCGCTGCGGTCGGCGCTGCGACTGATCCTCGGCGACATCGACCTCACCTACATGGTCAAGGACGAGGTGCTGATGATCACCACCAAGGAGAAGGCGGCCGAGAACCTCGTGATCAAGGTCTATCCGGTCGGCGACCTCGTGATGCCGCTCAACGCCAGCGGCGGCGTCAATCCCTTCCAGACCGGCGGCGGCATGGGGGGTGCCGGCGGCGTCAACAGCGGCCAGGGCATGGGCGGCGGCGGCGGCGGCGGCGGCATGGGCGGCGGCGGCGGCGGCATGTTCCAGATCTCCGACGCCCGGGCCCGCGTGGCCCGCCGGGAGAAGCCCGACCCCACGGCACTCCCGCAGAATCCGCGGTCCAAGCCCGGCGCGACCGCGGCGGCCGACCAGCCCGCCAAATCCCGCACCCCGCCGGGGAAGCCCTCCGGCGACAAAGCCTTCGGTGACAAGGCCGGTCGCGACACGGCGGGGCGCGGCGACGCCCCGGCCACCGAGGACATCGGCCTGCCCTCGTCCATCGTCGACGCCGACGACCTGCGGGCCGCCGTGTCCGCCTACCTCTCCGCCGGCACGACCAGGCCCGCGCCGGCCGCCGGTGGGGCCGCGACCGATCCGGCCGCGGTCGATCCCCGCGACATGGCCGTCCGCATGGCACGGATCCGCGTCACCGCCGCCGAACTCGGCCGCCAGGGCCGCTTCGACCGGGCGGCGGACCTGATCTCCGCGACGATCTCCTGCGGGCGTCCCGAGCCCTGGATGTACGAGGCGCTGGCCGTGGCCATGGAGGCCGCCGGCCGGCCCCACGACGAGGTCGAACGAGCCCTCCTCTCGACGGCCGACTTCGCCTCCACGCCGGTCGATCTGCTCGCGCTGGCCAACTACCTCGCCCGCTTCGGCTCGGCCGGCCGGGCGATCCGTCTGTGCAAGCAGGTCACGGCGATCGACCCGGCCAACCGCGAGGCCTACGCGCTGGCGATGACGCTTGCCGCCCGCAACGACGACGTCGCCACGCTCCGCTGGGCCTGCCCGGGCGTGCTCGCGCACGAGTGGCCCGCCGACCAGCGGGAGATCTTCACCCGCGCGGCACGGCTGGCGAAGTCGACGATCGACACGCTGGAGAAGTCCGACCGGGCCGAGGAGGCCCGTGGCTTCCGCGTCGCGGTCGACGGCGCGCTGGTGCGCGACATCGAGCTCGAACTCACCTGGAACGGCGACGCCGACGTCGACCTGATCGTCGAGGAACCGCCCGGAACGGTCTGCTCGCTGGCCTCGCCGCGGTCCACCTCGGGGGGCACGCTGTTGGCCGACTCCGACGCCGCGGCCGACCGGGGCAACGCCACGCACCGCGAGCGGTATGTCGCGGCCGAGGCCTTCCCGGGCACCTACCGCATCCTCGTCCGGCGGGCCTGGGGAAAGGTGGCGGCCGACACGGTCACGGCCACCGTTGTGCTCCACCGCGGTACCGATCGCGAGCAGCGGCTGCGGCGGCAGTTGGCCGTCCGCGCCGACGACGCCCTCGTGACCTTCGAGCTGCCGCAGGGCCGGCGCCGTGAGCCGCTCCTCGACGCGCAGGTGGCCCAGGATGTGGTCGCGCAGCAGCAACTCGGCAAGGCGATCCTCGCCCAACAGCTCGCCGGGCTCGTTGATTCCGACGCGGCCGCGTCGCTCTCCCAGAGCCGTGGTGCCGCGCCATCGTCGCCGGGTGCGGGGAAGTCCCCCGGCATGCCCTTTTTCCGCAGCGGCGCCGCGGGCTACCAGCCTGTCATCTCCACGCTGCCGGAAGGCACGAACATGTTCGCCCAGGCGGTCGTCTCGGCGGATCGTCGTTACGTCCGCATCACCACGGCCCCGCTCTTCTCGGGCGTCGGGCAGATCACGCAGTTCAACTTCTCCGGCGGCGGCGCCCAAGGCACCGC